>Ga0102593_1000048_pt1 | contig 373436 bp, 376 predicted proteins | sample AraplaCol_mMS_r2_2_FD_76862 | JGI IMG/M metagenome (GOLD analysis project Ga0102593, IMG submission 76862) | Arabidopsis root microbial communities from North Carolina, USA - plate scrape MF_Col_mMS_r2 (SPADES assembly) (version 2) | ecosystem: Host-associated > Plants > Roots > Endosphere... | reverse complement strand
TTCCCCCCCCCCCCCCTCCCCCCTCTCCCCCCCCCCCCCCCCCCCCACCACCAACCCTTCTCCATCAATATATTTTGGCCACGCCTTGCCTGTTGGCAAGTCCATCTTTCACTTGGTCCTTTTGGACTCATTTCCCCATCTCCCCCGCGATCCCGCCATCGCTAAAAAAAACCCCCTCGCTGCGCCCGTCTTGACCGACATCCTTCCGATTGATCCCTCACCCTTCAACATTGTTCACCCATCGCTTGTCGACCGATCTCGTTTCCTATAATCGATCTTCAGTCATTTAAATCTTGCCGTGTCGCCGTTTTTCCTTTTCCGACGATAGAGCTCGCCGCATTCGAAGGGGAAAAAATTGCAAACCGTGCGGGTTTTCTTTTCTTCACCGTCTCCCATTTCTGCACCACTCTTCCCGCCCATCCGTCGCGACCAAGGGCGATTTTAGAACGAAAAGATGGTAGACAGAGATCCAGGCTCGCCGACCTGGAAGTTTACACAGTGAGTCCTTCTGACCCAAAAAGAGGACATGGAGGGGTGGTGCGGATATCAGCCCAGCACACCGGATGAGCCCGACCAACCGCCCATGGAAGGGACGGAATAGCAGATTCGTGACTAACACATGGAATTTAGATGCTTCGGAGATAAAGGCGATGTAGAAGACATCACAGAAGGTATTTCACTCTTCCTTTACTTCATATAATCTTCTGTTTTCCGAAGAGAGTTAGCTTATATGACTCCACCAGCGGACATCATTTCGACCGTGGAATTCGATCACACAGGTAACTATTTGGCTACGGGAGACAAGGGTGGACGTGTGGTTCTATTTGAGCGAAACGAGACGGTAAGCCAGAATTTGCTTCGCCTGGAAGGACAAGGAAGAGAGGAAGAGAAAAGCAAATTCACGCGATAGGCTCATGCAGAACTAACCACCCATTCCGAACGAACAGAAAAAAACCTGCGAGTATAAGTTCCATACCGAGTTCCAATCCCACGAGCCCGAATTCGATTACCTCAAATCGCTAGAGATTGAAGAGAAGATCAACAAGATAAAATGGTGTCGACGACAGAATGCATCACACTTCCTCCTCTCGACAAACGACAAGACAATTAAGCTGTGGAAGGTGTTTGACAAGTCCCTCAAGGTGGTCGCAGAGAACAACCTCTCCAATGAGATGACTCCAGCCCCCGCCATCGGGGGTCTCCCTCGTGCCCCTCGTGGAACTTTCAAGGACGCCTCTGCTTTGAAACTACCCCGTTTGACACACCACGATACCGTGGTCGCTGCCGTTCCACGGAGAACCTACGCCAATGCCCACGCGTATCATATAAATAGCATCTCCGTGAATAGTGATGGCGAAACCTTTATCAGCAGTGACGATCTTCGAGTGAATTTGTGGAATCTTAACATTCAGGACCAGAGTTTCAATATCGTGGATATCAAACCTGCAAACATGGAGGAACTCACCGAGGTCATCACCGCAGCCGAATTTCACCCCGTCAGTTGCAATCAGTTTATGTACGCCAGCTCCAAGGGCACCATCAAGCTTGCCGATATGCGTCAGCGAGCACTCTGTGACGAACATGTAAAGCGTATGGACCCCGCACCCCGCAAAGAAGCAAATAACCACCTCGCAGACGAATAAGAAGCTAATGATGTTCTTTTTTTGCTTGACAGAGTTCGAACAAGAAGAGGATGCATCCTCTCGCTCTTTCTTCTCCGAGATCATCTCCTCTATCTCCGATGTTCGATTCTCACACGACGGCCGGTACATCGTGTCTAGGGACTATCTGACCGTGAAGATTTGGGACGTCAATATGGAGCGTCAACCGGTGAAGACCATCCCCATTCACGAGCACCTGCGCCCCCGCCTGTGCGATACATACGAAAATGACAGCATCTTCGACAAATTTGAGGTTGTCTTCTCGGGCGATGCCGAGAATGTCATGACCGGTAGTTACAACAATAACTTTATGATCTACCCGACAGACGAGGACAAGGAGACAGAGATTGTCCTTCAGGCGGACAAGTCGGCCTTCAAGGCGAAGAAGGTCGGCGTACCAACTCCAATGAACAAGGCCGGTGGAAAGAAGGCCGGCTCGAGGTCCGGCAGTCCTGCAGGCCCGGGCAGCCGGATGAAAAAGGAGACCGATGCCGATCAGATCGACTTCAACAAGAAGATCTTGCATATGAGTTGGCATCCTTTCGAGGACAGCATTGCTATTGCTGCTACGAACAATGTGAGTTTACAGAATCCGATCATATATTTGTTGCAGCTCAGTGTCCTGACTTTTTTTCTTCTAGCTTTTCGTCTTCTCTGCCCTGTAATAGAGGCCATAAACAACCACATTTCATGGATACGGCGCATTTTGGGAGGAACTTGAGAGGCTGCGTGGAGGACTGAGGACCGAGAGAACATGCACGCCTCCAAAAGAGAAAACAATAAAAAAGACGAAGGAAGAAAGGAAAAAAGAAAGTGAAAGGAAGGAAAAGGCAATGAAGCACACAATTAATGCCCATAGCAGCCAAGTCAGAGGGTTTATAATTTCCGGACTTGCACTTGTTGATCCAACGACGCCGACTCTAGGTTCCTCCCCTCACCTCATCCTGTCCTCATTTCATCCTCCCTACCCTTATTTCCCGTTGGCCTTTATTCAGTTATTGAGGTGCCTGAAGGCGTTGTATGGAGGTGCTTCATGATAGAGAGAATGTTAAGCTCGGTTGGGGCGTATATGTACTTTCAACAGACATGCTCGGGGTGTCTACAAACAAGTACGTAGGGTAATTTGGCTCAAGTAGCCATCATCCAAAAAAAGTTCTGTTCTAGTAGATCCCACCAATCTTTATAAAAATCATCCTATTCTTTCCTCTCTTTATCTTCCTACTCCATAATCATCCTACGAGGCTCTCCCAAGCCACTCCAATTTTCTCCAGGTTTTTCTGCCGGTTGCTTCCCTCCGGGATTGGGTCTTTTCTGCCGGACTTTGCAGGCGATGACGAAGGCGGAGGGAATGTTTCGAGCTCGCACGATACCGTAATTAACAAACCCTAATATGGAGCCTCCGTATCATCGCGGCTGGTATTGGTATGATCTTGTTACAATACCCCGGATCAAAGTCGCCCCGGAGATATCTACGCCTTACCCCTTCCGTACTAGCGGGAGTCGGTCAGGAAAGCCTCCACTGGGAGAGCCCGCGATCGGTCGCGCGCACTCTTCGTTTCCCATCTTGTTGGCTCTGTGTTTCCGGAGTATATTTATTTGTGTCTTTTGTCTCTTGTTTCTACCAGGGCGCTGGTCATGCTGTGACTAGGCGCCGGTTCGAGCGTCACCAAATTTACTCAACACCACTCCGAGTTTTGCGAAAGCGCCCCAAACTGCGAAAAGCTGCTGGAGCTCACCCTCACTCCCTTCCCTCTCCGTCTTCCTCCCCTCTTTTCCACCACTCGTGTCGATCTATCGTTGTCTCTTAGTATCTCGTTGCTCAACGTTGTTTCGTCCATTGCCGTTTTTCGGCTGATGCCCAGATCATGAACTCTGGGAATGATAACTGGCACTCCCCCGCGGGTGGGCCTCCGTCGCACCCTGGCATGGAGCAGATGAACCAACAGCCTCGGCCCTTGGGGTCGTTTAGGTATGAGTGAAATTTGATGGATGTGTGTGTTTTAATAATGCTGACTCTGTCGTCTCCTTGGCTTTTAGTCAAAATCCGCCTCAGCAAGGTCCCGCGTCGCAGCCCTCTGGGCCTGTCCTCCCTCCTCCGTCCGGTTAGCTATTCTCCTACCCTTCCCTCTACCAGAAAGACCTGTTCAATCGATTGCAGGAGACCTATGATGTGGAAGACGATGAGTACTAATATTGGATACGTTGATTTAAAGGCCCCTATCACCCCGCTGGTCAGTCAGGCGGTCACTCCCTCCCCGGATTGGCAGAGTTAAGCCAAAGCCACGCGGCTTCACACCAACCCCCGACATATGGACAGCATCCTTCTGGCCCTTCTCACAGCTCAGCCCATTCTCTCCCTGGCATTGGCCAGGCCATGTCGCATGCATCCCCTCAGTTGAACCGTGAGCGTGAACGGGACTCAAGGGAACGCGAAATCCTGGAGCGCCAGCGCCAGGAAGAAATGGCCCATCATCGGGAGCGTGAGCAGCGTGAACGTGAACAGATCGAGCGCCAGCAGATGGAGCGTCAGCGCGGTGAACATCACCCTGTCCAGAGTCACACTGGCTCAATTCCCCTTCATCAGCCGGTGGCTTCAAAAGTTCCCAACTCTATCCATGGCCCGAATGGCCTCCTCTCGAATCTCGGTACCAACCCGCCCAATGGACCCGGGGGAAATGTGCAGGCTTCCGGCGGCCCCGCGAGTCTTTTTGGCGGCCCGCAGATGCAGCAACATGGCGAAGGTACCCCTCGGTCGTACATGCAATACCCAGGTGCACCACCTATGATGGGACATAATGCGCAAGGACAGCCAATTCCTGGAAATGTCGCTGCTCTTGCTCAGGGCCAGCAGCCGATTCTCAATGCAAGTCATCCGATTGGACCCGCCGCATCTTTCGGAGAGCCTAGCGCTAACAGTGGGTTCGTGGTGCAGGATGCCCTTAGCTATTTGGACCAAGTTAAGGTGCGGTTTGTTGACCAGCCTGATGTTTACAACCGCTTCTTGGATATAATGAAAGATTTCAAGAGTCAGGCGTAAGTTCATCACCCATGATTGGGTCGTTCTCGATTCGATTTGATATTTGATATTGACCGATTTAATAGGATTGATACTCCTGGCGTCATTCAGCGTGTCTCTACCCTTTTCAATGGCCATCCGGCCCTGATTCAGGGATTCAACACCTTTCTGCCCCCCGGTTACCGTATTGAATGTGGTACCGAGGATAACCCAGATGCTATTCGAGTTACCACACCGTCTGGTACGAATACACTGAGCATGCCGCGTGCTGGACGTCCATTCGAGACGACCACGAACGAGATCGGCCCTTCCAGCGGAGCTGGACGTCCTGATTACTATGACCAATCTCGTCCCGGATGGCAGCAAACTCCCCAACCTCAGGGCCAACAACAAGGACACCCAGGGTCATATTCTCCAGGCTCACGCATGATGGGCCCAAGTTTATACCAACAGGAAGCCCAGGCACCTGGTCAAGAGCATCATTATGGCTATACCACACAAGAGCAACAGGGTGCTGCAGCGTTGTCCCATCAGCAGGATCATCGCGGCGTTGCTCAGTTGCAAGGTGCTGCTTCCGCCGCATCTGGCATGGGACGACCTGGCATGATGCCAACCTCTGGTGCCGGACCCAATGCTAGCCTCACACAGCCAATGAACAGCCTAGCAGGTGTGGGTGGGATGCTCCAGGGTGGCCATGCGGATCTAAACAAGCGTGGACCCGTGGAATTCAACCATGCAATCAGTTACGTGAACAAGATAAAGGTATGATTGTTGGAAATTGTGAGCTGTATAACTGAAGTCAAAACTGACTTTCTGTATTAGAATCGTTTCTCCAGCGCACCAGAGATCTACAAACAATTCCTCGAGATCCTACAGACTTATCAACGGGAATCGAAACCTATCCAGGATGTTTATGCGCAGGTCACCCAATTATTTAACACCGCCCCTGATCTCCTAGAGGACTTTAAGCAATTCTTGCCTGAGTCTGCAGCGCATGCCAAGCAACAGGCGGCAGCACGTCTTGCTGAAGAAAGCATCCCCGTCAGCAACATGCGAGGCGATCCCATGGGCATGTCTCAGGCCTCGAATCGGGATGCAAAGAACCTGCCCCCTATGGGCCACTTCAAGCCTCAGGATTCTGCTAAAGATAGTAAAAAGCGACGCGGCGCCCCTGGCATGGGTGGTGGTTCTGTGTCTGGTCCTGCTGGAGCAGATGCTCGAGTCCAAGAGTCCCAAATGCGTGGCCAACCAGCTCAATTTGGCAATGGGAGCAAGCGACCAAAGTTCCATCATGGCAAGCCATCTGGCGCGGATATTCCGAATGTTTCCCCTACTCTGATTCCCGCACTGCCAGAGCCTGTCCCGCCAAGTTCTCTGTCTACTCCTAGCCAAGAGGAAATCGCGTTCTTCGATCGTGTCAAGAAGTTCATTGCGAACAAGCAAATCTTCAGCGACTTCCTTAAACTGTGCAACCTTTACACTAACGATCTGATTGACCGTTTCATTCTGGTCAAGCGTGCCGAGGGTTTCATAGGTTCCAATGCGGAACTTATGAGCTGGTTCAAGCGCTTCATGAATGTTGATGAGCCTGAAGACAAGACTATTGACCCGAAACCTAAGACCGAAGCTGGTATGGTCAATCTTGCACACTGCCGGTCTTTGGGACCTAGCTATCGTCTCTTGCCAAAGCGCGAGCGACAAAAGGCTTGCAGTGGTCGTGATCAATTGTGCTTCGAAGTATTGAACGATGAATGGGCTTCGCACCCGACTTGGGCATCGGAGGATTCTGGTTTCGTCGCTCACCGCAAGAACCAATATGAGGATGCTTTGCACCGCATTGAAGAGGATCGACACGATTATGATCATCACATTGAGGCTTGCACACGGACGATCCAGCTCATTGAACCGATTTGCCAGCAATTCTTGCACATGTCTGAAGCTGAGCGGGCGAATTTCAAGCTGCCGCCCGGTCTCGGTGGTCAGAGCGAAGCAATCTATCAACGTGTGATTAAGAAGGTGTATGATCGCCAACGTGGTGAGAAGATCATTCGCGATATGTTTGAGCGCCCTTGCCAAGTCCTGCCTATCGTGCTGTACCGCTTGAAGCAAAAGCTAGAAGAGTGGAAGGCTTGCCAGCGCGAATGGGACAAGGTATGGCGCGAACAAATGCAGAGAGCTTATTGGCGTAGTCTGGATCACCAGGCGATTGCCACTCGCCAGACGGACAAGAAGCTCTTCATTGCAAAGAACATCCAACAGGACTTGCAAGGCAAGTTCGAAGAAACGCAAAGTCGTATGAAGAGTGGTTTGCCTACGAAGAAATTCCAGGCCGAGATGAAACTTAATGATATTGATGTGCTCTTGGATACCACGCATCTCCTTTGCATGTTCATCGACCGCAGTACTTCTGGTTTCGGTGCTGAGCCACAGAGACTGATCAACTTTGTCAAAGACTTTGTTCCTATTTTCTTCGGACTTGACCGGGAAGCTTTCCACGAATATATGGATGAATTATCTATTGCTGCTACGCCTGCTGAGGAATTGGAGGAGAATTTCGGTGCTGATGAGTCCTCAAACGCGAGTCACAAGGTTGTCAACACGCAGAAGCTGGATCTCCTGCGTGAAACTCTCAAGCGTCCAATCGAGAAGAATCGTAACCAGAACAAGGAAGGTGATGCTCCAGTGCCTACGCAGTTGGCAACCCCCGATGTGCGCGCTGCATCAGCACCTGCTTCTGAAGCCGAGGAGGCGTTTGACGTGGCAGAGCTGAAATGGATGGAGCACCCTGGTCAGGGTAACTTCAACCTGGAGCGCGAGTATACTCTCAACGAGAAGTACAAGAAGACTGTGCACCACATGTACTGCAACTTGAATATTCTCTGCTTCCTGCGCACATTCGAAATTCTCTACTCGCGCCTGCAACGTATCAAGGATCAAGAGGGTGAGGCACATGAACAGGTCCGCCGTGGTCTATTGCCTAAACCCGCTAATGATCTGTGTCTGATTGACCGGTTCCCTGGTGACTTCTTCTACGATGTTGATCCGAAGGCCAACCTCTACAAGCAAATTGTGCGTATGTGCGAGGAGGTTATTCGTGGTGACATTGATCAAGTTCATCTGGAGGAGACTCTGCGTCGCTTCTACATGCAGAGCGGTTTCCTGATGTACAACCTCGAGCGCATCTTTTCTTCTATCACGAAGTTCGTGGCGTCTATCTTTACTGGGGATTCTCGGGATCGCAGCTCAGATATTGCCAATTTGTTCTTCAAGGAGCGCGAGAAGGAAGAAACGACCCACCACCAGGAGATCCAGTACCGTAAACAGGTCGAGCGATTGATCAAGGAGGGCGACATTTACCGTGTCACTTTCGTAAGTATCAGCATCACCAAAAACCTACCAGACATCATAAACTAACCTATCTTCTTCTATAGTTCCCCTCAGATCGCCACGTTACAATCCAAGTAATGACAACCGAAGAATCAACGCTTAACCGCGAAGACCTAAGCCCCGAAGCCCGCTGGTCCTACTACGTCACAGCCTACTCAATGCGCGACCCAACAGAAGGAGTCGCCTTCTCTGAAATGCGCATGCCATTCTTAAAGCGTAACTTACCAGGTAAACTCGACGAAGACGAAGAATACGACCGATTCTACCGTCGTCTTCAACACTACGATGGCCTCGTCATCCGCATCTGCGCCAATAACTATACAATCCTCTACCAACCCCCAACACACGATTGGTTCTGGCGATCTAACGCGCCAGTCCCGGATAAAGATGTCGATGTTGAAACAGCACAGTCGCAAATCCAGACTCGCGGTGAAGAACAGCGTCAAGAACATGCCGCGTTGAAGGAGAAGAGACATGATCGGTTTGTGGAGAAGTTTGTGAATAATCCTAATTGGGCGCGTGGATTGAGTAAAGATAAGGTTGATGAATCGAATCAGCGGTTTCGATCTTGGTTGGATGGAACGCTGAAGGAGAGTCCTATTCCTGTATCTGGTTCTGCTGAGGGAGAGAGCAAGGGTGAGACGGGCGATGGTGGTGAGGGTAAGACCAAGACTGAGGTTGATGTCCAGGGTGAGAACACTGGTGTTGGTGCTAGTGTTAATCCCGAGACTACGACTGACACTGGTCCTATAGCGGAAGCGGCACCTTCTGTTCCTGAAGAGAAAGAAGAAGAGAAGAAGAAGGAAGAGGCTAAGGTTGAACCGACAGATACCGAAATGGCTGATGCCGAACCTGTCGATACTACTGTCCCTGCATCTGATTCTACTGCCCCTGTCCCTGAACCCGAGTCGTGAGGAAGCACCTGATTGTAAGCTGAAGCATGTTGAAACTGGAACTGAACTGAACTGGACCGAACTGGATTTGACTTGGATGGGTTGGAAAGTTGTACTGCATGTAATTTTTCTTCTTTGATGTTCCCTTTCTTGTTCCTTCTTTGGACTTTTATCTCTTATTTTTTCTCATTTTACATCTGCGAGAGGGACGGCGTCTTAAATTACCATATCGATGGTTTTACAAACATTATTCACACGAGGAAATTGCGCGATGATGGTTGATGGTTTTTTTGCTGTATTTTATTTTATTTTTTTGTTCAAGATGTTCTAGTTATGTACTTTTAGTAGTAACTAGTACTGTGATTGAATGATCGAGATTCTATGCATTGAAGATTCTTTTACTACCACCAAAACTAATCGTAGTATAGTAGGTACAGTAGGTAGTATGCTGTCTATGGATAGTACTATCATAGTAATATTGAATCTAGTCCCCCTTGCATATAAGGTTAGACTGTATGTACAAATTCAGTAATGAGAATGCTGCGACTGGCGTATTTTCGGCATCTACTCGGTTCCAGTGCACTAACATACAGGATGTTCAGGTTCTCCGTGTCTCCGAATCGACTTAGCCGATACACTCCGAGACGGCGAGTGGGTCCGGCTCGGCGGAGTCTGGTGAATCGATTTACATAGTACGTCGATCTGATTGACAGTTGTGTGTGTGTGCAGTGGTATAGTAGATGTGTAGTATTTGAGGAAAAAGGGGATAATTGGAGATAATCGGTGATAATACGGGGAATATCTAAAATTTTGCAAGATATTCGATTTGGTTAATTGTACTTTGGGTGATTTTGGATGGCTGCGGGCGTTTTCTCGGAATGCGAGAAATCACCGAGGCCGAGGAATGGCCGAGTTGAGATGATGTCAAGATTATTCGGTTGAGATCATCAGGATTTCATTTACAACAGTGAATTATTATGTAGTATGATAGTATAGGGGTAGTCAATCAGAGGGATAAATAGAATAATATATAATAGAGAGTCAGCTAGGAATTGCTCTCATTATACTGAGTGATATTCACTTGTATACAGCTTGAGTAGATAGCTGTAGATTGTATAGCTTAACCGACTTCCCTTCGACCGTCTCCTTTCATTTTGTGGGGTCCCCGCTGACTGTACGGAGTTCACCCTTGGACTATTTGAATTTCGCCCTCCCCGGTTTCTTCTCCCTTTTCTCTTCCCTTTCTTCCATTGAACTTCCCCAGACACTCTCCCCTCTACCTCCACAATGGCTGCTTCAGCACTTTTGAAGAGCCGCATTAGACGGCCCTCTTACCTCAACAAGCTCGCCAAAGCTGAAGATCTGATCGATCTCTTCCCCAATGGCTCTTACATTGGTTGGTCCGGTTTCACCGGTGTAGGATATCCAAAGTCAGTCAAAATCAATTTCCCATCCCTGCCATTCCGAGATGCAGTCGTACAGATGCACGGTGGCAATTGCAGTTTCAATTGACTAACCAATTCCACAGGAAAGTGCCTACTGCTCTGGCAGACCACGTCGAGAAGAATAACCTACAAGGACAACTAAAGTACAACCTTTTCGTGGGTGCGTCTTCAGGCGCCGAGACCGAGAATCGATGGGCTCGATTGAACATGATTGAACGGCGAAGCCCGCATCAAGTCGGAAAGGAAATTGCAAAGGGAATTAACAATGGCCAAATTAAGTTCTTCGATAAGCACTTGAGCATGTTTCCCTCGGATTTGGTATATGTAAGTTTGATCTTTGTCTCAAGCTCGGGATTTCCCGCCGCGGAGAGCGATCGTCCTAAGATCGACGTGCTAATTCGAGTCCCCCCCCCCCAATCTAGGGCTACTATACCCTCGACAAGCCAAAGAACAGAATCGACGTTGCTGTCATTGAAGCCTCTGCTATCACGGAGAATGGTGGTATCATTCCTGGTGCCTCTGTGGGTGCATCGCCTGAATTGGTGCAGATGGCCGATAAGGTCATTATTGAAGTGAATACCGCTAGTCCGTCTTTTGAAGGTCTCCACGATATTGTCGGCTCGGATCTTCCTCCTGGTCGCAAGCCCTACCTAATCATGGCACCTGAAGACCGTATCGGTACTTCATACATCCCCATTGACCCAGAGAAGGTCGTTGCCGTCGTCGAATCCGACTATCCCGATCAAACCCAGCCAAATGCCCCAGAGGACGAGGGTTCCCAGGCCATCGCAACCAACTTGATCGAATTCCTCAAGCACGAGGTTAACCATGGCCGTCTCCCCCAAAACCTCCTCCCCATTCAATCCGGCATTGGCAACATCGCCAACGCCGTTGTCGGCGGTCTCAGCAAGGGCGGTGCCAACTTCAGCAATCTGAAGGTCTGGACAGAGGTCTTGCAAGATTCATTCCTCGACCTTTTCGACAGTGGAAACTTGGATTTCGCCACCGCAACATCCATTCGTTTCTCTCCTGATGGATTCAAGCGTTTCTACGATAACTGGGAGAAATACGCTGGCAAACTCCTCCTCCGCTCCCAACAAGTCTCCAACTCCCCCGAAATCATCCGTCGACTAGGCTGCATCGGAATGAACACCCCCGTTGAAGTCGACATCTACGCCCACGCAAACAGCACCTGCGTCATGGGTTCACGCATGTTGAATGGTCTGGGCGGTTCAGCTGATTTCCTCCGAAATGCCAAATACAGTATCATGCACACTCCCAGTACGAGACCTAGCAAGGTTGATCCTACTGGTGTGAGTTGTATCGTTCCATTCGCTACACACATTGATCAGACGGAGCATGATCTCGATGTTATTGTTACGGAGCAGGGACTTGCGGATGTTCGTGGACTCTCGCCTCGTGAGCGTGCTCGTGTTATTATTAAGAAGTGCTCTCATCCGGATTATTATCCTATTCTTACGGATTATCTGGATCGTGCTGAATTTGAGTGTCTCAGGAAGGGAATGGGTCATGAGCCGCACTTGTTGTTTGAGGCTTTTAAGATGCATAAGAATTTGCAGGAGAAGGGTACTATGAAGATTGATTCTTGGGAGTAAACGTTTCACTAGGTGATTGCTTTTTTACTGGGTGTTACATGCTAGTTAGCATAAACTAGTATTAGGATTTGATGTTTGGAGGGTGTACATAATCATAGCGGCGCAATTTATCGGGATAGGTTTAACTCCCAGTATTCAATATCAGTTTTCTTTTACTTCATTCATAACTTGTAAAAGATCCTATGATACTGTTACACTTGGAGTTTGTCTTCATAATGATTTGCAAACTGAACTTGTAGGTATCAGCAATTAAGATGTGTACTTATGTTCGCACCCCCAAGAGCTCAAAGCATCAATCAAATGATTCTGGATCCGATCCATGACCACTGGTAGAGAGCATCGAAAAGTTCTTCAAGTACAATCGGCCTATTCCCCTCTGAACTACTAGTTCGACTAGATGGGTACCTACCATCTACTCGATGAACCTATATTTTTGAATTGAAGACATGATATCCATTCGATGATTCACGTTGTATAAACATAGTAATGCAATAGATAATACTAATAAACCACCCAAACTCCAAGCTATTAACACAAAAGCCTCAGTATACACATAAACAAAACTTGACTCGAATCAAGACTGAGACTCAAATAATCCAAGCACTCTTTTCCCTTATCCCCAATTCAAATCACACTCCTCCCAATATCGCACATCAAGAAAAGGAATTCTATTCCGAGGGCGGGTGGTATGATCCCCCAGTAAATCTAAACTCATTAGAACCAGTACAGTAAGACACAAGTATTACTTCGTGGAAGAAGATTCACTCACCGACTGAAGAAAGAAGCAAGGAGCCCGGGGTTATCGCTAGATTTGCGACGGGCCCAGCCATGGTCGACGTTATAGTGCTTGACATCCTGGAGACCGGCGAATAGTCCGCGGCCAGCGGTTGAGTGCTGGATAATGAATTAGTGGGAGTTCGAGTTTTTGGTTTGAGTAAGTGGTAGTTTTGTACGTACGCGGCGTTCTTGGGTATTTCTAACCCAGTAGTCTGCGCCGAAGTCGTTTTGTAGACGGGCTGCTTCGGTTTTGGATGGCATTTTGATTCAATTGTAGATTTGTTTCAAGTATGAAGAATCTTTGTGTTGGATCGTTGTGATGTCCAGTAAGATTAATCTTGATTTTATCTGATGATGAGAAATGAAGTAAGGAGGAACATGGTCATGGATTCCCTTTTATATTCATGGAGTAGAGTATACCGGTAAATAGTATAGATAATTCTAGTAGAAAATATCATAGCCACACTTCATCATGGTACGATATCACCGGCCGAGCCCGAACCCGAACCATATCAAATTCGAATGTTCCGACAACCAGTTCATCGGTTCCGACTCGGTCTAACCCTTTACCCCGGAATTCTCAATTGAAAGAACCAGTCACACCCGGGAATTTTTCTGGGTGTCATGATCTGATCTGTAAGTTGTAATTGGGTGGTTTTAGGAATCTGGGGTCCGGATCTGTTCAAGGGTGGTTGTGGTTGGTTCTTAGGTATTAGTCGTGACGTCGTTTGTTCCGTGGGCTGATGTGGTACGGCCGATTTCAATGCGGATGAGGAGTTCCTGTGGCATTTCGGAATTACCGAGAGGCTTAGCGGTCAGATGGTAGTATGGGATTTTGTTTTTATGTTTCTGTTGTAGGGAGTTGGTGGTATAATTGGATCAGGCGGGTAGAAGGATTGGAATGGTATGATTGTGGCGTTGATGTGGTACGGTGCGTGGTGTGGTGTGGTGGTCAGGTTTGTAGGGAGTTCGGGGGACGTTGCTGCCCGATGATTGTGATTGGAATTATAGTATTAATTCATTCTACTGTTCAAGGGTTTATGTATAGGTTATTGTCATGTGTACTGCTGAGGCTGAGTTGTCGACACTGCGCGACGGTCATGCAGGGACTTTTCCTGGGGATGGTTGAGTTCGCTGCAAATAACCCTCCGAGACTTGGCTAGTATGAAGCTAGATCTGCGAGAAAATAAAATGCCTGGTTTTTGACTGACAGCTAATAGAAAACGTTCCGAATGTTCAATTCTCGACGATCGGAGTTAGATCAGTGTCTTAAATATACATGGGTTTCAGCCAGTCACTGGCATGTTCTCAGTCTAGTCAACCACACTGGTAAGACAGATAGTACTTGGTGCAAGTACTATCTGTCTCTCATCCCTTGCTTAACTCCGCCGATAATTTTGAACCATTTGACAAACACTTCAAGAAATAATTCTCCAGGGAAGCTACCACACTTGGACAAAAGCCGCAGTCGCCATCACAGTGGCAGAAAAAGCATCTGACAGAAGAATAGTTCCGCCGACTACTTCGTGCGAAACGGAGACCATTATAGTTACAGGCTTTGGTGACACTATAGTCCCCACGACTTCTCGCAAGATCCTCCAAGTGTCAATTTGGAATGTCGAGGCGTTTTATAATGTCGGGTGTCATTTTGGTAGAGATGATTAAAGAAAGGCTTTGTTGTCCAATTTTCCAACTCGGTCTACCTAAACCAACTTATACTTTCAACAATTATTGCAGGTTTCAAGTTACTTCTGGAAACTAAGAATACACACAGTGCTCATCATTCCGGAAACTTTGTATTATGAACAAATATACAACCTCGATGGAAAGAATCAGGAAAGAAACAGATATAATAGTACAAAATTGCAGACTTCAGGCAGTTAAAACTCTCCCATTCCAACAAAAAGCCCCGAAAGAACAAGCGAAAAGATAACCCCCATCTTCACACTGAAAAAGCCACCCGAGATATTCACAGCATCGTTGGATGAAGTAGTTGAACTGGCATCGCCCGAACTAGAGGTTGCAGTCGAGGTCTCCTTATCCGAACTTTTCGAATCTTTCCCAGTCGCAGTCGCAGTCGCAGTCGGGTACGAAGTAGCGGTAGCAGTAGAATTGACATCTCCAAAACACCAAACATCCTCCCATTTCACACCGGCCTTGTAGAGACAATCTGTAAGGTCTTGTACGGACTGATCAATGGCTGGTGCGTAGAGGGCACAGTCGTGATTGTAGGCTTTGACGCCGGCGGGTTGGGCGCATTTCTCGATATAGGGCTTGTATTTATCGCTGTTTGGGATTCCGCAGGCTGCATCTTTGACGGGGAGTTCGTATTGTGCTGATGAGCCGCAGGTTGTGCTTGCGCTTGAGGAGGTGGTTGTTGCGGATGGCATGGTGGAGGGTTGATATGTTTGTGGTAGAAGTATTGAGAAGTTGCGAACTGAAGAATCCGAATAGGTTTTTTCTGGAATCTCTGGGGTGCTTGACCTGTTATAAGAAACATTGAAGATTGGATGATGGAAACCTCTGATATTCATTGGTCAAACTATACTGTGGGGCGCCGACTATTTTAAACCGGCGGGCTTTTCATGATTTTGGCTGGCTTGGCTCTCGGGTGTAAATTTTTTGAGACGGTTTCGTGTTACCTGAGATAAAAGAGGATTTACCTGTAGTGAAACATAGGGGTAAAGTAAGTCTAATTTATACGAGCGGTGTTCTGGTAGTTTCGCTAAAAGCTCCCAGCAACTTGAAGCGATTAACTCGAATAGCCAGGATTGTACTATGTACTGGAATAGTTCGTACTGAATTTTTCCAAATTAACCGAATCAGAGAGTATGTTTCTTATCAAACTGATTTTATATTTCTTTTCCAAACGAAGTTACAGAAAGCGGTACATTCATAAAAAGCGAGCTGTCCTACATGCTGTATGAATTTCTTGTCAAAAAGCCTTTGCCGACTATTTTTGCTCAGCAGACCCACCGAAGCTCGGCATTAAGATCGATATTAGATGGATTTCATTTAAAGGACGAACTATGTACTCTGTACTCCGTGCCTGCTCGCAAGTGGAATATGCGTACCCTCCACAACGGTATTCATATTTGTGCCTGAGGCCCAGGCTCCGCGGCACTAACCATCTGATTGTTCGGTTATCTGATCCCCACTCTGTTCAGCCCTACAATGATACTATACGCATGGGATGGTTCCATCCAATGCTAGATCCATCATTAGCTGATCTACAACTTGAATATTTCCTGCTGAATAGTTCAATTATTGGATCCAAATGCAAGATTGATAAAAGTTTCGTTCTTTATTGTACAATCAGAATGAATAGAGGTCTGATTGGCCCAATGGCCTATCCAATAGCCGTTTGAAATTTACAGTAGTAGGTTCAATGGCATTCGATGCCCTTGAATATAGGATATCCAATACTCAATTTGGAGATTGAATCAATCTCAGATCAACCATTTCAACAAAAGATTCAATGGCAGCTTCCACCGCAGTGTCAATAAGAAAATCATGTCTAGCCCAATTGTATATTGTGAATAAGGCATGTCGGCATAGCTGATGTATGCACCAGTGAAGGCAGTTTCGTCTCTACTGTCTGTATTTTACGCACAACGGTTCACGTTGTTATTGAATTTCCAATAGCTGATGCTGGTATCTGGCTACCACAGTTGTCCCGATAACGTCTTGCTCTCTGTGTTATGTTTCACAACACAATGAGCTTAATTGCTACTCATGATAGCGCTCATCCCAGAACGCCTTGATATAGCCAACGGATATCACTCGTTCTGTTGAGTTCCTGACAATAATATTCGGAGTGCACCGATGAGAGATTTTACGCCCTTGTAATCCGCCACTGTGAGGTAGTAGCCCCTTGATCCGACCCGAGCAAAGCACCCAGTCCCTGTCCGGCAATCTGCTGGGATCTCTCTCGGACTCCATGTTCGTCTTCAACGCACAATATCCTCCCGATCATGCGGTATTTTCCTGGCTTCCCGTATAGCATGGTCTCGCTCCTAATGCCTTGTTCAATATAATGACCATATTTGTTACTGATGGATAGTAGCATCGACTGGCATCGAAGCACCAACAATATGTCACTAGCCCATTGCTTTCATTATCTATCGCGCATTCCCAATGTGTACTTTTGCTGGTATCCAAAAGGTCACAATATGAACATCGTTAGTCTTTCGTTATTCATCGTCTTTGTTGTTGCACACGATGAACATCTTGGCCACTGCTTCTCAGTGGCCGCGGTGTGACAACGTCAACTGATATACCGCCAGTGTCTTCCAAAGGTTTCCATTGTCACACGTTTCGAATACATAGTGAGCATCGTTGCACGTTGACTGGCGTCTCAATACCAAAAGAACGCCGTCGTCCGTTTTCTCTCGGCTCTCTGCCATCTTTGTTACTGATGGACAACAACCGCGCTCGCTAGTACGTTGCTCCATGTTTCCTATCTCCCAAGAGGGTGGGCACATCTGCTAGCGATGGGTAATAGTGACAACCGGCACCAGAGTGCCAGCAACAACACTGCAAAACTCTCGCTCCGCATTACTACACTGAAACACCCGTGTGTCTGGGCTGGAAGCAATGGTCAGGTAGGCCTGGAAGTATCTGTTAATGATCGCATACTGTTGTTTCCGACTTCAGAGGATCAGGCTTCCAAGATTGAAAGTGCCTATGCTCTCTACTGCAGATTTAGCACGCAATTTTGGTCCGACACGCAGCCAGAAACCTGTCAATATATTTTTCTGTGCTGTTGACAGAGCTCTGTCCTCCCATGTGCGTTTTCTGCTTTAGGGAGCATGGTACGTTCTTTTCCGAAACCTAGATCTGCGAGCTGGTTTGACCTGGATTGAAAAACTCGTAACCCCTCTTATCGGGATCTCAGATCAATTACACCCACGATCTGGTGTTATTGATTTGCTGTGCCCACCCCCCCCCTCTGTACTTGCATTTACTCTCATTGCTTCTATCTGTGTGCAATTATTAACATCTCGGAACTGTGGGTTTTCTTGCGAGACGACATTTTCGAGTCAAAATTACATATGTACTGACAAACGGAACGTTCCATTGCCACAGGGAACGACGCGGTCAGTATGGGCCATATTCCACTCTGCCAAAAAAAAGGACCCAGATGAACAAAGTCCGATTAGAAGCAGTTCCGAGTCTGACATCCGCCGGAACGTCTCGCAGCTAACATCATCGATCAAAGTATGAATGGAAGTTTCCTCATCTGTTTTCCATAGCTCTTTCGATTTCTATGTTCATGGCTTATGGAGAGCTTCGAGAGGTGATCCATACATCTCTATAATGGTTCAAGCCATGTGGGGCTTACGAAACAGGATCCAGCTCAGTGAATCCACACACCCTCGTCCTGCAACAATCCGCCACATCGGGCTGGCTGACTGTGAGAACCTTGATACTTGGAGGCCGAGATGCCTTCTTTTGAGCTCCTCGGATATATGAGGGAAGAGCTAATAATTTTGCAGATAAGGAAATTTATTGTACGAACTAATGGAAGGCTTTCCTAATACTTATGAATTGGCAGAATATTATCATTGTAGAACCTGAGGTAGAAACATGGAGTTGAAAGAAACTGACAACGAGCTAGGGTTGGGTAGTCGTAAGGGGCAGATGTTTGAGCTAGAGTCGCCATTTCGAAAGGTCTGATCGATCTGCACGAGACTCAGGTGGAATAGCGAGGCCGTAAAGTACCCATGTCTGAAGCGGATCTTCCTCTTCCTTTTCTTCTTCCATACTATCGTCCCCACCGATGACCTTCGCGCTATTGTGATCGACCTCGAGCGCTGCTCGGAAATCCACGAAGTACCTCTCCCACTCTTTAGTTAGGAGCTCAGCAGGGGGTTATTATTAAATTTTAGCAAACTCACAATCTCTTGGACTCCTCGTTCCAGATCAGATTTGATGCCCATGGTGTGCTAGGCAACCATCCCATCTTCTTCAGATTACGATATTCTTTATCGAAATGCATCCGAATCGTATCTCGCTGACTGCGCTGCTCAAACTTTCTAAAGAATGTATGGAGCGGGTATCCAAAACCTGGTAGAACTTCGTTATCGGCGAGACGAATTCCTGGGATACGGCCGAATACCATATGAACAATATGGCCACCGGGAACAATACCTTGGGGGCCTTGAAAACTTTCGTCGATTGCGAGGAGGGAGGGCGTTATTTCCGATCCACGCGAAGCAAACTCCTTCATGGCGAGAACTTCGCGGTACTCGTACGGAACGGCCTGTCGGGAACGCTCCTCAGGAGGAGAAAATTCCGTCCCAATCCAAGGGACTTGCATATACACACGCATATATGCATGTCGATCATCAGGTTTGCGGCGATTCTGGACACGAAAGGTTGCATAGGCAAATGAAATTGCCACGCCATCTACAGCATCCTGCTCATCGGCTTGTTCATTATGATGCGAGAGTTTGGCATGGATGATCCATTCGCTGTGTGGAGGGGTTTGCAATGAGATGACAGTGCCAGTCTTGTAGAGAACACCAGAAAAAAAGTTGATTTCACTCATAATGGCTGCGATCGGAGAGTTGCTGGAGGGGGAAAATGAAGAAAGCTTCTCATTGTTTGGTAATGTGACCACCGATTAGTTATAACAGTGACGTGAAGTTGTTTCATATGGTGCCTCAGGCCAATAATTACTATCTGATCCAATCGGCCATATTCCACTTATACGTCGATTAACTGATGGATCCAAAAAGCGGTCCAAAAACATATCCTATATTATACATACAAGTTGAATGAATATCAGGGTACTTCAGACAATGAAGTTGTCAATAGCGTATTCAACAGCACATTCAATAGCTAATTCGATAACAGAATCAATGGCAGATTCAACAACAGATTTAACGGCAGATTTAACGGCAGATTTAACGGCAGATTTAACGGCAGATTTAACGGCAGATTCATTTGATAGATGAACGATAAATGAATGGTCGATCGTGGTATATTGTAAGTGTATTTTGTCTATCTGACCATTCAAAATAAAGGGTTCATTAGTATTAGTGAAGGTAAGCCATGGGGTATGGCTCCCTACGCAAACGCATATAGAATCACATACAGCAATTCACTCAGTGGACTATATAATCACATCATAGTCCACTGAGTGAATTGCTGATCGAAATACATGTGCTGCCTTGTTGTGTATTCTCGCTTTTCTCTCCCTCTTCCTCTCCCCAACCTACTCACATGTACACGCACATACGCATACTCTCTTGTCTCTATATTCCTCTCCACCTCCCAAGAAAGCAGTCATCTCCCGTGCAATCAGCTTTTCTGCAGACCATAGATAAGATGCCCATATCTCTCCGAGCCAAGCAAGTGGTGGAAACCAGGATCCCCTGTCTGCGAGTTGGGTCTGAACACACTACGTCGTCCGCGATTCATAGAATCCGTTATGTCGGCCCACTCAGAGAGTGGACCAGTTTTGAAGCCGAGGTTAAACATGGATTCGATCAGGAACAATGGGGCATGCATATCCTCACATACATGCCAACTGGAGAGATAGGCTGATTTAGCATGGCCAGAGAGAAGGTCTATGTCGGAGACGAGGCCGGCGTACAAGGCCGGTTCCAACAGAATATTGGACAAGCACTGAGTTCCGTCTTTGGTTCCTGTGGTTATCATTTTTCCTTCTCCGATTTCAAGAGCTCTGGACACCCATATCACCGAGTACCCGATTCCATCATCATGAGTGACGAAAGAGAAATTCACGTTGTGGGCGAGCTTAAAGCTCCCTGGGTGGCCATTCACGATCTGGCGGAGTTGACGAAGCCTTCAAATATGAGACTTTTCAGAGGCGTGATCGGACAAATCGCCAGATACATGAAAGATCTCAACGTGGCATATGGATTTTTGTCTACTTACAACCAGACTGTCTTTTTGAAGCAACAGATAGTTAACGGTCAGTGGGTATTGTTCTATTCTTCCGTCTATCAAGATGTACCCAAGGATACCGCAACATCTCTGTGCGTTCGGAAGTGTTTTTTCTTTCTAGGAATCAAGAGTAGTCAAGCGGGCCCAGCACACAACTCCACACCAAATATACTGTGGTCGAGAAGGACAGAATGATGCGATTTTTCACTTCCGGCTGGCGATCGGCAGCATTGAATCCGGATATAATCAATACGCTAGATAAAATGAAGATGAAGGTACTTGAATGGTCGAGTGGTTGCGACATGTTTGAGTTTCTGGTACGGAGACAGCTGAGGATGGGCGATACATGGAAAATGTAGTCAGGACCAGCTAAGAGACTGTTAAGAAGGTTCTGAGGTCTGCTTTTTTTTTCTTCCTTATTTTTGCTGTCACGGGTGATGGAGATTCGAAGTCATGACAAGTCGTACCAAATTTTCACCTCTGATAATATTTCAAATATCAGCCAATGTTCTAAATTCGAGACCCACCACTAGAGATGAATTCTCATCTGTAGCTGTGGAGCGAGGTCATATACTATGCGAGGTAGTAATGACAAAATGTAAGAAGAAAGAATTGACCGATCAAAGTGCAGCTTAATAGACCACATCTTTTGCTATTTGGACCTTGGACGTGTCCGATGAAGAGTAGTTACTGGACCTATTGGTCTACATATTAAGTGAAGTAGCTTGGAATTAGTTTGAATCTACCTTCTGCCGTTATTTCCACAGTTCTTTCTACTATTTCACAATCTTCGGAACGATTTAATAAGCGGGAAGTCGTTCATTTAGAAGTACTCCTCATGAGTTGGAGGACATATGCATAACGCGAGAGGGTATTCGTGACTATTTACACTGAAACACCCTTGGCCGATCTTCTCAACTAAGCGCTATGCGATGATCTCATTCAATTTGGGAAATCAAATTAAGTTGAAATCGTTAATATCAGGAATTCTTAGGTGGCCGGGAATGTTACTAAATAGCCTTAGGGCTGAGTAGAGTGGGGGATCTGATAAAGAAACAGAATGGTCCGAGGCATCATTCTGGACGTCACTCTTATTTTCACAATCAGTACATTCATATCTCCCATTGTGCCGATCCAGCCAGATCCACGCCTCTCTTCGAACTTCTCTCACATCTCTTTCCAGAATAGTCCCATATCGCAGTCAATATGACTACCATCCATTTTTTTCCCGGTCCACTCTATGAGTTGGACAGTCTCATAGTTTCTCCATAATATTTTTATTATTATCCCGCGATGGCCTAACCATCTCAATCAACATGATTATCTCGAGATTTTTCTCAAATTCCAACTTAGCGGAATTCCCACGTAGACTAGTGTAACGGCCTCAGGTGCTAATACTCCACCTTCCTCCATCTCCATCTACCACTTCCCATCTACCTTCTTTCCTCTTTCCAGTACTCACACTCCTCTTGCTTATTGTCAAGGCCAGCCAAAAATACATGAACTCACTTTTTCTCGCCGTGAGCAAGAGCTCTCTCAAGTATCTACGCCTAAAAGCCTTTCTGACAGTCAGTGGCCATGTTCACCGACTCGACCTCTTGGTCTAGGCATTCCTTGAGACTAATGACAGCCAAACTTCGTACTGGTTTCATAAAACTCAATGGGACGAGCTCTGTCGCCATGCTGCGGACCTTGCTGGTCAATCGCAGTGTGTTGCCTTAAATCGGGTGACATGCGGGCTTAACAATATCACTCGTGTGCTGGAATTCCCCAACAAGACATGCTGGATCGCTCGAATTCATATCAGAAGATGCAGCTCGCCCTTTGACAGCAGCGCCAGCCTCAAAAGCGAAATTGCAACAATGAAATTTATCAAAGAGCGTTCTGATCTAACAGTCTCTCGAGTTTTCGGTTATGACACTGACGAGGAAAATCCGGTGGGCTCTGCCTACATATTGATGGAGTTCTTACCTGGTATTGCGGCAATGGATGCCCTGGGTGGATACAAAGATCATCGCGGTGTGATTGCCAGAGACCGACGGCAGAACTTCTATCGATCTGTCGCGAAATGTCATGTTCGTCCATTGACCTGCATGAGAGACTAACTGCTTAGCTGCTGACCTCGCAATTCAGGTTCAAATAACACCTTTGCATCTACCAAAGATTGGGACTATTGTCCGAAACTCTGAAGGTGGATATGAGAGTGGCCCTATTCCAGGGATTGGCGGACCATTCGACACAGCAACTGCTTTTTTCGAGGCATGGGCGGACAGTGTCAAGTTTAAGCGACGCAAAGAAGAAATCATGAACATTATGAAACTCACCCCCTCGTTTTCGCCGGAAAGATGGTCGAGATCATCGAGAACTTTCCATCGCAGATGAAGGCAATAGCTAGTCAGCTGTCCTCATACAACGAAGGACCATTCCCTTTAGACCACGATGACTTCCTTCATAGTAACATCATGGTCAATGAGGATAAATTCGATGTGACAGGAGTAATTGATTGGGAAGAGTCTCAACGATACAGGCGGTCTTTCTAACACGGCAGAAATCACAAGATCGAGGGTTTCTGCGGCGTGTTTGAGCGAGTCTGGGTGGTGTAGAAGTATGTTCCGCGCTATTCGGTGCGAACTTATCCCTAGCTTCTACTCCATTATCGAATGAAAACATATGGAGGTTGAAATCTGGCTCTGGCCCTAGTAGGTCGTAGAGTTGGGAATCATATACCTGTGGAGACCCCATTCCTGCCGAGTCTATCCAGATATATCCAGATTTTCGAAATAGAGAGGGCAAAAGAGGTTTAATCCTGCGATGAAAAGCTAACTATGGCCAAGTTCCGTCATGTGGATTTCCCCGCTATTAATGAAAAGGAACAAATTCAAAATAGCGAGAAAGCGTGGCGAAATCTGCACTCGGAGAGTTCTTCGATATGCGCACGCACATCTTGTTCGCCGAACCGACTATGTAGGATCCTTATTCGCATACCCCTCAAATATTCCACTTCATTGGATTGTAAGAGTTACTGGCTAATCAGGGGTAATGGACACAGACGATTGGTGTTTTTAAAATTGAATGATGAGCAATAATATTGTTCTATGTCTGTACATCACGCCTAACTACCAGTTCCAAGTTCCTCACTGAATCTTCACATATCCAGTCTTCTCATCAGCTCTAGCCATGCACGACTCCAAAACCATCCAAAATTTACCTGTATCCAGGGATCTCGGAATCATGACTCCAGGTTTACCATGCTCAAGCTTTGTAGCAACTGTTCGACCCTCCTGCAAACCACCCAACACAACATCAATATCCCATCGCTCACCATTGTTATCATTGAAGTCAATTCGCATATCCGAGTCTGGGTGATCGGCCAACAGGATAGCCACGGCTAGCGGGTCATGCAATGGTGCACCGGTATCCATTCCCCAGCTCTGCTTATACGTTTCCGCCACAAAGACCAAAAGCTCGTTGAACATGGTCCTCATTCTTGTAGGGCCTTTTTCGCCATGCAGAAGCATGTGTCTTGCCTCCGGGGTCGTGTACGCCTGATGCGAAACATCCAACGAGATGAGAAACGTCTTCGGTTTAAGGACAGGGTTTAGGAATACACTGGCCGCCGACTCAATGTCAGCCCAGACGTTGAATTCAGCGAATGGAGTGTAATTTCCGTGACGTCTGCAGCTTCTTCCTTTCTCGTCGGTATAATTCGGACCCAAATCGACGTGAGGTGCGAACTCGTCACCACCGACACCGCCACGCATGATGCTTATTCCCTTGATGTGAGTAGCTACTTCGGGATACACCGCGAAAAGAAGCGCAGCATTGGTGAGAGGGCCCACAGCCACGAGCCAGGCAGTATTCGGCGGACAGGAAAGAAGGGCGTCTCGCATGGCATTGATCGTGTTTCCAGGCTGAATATAAACTGTCGCTTTAGGGAGCAGATCGGTTCCGGCCAGTCCACTCGCGCCGTGAACCTCCGCAGCTGATCGTACAGGTCGACAGAAGGGCTCCTTTGCACCTTTATATAATGGAACATTAGTGGCTCCGATGGCTTCTAAGATGCTGAGGCCATTTTTGGTGACGTTTTCCAAAGGCGCGTTGCCATTTACGGTGCTAATTCCAAGTATTCGAAGGGCAGGATGGTAGATTGACATCAACATGGCGCAGGCATCCTAACCGGTGTTAGTGATCATAATCTTCTCTGGGATTTAAAAGAATCTTAGGTTCGTACGTCGTGACCTGTCAGCGTTGTTAGCACTGTGCTGGCCGCAAGAGCACTGACATGGCATGGCATTGCATGTAACATACCTGGATCGCAATCGAGCCACAGGGGAATCTGAGTGGGAGTTGTGCTCTCGGTCATATTGCAGTTTCGTATACTTTGTCGTATGAAGGAGAAAAGGATCTTTGGCGTGAATTTAAGTACTTCTCGAAGGCTCCTCGTAGCTTGCTTTAGATAATAACTGCCTGAACTACAATTTACTTATAGACCAGTCAAACACACATGGGGCCGACCTCATGAAGCTGGTAAATTATCAGCCGATCACCGATGGGGAAGTTTTCATATTGAGCTTGGATTAACTATGTCGTGAGAATTCTCAAAATTGTCCTTAATCGGATTTCACTCACTCTATCTTTCTGCTTCAAATTGCTACCAGTCACTTCGGCGGTGCCTTAATCGGTTCGGCGATCGGATATCGGCGCTGGTGGGGACGACTGTTCCGATCAGCAACCATAGAATGAGAAGACACGATACCATCTCAAAGTTTCAGGAGAGCGATGTATACTGGATTTACTATTCTTTCCGCTCTCGGCTCTACGGATATGTCAACTCGCAAGGATTCCGATGGTCGTAGACCAAGACAATCACGACAACTACTCTCAGACATCGATTTGTTTTCTCATAAACATGCAGTATCGTCGTAATTCAGGAGTATAGGAGCGCGGGCTTTCTCACGCTTTGTAGCTATTCAAGCCTCTCTCGATGGCAGCAATTTGTAATGCAAGAACAGGGGCAAATTGTCTCGCCCACATGAAGCTGCCTGTCATGAACCAAAATCCCGGCATGCCGCTTGGTCTCCACGTCTAGAAGGTATATCAGTATCAGTTAAACGAAAGGACTTCATTGGCGTCAACTTACTCCAATACGCTCTTGATTCTCATCAAGGCCACAAATTTCCCCGACTTTGCTCATAAATTCCTCTCCCATAATCCCCTCAATCGTCTTGGTACAGCGTTCAAAGCCAGTAGCTAATATGACAATATCGGATTCGATCTTTGTTCCATCCGCTAGTATTATTCCATCTTCATAAAATTCCTGGACGCCCTTTTCACATCTTTTGATCTTAATTCGGCCGTCGATGATCATTGGGGATGCACCTTGGTCTATGTAAAAATGGCCGGTCTTAATGAGCTGATGATCAAGCAGACTGTCTCCTTCATCTCCCTTTTTCAAAGCCATTCCGGCCTTTTCCAATCCATCCAACAAGACTTTATCATTTACAGACATCATCTGGGATGCCCCGATGCTCAGCGTACGAGTTACTGGAAGTGGAAATGAGTTTCCTAAGAGATCAGCATCATCGGTACTTACTCCTGGGCTATTCCAATGTGCCGTTTGGATATTTTCCAGTGACTTAAGAGATGTCACGAAGATACGACCTCGCTGCACCATAGTAACATGCTTCGCTCCATGATTGACGAGATCCTGCGCCACGTCATGCGCACTGGTTCCAGCTCCGATGATCGTGATGCTTTTACTTTGCACATCTGGGATTGAAGCCGCTGTTCTGAATTCTGAGGTGTGGCGAATCCTACCCTTGAATGAATCTTGGCCTGGGAATTGAGGAGACACTGGAATATTGCTCAAAATACCGGTGGCTAGCACAACATGCCGAGGGTGAATAGTTTCCACTCCATGCTTGCCTCGCAGCTCAACTGAGTACTGCTCAGCCGATACATTGAACACAACCTTGTCCACAAGCGTATCATAGCGAACATTCAGTCCCATTATATGCTGATAGTGTTCCATCCATTTCGTTATATGTTCCTGGTCAAGATAAAGGGGCCAGTTGCTCGGGTATTTCAGAAAGGGGTAGTGATCTGCGTATAGAGGTGTGTGTAGTTTGATGGTATTGTATCTGTCGCGCCATGCTTCCCCGGGTTGAGACGCCTTTTCAACGAGTAGATAGCTTATACCTAGATGCTGTAGGTGTGCAGCGATTCCAAGTCCAGATTGCCCTAATACTTTGTTAGTGCTTCCATTCAACCATCCAATTAAGTGTGAGAGTTACCAGCTCCTACAATAAGGACTTGCGGATCATCGACCCCATGATTGAGAGCGCTCGATTGCTCTTTTGCTTCTGTTTTCGATGATCCCAGATCTGCTTTCTCGTCTAATTTCTCAAGCACAGTGAATACCGTCCACGCTTTCCATTGATCTGGTCCAACGCTCGCCAGTCGGAGAACGCCTTTTCCGGTGCCAAATTTAGTCTTGAAGCTAAAACCAGATTGAATGAATCTTAATCCCCCTAAATCCGCCAGCTGTGGCTGCAAAACGCCCAGTTGGTCCGGTTTGGGATCGGAGAATTCAACTTTCGAGGCGATAAGATAGTTAGATATCGCCTCGGCGCCATTATGACACGCTATGTCCCAGGAGAAAGAGATAAAATCTCTGCACCAAGACTCTTTATCGAGAAAATTTCCCGAAATATCACCTTTCTCTAAGCCTTCCACGAATGATTTAAGCCAGTCGCTGACAATTTCCGCTGGTTTAATCTCTTCTGGGTTGACGGATGGGTGTAGGGTGAGCTGCGGAAGAGCAGCCACGGGGGGGAATTCGCCAGACATGATAGGAGGCTGCTGAGGTCTCAAACGCTCTACAAAAGGAGAAATACGAGTTAGCTGAATAAGAAAGATCTGTTATATTTTGCAATGCCGATCGGCGAGTCATCTTTATATCTCATGTGTTGCTCGCTGTGACTTCATTGAGTCTTCGTAAGCTGTACGTGCATCGAATGATAATCAACTAAACCCCACTTGGCCAACGGACAGAGCTCAGCTTCGCTGGAGAAGCTTGAGGGGAAGGTCTGATCTCCAAGTGTCTTTACTTGGAAAATCCCCGCACAAGGCTGAACCCTGAAAGACAAGTATGCGGTAGTACCTTCAGTCACTTACTATTTGCTCTTGAAAAAAGAAATTTTAGAAAAACTTGAGCAAGCATTCAAGATTTCTTTCCCTGTTTACGAACAAATCTGGACTAAGCTAAGAGCAAGATTATACAATGTCCTCTTCAAATTGTGGATGTCTCCCTGAAACACACGGCAACACTGGAATCAGGCCCCCAACACCGCGCATAAATCGCTCGACTAGCCTTTTCAAGTACAAGTGCTGACAAGGCTGTGTAAATTGACCTCGAGCTAGCTATACACCGCACCGAGACTTCCGGATTATTTGGAGTCAGAATCAGGAAATGTCATTTAGAGCGTATACTCGTAGCACCTGCTAGAGGATGTCTGACATGCAGGCAACCCCATATTCGATCCCACCAGCAGCACCCATGTGCTCATTCTTCAATTTGGGAAACCCGGCATTGAAAAGACTCGTGGAGATTTGATTGGATTCACCGGGCATGTTTTGGAAAGTTTTTGTAGGTCACAGAACACGTGGTGTTCTGTCTCTAAGAATCAATATGTCCGTTCGACCATCCACATAACATATGTTTGGAAATAGTCTCAGTATGGGTGTGAGATGCTCATGCAACACGAATTTGGATGGTGTATACCTATAGGTATTAATCATCTCGTGAATGTGCTCAAATTCAGAGTCAGTTGCTACAATAGCGATGAAATACTGAAGACGATTGAGAAAGACCATGCGAATGTGGTCTGAACCTTCAGAAGATTGCTTCCAAGCAATCTGCGTATATACTACTAGCTAGTAGTACTAGTATATTCAGAGCGTTTCAAAAGCTTTCAACTTGCAGTGTCGTGGCTCTGGCACTGAGGATCGCGTTGACTACAAGTACCCAAATGATACCTATCATAATAGTATTTTGTTGGATATCTCATCCGCATCAACAAATATATATTCACGCCTTAACCCCAACACAATTTCCTACAACGTTGGAACCGTTCCACGCTCGCAATTGGAAGCTTCCAGGTTTCCAATTTTAAATATCTACCGAGAAAGAAATGCTGATACAAAGATTGATTCCTACCAATACCAAGTACCTCCTTGGTAACTGAATAGCCTTCAAATCTATATTGCTCATTTAATGGACAATACGGAATTTTCGCAGATCCACCACGCCAAGGCCCGCTGACAGCCATCTAGCGACCGTTGGTGGGCGATCGGGCTGACATTCGCCACCACCAGACACGAGAAGAAAAAAAAAATCTGTACAGGAATCCACATCCAGTGATCTGCAGATCAAGAGATGAAGGCCAGATCTGTTGGCTGGTCCATATAGGGATGGTGGTGTGGATGGGTATTGTACTCTAGTCGGGATATCACAACACATGACGACAGTGCCCAAGGTACTCAACAACTTGATGGCCCAGTTTGAACGAGATCAAATGACTACGAAGTGAAGAATACGAAGAAAGGGCGTGGAGGCTGCTTCGCTGGCATCACACACCTGCAGATACTCTGTACATATAATCTCAAAAAGTAAGGTGGTGATTTGGGTCTGCGGAAATGAGGCCCGCTTCAGACACGCAGGAACCCGCCCCACTGCAATTTGTTGGCGCCGTTCAGCTCAGCGGTTAACATGCAGGTGGAGAGAAACAGCGCTGTGATGGCTAATTTACGGTGACTGCTGAGATTAATACACCGTGCAAAGTACAAAGTACGCCATCCAGCACGGAGACAGGTAGGGCGTTAAATGCTGACCAGGCCGACCAGGCTAGCGGTTCATCCCCCTGAATAACCTCAGAAACAGGGTCTCGCCAAGCCTTGACCTAAAAGTATTGTACCAATCCCAACCCACCACGCTGCCCAGATCGACTATCTTGCTTGGCGTGAGTAGTCTCGTGGTCGAGACCGGGTGATTGAAGGGTTGATGGGGTTTGTGGAGATGATTTTTACATACACCTATGTACAACTCCGTGGATATGTATTCGGATCTTAGCGAATTGGTCGGTGTGTACTGTATGTCTCGGATGGAGATGGACTCCATACAGGAGACCCTTACTCTGTTTGTACTGTGACTTTAGGAGTTAACAGCTAGTAGACCCCGATTCTGCTTTCGTACTGGAAATTGAGTAAGAAAAGTAAACAGTGCCGGCCGGACTACCCCTGACGAACTGGAGGGCCATGCAGAGGATTTTGACTGGTTTCCCAGCAAGACATTAATTTCATGTCGGCAACGAGTCATCCGAAACTAGTGACTGAATTTATTCTACCATTGGCCATGGCGATGGCCCCCAGGTTTAAAAATACAGCAGCCTGTTCTTGGAAACTCGGCAATGGGGTTCTTCATGAACAGTACGGAGTCCCGGTAATGGAAATTTGATGGTGAAGATGAAATTGACCATAAGAGTTCTGCGTACTCCAGACGGAAAGTGTCAACGATGGAGTACTCAGTCGGAGTGGCCGGTGCTACACAACTTCTACAGAGTAGTCTAGACCACACATTGAGATCAGCAACTTCGGACCGTCGTTGGGGCCGCTTGGACGATCGGAAAGTGCGGATGGCGAGGAGTGAGTATTTTTCTTAGCCTAGGAGTGGAGTATGTATATGTATTGTAGTTCAAGGCCAAGACTGGACTTGACAGTATCAAAGGAAGTGTTTCTGCAAGTCCATGATTATTTGGCAATTAGAGTGCAAAATTCAATGCTGTCTGTAGAGCAGTCCGTGTATGTTCTATTTAGCCGCTGAGCCAGATATCTCGAAACGATCGGCAGGGCTGACGAGTCAGGAGGGGCGGAGTGAGGGATTATTGAAGTTGCATTGTAGTTCTAGCTATAGAGTGAAAGAGTATTAACTATGTGAATATCTACTTCATGAAGAACTGTACTCCATCCTGTATACTCCGTACCATGGTTGTGGTGATGAGAGGGGTATCGATGACATAGCCAAACAGTGAAGTATGGAGTGGCTCTGGATTCCGTTCTTGCATGTGTACTCCGTACTTCGAGAATTGAATCTTCTGGCAGAGTCCAGCAGAGGCAGTGTTGACTGCGTACGGAGTGTGTACTGTTTGTGTACGGTACTGGCTGTGTACACCCAAGATTAGCAGGGATCGTCAGGGCGGAAATTAAAGCTTGTAGATTAACCAATAAAATCGAGGAGGTGGTTGAATTTAGAACTCCACCGGGCTGCCGCCTTTCTTGTTCGGGACTAGCGGGACCACATGGCGCAGGGGCATTTCCTGTTTTGAAGTTTTCGTTTTTGAGAAACTCAGAAACAGTCGAAGTTCAACCCCAAAGACAATCAATCACATATGTACAGCACAATTTACTCACATTCCAGTGAAGGGAGGAGATAGCTAGGCTGTCAACTTGAAAATGTCTTCTATTGACAATATCTAATCAGGCACCTGCATGATACTCATCACTACTGTTCCGGTTGATATCGCCGAAGCTCAATGTCAGGGGTCGCAAGGGGCGCAGTGAGACACTATTCGCACTTTCATCCGTGCTCAAGGTACATTGGTATATTTGTATATTTTGTATGGAGTATGTTTACTCTAGCTGTATAGCTGTAACTCCACTTTTTCTATTCACCAATCACACTCACAGCGTACCTGGACATCTAGACCCAACTGGGGCCAACCCCGAAATTTATACATCTCGTACCACCCTCGATTTACGGTGTAATACTCGATCGGTGGGTAAAGACTAGCCTCCTTGGTTGAATGTGTGTCTCTCCTATTTCCACTTCTTTTTCTTCTTTTCCCCCCCTTAACGGAGTTCTCCCTTTCCTTTTTCCCACTTTTCTCCAAGAATTGATCTCTGACAAAAGGCCTTGCGTGCCCACTTCGCCATCTTTCCCTCCTTTCCCTTCTTTTCCAACCCACGTTCCTTTCTCCAACTGACCACCGCTTCACTCGTTCAGCGGGCATTCATTCTTTGCCGCTTCAATCCCTATCATTTTCATCATGAAGGGTTCTCTTTTCGCGGCCGCTGCCTTTGTCGGCTCTGCTGTCGCCGATGGTGCTCTGCACCGCCGTCATGAGGCTTTCCACCGTCGCGCTGAGGCCGTTCCTTTCGACGTTGCCTCTTCCTCTGCTTCTGCTCTGAACCCTGAGGAGACTTGCGGTTGCACTACCAAGGTCATCACCTACTATGGCTCGCCTACTCTGGTTCCCATCCCTCAAACCTCCACCAGCAGCACCGAGTCTACCAGCACTCTGACTAGCACCATCCACTCGACCAGCACTCACACTTCCACCGTGACTGTGACCCCCTCCGTCGAGGCTACCTCTACTTCTACTCCCGCTCCGGAGACCTCCACCGTCATTGTGTCCCTGCCCACTGCCGGTGTCTCCAGCTTCTCCTCCACCGGTGTCTACACTATCCCGGCCACTACTCTGACCGTCACTGACACCACTACCGTCTGCGGTGCTACTACCACTGCTGTTCCCAGCGGTACTCACACCGTTGGTGGTGTCACCACCGTTGTCGACACTGAGACCACCATCACCTGCCCCTACGCCACTGTCAAGCCCCACGGCACCACCACCACCAGCACCATTGAGTACACCACCTACACTTGCCCCGCTGCTGGTACCTACACCGTTGTCCCTGGTACCGTCACCTCCGTGCCCACCAGCACTGTGATCGTCTACCCTACCCCCCAGACCTTCACCCCCGGTACCTACACCCAGACCTCCAGCGTTGTGACCGTCACTCGCACCGACACCACCTTCTACTGCCCCTACGCTAACGGCGAGTCCTCCACTCTGGCCGCTTCCCCTAGCACCAGCTCTGTCCCTGCTCCCGCCGTCCCCACCACCACTGCTGCCCCTACCACCAGCTCCGTTGTTGTTGCTACCTCCAGCACCAGCTCCGCTCAGCCTTCCAGCACTGGTGGCTCCGGCTCCGGTGTCACCGGCCAGGGTCAGTACGGTATGACCTTCTCCCCCTACACCACCTCCGGTAACTGCATGTCCCAGTCCGAGGTCACCAAGAACCTGAAGGTCATCAAGCAGAAGGGTTTCAACCTGGTCCGTGTCTACTCCACTGACTGCAACTCCCTGGAGTACATCGGTTCCGCCGCCAAGGACCTCGGTCTCAACCTGATCATCGGTGTCTTCATCGAGAGCTCCGGTACCTCCGGTGCTGAGGAGCAGGTTCAGGCCATCACCAAGTGGGCTCAGTGGGACATGGTCGAGCTGATTGTCGTCGGTAACGAGGCTGTCTCCTCCGGCTACATCTCCGCTTCCGAGCTGGCTTCCTTCATCTCCTCCTGCAAGTCTTCCTTCAAGGCTGCCGGTTACACCGGAAAGGTCACCACCACTGAGCCTATCAACGTCTGGGAGCAGTACGGAAAGTCCACTCTCTGCAGCCCCGTCGACATCGTCGGTGCCAACATCCACCCCTTCTTCAACGCTGACACCACCGCCGAGAAGGCCGGTGAGTTCGCTCTGTCCGAGTACCAGATCCTCGAGAAGCTCTGTGGCAAGGACGTCCTGAACTTGGAGACTGGTTGGCCCAACGGCGGTTCCTCCAACGGTGCCGCTGTCCCCGGTACCGCTGAGCAGAAGACTGCCATTCAGGGTATTGCCAAGACCATCGGTTCCAAGTCCATCTTCTTCTCCTATGCCAACGATGACTGGAAGGCCCCTGGTGACTTCGGTGTCGAGCAGCACTGGGGTTGCGCCGATGTCTTCTAAACGATGACTTGACTGTGATTTAAAATCTTGTACAGGAGGATTCAGGAGTTTTTATTCTTTTGCTGCTAGTTTCATCTTCTTTCCGTCCACCGCTGTCATTCAGTGGTAGACGGGGGAAGGATCTAGTCAGCCCTTTGTTGGTTTCTCGTGTCTATCTTGGACGTTACGTGGTAGATATACCTTTTTTATTTCATGTTGTCTACTGATCCTGGTCGCATCCGCCTGATTTCTTTGTTTCTGCTAATTTGCGATTGTCTGTATATCTTTATTCTATTGATGCACTTCATGACGGTAGTCTTTTCCGTAGTTGTAGTTGTACTCCCCAGCCCGGCAATCATCCTCCATTAATCCCTGAATTGCTTTGTAGTCCTGCTACTTATATCCTTGATTCAGCAGCTACCCCAAACAGCAATTGTTGATCTGAAACTCGATATCGGAACGGCCCGTAGGTACCAGATGAGATGCATTTCTGAAACGAACGGTACCAGTCAAGCATTTGTACTCAATCTCAAACAACTAAGTGTATTTGAAAGGCTTAGCGGTGCTCTTGATCGGATACTGTGGATAAATTTTATCGTACATCAGGGTAAAAAGGAATGTCGCCAGCTATCTCTGGATCACTTTCCCAGCCACTCCAGCCAGCAATTGAGTGACGGAATGCTGTGGAATTCTTGCACAAGGACTCAGTGTTTATTACAGGGAGTGGGATGCTTTACGAATATACCATTTATCCTCAGTATACTATACTATACGGGTACCCGACAATGAATTGAATGTACAAAGCACGCGGAGCTTGCTACTATTCTATGCACACATTCCTAGTTTCGGGGCTATTCTCAGTGAGATAGAATCGCGAGACAAGCTTTAATCAAAACAATTGATGAAGGAGTCATGAAACTCTCGTAGACACAGTTCGCTATTTACTCTAGTTCACGGTGAAGTGTACTACCTAATCGAAATTGTTGTCGGAGATTCTTTGAATTGCAGTGCTTAATTTCATGTAATTATATAACTTGAAGATTCAATAGATACAAAGCGAACATGAAGCACGAACGGCAATTTCAGTAATTATGTGCAAGCTTCAAACGATCAACCCTCCATATCAAAATAGACTCATTTTGTTCGTTCGTAGTGTATTGATCACTGCTTATATCCACAGGTACCGGTCTAAATAGATCAGCAGTGCCCGAAAGAGTTTGATCAGAAGTAAGGGTGGGTCGATTTCAACTTACTGTGCTATTGGCAGAGGAAGGGATACAGCTCAACAGGCTGGGACAGCAGGCACCGGGCTGACCATCCTTTGCAGCGGTGTTACAGGCAGATGCTTCCTGGTGGTCATTAGTTGTTTGTACGTTTTCTGGCAGGAGTTTGTTGGATTTACCTGGCCGCATGCCTCTTGGGCTTTAGGGAGGGCATAGGTAAGGCTTGCGATGAAGCTGACGAGGAAGATTGACACACGCATATTGGAAGGATAGGGGTATCTGCAGAAATTCTTCGTCAGTACTTTCTTTTTTTTTGCCTCTTCTTCTGGGTAATTGAGTTGATTCAGGGATAGGTGGGACAGGACAAAGCGCGGTAATATTGATGAAAAACGTACCGAGTAAGAGAGAAAATGAACGAGAAAAGCAATGAACTGCAAGAATCGAACGGATCAAGAAGATCAGGATAATGAGAAACTCTTATACCTGTGTTTACCGTCGCGTCACTCGCCACGCACCGTGGAGCTTTTGGATCCAGCCTCTGTAACCGAAACATGATCTACAGGGGAAGCTGGGGGCGATCAGGACTGAGTGACCAGACAGAGTACAATGGCTGGGACGTGGATCGATAGTGCTGGACTTCTATGGATTTTGGTTGATATGACAGGCTGGTAAGATCGTGCTACTTTGATTTCGAGCTCGAGCGTTTGTTCGATTCTACGGATGTGGTAAATTGTGGTTGGTGATGGTGTATATTGAGATAATTATAGTAAAATCCACTTTTTGGGAGTAAATGAAGAACTCGATCTGTTATTACACGGTGATAGAAATCATATTGACTGCTCGCACTGAATATTCGTTACCATTACGAGTACTTCCCTAGAGCCCATTTCCTGAATCAAGCCCCTTTGCTATCTGTATGGTGACCAGGGACGTTTAGTCCAAGCCAGAATAGGGGGTCTGCGGGCCAAGGAGACGACGCGCGCGATGGTGCATTGTGATTCTTGGCGGGACTGTGAGGACTGCGAGGGGTGAAGATGCACGTCATGGTGGGTGCAACTTCTTGGCGGATGCGTCGTGGTGATTGTGGTGGGTCGTTGGGGGCGGGGGTATCACTGGATTGTTTGTTTGCTTGATGCGAAGATATAAGTAAAGCTTGCCGTGTTGTAATTTGTGAGACTAGAATAATCAGGAGATTTTGTTATTTGTGGTGTGGTTAAGGTAATTGTTGAGATTGAGATGTTGCCGAATCTGCCAACAAGAAACGACACAAATTAGGGCTAACTAACAGAACTCGAGAGTAGCTGATGGGATGCCATGAGAGTGCTGAAGATGATGAATCCAACTGGCAGGTACTATAAGAGAGATTTCGGACATGAAAACCCGTGAAGACTATATTGATGGCAGTTCGGCCATCTCATGCAGTCAACACATTCCAATTTAGGTCACACGAACTGAAGTATTTGGGACATCACTTCAGCTCTCTCGATGCACTTGTTCCAGATTAAATATGATAGAAAATTGATCAATGCTTTATAAACAATGGCGGATATCAGGTAAGTAAGAATAGGAATTGGTTGTTGCAGTTGACTGTTAGCTATAGTGGTGCATGCTCATGAGATGAGAAAACATCTTGCTGTCAATATCCTAGTGCCCACCTGGACAGCTGGCTTTTTTTTACAAGCCAATTATTTCCTCTAAATCATCTATATGAGTATCTCAATCTGAGAATTACACCAGGAACAGACGGAAATATCAGATTTCAACTCGGAATTAAGACTTGATTGCGGGGACAGCCAAGGTCCAAACTAGCTTCATACGGCAAGCCCCCGGGAGATCATGTTAGAGGCTTTCCACCTCGAGCCAGGCGGTCTGAAGCCCGCAAATCCCTCGAGATACTCCTGTACTCTCTTGTAGACAGGCCTCAAAATCGAGCAAAAAGTATGGATGAGGAGTGCTCAATTAGTCTCTCGCCGGGGATCAACCGATTGGAAAATCGCAAAAGGCAGAGAAGTCCGCCTCGCTCCTCTGAGAAGCCCGGCGATGAAGGACCTCGAAAAAGGCGTCCAAAGCGCGGCAAATACATTGCCAAAGCATGGTTTGTGGGCTCGATCTTGAAATTTGGTCTTATATCAATGGCTTATCAATTTCAACAGCAATCTGTGTCAAAAGAGAAAGACAAAGGTACTACCTTATCTCCGCTGCTGCTGTTGGATGTTCACTCTGTTGAGACACCATCACATACAGTGGTACCGGCGACTGATGGTTGCAATCTAATCACTTTCAATAGTGCGAGGGAGGCTATCCATGCAAAGGATGTATCGCAAAAGGGATCGAGTGTGCGAAATATGATGCCAACACTCGTACCGAAAGGCGCTCTCAGGTTCGCGGCAATCGAGCCCAAACCACCCTCATCGGAGAATATGACTCAACTAATTCGGTCGCAGTTGTCAAGCGAGCAGCCCAACAATGACATAGCAATGGCTCTGGGTAAAATCCAGCGACAATTAAATGAGATTCTTGCGCATCAGGAATCGATCAACGTTGAAAGTGAGAGTGGTGATACACGCACTTTTTACGACACTTCCCATTCTTTGAAACGTCCTCGACGCAATCGCAATTCGAAAAGGCAATTCTCACCATGTTCCAGCACAGAGGTATTTAGCGGGGAGTCGTCAATCACTCATGTTCTTCATGAAATGGAGAGTCATTTGGAGAAATTGGGAATGGCGCGATCATCCCTCATGTCTCCCCCTCCAAGCGAGCCTTTAACTCCTATCGATGACCGGGATGAAGCAATATCGAGCATGGATCCTATTCGGTCAATTCTTGATTCTCATGGGATCATACCAGAAAAGACACAGTGGGATGAGTTACTCTCCACTTTCATAGACGAGGTCTACGTCCTATATCCATTTCTCCATCTTCCTGCTCTGCAGAACACCTATGAAGAGATTTGTGATCAATTGTTGGGCATATCAACGCCGGCTGATTACAATGACATGAGTCATCGCGTAGACGTTTCCCAAGTATTGTTTTGTCTCGCTATAGGTCGATGCAGTGAGTCTACGCGCAAAGATACCGAAAATGGTCATCACTCCTCGGGGTGGAGTCTATTCCGAGCCAGTATGAAGATTCTAGGCGAGCCACTGGAAATTTTCGATGTCCTGTCTCTGGCTCTCAAAGCGATTCAATCGATGTTATTAGCTGTTTGTTTACGGTGTTCCCTCTCCTCTTAAACCTAGCTGACGTGCTCAGGTCATCTATCTATACCGCATAGATGCCAGCAATAAAACTGAAAAGTTTTTGGCATTGATTGTTTCCCATTCACAATTTATCGGTCTTCACCGCAAACAAGTCACAGATGAAATGCCCATATTCGAAGCAGAAATGTTTAGACGCGCGTGGTGGTGTACTTATATCATTGATCGACGACTGGCGCTCGACACAGGCCGTCCCTTTCTCATCCAGGATGTGAACACAGATGTTTCTTTACCACTCGAATTGGGAGATAGTTGGTTATCCAACCACATGAACCCACGTCGCACTGGAAAAGTACTCGAGACTGAGATCGAAACAGAGATTAGTCGAAAGATCACTACACCTGTGCGTCATGTAATCGACATGGTTGGCTTTTCCCGTGTGGTGGGCAAAGTATGGGAAGCTCATTATGGTGCAATGGGTCGTAATTCTCATCCAACTTCACTAACAACTGAATATCTTGAGCTTCTCATATCGAGCATGACGAAAGTAAATTCACCGACAGAATTGCTTGGGTCTACAGAGATTTCCCATGGGCAATTTGCTGGGATGGAATGGTGGCAAATTAAGCAGTTGATGCTCATGCGTATTGTAAGTTGCATAGACTACCCCCACAGTGGTAGTCTGCTAATTGTCATTCTCTTGCCGACAGCGATGGCTTTTTCTTCGATTACTCGTTCGCAAATCTTCGCTTCGCACATCAGACCCGCTCGAGACAGATGACTGCACCAGTGAAATGGTGTGCGTGCAACTCTGCCGTTCCATCATCCTCGAATTTCATCGTATTCCCAACAAATATCCAAAACATACATTTCCATTCATCCACTACGTGGCGACTTCCGCGATGATTGCTCTTGGATTAGTCGTTAAGCAACAAGACTTACGAACGTTAGATCTCTCGTTTTTGCCCCTGGCAGCCCGGACACTGAGACAATTCTGTACACAAACGTGGGTTTCTGGCCAAATTATCCGTGCGGTCTCAAGAATTGATCAGATTACAGCCTTCGTTCTAGGAGGCTTTGACTGCATTTCTTCTCCAAGTGGAAACTTTCAGTCGCATTTAGATTCTCGAACAGCTTTCTCTGGCAGCTCTTCGGCCTTTACATCTAATGAAGACGCTGGACATCTTTCACTCGGTCAAACGTCTCATCTTTATTCTTCATCGAAGCCGGCACCGGTGTCTAAAATACGAAATGATGAATATATCGATCAAACTTCCGGAAATATCGAGCAAGTTGATTCGGACTCGGGTTTTTGCTTGCCAATGAACACCACGGTTTCCTCTTCTTCGACGATGGAGCATTTGGTCATGACTGATTTTGACTTCGAAAAGGGCTCAGTCAGCGGGAACTGGCCATGTCTTTCGGAGTTTTTTGGTGTCGGTCTACCGAATCAGATTAACTATCCCTTTGCTGGGTTGACCGAAGAGTGTTCGATACCAAGCCAGTCACTGCATACCGCCTCTGACCGAGCCAGTCCAGTACCCTTTACAACGACCGGATTGACAATACCTGATTCTGAGCAGGCCGAGATGATCCCCCCAGATACGTCTATTGGGAATGACAATGATTGGCTCCAGTCACTGTTTGGTACTAGGTCTACTCCGATATAAGATATCTTCTCATAGCCCATTGGGTCAAGTTTATTTTTGAAACACCTTCAATACATTGACATAACTTCAGCCTAGTTACAGAAATTGAATAAAATCACTATCAGCTTTTGACGGGTTAATGACGCTGGATCTTTGGTGGAAGGACACCTGCATTCTCAAACGTCTGATAGGTTTCGACCCAAGTGTCATAGGTGTCATCGTATCGGTTCCATCCCATCTTACGTGCCTTTGAGATGGAACTGAGGGTAGGCCATGACTTGCCAATACCCCAATCAAAGAATCCCCATGTTCCCCAGTTGAAGGCATCGGGGTTTCCACCGTATTTCTTGCAAATAGCCTCCCAAACCGGCTTCTTATCCTTAGCCCACTCTGTCATGAGGAACTGATTTTCAAGCTTGTTTGTCTCCCCAGCAGCTGCAAAGTCGGTAGTTTCGGGCACCTAGACATCGCCCAATTAGTTTGATGAGCTTCCGTTATGAAGACTAGCAATTTTTGTGTGCTCTGGCAACTATAATGGAGATAATAATCACTCACATCGAGGTTGAAGTAATTGCCGATACGTTCGAAAAAGTAACGCCAAACAATGGTGTCCCCGTTCGCGTGATTGAAAGCTTCGTTCGCTGCTTCGGGAGTGGTGAGAGCCCAGACGGACATGTCGGCAATACTCGGAGCGTAAGAACTATCGTCCACACAGTTGTAGAAGTATTTGTTTCCTGGGAATCTAGGAAATTCTCCGGTTTCCCGGCAGATTAAGAAATAAAGGGCCAACGTGAGGGCCTGGGACATGCCGTTTGCTAGGTCACAAAATATAATGTTAGAAAAGAGGGTCAAAGATTGGTTTTACAACGCATGCTTACCACCAGGAGTAAACCCAATGATACCATTGGGACGAATGATATTGTATGTCCAGCTTCTCTGTTTCTGAAGCTCGAACAAGAAATCCTCTTGCGGATAGTAGAAGTTGAAACCCTTATCATCGTAACGTGGATGACGTTCGTCACATGGCTGCTTTACCGGTCCAAGGTGAACACCATAGTTCTGGAAAGTCAGCAATACAGCTCATATAACAGCCGAGTCAGAGTGGATTTACCTTCCCTCCAGTCTGAAGGCAAACTCCCTGGAGATTATCCTTCGCAACAAGATCGATGGATGTGAGGAAGTTCTTGAAAAGAGGAACATTGGCGTCGCGAAGACGTTCAAAGTCGTCTGAGTGAACATAAGACGTGAAGAATGCATGAGTGACGTCTGAGCAAATCGGAGACAGCTGGCTAGTAATTGTCTCGACGCTTGCCAGAAAGTCAACGGCGACGAATTGGATACGAGGATCCTGCCAGTAGTACTTTAATGGGCTGCGAGAGGAAATCACAATTTTGGACCTGCGATTGGTTGAATGAGCTTTCTTACTGGTATCGAGTCAGTATTAAAGAGGGTGTTCGGCTACTCACCACTCGGTCTTGGGAGTTCGAATCAAGTGTTCGACCAGAGCATTTCCACTGATGCCATTAACGCCAGTTACAAATGCGACTTTTGCTTTTGTGTAACCCATGATGATGAAGATTCGAATATGTTTTGTAGAATATCGAACAGTCTGCTTTCGTGGATGAAAAAGATTCTTTCATCTGATTTCAACAAAAAATGTCGTCAACCTTGAGTGAACACTAGAATCAAGTGAAGCCAGAGAAACGATAAATAGGCCGCGAGTCGAGACTGAGATCGGCACTGCAAACAGGCATTTCCGAAACCCCGTAGTCATTCCGAGATATTTCCTTGTAAATGCTCATTCACTACAATCTTTTCGGTGGCGGTGTGGACAATGACCGGAATTGTTTTTGGCGCATTTCTGGGACATGAGGGTCGATATCGATGGGATTTCGGGATTTCGGGATTTCGGCCGGTGGGCGTGCACTCCATCTGCCACCATGGGCTAACGGCAGACACGGCAGGCCGATGCAAAGAATCATCTCACATTTACCGTTTACTAATTTGAGCCTAGAGATAAACTTAATCTTGTAATTATCTACAGGAAATATCTCGATATATTTGTGCGACCAGCAAGACTGTATGTAAACTCTTACTATCTTACACTCGGAGCACCTGCTCATGTATGTGGGCTTATACATAAAAAGTCCCTGTTCCCGGGTCACTTTTGGAGTGAAAACAAAGTCCATCGATCTTGAAAGGATTCTGTTACTATTACTGGCCAATGATTCAGGTTATGGAATGCGCCACAGAGTGTTATTTGAAGGAATTGAGACTATGAAACAGACACTTGCACTGCGGTCATGAGAGAAGCCGATAAAGGCATGAATTACCGCAATTCGGGTGATTATCACCGAACTCGTGCTCTATCAAAGAAGCTGTCTACCTCCACTTGTTGTTCCAACCAGCTTGCTCTACCGCGAATGCAATTGCTAACTCGGTGAATCTCGCCATGTGCTATGCCATACTTTTAGCACACATTTACCAATACAGATAAAGGGGGACTTACGTCGAGTGAGAAGTATCCAGTCTCATCGTTGACCCACATGGTATCGTTAATTCCATGAATGTACGGATCATATTCACCAGGGAAACTGCCGCCAGCAATAGGGTTTCCTTCCGAGGCAAAAGAAGCTGGGTAATTGAGCTGCGTATAGGACATATAGTCCGAGCCAGCACCCCTGTTCGGTCAGATGGATTCGCAAACCTGGAGAGAGGCTAAACATACCCAGGAAGCTCATATATTTCAGTCGGAATCGAAATGTACTTTCGGCTCAGGTTAACTGTCCAGTTTGTGAGCACTTTGTCCGCCTCAGTGGCAATAAATCCGATAGTCTCCGTCGCGTTCGCGGCAATGAACGCCGTCATGTCCTTGATGTTCTTCATTAGCTTTACACTCGATATGCAAATAGAAATGTCCCACTTACAAACTCCATCATGGCACCGATACGCGCTCCCTGTTCCTTCTTGTATCTGGCGATAGCCTGGCTACCGAGCAAACCACCTTCTTCAGCAGCATACCAGTGGAACTCAACCGGGCCATTCTTAGGAACGAACCCAGCCTCCGCCAGAACCTGAAACGCCTCAAGGATACTGACAGTTCCAGAACAATCATCATCTGCACCTGGAGCAGGAAGAAGTGGGAAAAGATAATTCGCTGAATCTTGATGCGCGCCCAGGATGGTCAAAGGTTGCGAGAAATTGCGGACCTTGGGCTCGAAGCGAGCGATGATTGATGATTGGCGGAAAGGATGAGTAAAATATTCAAGTGAGATGTGGGTATGAAGCGGAGCGTTGGAAATTATCTTTTTGTAGTCGGTCAACATTCGTTATCTTTTTGGAATTGGGGGCTGAGTGGATTCATGGGCGAATGCATACCTGGGAAATGTGATCATGAAGCCACTCGGCACTTAGTTCGCCATGGATATCATCAAAATAGCGGTTATAGTAGCCAGTCATGTGTTGGAGCACGTCGGACATTCGGCCTGTGTCAACAAGGGAGAAAAGTGGCCGAATTAACTTCTCGTGGACTAAATTGGGGAGATCTACAAAGCCCTGTTAATTTTAGCGCAGCAGTTCACGAAACAATGACCTACTTGGTTTCGCGGCCACCTGAGTCTTTACTTGTTCCGTATAAAAGTCCTCATGTTCGGTGATATCCATGAACTTTATCCCTTCTCGCCGAAGCCTCATCTTATCTCCCTCGGTCATCCACTCTGCCTTATTTGTGCCCAGTTTTCGTAGAAGACGAGGCTCAGCCAGTGCTGCCTCGGTCTTGGAGCGATCATCTTGCTCTTGAAGTGAAATCAAGGCGGTTACAGGGTCGGAATGGCTCTCAATAGCAGACAGGATACTCTCATGGACACTGTGATCGCCATGTTGGCGTGCCGCGCCCGAAAGTGGATGGGTCGGCGCTAAGACGCGTTGAACGTCAGGGGACGCATTTGCGAGGTGAGCAGCGCCGATTAAAGAAATTATGATAAGTTTATGCATTATTCACGAGAGCGTATATTCAAAAATCTGGATGTGCAAGAAGCAAGTGCTTCGAAGCTGTTTGTAGGCAGCCAGCTGAAGCACGCGAGCGGTGCGGAGGCATCCCAGCAGGGTTAGCTTAACTGTTATCGTGATATTGACTGATTGTCCAATCAATTGCGTTGATGACTGACTTGTGGGACTACTAAATGGAACATTCCGAATCACGCTACTCAATGGAGAAAGGGGCATTTTAAAATATCAATCTCTTTTGAAAAAAAAAAGATATAAATTTCATCTCACGTTATTGTGCGGACTTTGGCCCGAATTTGATGCTATCAACAGAAAAACTGCCGATTTGTATAACTACATAAACACATGCATGTACTCCAAACAAGGGAGTGATAATACCCAATTGAAGTGTACCAGCACTCTACACCAGATATCTGAATCCCTTGCGCATGCACAACGACTCATCATTGCTGACAATGAAGTCGCCGCCCTGGTCATCCTCGTTCGAAGATGCCTCTGCCTCGGCAAGCTTGTTGTTAAGGTTGACAAGGATCATGCGGAATGCCCAGAAACCAACAATGGTAATTCCGAACATGGCAGTGACAATACCGTAGCTCTTGCGGTAGCCGTTGTCCGACAGATCCCAGACGTAAGATCCGGCGACGTTACCGAGTTGACTGAAGGCGTTGATCAGGGCAAGGGCGACAGCTCGCTTAGCTGGAGGACGAGGGAATGATGAACTGATCCAAGAGTAGAAGACAATGAAACCAGCGTAGGAGCCTGCCTGTAGGAAGAGGGCGACATAGCGAGCTGCAACGTTCAGAGTCGACATGCTGATGATAAATCCAACGAGACCCATCAGGATAGGACCGTAAATGTGCCAGATCTGGAAGCTGTTAGTTATAGCCTAGGAAAAGAGATAAAAAAGTAGAGCTGACCTTTTCCTGGGTTCTGTCGGCGTGCCAGGCATTGATGACGGAGAAAATACAAGAGAAGACCCATGGGGGAGCACTCAGGAGTAGGGTAGGGATTTCAGAGAAACCAAGGGTACCGGTGAGGGTAGGCTATAAATTCCCAGAATTAGTAATGGTAATTGACAGAAGGAGTATGTGATGTTGAACTTACGAAGAAAGCGTTGAAAGACAGACCAACAACGTAGGCAGTGAAGGACAACATCATGATATAAATCTTGAAATCCTTCAGAGTCATAATAAGACCAGTGAAGGGGCTTTGCTCCTCAGAATCAGTATCAGCCTCACCAACGTCCTCCAAGATACGGAGCTGCGCAACAAGACGCTCCTCCTCGGTGAACCCACGAGCATTGGTGGGCAGGTCAGGAAGGATGAAGGCGGAGGAGATAGCAATAGTCATAGTGATAGCTCCCTCGATCCAGAAAAGCCAACGCCAGGCAGCGTGGCCAAGAACACCGTCCATGTTGGACAGAACACCAGCAGCAACCAGGGAAGAGAAGGCATTCGAGATCAGGTTACCACAGAACAAAAGAGCATTCCGGGTGGTCAGCTCCTTGCGGGTGTACCATTTGGAGAGAATGAGAAGAGCACCGGGGAGGAAAGCAGCCTCGACGAAACCCAGCAGGAAACGAATGGCAACCATGTGGCCAAAGTTCTTAGCGTTTCCGGAGCAGGTAGAGATCAGACCCCAAAGGGTCATCGAGATGGCGATGTAGATAGATGGACGGGAAATGCGGTTGATGAACATGTTGGAAGGAACCTGCATCAGAATGTATCCGACGTACAAAATACTCAGACAGGTAGAGTACTGGGTATCGGTGAGGCTGAGATCTTCTTGCAGGCCCTTTAAACGAGCAGCCGAAATGTTGTTGCGGTCAAGGTAATTCATGATGTAGATGAGAATGAAAAGAGAACACCGAGCATCAAGCTTGCGTTTGAGACTCTTCTCAACAACGACTCGACGAGCTGGATCAATATGAGGAACAACATTCTGCTGTTGTTGAACAACATGCTCGAGATTTTCAGTCCTCTCCTTCTCGACCTCGACCTCAATATGGTCATTGCTGTTTCTTGCGATGCCGTCCGCCATTGTGGAAGATGATCTCTTGCAACCCAGATACGCACACCGGAAAGAAAAGATTCTCGCGCCAGGGGATTTCGGTTCCTTTTATGAGAAACCAGGTTCTCCTACTCACACCCCAACCCCACCATTCCTCTTGCGTTCTAACCCCGGTGACCCCCACGCGAAAATATCGCAGGACGCGGGGGTTACAGTGGAGATTCCCCTTGGCGTCGGGACATGTGTGCACCCCACGGCCAGTTTTCTCGGCAAGAAGGGTGTCCGAGAAGCGGAGAAAACACGGACGGGCTCCCGGGGGATGGACATGATTGGTCAGTCGGTCCGGTATGGGGTGTGGAGAATCGGGTTGAAACGAGGGGGATCGAATTTCAGGACATGTGCAATTCACACACCGGACGCTCTCTTGGGATGATTTAGACTGCCCCGGAAAGCTTGGACAATCTGTAGATGCGGAGAAAATGACATAGTTTAAGAGAAACGTACATCATTGAGGCTTTTTGAACAGATATTTTACTGGGGTCGGCGGGTTTCAAGCGGGGGCTTGTTCGGTCAGCTGCCGTGAATATTTTGCCCCAGACATCCCGCATCGGTCGGGATATGGCTTCCCAGGGAAAATTCTGTCGGCCAATCCCGGCTTCTCTCGCCTAACTCCTTGCTAATGGATTCCTCCTTTGATGTTGCGTCATGGGTCATGCTGAAGCTTTGAAGGAGACAGCCTCGGATAGGGTAGACCGCAAGTAGAGACTACCAGAAGTTACATGATATGGCACGGATTTAATATTGATATACTTAATGGGATTGCTGTCACGACAGGATACGGGGAAACCTAAGCGAAGAAGGTAAATCTCAGCGGAATTGGAGGTATGGCCCAGAAAATTATAGTTGCCAAGCGCTTGGGGATGGCTTGGAGAGTGAGGCTAGACCAAGGGACACCCCCAACGTAAATCTTTTCCACCAAAAGACGGCAAAACTTGGGATATTACAGGGACCAGGATGTCACCGACAACGCCATTAACGTCCCTCTTTCATCTCGTCAACCCTGTAAATTAAATTTGTCGACAGTGGCCTGATGCCGGTTCGATCGTGGTCAACTGTGATTCGCGACCGTAAAAAGTTAGGGCCCATAATTTTTTTTTATTCTAGTTCTCCGCATGAATGACTACAATGGGGCGAATAATTAGGGCATGTTGGCCTTTCTTGTGTTTTCAACTTTCAGGGTAGCAATGTATCATTTGAGGAAGAATGCAGAATAGTAATCGCCCAATTGCCCATTTGATGCCAACCCTTTTCGTGTCTCTTTGAGTATATTTAAACCTCTGTTAACCGAAGTGCAGAGGACCCTTCAAAGTCTCAGAATTCCGACTGTTCGTCGAATTTATCTAAGTCCTACATAAGCTAATTGAATTGCCAGTCAAGTTAACCACGAAGGAACCCATAAGTCACTCCCCATGGCATAAAATACTCATAGTACCTAGTCTATTCGTGGTTCAAGAACAGGCGTATATTCACTTGTTTTCATACTGAAGTCGATGATATACTACATTATAGTACACTGTATCACTGGATTACAATTGATACTATTCATTGTATCTAATAGAACGGTAGGAACATTATAGAACGAGGCTAACTCTCGTCATCTGCAGTAGCTGTGTATTCGTCTGAAGCGTTGTGTCTGCTGATACCATCAACAATCTTGGCCCAGGTACGACCTGAAAATAAGATGGTGCTAGCATCTTCGCATGGCGCTTCAGTGGTTCTTTTTCCAAGTAGAATGATCAAGTTTCATTCAGATCTTTTGCTATCATCCTGGAGCTCGTCTTGATGCTTCATCCGAGAATCCGAAACCCTCGATACTGGCTTCGTGTAATCTTGCTGAAAAGGCAAGGTACCCAGACTAGTATTATACACCAAGCCTCATATCATCATATTGTCTCATCTCATGCCTTCCATATAATTTCAAGCTTCATAAGGTCCTGAGTCTTCGCCCTGGCATCTGTCTTGCCGGTGTTGGGCACGAATTGAAGCAGCAGTCCTGCTCTCGCTGAAATTACTAGTGTCAAATCATGGAGAAGACAGTTATGACAATTTACGTCTTCGCTTTTGCATGAAATACCTTACATCTTTAATTTGAATCGAACCATGGATTCTAGAAATGTATTCATCACAGTACAAGGTTATTGGCGGCGGTTTCCGTGACTAAGTAATTTTGCCTCCCGTTAAGAATCCAGCGCTCCACACATTTTACCCTTCCTTTTACCCCAGATTCTCAGCACTGTCCAGGTAAGAAGCGAAAAATATGATGGACGATCCAGTTCCTCCAATTGTCGCCGATGGGGGTTTGTCCGATAATTTCAATAATGCCGCCTCACTCTTCGAGGAAGAAGCATTTCTGTCGCCGGGAACATTTTCAAGTGCGGACGAGTATGCCGCCAACCCGCGCTTCCTAGAATTACAAGAAGAACTGCGTTGCGTGTTATTTTCAGCTGTTTCGAGTTTGGAACCAAATACATATGCATCTCCGGTACCTTCAGAACCCCCTCTAGATGGTGCTGGGTCTCGAACTTTACGACCAAGTTTGGATTTCACAAGGGTTTCGATTCCCAAAATACGCTTGATTTATTACCTGAAGAATTGGATCACTGAATGTGCGCCGTACCTTGACAAGTTTGACGAGTCGCGCCATTTTGGCGTTCACATTCCCATTCTAGCGCAAAAATCACCGACACTCTTCTATGCAATCCTAGCATTTTCTGCTCGTCAAAATGAACGAAAAGCTTGTCTCGATAAGGCATACGACAGTCTCGAGCTATACCAAGAATCTATTCGATTACTTGCTCCATGTCTACAGGCGAAAGATCCGAATGTCCTCGTGACGGTTTGCATTCTAGCTGTGATGGAGTTGATGTCTGTTAGTCCACGCGATTGGCGCCGACATGTTGAGGGCTGTGCCGCACTTTTCGATTCTTTCAACGTAAATGGGCTATCAGGGGGGCATTTGCAGGCTGTTTTCTGGTGCTACGCACGGATGGAGCTCTGCGGAGCAATTATTTCAAATGGCGCAGAGAGTACTGTCCTCCCACTGGAGAAATGGGTACCTGCCATGCCCGAGGCATCGTCACTTGAAGAACGAGAAGTCATGATCCGGGACTTATTTTGTCAAAAAAGCCGCTCATCACCAGATATGCACGCCAACTGGGCAGTATACCTATGTGCGAAAACTTGTGGCCTTGCCTCTCGGCAAATTAGGTACCTCGAACTGGGTGAAATGGTAGACGACACAAGATCCTTCATCGAGCAGTGGGATTATCTCTGGGACGAGCTTCAATACTGGCTAGAACAGCGTCCACCGGCCATGTTACCCATCAAAACTACAGGGCTTGGAGGTGGTCAGATTTTTCCTGAGATACTATATGCACACTATGCTGCCATTAGCGGGAATCAACTGTATCATGCATCCTGCATCATGATGCTAGATATGAAACCGCCCGAGAGAATTTTACCCCCTGGCAAGCCGCAATATTCGGCAATTTGGCATGCACGGAGAGTGTGCGGCATTTCGCTTACGAACCCACATAGTGGGAACCTGATCAATGCTATTCAGCCACTTTACATTGCGGGGAAACTCCTGAGTCACCATAGTGAGCATGTCGAGGTGGCAAAATTGTTCAAAATTGTCGAAGAGACTACTGGATGGGGTGCATTGTGGAGGCTGAAGGATCTGGAAAGAGCTTGGGGATACGAGCCAGGTGAGATTCTGTCGGCGATCTAATAGCACCGTAAGAATGGAAGACGACAATTCTATAAATAAATATATACATCTTTTTAATTTGATTTGCGACAACACAATAAGTAATTTACATGGAATTCAAGTCCTTGATGGTACTATGTTCGTTCGCCGTTGACGAGTCTCACAGGTCTCGTCAGACATTTCAAAGGATAATAAGTGGCCCCCTTGTTTATTTAAGATCAGCGCAGGTCTTGGGATACTGTAGAGCGTGCTTGATACGCTTCTTCAGTTTATCCGCATCGACCTCGAAAACATAGTTCACCTGGCGGATACCACCTGGAGCGAGCGCCTTCTGATAAACATGGATATTGCCATAGTTAGGGCTTCCGTAGGAAGTGTCAACATCAAGGTATACTAGAAATAAAAGTTAGGCTTGTTTTCTGCACACAAAACTTAGAATAGCTTTACTCACCGGATGTTTTGTTAGTGGCAAGACCAGGATCGACCATAAGAGCTGCAGCTGTCTCATCCCAGAAGGGGAAAGACAGGTCGTAGTACTTGGAGAAAAGCTCCGAATAGGGATTCTTCACGGAAGCAACTTCATCAACAAATTCCTTCGTGGGAAAGACCTGGTTCGCAACATTTCCAGCAATGGTGATCTCGGGGAAGTCCGCGGTCAAGGCGATCTTGGATGCCTCAGGGTCGATCATAAGGTTGATCTAAGAAGTGTTAAAAATAAGAAACCTTTCAAGCGATATTTCAAGACTTACATCAGACTGGTAGTCAGCCAGCATGATACTACCAGTAGCCTCCAGCATGTTGAGATCAACGTATCCACCCATGATCACCAGATCCTTGGCCAGGGAGGCGAACTGAGGGTCCATACGGACGGCCAAAGCAATGTTGGTCAAAGCACCAGCAGAGTAGATCGAAACTTGTCCAGGATATTTGTGCACCATCTCCACCATGAAGTTGGCCGCTGAAGTGGAGTTGTTTGGCTTGCCCTTGGGGAATCCTTCTTTGAAGGCCTCCTTCACGATGCGGTTTGGATTACCGGATGTGGGGTCATTGCCTTGCGCCTCAAGAGTCTTATTCTCCGGGGCAAATGCTCCCTCCCACGGCAGCTTACCATGAATGGTCTCCCAAGCTTGGAACCTCTCTGGGGTATTGATCAGCGGCCAAGTAGCACCGGGGTAGACTGGAATACAGCTAAGATTGCCAGCCTCGAGAGTGGCAACAGCATGCAGTGCCCCCTGGGGCTGCCAGGAATTAGCAGTATCTAGACAACATCATAAGTTAGCTAAGCAGGCTTTGAAAGAAAGACATAGATACTTACCCGACGCCAGGCCAAGAATATCGATATCTCCATCGAGGGCGACTAAATACGGCACGAAACCTGCCGTGTACCAATCATTGTCCATGATGGCATAGTGCTTCTTCGCATGTGCCTTCGGCAGTGCGAAACTGCCAGTAACTAGGGGCAGGACAGTGCTGCAAAGCAGCGGCAACGAAGTGGGCCAATGCATAATGATACTGCCAAAAAGAAATTCCACGAACAAAAACGGGAGAGAGTGTTCTAGTATAGATCCATCTTGGGCCTTGTTCTCTCACCGGATCTTTTATACTTACAATGTAAACATTTCTTGCTGCCTACCCCAGGATCTCCTTCGGACAGACCCGATTATCTCCCGAGAGATGGGTTTTCTGATGTCAATCAATATTCAATCCATCTCCACGTTCTCCACGACCCCCGCATGGAACTGACTTGACGAGCAACCCTGTGCCTCTGATTTCCTAATTCGGCGATAGAGTTCAGGGCCATATCCACCTCATGCAGAAGCATCAGACCATCAGGAACTAAGACAATTTAGGGTATCAAGATTCCTGCATTTTAATAAGCTAGTTGGTCAAATGTCCATGGAACTGACACGGGCTGCCTCCGATTTCCCCCTTCTGTAGCCGAGTGGATCCACCCCGATCCCGAATCTTTCGCCAAATTAGGATATCAGAGCCTACAAAGCACATCTTTCTGGTTAGACATCTCCTCCGCACTTGTCCGCACCTGTCTTTGCCTCCGCGTTTTTTCTGTGTGTTCCGGGGAAAATCCACGCGATTCGGCCTCCCGAGACCGGGGTAAGAGGCGTTTGACTTTTTTTTCTTGTGCGGGTGACAGCCCCGTACTTTTGAGACAAAACGTTTATTTTTCAAATCAGAAAAAAAAAGATATATAAAATGGATTCCCCAGTTTCTTGTAGATCGAACTTCTCCACTGTTGAGACCTCCCTTTGCTACGAGAGCAAACTTCTAGTTGTTCCTTGATCGGCCCGATATTTTTCACACTGTTTAATATGGCGGACCGAACGTCCGTGGATGTGGAGGCGGCACCGCGTGTGCAAATTGCGAAGAAGTCGATGTGGGAGTCAATCTTCGCGAACCCAAAGGTGTTATTTATTGCTTTCTTTGCTTCGTGAGTTTCCCTTTAGCTGGTGTCACATGAGTATTCACCGAAAAACTAACCATGAGATACAGATTCGGTGGTTTTGAATATGGATATCAACAAGGTGTCTTGGGCCAGTCCCTAGTCATGACTCGGTTTACCGAGAATTTCCCTACTGTCGTTGCATCATCTACAGCAACTGGATGGTTGACTTCCGTTCTTCAATTGGGTGGAATTGCGGGTTCCTTGGCAGCTGGTATCTTGGGCGAGGTTTACTCCCGCAAATACACCATGTTCTTCGCCTGCTGCTGGGTTATCCTGGGCAGTTATCTTTATGTCGGTGCTACCGCTGGAAACCCATCTCTTCTCTACGCAGGACGATTTTTCACTGGTTTGGGTGTCGGTTTGTTCAGCGGTGTCGGTCCACTGTACAATGCTGAGCTTGCGGCCCCCGAGATGCGCGGTCTGCTCGTCTCTTTCTACCAGTTCGCCACTATTCTCGGTATCATGATTTCTTTCTGGGTTGGATACGGTAGCAACAACATTGGCGGTACCGGCGAAACCCAAACTGATCTGGCATGGCGTCTGCCCTCTATCATTCAAGGTATTCCCGCCGTTTGCCTGGCATGCGGTATCTGGTTCATGCCTTTCTCTCCTCGATGGTTAGTGAAGAAGGGCCGCGATGAGGAGGCTCAGGCCACCTTGGCTTGGATGCGTAAACTTCCTGTCGAGCATGAACTTGTTCAGGTTGAGTATCTCGAGATCAAAGCTGAGGCGGTCTTTGAGGAACGCGCTTTCGCCAAATCGTCGCCCAAGCTGGCCGATCGTGAGCGCCAGAGCGTCTTCATGAATCAAATTGCGCAATATGCCAACTGCGTTCGCTCAATGGATAACCTTAAGCGTGTGTGCACTGCCTGGTTGGTTATGTTCTTCCAACAGTGGAGCGGTGTCGATGCCATTATCTACTACGCATCCAATGTTTTCGTTAGTCTCGGTCTGACTGGTGGCACTATTGCTCTTCTCGCTACTGGAGTCACTGGTGTTGTTTTCCTCATCAGCACTATTCCCGGCATGGTAAGTCTGAAATTCGTTTCGTATATTTCCTCACAAATAAAACGGATTGCTAATCTGTTCACAGTTGGTCATTGATAAACTCGGTCGCAAGCCCATGCTTCTTGGAGGCTCTGCTTTGATGTTCTGCAGTATGGTTACTGTCGGTGTCATTGTCGCGAAATTCCAGCACGACTGGCCCGGCCACGTCGCTGCTGGCTGGAGTGCCGTTGCTCTCATCTGGTTATATATCGCAGGCTTCGGAGCCACCTGGGGTCCAGTCTCCTGGACTCTGGTCTCCGAGATTTTCCCTCTCTCGATCCGTGCCAAGGGTGCCTCAATCGGTGCCTCTAGCAACTGGATCAACAACTTTGCTATCGCTTTCTTCGTGCCACCCATGCTCGAGGCCTGGGAGTGGGGTACATACATCTTCTTTGCTGGTTTCCTCCTAGTGGGTATCTTCTGGGTATACTGGTTCCTTCCGGAGACGAAGAATGCTACCCTGGAAGAGATGGACCGCGTTTTCAACAGTCATACTGGTGAACGCGACGCGGAACTTCTCCGCGAAGCTCAGAGAGACGTTGGCCTTACAGCCTTTATTGAGCGTTTAGGTGACGCCACTGGGCGTGATTTAGAGAAGAAGGAGGGCTCCCAGTATATCGAGACATTGTAAAAACAATTTGAATCGATATAGTTGGGAAGAATGTAGGATCATGTCTTGTTTAGGAAGAGATGGAAAATAATGCAAATACAGAACTCTCCTAGTACTAAATATTTCCCTAATGTACCTTACGACGTCATTAATTCCATTCATCTAAATCGCATGAGCCTACCTCTTTGGACTTCAGAATCCATCAGCCTTAAGAGTAGATCGATCGATCTTGATGTTCCATACCGGGTGGCGTCCGAATCCGCCTCCACAGTACCAGAACGCAAGAATGAAAACATAATGAAAACGCGGTCCAAACCGCATGACCTGATTGATCGCCCCACAACGGGCCCCGACTTTGCGCGGCGGGCTCCGGCGAGGACTTTTTTGGGGAGGATGGAGCCTCTGGATTGCTTTTTTGGCCTCTTTCACAGTCCGGGGTCATGCATGCTATACTGACAAGATGCCCCGGAAACCTACTCCCGCAGCCAAGCAAAGAGTTCGCACTGGATGTTTAACATGCAGGAAGAGACGACGAAAATGTGAGTGACAGCTCTTCTCATCGTCGTATTTTTCTCCAGCAAAGAGCTAACTAGGAGACCAGGTGACGAGCAGAAGCCGCGATGTGCTAACTGTGAAGTCAAGGGATTCAGCTGCAAGTATGGATCTGACTTGGCATTTGTACCACCACGTTCAGGGGATGCGCCGGGTGGGAGACATGTGTACAGCGCAATCAGCGTATGTAAATCGCAATATCATCGTATTGATTGACTGGGCTGACAACTGGGTATAGTTTGTTGATGATTCTCCCGTTGCGCATGCTGTAGGGAAAAGCAAATCAAAGTCGCAAGATCCAGCGAGACATTCCACAGAGTCTCAAGAGATTTCACTTACTGCACAAGGCATATTCCACTCAACTGACGAGACTCCATTTCTGAATCAGAGCGGAAATCGTACGACCGTCGGTCTAAACGAGATATTGGGACATAATGATTCAATATACGACACGCAAGAACATTCAACTTTGCGAACTACTCTCGGTCTTCCTGGTAGTCATTTCGGCGATAACCCATTAAGCCTGGAGTATCTTCGTCTGACGAGAGACTATTCACTTTTATCACGAAAACCTATCATTGTCATCAGTAATTACGAGACCGATCTTCTGCGCCATTTTCGTTACTCTGTTGGCCCTTGGATCGATGTAGGAGATCCATTTTGTGCATTTGGAGTACAGGCCCTACTCCTCTCTAGATCGAACCGACCTCTCCAAGCAGCAATCCTCGCGTTGTCCGCTAGTCAAAGGCAACTGCTCAGTCAACAATCGCAAATGGAGGATGTCGATGGCAGTGTTCGATTTCGCAAGGAAGCCGAAGAGAGTCTTGCCTCAGAGACTGAAATGTTGAGACGGACTGGGCAGGCCCTGCTCCTATTGCAAACCATTTTACCGTCGGGGGTACAACAATGGAGAAACGTGATTGAAAATCATTTCGATGCTGGTGGTCTTGTTGTGTCGGATATTATGGTGAATGAAATGGGGGAAGAACTATTTTGGCTGTATTTTCGCCTTGGTAAGTTCCTCTTACAAATCGAGCTTCACCCGAATACCTCTGACTCTCCGCTCCTATCTCATAGACCTTGCATCTTCACTGATGACATCCAAGTCACCTCTAATTCCATTTCGCTCATTCCTTCATCGTGATGGATCGGCTATTCACACTCCAGAAAATCCACCTCAAACACCATCCGTTCACCGAGTGTACAACCATTCGCTGTGTCTACTGGGACACAGTCTAGCTTTGATATATGGTGATCCAGATGTGAGTTCACCACAAGCTGCTGGATCACCTGAACTTGCAGCTTTCCCTTCGTTGCGACAGTCACACTTCCTGTCACAGTGGACATTCCTTTGGTCAGATTGTCAGAAATGGTATAACGAGCGTCCGATGGATACGCAGCAAATTGTCGATGTCCGTGGTGGAGAAGCAGATCAGCTGGATCCTGATCACGACACGGGCTTTCCAATACTCATCTTTACAACCCCTATGGCGCTGGTTGCCAATACAGTTTATCACATCACATCACTTTTACTGTTGACACATAAACCCCGGCTGCTGAAATCATTACCTGGTCCGCGTTGCTTCACTTCTCACATCTGGCATGCCCAATCGATAGCTGGAATTGCCGCCAGCAATGATTCCCCTGAACAGTTTGACCCAATACTAGTTGTGAGTCTACTCCTGGTCGCTAGGGACATGACGCATGAATCACAACAGACCGTTCTCCTTGAGATATTGGGGAAAATTACCAGTACCACTGGGATCAACCTTGAGCGTGAAAAGGAAGCACTTCAGTCTCTATGGAATACTGCACGATATGATGATGGATCTGAAGATCAAGATATGTAGTATATTCTAGTTTATTTCATGAAATCAATTGAACGTTATTCTGAATACTATGTACAAAATTTTATCATAGCCACTCTTATGTCAATAGCCCTCTAGATTTATTAGCTATTCCATGTCATAGGCAAATGGGATACTTTGCATGGCCCCTTTGCGCTGAACACACTTAGCAGCAGCAGCATTCGCCCTAGCAACCGCAGCCTCAATTTGGTCATCAAAAGCGTCCAAAGAGGCACCTTTTGCGAGGAACCGACCAAGAGAGGCCGAGAAATATCCAACGAAAGTATCGCCAGCAGCTGTTGTATCAACGACCTTCGACACCTTCACTCCGGGAACGGCGCCCTGTCGACCGGTGCGCGTGGAGAAGTAAACGCCCTTAGCTCCCAGTGTGATCAACACAACCTGAACATGAGCCAGCTCATGGAATCTTGGAGCAAGCTCCTCCGGCTTTAAGCTATCTAGCTCTGTAGGCTGGCTAAATTCTGAGACTGGCAAACCAGCAATTGACCTCGACATCTGAACCGCCTCAGTCTCGTTCATGATAAGGACGGGGGTATTTTTCAATGCTGCGAGCGGGATGCCCTTTGGAAATACAGGAGCAGGATTGAAAACCACATACGCGCGGTTCTCGGTCGAAACTCCTCCATTGAAATATTCGAGTAAACCAAGTGTAGTATTTCGCGGAATCTCGCCTTGCAGAACAATCACTTCCGGTCTGACTTGTTGTTGCTTCATGGCATCAATGATTTGCGAAACATCATTCATCATTCCAGAGTGGTTGGCGCCAGGGACGACAAGAATTCGATTTTCTCCGCCGACGGCTTCTTCGACGATAATACTTGCTGATCCGGTTTGCGCTTCGGTAGACTCTTCGATGGATGTTGTGTTGACGCCGGACTTTTCGAGAGCGGGCTTGAGTAGAGTTGAATAGTACACATCATCAGCTCCGACGGCACCGATCATGCTCACCGCAACATCTTGTGTATCCTTGGTAATAAAAGAAGCACGACCGCAGGCTGTTGCTTGGTTTCCACCTTTGCCGCCAGCTGTGACAGACAACGAGGTAGCCGTAAGAGTTTCACCGGGACCGGGGCATCGTGGAGTCGAAGTTACGAAATCAATGTTTAGAGACCCTATGATGCAAACGTGTGGTTGGGAGGTCTTCGCGGTGGTCATTTCGTCTTTAATGCCCATATTTTAGATATCGCCGAGAATTTTTACCGAATAGGTCTTGTACTGGTGGTCGGAATAGGCAAATTCGAATCAGTCGAGGAGCTGAGGGCGAGAATTGAGTATTTGAGATGAAGAATAAATTTCATCTCAAATTTGAATTCGGCTCGGGTTCTTCTATACCTATTAGTCGGCCCGTCTTTTGGGGATTCCACGGCCTCGAGGGGCGAAGTATCGTCGGCTATCGTCCAAAAACGGATGTCGTAGCCTACATCCGTACCAAACGGGTTAGGGCTAACCGGCAAATGTCCGTATACGGCTAGCGCTTCAAGTCAAGGACATTCTATAGGTTTCAACCGTTCATCTCATATCTGAATAAAATTGGAGAAAGTTATACGCCTCCATGAATGACCTATGGACGGGCTCTGAGAGCTCAGGATCTCACCAAGGATTTTTAGAGTGACGACGCAACACCCAAGTTACATTCTTCGCGTGTACAGCTTGCTCCCCTTATAAACTAAATATCTCTGACATACAGTTGACTTTCGAAGTAAGCTCGCTTCAGCCGTTTTGTTTTGAATCTTTTGCCTGACAAACTTGCCGCGAACATATCAGCAAATGGTAACCTTGATTCGCACCGTAAAGCTTGCGCTGACCAAATGTAACTATTCGGATAACCTTCGTCTCTCCGACTCCAGTCCTTAAGTTGCACTTGTCGCATAAATGATACTTTTCTGTTGACATGAAAGTTCCGTAGAACAAAGACGCAATGTTTATTCAAAAGGACAGAGACATCTAGCTCAAGAATTAGTACACCAGGACATTGTTTAAGAGATTTCCACCAAGCGTGCGATGGCATCCAGTGTGGTAGAATATCTAGGTCTAGCAATAGCGTGACTCGTCGTAGCAGGGCTCTTATATGTGGCCGCAGTGCAGATATAAAACCGATAAGCAATCCACTATGCTCGAAAGCAAACCAATTCTCCGTCCAGAATATGAAGGCTGCTTCTTCATGAAATTTGCGATTGATAAGAAGGATCTATAGGTTCTGCCTTCGCGTACAAAGACACTTGAGTTGCTTCACCGGTGGATCAATTCGCTCGCTCCTGCAACCGATTTGGTCCCAATGGCATTTTTCGCAAAGAAATGGATTAAGTCGTGGCTGAGCCCATTTGCTGCATGGTGGCAACCCATCCGATGTTTGAATGCGCGTGCGGCATCGCGCGCAGCAGTGTAGTAATATTTCATTCCCGTTCTCATCTTGAGCAGGCTCAGGACCTGTGTAGTGGGCGGAAAGTTGGTTGCAGGGTCGATTGTGACGCATATCAAACTTCATTGGCTAGACTAATAGTAGTCTGTAAATTTCATTTCGCACCTCTGGGGGAAGTGAAAAGAATCCAAAGAATCATCAACTTCATGAACAACCGGTCAGTAGGATACAAGGTACCTTTTTTGAAACTCTGCATCTTGTGCTGGAAATTCTTGTGGTCTTTCTTTTGTATAGGTGCTCCAGTACCGTAACCTCGAATTATGAATATTGATTGGCTTAGACCGTGCGTGTAGTCGGTTGAACGGACTTCTTGAAAACGGCGAGATGATAGTCACCTGGGAGCGGTCGCTCTCAGCAGAGCCTTTGTGAGCCATGTGGACTATCTTCTTTGGTGGGTTGTATTTTATGACGCTAGAAAGTGTTTAAAGTGGAATGTCGATGGTAGATAAACTGGCAGCCTTGCCAGCACAGCCACGGCGATAGTTTTCAAGTCACGGATGTGAGTCACCCGCGACCGTGACATTTTGACGTGTTCCATGAGGGTAAGCATGATACTGACAAAGTGCTGATTTGATAGTTGAACGTGTAAAAAGTTTAAACCAACAGGATCCTAACTATCCCATCACATCCAATTGTATTTTTCTTTTTTTTGTTTTGTATATCCAAAGCTTGGACAGCAACATATCAACCAGCTCGCGTAGCTCAGTTGGTAGAGCGCGGCACTAGTAATGCCGAGGTCTTCAGTTCAAATCTGGACGTGAGCATTTCTTTTTGCATTTTTTACATTGACCCCTTCGCACCTCATCGCAGTGCTATCTTTTTTTTTTTTTCCTTCATCTTTGTCCTTTCTTGTGAAGATTCTTGTGTTTTATGTGTGACTAATTCCCGAGGCATTTGGATGCTTCAACTGTGGTTGGTTTCTTTAGTAAAGAGCCACCGTGGCTGACAGCATTGCGGATATATATCCTGGGTGGGCGCTAGAGCAAAGCTTGATTTGTATTCCTACTAGGCTACTAGGAGTATCCTGGAGGATATAGTATCCATAAAGAATATGGATATTCTTCGCAAAACTCGTAGGTAAGCCACAGCTTAAGCATATCAACCTTGATATGTTTGGAATCAAAAGGTTTCTGCTTGTATTGGAAATTTCCGAAAGTGCCCACTTTAACAGGTGTTAAAATGAGACGATGCTAAAATTTTCCAAGCTGCTTAAGTGCGTCATAGGTATGACGAAAATGATTACCCAAGACCAGGTGGTCGGTTGACCTGGGATACAAGAGTCGGTATAATGACTATTTAATTGATATACGTTTATTGTCTGAATGTAATGAGCATCTCAAAAACTCTGACATATCGAAACTCAGCAGGTTTTTGAGTCGCCGAATCGTGCTTGATGAGGTTTATCGGCGATTCAGAGGCATTGCTAAGCCACGGATCTCCGTCCTATTTATTCGCAGTACTCAGTATCGCAAAATCGCAGTCGAGATCGTATTTTTGTCGAGTTCTCAAAGCTTGAAATTTCGAAAGGGCTGAGTAGCAAACAAGTCAAAACCATGAGCACCTCTACTCAGGGGAAATGTACCATGGCCAATGTGCCAGCGGCCCCAGAAGATCCCCTTTATCGTGCGATGAGAGAATATCGGCAAGATCCCCATGAGAAAAAGATTGATTTGGGAATTGGTGCCTATCGAGATGAGAATGGCAAGCCGTGGGTTTTGCCGGTTGTCAAGAAGGTCCGCTTGCCTGGATGCATTGCGCGCCTCGATTGGGATTTCTGACATGACAGTGTTAGGCCGAAGCACGTCTTCAAACACCAGACTACAATCATGAATACCTACCGATACGCGGTCTGGACTCCTTCTTGACCGCAGCACAGAGGTTAATGCTTGGCAACGATAGTCCTGCTATTCATGAAAATCGGGTATGCACCCCCAAACCTGAAACAAGAAAAAGATGAGAGTGCTCAGAACAGTCAGACACGAAGGAACCTGCCTCGGCTGTTCTAGAAGTAAGACAAATGGTAATTGACTTTTCTAGATCTCTTCCATGCAAACAGTATCGGGGACTGGCGCAGTTCACCTAGGAGCGACATTCATCTCTCGTTTCTGCAGTGAAAAAGACAAACCCAAGGCATTTATTTCCCATCCTACATGGCCAAATCACTACCAAATATTTAGCCAATCCGGATTTGACGTGCAATACTACTCTTACTATTCGGGAAAAGCTCATAAATTCGACATCAAAGCCATGATTCTGGGTCTGAAAGAGGCTCCGAGCAAATCCATAGTTGTACTGCAAGGATGTGCCCATAATCCCACCGGACTGGATCCATCTAAAGAAGAATGGAGGCAGATAGCCGATGTTATGGCAGAGAAAGGCCATTTACCATTCTTTGACAATGCTTATCAAGGCTTTGCAAGTGGTGACCTTACTCAAGACTCATGGGCGTGTCGATATTTCGTCGAACTGGGGTTTGAATGTTGTATCGCCCAGTCCTTCGCCAAAAATCTTGGAATGTATGGGGAACGTGTTGGTGCCTTTCACTACATCTGTGCGCCATCGCCAGATGCCTCTCAATTTGCGGGTCGGATCTCAAGTCAATTAGAAATCATTCAACGTGCTCAGATTTCGAATCCTCCCGCGTATGGTGCCCGCATCGCTAGCCAAGTTTTGAATGATACCGAGCTATTTGGCCAATGGCAACATGAGCTGCGCATCATGAGCGGCCGTCTGGCGAAAGTACGCGAAGAAATGAGATCTCAACTCGAGGCTCGGGAGACACCAGGCTCATGGGATTTCCTGTCTACTCAAATTGGAATGTTCAGCTACACCGGCCTTTCGAAGGATCAGATAAGACTGCTTAAAAGTAAATGGCACGTCTACATGGTGAGTTCTTCGCTTCTCTACGCTGTCGACACGAGCTGACAGATCCGTAGACTGAGAATGGGCGTATTTCCGTGGCGGGACTGAACCCCAACAACATGGAGTATTTCATAGACGCCGTCGATGATGTAGTAAGGTCTTGCCCATGAGAGACCGAGGCTACGTTGATTCAAATCGCGTTCTTGCTTGGATTTATCTAAATTAATTTAACGGTTTCTGAAGCAATTAGTATCCAGACATGGTAGACTATCTTTTTCATCAACCCCTTTCAACATTCATGCTGCTTTCATCCCAAAGACCAAAAAGCTGGCGCGCACCCCGAGACACAATGTGAAAGTGTGCCGGTCTGTAAACAGTACGAATATTGTATTGATTTGACCTAGCGGACACTTAGAAATGAGAATGATAAAAAGACCTCACTATTATAATAAAGCTGCTGTGTGTAGCGTATGGAACTTGATATGCTTTTGAATATTGCAGATGCAGTATTGGTACCAGAAAAGCTCAAATATCAAAACCACTTCCTAAACTTTGGGATGGAAGTTTGGACCCCGACAACAAAAAAGGAGATTTCGTGCCGCAGCCCCTCCGAAAATCCGAGGTGGCTTTCAAGGCTTGGACGAGGTCTTTTGCTGGAGAGCAGTCAATCGCCGAATGACTTGTTTGCTTGGCCCCATAGTCTGAAACGCCGACTCGATAACGCCAAATTTGTGACTCGGGCATCGTAAATCTTCCCCGCAAGGTCTCATCATAGTTAGCAACAGATTACTGGTACAGAAAGTGATCTTCCTCTTCACCGGAAAGGATATGGCGCTGAGATGGTCAAGACGGTGACATTTCGACTTTAGTACTACCGGGACATGGGCCGTATTTAATGAGGGATCGTTCAAACCGCAGTCCCCACTCTACAGTATGGTATTTTGTTATTCGTGGGAACGGCATATGTAGACCCTCCATACCTCTATAATGACACTGAATCTGAGTGGATTAGAAAATCTATGTCTGCGACCTCTGAATTTTTTTTTTTTCAAAACGACCATTCGAAAAGCTGGGCATACTGGCAAGACTCTGCAACACTAGGACTAGGAATTTGGAGCAAGACAGGAGCCCCAAAACAGCTCGTCGTGGGATTAGCGTGCGGCTGATGCGGGAGGCCCCATATAATAGCTTTGGGTCGCCGATAGGATTTCGTGGAGTGGTTTTTCCAAAGCCCTGGAGGTCTTTGTCGGAGTCAGATTTAGCATAGCTTGTCTCGTCCGAGAAGACAAACTCCTTCCCAAGCCCTGAGGGGTCTAGCTAGACTCGCACTTCCAGCCTAGAAGTTTTAACTTCACTAAAGTCAAAGACAGATACGAGGGACAGCATTTAGCTCCAGAAATTAGGGACCATTGCGCCTTCAGTTCAACCAAACTCCAAATTACGGCTACGTCTTCCACGTGGTCCCGTCGTAACATCATGTATTCTGTTCTGAATCTAGGAAATATTGCCTAAGTTGAAAAAAAACCAATTGAGCAAAAAAAGTAAATAAAATTTTATTGCGTCCCGTGGAGAAGTGTAGTTGCAAGGTGTTTCATAGTGGGCTATGAAAAGGACATCTTGGGCTAGATATTCTGGTACTATCAGTATGACTCTATTTGGTGGAACTTTCCGCCCCTCTAGTTACCTATCAGTCACAATTTTTGTTTGGCCAGACAGCATGGGAGATAAATTGTCACTAAATGATCAACATTAGTTGAGGTCTACGCGCATCGCGTTGCGAATGGAAGGAGGATTCATGGAGTCCCTTAGTACTCAAGGAATCGAGGAATCGCTGGCCTCTTATTTTCAGTTATATTGAAGATTAATGTGCAACCCCAGTCAGTCAGAAAATAGATTATCAAGTCTTATTGTATTTTTCTGCTGTATTTGCATCAACCATCGCATTATCCGAAAACAGGTTCCTCGAGTAAACATTATACCAGTCTCTTTTCTCCAAGACTAAGGCATTGACTGTATCAACAATACTGGTTTGCTTGACGTCCCCCCTATATAAAAATCGCCTAATGAATAAACGTGGCTTCTCTTTCGATGGCCCTCGAGAATTCTATTTCTATCCCTACAGGACACCGCTCACAGCAGCCACTGCCCTTTTGGTAGCCTGGAGAACATCAATGATCAAGTCTTGAGTATCTTCAATACCACAGCTGAGACGAATCAAATCGTCGTAAACACCCGACTTCTCACGCTCCTCCTTCGATATGCCTGCGTGAGTCATGCCCGCGGGTACCTCACACAGAGATTCAATACCACCCAATGATTCAGCCAAAGTGAAAATTTTGGTATTTCGGCAAAATGCGTACGCTGCTTCGCGGCCACCCTTAAGACGGAAACTCAACATGCCCCCTCCCATCCCGTCTCGATGCTGCTGAATTGCGATATTCCGCTGAGGGTGGGAATTGATACCTGGATATCGGACAGAAATAATATTATCGGATGATTCAAGCGCCAGAGCAATAGCTGTGGCATTCTTAGTCGCGGCTTGTGAGCGGAGATGGAGAGTTTTCAGGCCACGGTGAGCCAGCCAGCAATCAAACGCGGATGGGACGGCGCCGACTGCGTTCTGAAGGAATTTCAAGCGCTCTTTCCATTCGGAACCGTTAAAAGCAGCAACTCCCATGATGACATCCTATATTTTTCCAGTGAGAAGACATTTCTTGCATCTCTTAGTATAAATGTGATACGCACCGAGTGTCCGTTGATGTACTTGGTAACAGAGTGGACAACAATATCCGCCCCATGCAGGAGTGGATTCTGAACATAGGGACTACAGAAGGTATTGTCGACAACCACGGATATTCCATGGGAGTGGGCAATAGAGGCAGCCTTATTAATATCCACGAGTCCGAGCGTTGGGTTGGAAGGTGTTTCAATCCAGACAAGCTTAGTTTGATTTGGTCGAATCATCTTCTCCAAGTCCGCTTCCAGCGAAGACGTGAACGAAACTTGGATACCGTGGGTGTTGGCCACCTTGGTAAAATAGCGATGAGTTCCTCCGTAAACATCAGAAAGCGAGACAACATGAGAACCGATGGGAAGGGATTGTAGAATCACGGCCGTTGTTGCCGACCCCGATGAAAAGGCAACAGCATGTTTCGCGTGTTCTAATGCTGCGACAGCAGCTTCAAAGTTATCACTGATACGAATGAGTGAAAAGATCCATAGAGAACTTGGAATAAATTGACTGACCGGTTAGGATTGGCACTTCGAGTATACTCATAGGCTCCTACTGGCTCACCGACACCTCGTTGCGCGAAGGTAGTAGAAAGAGAAATCTAAAATCGTCAGCTATGTCCAGATTATCAATATAGAATCAGCAAGAGGAGAGCCGAACTCACTGCTGGGATCACTGCACCAGTCGACTGATCATGAGGAGAGCCAGAGTGCACGGCGCGAGTTGCGAAGCCACTGGAGCCATTCTCAGCGTGAATAGTCATATTGAGCTTTTGGGTTGAACTTTGAGTTATGTGTTTGACTTTCCAAGAATGAGATGATATAATTGAAGAGGGAAAGTTGAGATTTATGCCGCTTTTCAAGCTAGTAACTCGCCGGCTAACCCAGAAGCAATTGCGACGATATCCGAGCAGCTAAGCGTGCCGGTGACTTCATTTACTATTTTCTACAAAATCGAAACGTCTCTACTGGGGGGAATTGCGGGGACACCCGAGAATCTACTATACAGTGGAGTGTCAATTGATGCCATATTGCTCTTTCGGATATCTTGGACCCCAGGTCACTGCTTCAACTTGAACTTAAATTTAATCGGCGACTGGCAGATCCTCCTGCGTCTGATCACAGTCTAGTACTACCACCAATCGGAGGGATTTACCCCGCCTTTCTTGTCACTTCGACACAGAGATACCGGCATATGTGGGCATTTTCTTATCACGACTTCAGCTCACGGACGTCCGCGCATGTTTAGCCCTAGAATGCCAAGTAAAGACAATCATCACTCCAGGATATAAAGTAAATAAAGCCCCAAAATCACTTTTCCCTTACGTATAATTTTCTACAATAAGTCACAATCAGAACTAGACTGTGAACCATCCTTCGACTTTATCTACTGGAAAGGAAAAATGGGCTACGAATCCGAAAAGATGGGCCAATTAGCCCCCGATGAGAAAGATTTATCGGGCAATGAGCGTTGTGAAGAGAAGGGCGAGGTCACTCCAATCAGCACTAATCACTTGGCCCGGAATCTGTCTGCGAGGCAGGTCTCAATGATTGCGATTGGGGGAACAATTGGAACTGGATTGTTCTTGGGAACTGGGAAGGCCATTGCCACCGGAGGTCCTGCCTCTACACTTATTGGATACGCCATCTGTGGGCTCATTATCTTTCTTACCATGCTTTGCTTAGGTGAAATGGCAGCTTTCATCCCTGTTTCAGGTTCATTCTGTACATTCGCTGGGTAAGTTGACTATGTGAGATTTATTGATCTTAAATTTATTGAACGATCTCTAGCCGGTTTGTGGATGATTCGCTTTCCTTTGCACTCACATGGAACTATTGGTTCAACGATGCGGTTTCAACAGCAACGGATCTACTTGCCCTACAAATCCTGTTTGAATTTTGGTCGAAGAGCTTCCCGGGCTGGGCTGTCAGTCTGATCTTTCTGCTTCTCGTTCTTGCATTCAATCTTGCCCCCGTCAAAGTTTTCGGTGAAGTAAGCAAGCTATCTCAAAACCTTACTGTTAGAGCACAAACTTATGACCCTTCTAGGTTTCTTACTGGTTGAGCCTACTGAAAGTGATTACGATTATTGTAAGTATTAAAGGTTCTTCCGCACTTCAACGTCTTATATGAACTGCAGATATTCATCATCGTTGGAATTGTGGTAAATTGCGGTGGGAATACGAGCCATCAGTATATCGGTGATCGATATTGGCATACCGGCGAGGCACCCTTCGTGGGTGGAATCGGAGGATTCGCCTCTGTTTTTGTCACTGCTTCTTTTGCATAGTGAGTTGTAGATCTGACCAAAGTATTTGGAATATATTAATATCTTTCCTACGATATCAGTGGAGGAACCGAGTCTATCGCGATTACAGCAGGTGAAACTAAAAATCCCGTGAAGACTTTACCGCGTGTCGTTCGAAATGTCTTTTGGCGAATCCTCCTATTCTATATTCTTTCTATCATTATTATCGGGTTTAATGTCTCATACAAACACCCTGGTCTCTCCAATGGCTCTACATCGTCCAGTCCATTTACCATCGTCTTTGTCGAGGCTGGTAGTACCGTCGCAGGTAGTTTCATTAATGCGGTTATCTTCACCAGCGCCATCTCCGCTTCTAATCATGCCCTCTTTGTCGGCTCGCGACTACTATACACCCTTTCAATCAGCGGACATGCACCGCATTTCTTCAGTCATATCAATCGTTTTCAAGTTCCTTGGGTATCAGTTTTGGGCACCCTTGCTATCAGCCTTCTTTGTTTCGGAGCAAGTTATATTGGGTCTGGACAACTTTGGGTTTGGTTACAAAAGTAAGTTTCTGCTTCCACGCGTCCGTGTCATAGTGCTAAAAAGTCATATAGTATTGTTGGCGTCTCTAACCAGCTAGCTTGGGTTATGATTGGCATATCCTCCCTTCGCTTCCGCGCAGGAATTCGCAAACAGAATCTTGAACATCTCTTACCGTACAAAAATTGGACCTATCCGTGGGGTCCGATCTTCACTGTCGGATTGAACACGCTCCTTATTCTGGTTCAAGGTTGGACAAGCTTCAGTCCGAGGTTCACCGTCGTCAACTTTGTCTCGTTCTATCTGGAAATTCCCGTTTTGATTCTCATGATCGTTGGATGGAAGGTCATAAAGAAGACGAAGCTTGTAAACCTGGAAGAAATGGATCTGATCACTGACCGATATGATACATTGATTGATCCCGATGAAGAACAAACGCATGAATTAGATAACCAGGGGCCACGTTCGATCCCAGGAAAGCACAGATTAAAAGAAACTCTGAAAAGATACGGCATGTATCTGTGTTTCTAACCACTCTTCAGTGATTATATGGGTTTTTTTAGCGGTACACACAGAATGTTAAGATACAGGGTCAAATTGTGAACATTCAGTCAAACAATGCAAATAAATAAACCCAGTCTTTCGCCAAAGATGGTTAATTCAGCGAAAAAAAAGAGTAAAAGGAAGTAGTCGAGTATTGTCTTTACATCCCCGTGTATCTGAGTATTTGACACGACCTTGTATTAGAGGTGCGGGAAAAGTGTACCCACGCGGCCCGCGAGTATGCCCCAGTTTAGATGGACGGCTCGATTGGGACTACATTAGCAGTTTAAATTTACTGGCAAGATTGGACTAAATGGATGGAGTACAATTCTACCTCCGTTTTCGACACATCGAGCCCGGTGGAATTTCGATGCGCCCTAAGGGGAATTCACAGGACTTACCACTTGGACAATGCATAGGACTTTTGAATCGGGATTTGACCCCTATGTGGTTTCACCGGCATCGCATATCTTGTGTACTCCGTACGCTCCACCGGTTTCCTGGCGCACAATTCGCTTGATGGCGCAGGCCCGAAGACATCGGCGCCCCACAGATCATCGCTGTCATGAATTTAGTCCGTTCCTTCGTCTCCAAATAACGGCTTACCCATCAATTATTCTCACGATCCCTCAACGGCGAATACCCAATGAGACCGCATTGGTGAATGGAGTATGGTACTTTTTGTTGTTTGTTAGTCAAGCTGGCTAGGCCTTCGAGTAAATCTCCTCCCCGAAGTGACAGATCCACTCGCCTGTCATGCTACCTAGTTGGACTAGTGAGTGACATTGAAACGACCAGGATGCGTGGTTGTAAACACCAGGATTGTAAGGGTAAGCCAACCCTCTCAACGCCCGTCCTTTGCTGTGCTACTCGCTAGACCAGTCATGGGAGATCTTCATTTTGACTGAGATCCTCCCGAGTCAGGTATCAAGGAGCACGGCGTGCTTCTGTCACTTGGAATTTGATTGGGTCTGGAAGAGAATCTTTTGTATATCACCCTCTTTGCTTCTCTTCACAAATTGATTCATCTGGGGGCTTCGAAGTTACCAGAGGTCAATATGCCAAGCACAGTTGCAACTGGCGATTTTGGACCAGCACCCCCAAATATTGATTTGAGCGATAATCAAAATGCGAAGCTGTCCGCTCCCGTTGCGATTGTTGCTATATGTGGCACAATTGCAGTGCTCCTTAGGTTCTTTATACGAATTCGAGCAAAGGATGTCAGGCTTGCTTTAGACGACTATTTGGTTGGATTGGCCCTGGTAAGTGATCATATCCCACATTCCCCTCAGCAAAATTGTGACAAGTACTTCTTGGAAATATTAACCCCCATTGTAGTTTTTCTCCTGGGGGACCGCGATATCATGCTTTTTGAGTAGGTGGATTCCGAACGAGCGAGGTTGAAAGTTCCAAGAGCTGACATTTGCAGGCATTCCCTATGGAAATGGATATCATTTACCGGCACTTTCGAGGGAGGAATTCATCGTCGTCTGGAAGGTACGATTGATTATGGCAGCACGGTATAAGTACTAATTTATTGACCAATCAATAGATTCTGTTGGCATTCGTCATGATATACGCGACGGCGGTTACATTCACGAAAGCCTCAATTGTCATGTTCTATGGCAGAATATTCAACCTCCGCTGGATGCTATGGATCGCCCTATTTCTAGTCATTGGATATTGGATCACAATCATTGTCGCCATATTGGTCGCCTGCCGACCTCTGGCCTATTTCTGGCTGGCATATACTGATCCTTTAACGGCAGAAGGTACCTGCATGGATGTTCCAACCTTCTTTTTTGCCAATGGCATTGCTGCTATGCTTATTGATGTTCTTATTCTTTGCATCCCCATACCAAACATCTACAAGCTGCAAATGCCGCTCTCACAGAAGATTGCAGTTGCTGGGATATTTCTTCTCGGTGGATTGTGAGTGCTCTTTCCTCGTCATTACTTGCGTAAAACAACCCAAAGAAGAGAAATTTCTAATGTTTTCTTTCACAGTGTTTGCGCCGCTAGTATTTGTCGTATCGTCTCCCTGGACGCGAACCGAAGCGGAACGGATGCAACATGGACCATGGCAGCAGTCTTTATCTGGTCATCCGTGGAGCCCTTTGTTGGGATTATTTGCGCCTGTCTTCCTGTTTTTGGCCCTTTCTTCCGTCGATGGTGGTCTGAAATCAAGACAATGTCATCCCGTTCTCGCCAAACCAACAATAACAGCGCCGATCACCCTCCAGGAATGAACACTTGGCTTCAGAAGCATGGACTCGGCAGGAATAAAGTGCCGAAAGACTCCGTATTCAGCGTGAATGGATTTGGCTGTGTGGATGAGGTGCAATTGATGAATGATATCAATGCGAGTCGCTCTGTCAGGGATGCAGCTAGCAGTGATCATGATGTTGAGGTTGGGGATTCTGGTGGTAACATAATGGTCAAGCAAGATGTGGATGTGACATGGTCGCGGTTTGGGGAGAGAGAAGGCGACAGCAATAGGAAGTAGGAAATAATTGCTCATCCAACATAAGCTGCATATCGTCCGACTTAATTATGTTCAGCTTTACGAAACCAAAAACATTCGGGATAGCTAGAAGATTGAGTGGAAAGGAGGAAATACTATCTTAGCCCATAAAATCAGATAGGATCAACCTGCTAACTATAGAAATGGACTTGATTACAGTAGCATAGGGTGGTGTAGATCCTCATTCAAAACTTGTTAATATTCGAGTGACAAAATTGACTACCAGGCACGATGGATACATGATCTCATAAATCTAAGCTCATAATAGTATTTACTCATTGAGAGGCACGAAAAATTCCAGTACTACAATTTACTAAGCAAGTTGTGTTATATTTGAAGATAATCTATCTCGAAATAATGTTCTCAAAGTTTCGAGACAAAAGCATGATTGTAGATTTTGGACACGGCTCAGATGCTAATTTTACAACTTTAGCCAACTTGAACGGAATGAAAAATACCTCTAACACGGAATGCTACCGAGGTTGGACTGATGGCAAACGAGTCAGCCTCACTCCATCGATATTGGTGCTTTTGAATCATAAGAGAAGAATTATGCATCGCAAGAAGGGGATAAGGCCGTCGACTATCTTCATAGCACGGAGTTGTAAAATACGATACTTCTCCGAGCAATCCGTACGTACAGTCAGCAATGCACGTTAACCCCTTTTACCCAACCTGGTATACAATGTCAGATAAAGGTACTTTTAGGTTGTGGAGAAGGCTTTGCCTGTGCTCCGCGGAACGGTCGTTAGCACTCCCGGGGCCCAGCCGACCTGAATCAGGCGTTGTGGGGTAAAGGATGCACTAATTCTGCACACAACCAGTTAAAGCAATTGATTTGCGCCTCGCTTCATCCTTTTCACGACATTTATGTATGCCATGATGCTAGTTAAGCTGCGAGTATTCCGTACCGAGTCGAGACACCTGAATGCCAAGAATTTCAAGCAAAGTCTAGTACTTACAAGACAAGCGTTGGAAGCAATGGGACGTTGCCATGTCCCTGCAATTCGACAAATGCAGCAGTCCCCCCAAATCCACTCTGAAGTTTGCTGATCTTTACTTTGTATTAAGTGTTGAAACAAGGCTCGCTAGTAACATGCGAGAACAGGTATTCTCCCCAGAGACTTTTGTAATTGCTGTCGGCATTCGCATTTCCAATTAATCTTCAATAGATGAGTTTATATGTTCCTAGTTCGTACCTTTTGAAATGACGAGGAAAAGAGTAGTGACCAAGAAGGGACAAAGGGCATCGCTCGATAGATTTGATACTTCATAGAATGCATAAGAAGAATTCCGCCGTCAATCCATCCCAGCCTATTATTTTGCTGAGCCACCGGAAGAAAGGGAGCAAGCTACCAGTATTCCGAGTATCGGGCCTCCTCTCCTGAACTAGCTATTTAAACTTGTCCCGCACCTCGAAGGTTATCAGACGGCTGTATTTTCGTACAGAGACCATTTCCGTCTTTCTCTCTTTCTTTGAAGTTTGTGCAACAACAGACCTATTCTCTTTCCCGAAAATGGCTGTCAATAGTACCACGAATGGTGCCACAAATGGCACTACAAATGGTACAACAAATGGTCATGTCGTGGAGGAAACGCCTGCAACAAAGGTCGCTAACGGACAAACCCCGGAGAATTGGGTCCCATGCGCAGAACAACCTGCTTATAGTCGGCGTAAAATCCGAATCGCATGCATCGGAGCGGGTTATTCTGGTTTGACATTGGCACACAAGATTGATCATGAGCTGAAACTCAACGATGTCATCGACCTGGTGATCTACGAAAAGAATTCCGCAATTGGTGGAACTTGGTTCGAGAATACATATCCTGGAGTGGCTTGGTGAGTCGTACCTTTTCAGACTCTTCATTTGCGAAGTGACTAATGAACCAATAGTGACATTCCTTCTCGTACGAACAAAAGCTCCTCAATCGCCTTTATCCCCCGCTAATATCAAACCAGATGCTTACGGTTTCCTGTTCGAGCCCAATCCAAACTGGTCAAAATTCTTCTCACCCGGAGCCGAAATCAACGAGTATATACAGCGGACAGCGAAGAAATGGAACTTAGAGAGGAACATCCAATTTAACTCGCGTGTTAAAGAGACGGTTTGGGACGACGAGTCAGGAAAGTGGAAGATCCAGGTAGATCAGGACGGCACAGTGAAACATGATGAGGCTGATATCTTGGTGAATGCAACTGGGTTTCTCAAGTAAGAGATTCCTACCAGACAAAAAGCTTTTCGGATCAGCGCTAATTTCATGTCATTGAATAGCAAGACCAATTGGCCAGTCATCGAGGGGTTGAACGATTTCAAAGGCAAACTCGTGCATACCTCGAAATGGTAAGGCGTTGACGTGACATTGAAAATCGAATCGGAATTGTTGATCAAATTTCAGGGATAATGAATATGACTGGACTAACAAGTCCATCGCGGTAATTGGGAATGGCTCATCTGGTATACAATGTGTTACGGCCATGCAGCCAAAGGTCCAAAAACTTGTCAACTTTGTTCGCAATCCAACTTGGGTCTCTGTCAACTTCTGCTTCGACAAAACTCCCGATGGCCTGAATTTTGAGTATACAGAGGAGCAGAAAAAAGAATTCGCGAATGAACCAAAGGCCCATTTCAAACATAGAAGAGAGCTAGAGGCAAGGTAAATGATTCACCATCTCCGTCTTGAATCCTACAAAACTGATAGGTTGGATCCCGTCTAGTGTTAATGGCTTCTTTTATGGCATGTATAAAGATCATCCGATGCAGCAAGGTCTGAAGGCACTCTGCAGACAACAAATGGAAGAGCGCGTGAGAGGTATTAAGGATCCCGAAGTTGTATCAAGAATACTTGATCTCGATTTCAACCCTGGATGCCGTCGCCTGACCCCGGGCGAAGGCTACCTTGAAGCTTTCGCGAATGACAACGCCGTCATGAGTTTCAAGCCAATTGAGAGGATCACCGAAGAGGGAATTCGAACAGTAGATGGTCAAGAACACAAATTCGACATGATTGTCTGTGCTACTGGATTTGACACGACCTTTATTCCTTCTTGGGATTTGGTCGGTCGAAATGGCGCAAGACTGGATGAACGATGGAAGATAAACCCAGAAGCATTCTTTTCTGTTCAGGTTGATACAATACCTAACTATTTTATTTTCAATGGCCCCAACCCTGCTGTTTCGCATGGTTCTGTTCTTACGCAGATATCGTGGACGTGTGACTACCTTTTACGATGGGCCAAGAAGATTGCGACCGAGGATATCAAGTAAGTCTGCGCTGAATGTTCTACTCTCGGTGGCCTTTACTGACATGTGACAACTAGATCGATTGATGTCAAGAGAGAGGCAATGGATGATTATAATGTCTACGCGCAGGAATTCCTGAAACGCATGGTCTGGTCCGATGGATGCCATTCTTGGTACAAGAATGGAAAAGGATCTGGTCATGTCACAGGCGTATACCCTGGGACTATTCTGCATCTCAAAGATTGTCTCGAGAATATCGGTGGAGAACATTTCAACATCGAATATCGTTCTAAGAATAGGTTCCACTTCTTGGGTAATGGGGAGAGCCTTCATGACAAGGCTGGCGCAGGAGACCTGGCTTACTATATGGATACCATGAAACTCTAAGGCTTTCTCTAAACCAGAAATGGCAAGAGGAAAAGCCCGAACATTTCTCTGTGATGCTCCCAAAATTTCATTCTCCGGGAAAACTGATACCAATATCGTAATGTCATGAAGATTCAGTCTGTACAGCAATTTGAGACAATTGAGTCGTTTGACCATCATTGATTTCCACGAGGATGGCACACGTAATGTCCATCACAAAACAGAATAATTCTATTATTCCTTTTGAAAAACCTCATATCTTGAAGCAAGATTTACAGATTGGTGATAACCAAGTACAAAGCAACAAACATCGGAGGAATCGGACTTGATTCCCCTCCTGCCCTCCTGCTTGGCTAAGTGGGGGTATCCCGACGGACTTAGGGTTGACCGGATGATGTGAGCATCCGGGGGCTTTTTGTAATCATGACAGTTAAATAAATCGATCATCCGATCCATCCTTTCGCAGTATCAACTTGATTTAATATTCACAGCAAACATGGATGTCCACGTCGTCTCAAAGCTCGACAACAACCAACACGCAACCTTCACACTTTCCGAGGCCCCCACACCCGCGAAGCTCGCTGATTCAAGCATACGTGTTAAGACACAACTAATTAGCTTGACCTCAAATAATCTCTCCTATGCAGCCTTTGGAGATGTGTTGAAATGGTGAGCTTCTGATTCTGAGTCATTACGGAGGCAAATTCTCACAAATCGACCAGGTGGGATGCGTATCCTGTGTCGCCATCATATCCAGCTCCCTACAATGACCCATCGCAGTGGGGAATAGTTCCGGCCTGGGGATTTGCATCTATTGAAGAGAGTAATATCCCTGAATTGACTCCCGGGACTCTGCTTCACGGATTTTGGCCCACTTCCTCTGCGCCAACAGACCTGAAACTTCAGGCATCAGAGCCAAGTGGGAATTGGGTTGAGATTAGCGAACATCGTCAACAGCTCATGGGTTTTTACAACCGATATACAGTCATAAAGACATCACTTCCAGTTTCTGCGATCCTGGACGCTCAACATGTCTCCTCTTCGTACCAGGATGAGCTAGACCGACTCGGCTGGTTAGCTCATTTCCAGGCGATCTGGCGAGCTGGTTACTTTTTGGCTCGGTATGTCTTTCCATCGCAGAAAGAACAAAAGCCAATTTATCCGCTCGGTGATGTGGCGGGCGTACCTTGGACAAAGGAAGATGCGGACCTGTCTTCGGCTGTCGTCGTCAGTCTATCTGCAGCTGGAAAGACCGCACGCTCATTCGCGTACTCTTTTGAGCGACGTTCGAAAGAAACCGCGCCTCTTGGTTTCTTGCAAGTGACTTCCGCCGTTGAAGGCCTTTCCCAGGCCACTCAATCAGCAGCACCTCCATTTCCTTCCAAGACCATCGGATATGGTGATTTATCAGACGAAGAATTGGTCCAGTGGATTAAAGATCTTGGCCCCTCAAAATTCGTTATCCTTGACTTTGGAGCCCGGGATGGAGCTTTGAAACGACTGCTCGAGATCATCAAGGTGAAGGCATCCCTAGAAGCTAGTAAGATTGTGATTATCCAAATTGGCAGTCAGCAGAAGGTATTGATAATCGGTAGTCCCTTGATTCTTTAAAACGACGCTAATTACAATTCTAGGCGAGGTCGAAGAGCGATATACTAACGGCGATGCAAGAGTTCAAGACTTTAGCCAAGATTCAGTACAACACTGCTGGAGTTATTGATAGCGTGGTTGCATCTCAAGGAGCAGAGGCTCTTCATACTGACTTGGCCAATGCATTGGAAAAGTTCATGAGTGAGCGTCATCTGAGCATGCCTGATTTGAATCTCGTTTGGAAAAATGGAGTCGTTGGAGGTGACGGAATTGAAGGAGGGTGGGATCTTGTATGCAATGGTCGAATTGGTGCCAACGAGGCTTATGTCTACCGAGTGCAGCGTGCTTGATCCCAAAGAAAGACAAGATATCCTATCAGAAGGTTGATCAAGTCAGGGTATCATGAGTGACACCATGAGCTGGATAACCTACTCATCATGAACAGACAGGTCCAAGTTGAAATTGACTGGAAATATGGATTATCTAGATCAATACTAGACAGTGTGCCTGCCATTTCCTTAGGTCGAGCTGTGCCAGTCTCTTCCTGTCGCATTAGTCCCAGATATATATCGAACTCAATTCCCCGTCATCCAATCAATCATCTTCTCTCCAAGCGATCCACTTCAATGGATCTCATCGATATAAAGTAGTTTTAATTCAATCCTTAATCGTCCAGGTACCCGCGAGGTGATGCCTGCGCTTTCCCCTTTTTGAATGACGCCTTTCCTCTTTCGGCAGGATGTTGCCTGTCTCTTTTAGGCAGCAGCCCGTGGACGCCTGAAAAGGAAGGCACAAATGGTGGTAGCATCGCCAGTCACGTTTTCCTCTTTTAAAGCCTTCACTTCCTCTTCAAAACTTCATCTTTTCTTTTCTTCATTTCCAGTTCTCATCTGCTGTTTCTTCATTTTACTCTGTTGTCAATGAACCTCTGTTTGTTCTCATCCTCATGAGGTCGCACTAATATCTCCTGTCCCGTGACCCTTCAATTTCATTTCCGACTTCATCAACAAACAAAGGATATCAAAATTCTGCAATTCATCCAGAGTCTAAAAAATGGCACTTCGATCATCCAAGCCGCTGGTTATCGCGATCAGCGGAACTTTTCCTGGGTACAAGCAAGGTGCGGCCCCCACTTGAACTCGTATCCACGTGGAGATGATGAGGCTGACATTCCTGATGAACAGCTGACTTGAAGACCTTGATTCTCAACCATGGAGCTTGTTTCAGTAATTCTGTCACTGCCGAGTGTACTCATCTGGTGACAAATGACAAGGATATTGAGAAGAACAGCACAAAATGTGAGGACTTGTTGTACCGAGGATCTCCTCCTGACGCATTCAATTGATTCTGACCCCCGCTAGATCAAGCTGCTTGCAATTCAGACAAATGTCAAATTGTTTCCCTGGACTGGTTACTTGAGTCAGTCAATGCAAACAAACTTTTATCTGAAAAGGCCTACGTGCTTGGCCAATCTCAGCCTGCACAGGACGACACAAAGAACGGAAACGCCGGAACGGTGAAGCAAGAACCTGAAGAGAATAACGGTGCAACCAAAAGCAAGAAGCGTGGGATCAAGAAAGAAAACGGTCAAGAGGAAGAACCAAACAAGAAACAGAAAGATTCGCAAAGGGCCGGATTCAAATCTCTGAATGTTCCAATCGACGAGGCGGCCCTTCGCCACTTTAACGAACATGCACCACATCTAAGTTAGTCAACGCAGCAAGAAGATTTAACATTCCGCTAACTTGAGATAGAACCTGAAGTGTTGATTGATGATGCGGGAGTTATCTGGGATGCCACACTGAATCAAACCGTTGCTACGAACAACGCCAATAAATTCTATCGCATCCAAGTTGCCGTCACAAGATACGGCAAGGGCATAACATACTGGACTTGGAATCGATGGGGACGGGTCGGCGAGAGAGGCCAATCTTCTATGTTTGAAGCACAGACCCTGGATGAGGCGATCCGTGTCTTCACAAAAAAGTTCAGGGAGAAATCCGGTCTCAAATGGGAGGATAGGCTCAACGAACCGAAAAAGGGAAAGTACACATTCATTGAGATCAACTACGAGGATGACGAAGAGCCTAAAGACAAGAAGGAGAAGATCAAGAAAGAGGCCGGCGAGGAGAAACCACCGGTCGAAAGTCAACTTTCGAAGCCCTTGCAAGACTTGATGTCCTTCATTTTCAACCAAAATCATTTCCTCAACGCAATGAGGGAAATGGACTACGATGCGGAGAAGCTTCCATTGGGAAAACTGAGTGAACGAACTCTGAAAGCTGGTTTTTCGATTCTGAAAGAGCTTTCAGAATTGATTGCCGATCCTCAATTGGCGATGTCCAGGTACAACTCTGCTTTTCACAGTGCCGCAGAAATACTCAGCAATCAATATTTTACAACCATTCCGCACGTATTTGGCCGCAATCGACCCCCCGTTCTATCTACTGGCCACCAGATCAAGAAAGAAGTTGATTTGCTTGAAGCTTTGACTGATATGGATGTTGCAAATGAGATTATGAATGAAGCTTTGGATGTTGATGAAGTCAACCAGCTTGACCAGCAATTCAAGGGATTGGGGATGAAAGAGATGACTCCATGTAAGTTTATGGTTCATCGAATCAACAGTCGCTAAGACAAGAGATACTGATGATGATTACAGTGGACCATCAGTCGGAAGAGTTTCGGGAGCTTTCTGATTATCTAAAGAACTCCTCTGGATCGACACATCATATCAATTACAAGGTATGGAATCGCCCCGAGAATCATTCTTTATCTTCCCACGCTAGTTCTAACCCTTGAAACCTTTAGGTGATTGATATTTTCCGGATAGAGCGGAATGGCGAAGAGGATCGATTCAATACATCACCTTTTGGCGGAATGGACCAGGATCGACGTCTTTTATGGCACGGCAGTCGCTCTACAAACTTTGGTGGCATTCTCAGCCAGGGTTTACGTATCGCCCCTCCAGAAGCGCCCGTCAATGGGTATATGTTCGGTAAAGGTGTTTATCTCGCGGATACATCTACAAAATCGGCGAACTACTGCTGCTCACATAGTAGTGGAAATATGGGTCTGCTTTTACTGTGTGATGCGGAGCTCGGAGACCCAATGCACAAACTGTACAATTCCGACTACAACGCCGGTGATAATGCGAAGAAAGCGGGTAGTATCACCACACTCGGCCAAGGGAGAAGCATTCCAGGTGGCTGGAAAGACGCTGGCTCTTTCAACCAAACATTGAAGGGTGTCACGTTCCCCGATGTTTCTTGCGAACGAGCAGAAGACGCAAAGGCCGGTCTTATGTACAACGAATACATTGTGTATGATGTGGCACAGATTCGTCAGCGATACCTGTTTTATGTCAAGATGTGATCTGGCATTTGCAATATTGAAGCGTCTTTCTTTCCTTTGATCGGGCATTTTCGGGCGTTCTATGGCGTTAACATCATGGCCCTGGAAATTTCATATGGCTTGTTTATGTTTTCCTATCTGCGCATGGCAGCTTAGCAATGTAGCTCTATTCACAATGCCAAACTTTTATCTTCACCATATTGAAGTGCCCACTGGTGATTAATTTGTATCAAACTTCAGGCCCCCGATAATATTTGATTGCTTTCATTTACTTCTCTCTAATAGAGCCGCCCCCATTCCAGCGTAGTGTTTCTCGATGCCAAGACGCCGTCGACAAGCCTGCATATAAAGGCGGCTTTGGTGGACTCAGACCAATATAGAGGGAAATAATGATCAACGGTCCAATTGCCAGCCGAAAACGCAATTGTGGGACATTCGGAGGACACCCCGCTCCAGGCGATTCTGAAATCTAGGTACATTAGACACCTGTCTAGGTGGGCACCTAAGCAGTCTAAACTTCATACTCCGCGGCCCCTCGCCTAATCCAACACTGTTTGCTTAGCCAGAGAATTCTTTCGATGCTACAGCAACCCATCGATTGTGAAGAAGACATGATGTGGCTCTGGAAATTATTTGGCTCAATCTCTATACTAGTGACCTGTCTTCCAACAGCTTTCTCTCAAGGTGAATTTGGTAAGAGCTTGAATGGAAGACAAGCTAGTCTTACTATCAATACTAGCAGCGGTCCAATTATAGGGCATGCTGCTCCGCGAAAACCTGATGTCTCTGAATACCTAGGTATTCCATTCGCTGCGGCTCCTACTGGGGATCTTCGATTCGCTGCTCCCGTGGCATACCGGTCTAATGGCTCGGCAATCCTGGCAGATTCATATGTTCGTTAATAACCTGCTGACGTTATTAGTAGGACGTGGCTGACCTGTATTCAAAACAGAGCCTGTATGTATACATCTTAATGAGGAAATCTTTAATAAATTTCTAATTTTCTTCCCAGTGACTGCCCTGCAAATAGCGCCCAGCCCCCAGATTTTCCTGGATTTACGCCGCAGGCTAAGAAGATTATGCGAGAGTTCACGACAGGTCATGATCAAAGTGAAGATTGCTTGTATCTGAATGTCTGGACGAAACGTACCTCGTCCAAGCCGAAACCTGTTTTAATGTTCATACATGGTGGACGTGAGTTTTTCTACCTCTCTTATATCCATTATTTCACTCACATAATATCTAGGCTTCACAATTGGTGGCTCTCACAGTTCGTATTATGATGGCCAAGGACTGGCTGACGAGCAAGAAGTTGTCGTTGTAACTTTCAAGTTCGTTCAGATTTCCCAATTAACTCCGAAGATTATATTTTTTGACCTCTCCCTTCCAGCTATCGTCTTAATATTTTCGGCTTTTCCGGCGCACCGGGTCTACCTCAAAATGTCGGACTTCTCGACCAACGTATGGCCATTGAATGGGTACACAAGAATATCGCTGGTTTCGGCGGAGATCAGCAACGTATCACTATCTTCGGTCAATCCGCAGGAAGTGCCTCGGTGGACTATTACGCTTATGCCTGGAAGAAGAATCCCTTCGTTGCCGGGTTGATATGTCACTCCGGAACGGCCCTAAGCTTTGAACCCAATACCCCTAGCCAAACTGCGAGTTCTTTCTATACCGTGGCAGAGACTCTCAACTGTGGGAATGCCAATTATGACTCTGAGGAAGTTGTGAAATGCGTTCGCGAAAAACCATGGAAAGACGTTGTCAAAGCCACTGCTAAAGTCCCGTTTGCCCAATCGCCTGCTCTTCCCCAGCCAGTCTTCCACCCAACTGTGGATAACATCACTGTTTTCAACGATTACCCCAGTCGTTCACGCAATGGGGAATTTGCATCAATAGTGAGTTCCTCGTTACATCATTTTGCCTGAGCTTCATGCTAAATTCATCCAGCCCTATTTGGTCACCAGCAATAACTACGAGCCCGGATTCTACCGCATCAGCGCCTTCGCCAATGATATCTCCCTCAGTGATACCGAATGGGACAAATTAAATCTAGCAGGATTTACCTGCGCCAGCAAATACGCAGTGGAAGACCGCGTAGCTCACGGCGTGCCAGCCTGGCAATCCCGCTATTTCGGCGACTGGGACAACCAGCGTCTTTATAATGGCAGCGGCGCCTACCATGGCTCTGATATCCCCATGCTTTTTGGTAGCGGTGAAGAGGTAACTGGAATACCTAACAGCGAGGTACAGGATAAATACTCTCGGTATATGGGGGCAACTTGGGTGGCTTTTGCAAGTGACCCTCATCGCGGACTTGAGAAAGTTGGGTGGCCTGCATTCAATACTTCTAGTAAGTTCTACATAAACGACTATTTTATGCTAGATTTGATTTTTGACACTTTGCAGAGCCGAAGCGAACTCTCGTTGGATTGGGATATAAAAATGGGACTCTTGCCAGTATTTTGGATCCCGTTGAGATTGACAAAGGATGTGCTGCTTTGCATGGAAGCAATCTTCCCGCCAAGGGAGGGTTCTAATTTTATTCGCCGATTTGTGGAAAATATGGAATACTGGGCATCTTTCGGGGATCAGATGAATATCAAAACCGAGACCTTAGACCAAGTGAGAGTCGAATGTATCCAAAATGATATCTCTATTCGATCTCAAACAAAAATCCAATCCATTCCCGATCGATGAATCTCAACAATCCATGGTATGAAATTAGGATTTTCATTATCACGTTTCCACAGATCTTGTAGGACATTCAGTGCATTTCTGACATTTTGACAGCGCCAAATATCACAAAGCTGCTCGAAGGTCTGAGTAATAAACAATTTGTGGGCTTCAGTTTTGGTTTCTGCGCCAATCACGAATGCAGGCCATACTAGACCCTTGAAATGGGGGTCTTTTGGACTTATAGATTGTATGTGCAAGACAGTTGAGTCCAATGAGCCTAGGACTGTCATTTTGACATCGGAGAGGTGAGGAAGTTGGTGGATAACTTGATGCAAGTAGATCATAGCAGAGTGTTTGTAGACCGTAGCTAAATGATACCGAGACTTCATGAGATTCGGCTGAGAACTTCCAACCGCCCATTTTATGGGCGAGAATGCTTCTAAATCCAGCATTATTTGTGTAGCTGGTCCAGCGGGAGATGATTGTGTTCGTGATATATCGTTAATGCTGGATATTATGTGGAGTATTTCTGCTGGACAACCTGCCCATACCTCCCCGTCAGAGAGTTTCGTCATATCGTGAGTTGGCAATGTTGAGAACAGAGGTTGGTATGGGTCTTTGCTTTGTATAAAGGTCGTTCCCAAGATGTGTAGGCTAATAATTTTCAGTAAAGCTTTCTCGGAAATGATATGAAGTGCGTACTCACGCTGCGTACGTCATTTCAAGATAGTCCTCTAGTCCCTTGAAGTTGAAGGATGCAGATCTTCCGGACGAAGACTTAGAGAACTTTTGTAGTTGCGCGGTTTTTCTCAGGGCATTGAGATGATATTTCCATGAATCCTTGCCAGAGTCCATCAAGTCTTGCCAGACAAGTAGAAGCATTGAGGCGATTGTACCCTCAATATTCTGATGGTCGGCATTCAAAATGTCTTTTTGTATTTGTTTTAGAGCGTATTGCTTGTGCTTCAAACAGTCATATAATGCGTGTGGATCCTCCTGGATCACCGTCCTAGTGTTAAACAAGCCGGCACTATTTGCCATGGTGGGCGAAGTCTCCATTTTGATAGTTTTACTGAGAGATTTTCTTCGAGCTTGGTGAAGAGCCGCGACAGATATCATAGTATGAGGGAGTGCCGTACTGGAGGGAATCAGACGTATGAATTCCCGAAAGGGGTTTGTGATATTGAACTCGTAAAGAGTACTTTCAATAGAGCAGTACCGATCAACTGGGAGTAGTTTAGAGTTGAACAACCAGCTAAATACCTCGATCTAGTCCCACTTACAGTATTTGATGTATTGGCGATCGATGAGGGACAGGTCTTGCATTACCGGGTCCGTCAGGGAGATTTTGAGGGAGGCCTGCGTATTGGTATCTGGAAGGGGCAAAGATTTGCCCTTCAGTTTGCCTCTACTTGCGACTCCATTTGTCCACCTGAGGGGTTTGTTTGCACTGTATCCTTGGCAAACCTCTTCGCTGATCAAGCATCTTTGACATCGTGGAATTCCTCGATCGCATTTGATGCGGCGGCGGCGACACGTCCAGCACGAAGTTGAGGAAAAGCTAGCGATGTTGAAGTTGTTCATGAGTTATCATTCCATTCACAATGCAAGGCGCAATCAATTGCAATGTCTTATGGTTCCAAGTTTTCTTGTCTCGTCAATGATGAAAATGAAATATCTACAGAACGACTCACGGGGAAGATGATAATACGCTAGCCTGCTTTAGGAAGCCAAGACGCAGTGGCTCTGATCCATCAGAGCCATTGCGTCGATATTGTAATATGATTGGATGGTATGAGGCTGGTGTGGATAGCCTCACTGCATCATCCGTGACTGACAAATCAAAAATCGAGAAGTTGGCATATCAAAAGCATCAATTTAAGAAATATTATGCTTTGTTTTATTTCTTGGCTGCCTCTCAGAGAATAGTTGGGTAGATTTCAATCAAATAATTTTCATTGAGTGCATGCAAGGTAGAATCGCGTGATACTAGATATCACAAGCGATGCTGGACATATAAGGAGCTCTAACCTCATGTCACACATTGCTACTAATTTCCCCATTTCATACAATTTGATATGTTCCCACCATCCAGGTCTATGGGCCGCTCGCGCTTAAATTTGGATTTCCCCTCACAACATAATATCATTTCTAGCTTCACAAACAAGGACCACTCCCAACCTATCTATGGTACGGTTACTCTTGATGGCTTCGACCAGGTGCAGTTCGCTGAGTCAAGTCTACTGCATATATGTCTGATCGGGGTAATCTCGAGCGCAGACCGTAATATCAAGGACTTCAAGAGGCATGAAAACCTATTCACACGTCTTGGTCGATGGTTTCTAGCGAGTCATAAACTATGTCAACTTGAAGCAAGACCTATACGATCATGCTCGGTCATTGAACAATTGACCATACATCAGCCTTTTGAAAGCGGACAAGGACATACTAGCTGCACGACACCATTTGGCCTACCAATTGACAATAGTATTCCTGGTACATTGGTTACAGATCTTGGCAAAATCTCATATCATGTCCTTGCAACTCTACAGACAGCGGATGGGACACCTTTACAAACTGCATCCCGAGAGATCAATATCACTCATCAAATATGCCCCGAGAGGCCTTCTATTCAGCATATCAGAGACTATTCCGGACGCAATCTTATTACCAATGTCATCATGACACAGGATCTAGACTCAACTACACGCGCCAAAATTCCAATCACTGTGGAAGTTTTCGTTCGACCGGCTAGACCCGCAGACAGAATAGGCGAATATCGATGCATAGCGATACGAGGGGCTCGGTGGCGAGTGGAGGAAATTACGAATATAATCAAAGTGTCGAAAAATCAACAAGGGAGCGGACAGGATCCTAAGCCTGCTGAAAGCAAATCCTCAACTTGTGTGATCTCCAAAGGACTGCAAAAGGGCTATTGGAAGACGTCACAGGCAAGTGGGAGAAAGGAACACTCTCCGCGAAATGCGAATCCATCCGTCAATATTTCACTTGAGATATCACTCAAAAGAGGCATCGTGACCCCATCCGAAGTTGACCTGGACGCATATAATTCTTTTTACAAATCCACCGACCGCTTCAATCACACATCGAATCATGAAAGAACATTTCCTACGATACAAGAAAATCAGATAATTACCATCAAGCATCGGCTTAAGCTGGATATTATGTCCTTTGAGGACACATTCTGCGCACATAAACATACTCTCGTGGACAGAAGGCCACTCCCGACAGCCCTTGATGCATCGTTTCCTCTGCAAATCATCGAAAGACCCAGCGCAGACATGAACGCTTTACTAAAAGATGCCAGTCCACCTCACTATGAAGAAATCTCTGTCTCTCCGCGTTATACAGGGGCTAAACCGGATGAATGCGTGATATGAACACTTTAACATTGAGGGAAGGGTTTTTTGATTTTCTATAACTGGCTCCTGGTCTGATCTGAGGAAAGTTTGCACATCTGATTTAATGCCCAATCTAGGATTAATCCATCCTAAACACCAGAACTTAACTTTCTTAAGCTCATGACAGCCTTACACAGCTCTAGATAATGGCTGGTAAACCTAAAATACAATGCATGGCATCCAAGATACAGTATCAAAGGACGCAAGCCTCGAATACCTATCCTGAAGATGCTCGTATCCCCCGATAGCTTTCCAAATTGTCAAGCTTATAGTAGGGAACATGAAATATCGAAATGGGCAGTGCATCCAGTGGAAGAGTCTCTCTATCAGCCTCATCGCCATAAATTTCAGATGAATGAAATATTCCCGGATCTACAGTGAGAAGATCCATCATTGCCAATGCCTGATCCATGCCCATAGTGTTATCAATCATTTCTAGACATTGTCTGACCCATAGGCGTTGTTGACTAATGGGTCCCTCAATGATACCAGCAACAAATAGAGGCCAAAGCAACATAAGTCCGCCCAAGTAACTCTCAGATGGTAGCATCGGCCTTCCGGGAAGAACGCCCGAGTTACAAGCACCGAGGTGGAAGGGGACGCTGCGACATATATCTGCGCCTAGACGATGTATAGTGGCGCGCAAGGATCCGCAATACAGGCGGAAGTCTTCTGATAAAAGTCCTTGCGATGGATTATTGGAAACTTTGCGAATGTTAGATAAAAGAATCTCACTGAGAAGAATACGTGCACAGCGATAGTGATTCCAGAGACTTGACGACCATATATCTGGATAACTGTGATACTCGTTATTGAAAGGGCGAATTCCTCGACAGAGTTGCTCGAAGCTGTGATCCATTGGCATAACCGTGTGGCTGCTATACGTGAAGTCTGGTGGCAAAGCAGCTAGCCAGGAAACAAGTTCTGTTTCGATTGCCGAAGCAGCACTCAGCACTTGATGTGGATTGATGAATGGATTAGCGAGAATATCTGCTCGAAGATTGGAAAGATTGCCGATTATCAATATCAGTTTATTTCCGAGTGTTTCCTTCAGTTGGGGGAATAAGTCGAGTTTTGAAGAGTTCATTAGAGAATCTGGTACCCTCACGTCGCGCTGAAGGCAACTGATTATCTGCGAGTAGGTTAGTTTCATTCTGTTTGGTCACTATATATGAATTCTGATTACCCACAATTTGGTATCGTAAATGTAGGAATAGTCGAACACCCATTTCATTCGTCATTTGCCCAAATCCTCGATGCTCGAGAAGGGCTGCAGCTCCAGAGATGTGATTTGTCCAACCCGTGATCCCTTGAGGTGACCTTGAAGTGATAATCTAATATAATGAGTATGAGGCTCACGCTTTTCTTTATAACAGCCGCTTTTTTGACCTTTCAGGGAGCTCACCTCATATAATGACATTAATATAACTGCACTCAGAGTTTGATTTGTCCTGGATTGAACAGGATCGGCGAGTGCTGCATTGACCAGTTTGAGTGTATTCCCATACTCCTGGCGTGCTGCATTCCTCAATGAGGGCATGATACGAACGCGCGCGAGCATGGCCCCGGCGACAGCGCAAATACTGGACTGAATAGCCTGCTGACCCAGCGATGTAGCAGAGTCCATGAGAAAACTTGTCAAGGTATCAGTCATAATGGCACTACCAGGAATATTGTGTGATTGAAGAAAAAAGCAGATAGCCTCTTGTTTTGAAAGGCTTGGTGTGGGATTCGTAGCCACTGATGTTGGCACTATTTGACTCATGAAGAATTGATGCTCGGGGTCTGAATTGAAATCAAAAGTATCTGCAAATGACTTTGAATAATCTGTCGTCGAAGAAGACCCAGTGGCATTCCACGTAGGAGAATTCTTGCCACTCGGCCCTTGATTTCGCAGGGATGTGAAAGTGGACGATGATGCGGAACTGTAGCTTATTGCCTTGAGTGCAGTAGACTGAGTCACATCTCGGAAGATTAGATCCAACTGGTCTCGATATCCTGGACATTTTCGCTTGGTTCGAATGCAATTATCGCAAGCTGGTCGGCCCTGATCGCAGCTAATTTTGCGAGAGCGGCACATGCCACAGCCTTTGCTCGGTCTACCACAGTAAACCATGGCGATGGTGTTTGCCTCTGGAAGGTATTTGATTACAATCTAAAAGAAGATGCAGGGGGTACTTTTCCAATATTGAGCGAGGAGAAGATCCCACAAGGCAGACAAGCTTAGTCCACAGCTGAAGTGGCCCCCAAAAACAACCCAAAATACATTCGAACTAACCAAGTCGGGCCATGAATAGAAGATAATTTGTCATAGGGTGATCAGTGGAGTTGCAGTATTCTTCTCGCCGGTCTTTATATCCTGATAATTTATATAATCAATGAAGTGTTTAATTATCATAAATGTGCGAAGCAATTCCGATTTGAAACTTGGGCAATTCCAGGAAGATGATAAGATGTGCACATTTTATAGAACTGTCATCTTACAGACTATTAAGAAACTAACAAGGTTATTAATAGTCTACACTTCAAACTTCAAAGCTAGAAGTATCGGTATCTATATCTGGCTTTGAACATTCGGCTCGTTTAAGTAGTAGTGTGTGCACTACTATTTCCCAAGTCATATAGATCGCGCAGGCAGACCAGATTTTCATGGTGTCTCCCAGGTATGTTCTTCGTACGACTTGATTGCGATAACAAAATAATTAACATGTTCTATTCTCTGCAAAGGGTGAACAATGACTCAATGACCTGACAACATCTCTCCAGCCCCCGCCTCATCCGGAATAGCCTCCCAATTCTTCTCTCTAACACGTAACCCTAACCCGAAAACCAGACAAACAAAAACGACAATAATTTCCTCAAAAACAGACATAACAAGCCTGACGCCACCCTTCCCATCTAACCCATTAAATTTATTATTCGCCTCAAGCCAAATGAGTAGAGCATAAACAATTCGAATAAGAAGAAATGGAACGGATATGGCCACCGCAAACAGATTCCGATATTCACCTTCTGCAATTCTTCCCCGATTAAGAACAAGCTTAACAATACCAATGCAAATCATTACCCAAGAAGCAAAATATAGTATCATGGCAGTTTTCACTTGGATATTTGGTGATCTGAAAGTTTCCGCACTCATTTCCCATGTTATTCCCGTAACAGCCAAAACTGCCGCGAGAAAAGGGATAACACGAAAACAGGTAAATCCAGACCTGGGAATAACAGAATGAACCATTAATTTATTTCTGCATGAATGTTAACACCCAGATTGATCAACAGAGAAACAGAATATAGGGAGGGGGATATCATACGTTCTGGAAATCATTCCAACAAGGCCCAAAAGAAGAGGTGATAACCCGATAGAATCGAGAATCGCAACGACAATATAAATACCAATTGAATGGTGATGAATAGTAGATAATTGACAACATGCACCGAGTATTCGGATCAAAGAGAAAATAATAAGGAATATGAAACCGCCAGATCTTCGAATACCATGACGAAGCACTATGAAGGTAGATAGAAATAGTGAAGGGGTGTACGCGATTAATTCAAGTATGGATATACCATATATAGAGGAAAAGCCCATGATAAACTTGATTCAACGAGTTAACCGAATCGAAACAGACATGAATCACGTTCTTGAATGCGTTTGTCGTGCTTGTGCTGAACGTGTTAACATTCCTCGGATAATAATATCGCCAGTACCAACCATGCGTGAGTCTATACTGAGTATGTAGTACTCAAGTAAACTACTGTAGTGGCTTGCGACGTACGAGTGAACTATTTCGGATACTTTTACGGGGGAGGGTTCGCTTTTACGAGAGGGGGAGACTTGGTATTAATTAGACCCGCTGAAATTGGTGAATTTGTTGAATATCATTTGTTCTTTTTCGTGCTGATTCCCTGAATTCCCGAGAGACGCGGTTCAAATTATCTTGGCGGGGGCCAAAAGTGTCAGTGCTCAGCCTTGAAATGATATCAGTGCTTCTTTTTGTGGGGGTTCTGTGGATGACTACAAGGACTTCTTGAAGTCGGGGATGTATATGGAAATCGTAATAAATATTAGTTCAATCCATAGTTTTATTATGATTGATGAAATATAGACAGAGAGAATGCTATACAAAGTCAACTCTCGACGTATTTGATCGGATCGGACAGACCATTCGTCTGATTTTTGTGAATTGTGCAAGAAAGACTCAAAAGACCACAAGGTGACTGACTATCAAAAGTATGAAATTGAATGTGAATGCGCAGGAAGTATGCAGCAATGCCGAGAAAGAAAGGGAAAGAATCAATAAAATCAGATCAAGGAACGCAATGAGATAACCGATCCAACTAAAAGGGCAGTGGACATGGCCAAATGCAGAATATAACGAAAACAGATCGAGAGAACATTGGGGGAATCATATCATGAGGCGCATGAGAGATATAAATGCATTCATGAGGTGGTGAAAGGGATTAGCAGTGATTCGATTCGAATTTTGGGAAAGAAAGATGCTGCACGCAAGGATTAAAAAATCATAAATCGCTTCTGTTTCTGTTTCTCGCCATCTATTGGGGTGAACTGTTAGTAAATCATTTTTACGCGTTAGGATGCATTGACAGTAATTTGGATGTATACCTTGACTCTTATCTTTCCTGAACCTGCTATGACGAGCCGCATTGGCAGGATTCGCACCATCTGCTGCAGCTCGAATAGCCGCAATACGATGCTTCGCACGCTCGTCACCTTGATCGGCGGCTTTGACGTACCAGACATTTGCTTCGAGAGGGTCACGCCGACATCCGATTCCCATTTCGGTGAAGTATCCGACGGCATATTGAGCTTTGGCAAGACCTAATGAGAATATTAGTTGGTATCCAATTATCGCAGTGTGTCACGGAGAGTTCGGATGGGTATTTATACATACCAAGATCAGCTGCCTTGACGGCCCACTCATACGCTTCGTTCTCGTCTTTCTCCAGAACTGGCTCGGCGCCCACTAGGTACCATGCACATAGAGCCATCATGGCGAGAGGATGTCCGGTTTGAGCAGCAGAGGTATAGAAGTGAATGCTGAGGGCAGGGTCACGAGGACAATTGAGTTTACCGTGTTCGTAGGCATCACCCAATCGATAAGATGCCTCTTGATGGCCCAATTCAGCGGCTTTGGTGAAGAGTTGTGCAGCGTAGGACTCGTCGATGAAAACGTCGTCCCCGTAGCCCGTTTCATGCATAAGACCTAGTTCATATGGTGCAGCATTATACTGTGCGTCTGATGACTCTGTCGCTCGTTTCATCCATTTGATACCCTCCCGGTACCGTTTACCCAGTCCCATATCTCCCGCCAGACAGGCGTTTGCCATACGCATCATTGCCCCGGGGTGATTCTTGGATGCAGCTTGTCGGTAAAATTGTACGGCACGACCACCATCTGCACGGCAGCCCCAGCCAAACTCGTAACAGAGTGCAGTGCGATAACAGGCCTCGACGTGTCCGTGTTTGCTGGCTGCGACGAAAAGCGTAAAGGCGCGATCCTGGTCTGGTTTTCCTTTATTGAAGAGCCCAGATGCGTAGCCATCGGCGAGGTAGTACTGCGCGAATGGATAACTGCGATCTGCAAGACGTTGAAGGATTGACTTTGACTCCCGCATTAGTCTAGAGCGGGTAATTGATCCCGAATCATCAAGATCAACGGCGGGCATATCGCGTATGGAATTTATCATGAATACGGCGAATTCATATAACACGGATGGTTCATCGGTCTTTTTCACGTTCGCCAAGTACATGTCGAAGGTCTGCTTATGACTGAGTAATGAAGCATTGTTACCGACTGATGCGCGGAGATATGTATTATCCAGTTTCGAGCCGCTTGGGCCAGGTTGAGGGTAGGATGTATTGAGAAGATCGAGGAATGATGAAGAGCGATTATCAGGAGATGCAGTTGAGTTCCGGGAGGATGATCGAGCATGCATATATGGAGAAGCTGAGAGGTTTCGTCGATGGCCCCCAACGCCGAGGTCAGAGGTAGAAGAATAGTTGGATAACGGCCTGGTGATTCTTGAACGTCGGGCGGCTAATTTATCTGTTGAGCTGGATGGATGATCTGGTAGATTCATTCCTGGGGCTGATTGGCGTTTAGACTGTGGGTTCTGCTGTTGCTGGTGGTGATACGTTAAGGGCTCGTAGTTGTCCACCTGCGCGACGCTTTCCAAGCTTCCCTGGGAAGAGCTGTTGTGAGCCAATCCCCCTCGTTCCAGTGATACCGCGCTATTTTTCGGATTCTCCCCGTGCTCATCCTTGGGGTGAGGCTCGTCGATTATTACCGACCATGAACCGCTACTAGCTGGTGTATGGCCATATGGATGTGGATGACCGTGGGAGTACTGTGGTTGTTCTGAGTCTTTCTGCGATGAGTATTGATGGTTCCATGATTGTCCATGCTGGGCTTTGTCTTCGATCGACATGTCCGCGAACTCTGGGAGTTCCAGCTGGGGTGTTGGAGGTCCATTATGGAGGTGCTCGATCGGTGCACTCGATGCTGGTGGGAGACCAATGCCATAATCGATTTTGACGGGCGAACGTGGGGATTCTTGTATGACGGGGGCATCATCCGAGTCTGGACTTTGCGTAGGATTCAAGGCGATGGCTAAACTCTGAGGCTTGGGAACGGTGCGGGGAGTGGATGGCTGAGATTGGAAAGGAGGTGATGATCGGAGATAAGCTGGAGGCGGGGAGGGAATGGGTGGATAGTCTGAGCCGAGAGGAGTGGCCATGTTGATGGGACAAAAGAAATAAGACGAGCAGAGCAGAATAGAGTCGAGTCAAACGAGAGGACTGGGCGGATCAAGAAAGTCGATTAGAGGCCAAACGAGCGTGAGGGTAAAATGCGACGATCAGCGAGTGTTGCTATTGCGGAGACATGGGGAACAAAGTCCTGATCGGCTCGAATAAGTTTTGAGTATACGCGGTGGAGTAGGTGGATGTGGAGCAGTGGTGAAGGCCAGAGTGTATCCAGAGAATACACAGGCTGCCAGTCCTAGCGAAGGTGAAAAGGCGAGAAGCTGAAAAGTGGAGGTGAAGGTGAAGTGGAAGAGTTGGCGAGAGGAAAAGAAGAAAAGTTCAGCCAAGACACGCGATGAAGCGAGGGGCAAATGGTTTCACTCAAAGAGTCTATGTATATAATATATAATATAGTTACTGCTAACTATATTATAGATTTGAGTGAGTATAGTAGAAATGATCAATCAATGAAATATTGAAATATAATCAGAGAATAGAATAGAATATAAATTTAAAAACAACTCAGAGGAATAGAATGACTATTAATATAAACTGCTCTCCTCGTATAGCTCGGGCTGAACTGTCTCGTCTCTGCAGTCTCCACTCAACACGCAAAGTCTATCAATTAGACAATTACAGTCCACGGTCGACAGTCAGACAGTCAGACAGGTTAAAAAGGAGATACTCACTTGGAAAGTACTTGAGGCTCATTCATGCCAGTGTAAAGACTCTGATTATGACCTGGCAGTCATCTCCTATCCATCAACTTCAATTTCAACTCTTCCCTTCTCGCCTCTTCCCACGATCCTCCACCTCCACAAGACCAGGCATTGGTGGATCGTCAATCGGTGGAGTCTGGAGTCACCGGGCCATCTTCCATCCATAGCCTAACTTTGGTTACAGTAATGTGAGGATTCCGGTGCTAGTCACAACGGGGGATAGACTGCATCCCGCTAAGCTACTCCAACCAACAAAGAGGCGTATTCAGGGCGCTTCCATATGGTGTGATATTGCTCGCAGTACTTCATAATAGTTCAGAAATCTAGGCTGCGACATATCTGCTGTTCACTGGTCATCCACTGTCTGTTCAAAGAATTGACTTTCTCCGCGAGTATCAAACTTGGTCTCGCACGGCCCGATCCACGGACCTCATCTGTGTCTCCTTGCTGGTACACTTCATCTTGTCTTGTCTTGTCTTGGCTGAATAGCTGAATGCTGGTAAAATGACAACAATTAATGCGATTATGAGTACCATGGCCTCGTATATTTCTGTAAATTTATATAACTATAGTTAGTGTATATGTACTTCGCTTCGCTGTCCTAACGTGGCTATGCGGTAAAGCTGGACCGTTCAGCTGGCGGCGTGTTTCACAATCACGGTAAGCCAAGCCGGTACCATGTCTGATGTGTCCAGAGAGTGATTGTCGGTGACGAGCAACTCATAAGGAGGCCTGCATCTGCGATATCTCACGTTCTACGTGGAACTAATCGATAATTGATAAAGGGTGTGGCGATCATCCACTGTCGATCCCATCGTGGGCGCGAGCACAGGGGCTTGCCCCGGATTCACCCTCGCATGCAGGTTCCGATAGTCACCCTGATAGTATAGGGCTAGTTAGGTCTGTGGGCGGTTGATAATCAGGGACGGTGCATATTCTGCTGGACAGAGTTGCGCAATGCAGATATTCACGATCGCTTTTTCCTTTCTTCCTTGCTCCTTTCCTTCTCCTTTCGTGACAATCTAGTAGATTCTTCGCCATCTAGAATATGACTGATTCACGATCGGAGGCATGCGAGCGGAGTTCAGCTGCATTTTGGCTGCCCAATGCCGTACAGAAGGTCTGTCACCAGATACATACAGTAGTACTGTAAGTCACTCATTATTGGCAATATTCGTCAAAGCAACTCCTGCGGATTAATCAAATAGAAAAATATCCTCTCTACTCCGTACTCAGTATAGCCTTTGACGTTGCTGGAATAATTGTGTAACGCTTGCATAAAGTCGGGGGAACTCTGTGCAGCCCGGATGAATGCATATTTGCATACAGTACTCCGTAGTGTATTCTGCAAATGAAATGTTGCCCGCCACTGGACCGAATCAAAAATAGCCCTGAGAAAATTAGAAGGACCTCGTGACTGTCACAAAGAGGGGGCAAAAGAGTAAAAAGAGTCCACTAGAAACAAAGTCCTCGGCTTGAATCTCCTCCAGTGCTAGTGGGTGCAGACCCTGTGCGGGTCTAGGCCAAGGGCGGTTAGGCGAGAAGTGGACAGAGCTGTGATTTGCTGCGACTGAATTGCCCTAGCGACGGGTAGTTCAGACAGTCAAAAATAGTCAAGAGTCAAAGATAGTCAGAGTACTCCATAGGGGAGAGAGAAATTGGAAGAAGAGAATTTCTAGGAAGACTTGAAGTATTCATTGAGATGGCAACTCGTGACTTCTACCAGTATTCAGTACTGAGTACATCCACTAATTATGTAGCTGTAGTAATAAATAGAAGTACTGTGAGAGCAGACTGATCGCTCCTTCCCTAATCTCTCTACAATTAATTGTACTCTGGCACCTTCCCTCTTTTTGACCTTGTCCCGTGACTTCCTCTTTCAGTATCTCCTCGATTGCTTCTTCCTTCTTTTTTTCTTTTTCTTTTCTTTCTTTCTGCTTTCTTCTCTCTTCACACTCGTTGCTCTTATCTTCACTCGTTACTTGTGCTTCATCTTCCTCATCGTCCTGTTCGGCCTGCTGATCGCCCCGCTGACGTTCCCTCAATCGTGTGTGGCCCGCACTTTTGTTTATTCCCCACCCCCGGCCGTCTCGTTGCACCGGCCGACCACCACCTCTCCATCACCTACTTTTCCATTCGCCCACTCTACTGAGATTCAAATCAGCAAGTCGTGCATCTGCGATCCACCCTTCTAGATTCAACTCGATCAAGTGCCCTCGATATCAGATTTCCAGCATTCCTTACCCTCCCCCTTCGTATCGAAAGTTCATATCTACGATCGCTGGGTGTTGATCCCCGAGATATGTTCTAGACATCAGACGACCCACAATATTCTTGAAACCCTCGTCACAGACTGAGTTGCTTGTTGATGGTCGCAACTGGTTGAGAATAAGTTCAAACAAATACGGCTCTTGGTCGTCCGAACCGACCCGTTTGCTTGATCTTCTTTCTCCTCGGCCTCCCCCTGGTAGATAACAACACTACCACATCACCTAACTGACTCGGCGATCAGAATCGCCATGTCACTTCCGCAGCGGCCTGGCAAAGCCTCGCCACGGCGCGAGGAAGCGCGAAGTGCCTTTCGTGAACCTTCACATCGCCGCCGCCGTCGCGATATCGACTCCGGAGCATACAGCGACAGTCCTCAAACCTCGCCGTCCGTCCACCGACATCGTCGACGATCCCATTCCCACCGCCGACATGCCGATATCGACGAGGATCACTTGGAGCGGGGTGGCGATTTGAGGCCCAAGAAGAGCTTGGTTAAACCCGAGCGAAGACATATGGACAGAGACCACCCAAACTACCACTATAGACAGCGGTCGCATCATATGGCCACTCAGCCCTCCGCCACGGGAAACGATCCCCTACTTGATAATGATGGAGAGGTAGACACGAACAGTTCCCGAAGTTTGGATCCCAAACCCAAGGATCAGCTCTATGGTGCGCATGGCAATATCAACAAACCCATGGATAGGGTACCGAGCCGACACCACTCAAAGAAAAAGAAGAAGAGGTCAAGCCGACGGGTCTCCAAGACTCAATCATCTGAAGAGCGGAGGAGACAGAAAGCAATGGACGCTGCACGTCCGCCCGATCTCTGGACCACTTACTGTGCGCTCGTCAGCTGTTTGGTTCCGGATTTCCTGCTCAAGTGTTTCGGCATGCCGCAAAAAGAGCAACGAAGTGCATGGCGAGAGAAGATCGGTTTGATTAGTATCATTCTCATGATTGCCGCCTTTGTTGGTTTCCTCACCTTCGGTTTTACTGCCACTGTCTGCGGTACGCCCCCAGTGCGTCTCAAGGTGAACAAGGTTGGCTCGGGTTACATGATTTTCCACGGCAAGGCCTACGACTTGACTGGCTCCCATCACCCCAAGGCAGAGGGTATTCCGGCCCATAGTAACGTTCTTTACGACCTTCCGCACAAGTATGGTGGCCAAGATGGCAGCTTCTTCTTCCAACAAGTCAATGGCGCTTGCAAGGGCCTTATCAAAGCCAAGGAAGACGGCGGTGTGCCCACAAATTCCAATGGCGATTTGGGATGGTACTTCCCTTGCACGGCTTTTAATCAGGATGGCTCCTCTGAACCCAACTTGACTACTTCTTACTATCAGGGCTGGGGTTGCCACACAAGTAGCTCCGGACGCAACGCCTTTTATAACCTGCGAAGCTCGGGCGACGTATATTATACTTGGGAGGACACAAAGAATACCAGTCGTAACCTGGCGGTCTATTCCGGAAACGTCCTGGATCTGGATTTATTGCGTTGGTTTAACACCTCTCAAGTGTCCTATCCCAAGCGATTCGACAATTTGCGTACCAACCCTGCTGTTCGTGGTGTCGATTTGACCTACTACCTCCAGAGCGGAGGCGAGAAGCAAGTTGGTAAATGTCTGGAGCAAATTATCAAGGTCGGCAGTATTGACACGGACACCGTTGGCTGCATAGCATCTAAGGTTGTGCTCTATGTATCGTTGATCTTCATTCTCTCTATCGTTGCCGTCAAATTCGCATTCGCTCTTCTGTTCCAATGGTTTTTGGCCCCCAGGCTTGCGGCACAGAATACGAGTATCGCCTCCGATGCCAGAACTCGTAACCAGCAGATCGAAGACTGGTCCAATGATATCTATCGACCTGGTCCCAGAATCGCAGAACCCCCGGTTCCTGACAGGATGAGCAAGCGTGGAAGCTTCTTCCCAACGACTTCTCGATTCTCCAGTCCTTACGTGGTGAACAGCTCTGGCAGCAGCAACAGACGTCCGCAATATGTTACAATGGCAAGCCAGAATTCTACGACGCGACTCATGCCTACTTCCACTCCCAGCGCTACAATGTATAAATCAAGCCATAATGGAAGCGGCGGGACATTGAGTGCTGAAAACTCTCGTCAAAACCCTGCAGGAAGCCGAACAAGCCTGGTACCTGGCCAGCAGGATCATGGTTACTCTACTACTATCCCAGAATCCGAAGGCCCAGGCCCAGCTGGATTTATACACGAAGCCGTTGTCCCTCAGCCTCCGCCAGAATGGCAGCCGTTTGGGTATCCCTTGGCCCATGCTCTTTGCCTGGTGACGTGTTACTCAGAAGGCGAGGATGGTATTCGAACAACCCTAGACTCAATTGCTATGACCGATTACCCCAACAGTCACAAAACTCTTCTTGTGATTTGCGATGGCATTATCAAGGGTAAGGGTGAAGAGTTTTCGACCCCGGATATCGTTATTGGTATGATGAAGGATCACTTCATCCCTCCGGAAGAGGTCAAGCCATTCTCATATGTGGCGGTCGCTACTGGTTCAAAGCGTCATAACATGGCGAAGGTGTACACCGGTTTTTATGACTATGGCGAGACATCTGTCATTCCCCCGGAGAGGCAGCAACGTGTCCCGATGATGGTTATCGTCAAGTGCGGTACTCCTGCAGAGTCAACCGTCTCAAAGCCTGGCAACCGAGGCAAGCGCGACAGTCAAATCATTTTGATGTCTTTCTTGCAAAAGGTCATGTTCGATGAGCGGATGACAGAGCTTGAATTTGAAATTTTCAATGGCATGTGGAATGTCACCGGTATTCCACCGGATTTCTATGAGGTCTGTCTAATGGTTGATGCCGATACCAAAGTATTCCCGGACAGCTTGACACATATGATTTCTGCCATGGTTAAAGACCCTGAGCTCATGGGTCTTTGTGGTGAGACAAAGATTGCCAACAAAACTGATAGTTGGGTTACCATGATCCAAGTCTTTGAGTAAGTGGCCACTTTCCCCTACTTCCATTCAGTCACAAATAGCCGAGCTAACTCACCTCAAAGATATTTCATTTCTCACCATCAAGCAAAGTCCTTCGAGTCTGTCTTCGGTGGTGTGACATGTCTTCCTGGTTGTTTCTCCATGTATCGAATCAAGGCCCCGAAGGGTGGGCAAAACTATTGGGTCCCAATCCTGGCCAACCCAGACATTGTCGAGCACTATTCCGAGAATGTCGTCGATACTTTGCACAAGAAGAATCTGCTCCTGCTAGGTGAGGATCGTTACCTTACGACACTAATGTTGAAGACCTTCCCCAAGCGGAAGCAGATCTTTGTCCCACAAGCCGTGTGTAAGACTGTTGTGCCGGATAAGTTCATGGTTCTCCTTTCTCAACGTCGTCGCTGGATCAACAGTACAGTGCATAATCTGTTCGAGCTGGTACTTGTTCGTGACCTTTGCGGAACATTCTGTTTCAGTATGCAATTCGTGATCTTTATCGAGCTCGTCGGTACCCTTGTTCTACCTGCCGCCATCTCATTCACCATTTATGTCGTTGTATCTTCTATCGTGAAGAAGCCCGTCCAAGTCATCCCCTTGGTTCTTCTCGCGCTGATCCTCGGTCTTCCGGGTGTCTTGATTGTTGTCACAGCCCACCGACTTGTATACGTGCTGTGGATGCTGATCTACCTGATCTCTTTGCCAATCTGGAACTTTGTTCTTCCCACTTACGCATTCTGGAAGTTCGATGACTTCAGCTGGGGTGACACGCGGAAGACTGCTGGAGAAAAGGACAAGGGCCATGGGGATGCCGAGGGCGAGTTTGACAGCACTCAGATTACTATGAAGAGGTGGCGGGATTTCGAGAAAGGTAAGATTCAGCCACTTTCCTCAAATTGACACAGACCTTTGGTTCCTTTTTATCTCTTTGGTCGTATTTGACCTTGCTGACGTGCATTGCAGAACGGCGTTTACAAAACAGCCCCTGGGCTCAACCACATGCGCCAACAAATGGTTACTCACCATATGGAACGTATTCTGATTATTGAGCGAGCGACCATCATCATTTTCTACTGTAATTTTTCTTTTTCTTTTTCTTTTTCTGTATTGCGGATTGTCATTTGTGATTTATTATTCCCATTCACATACCTATCACGGAGGCGTTCGAATCTGTTGGGATTTGAAGCTACAGCGCGACACGATTGATGAGTGACTATATTTGACGAGTGCGATATTTGCATTCCTGTTTAATCTTTTTGATATACTATTTTCTGGGTCCTGAGTGTTTGCGAATCCATTGGGAACAGTCCCCCTAACGATACTATGTATACTTCTTCACAATCATCTCCATATAACTATCTACACCTGCACCTATTACTTGTATTATTTTATCTTGGGGATCTGCTTTGGATGTACAGATTCCCCACAAGTGCGACTAACAAAGTTGCCCCGTGCATCATGCCACAGGGATCTCTCCTTGAACAAGGATGCCAGCCCAAAATGTGCCCAATGGATCCAAGCGCAGGTCATCGGGCTCTGCTCAGATCTGCGGTGCGTCACTTCTCCCTGCAGACGAGATGATATGCATGCGAGTCTCTTTGTTAAGCTGTAGTATACCATTAGTACTGCTTATGTCCAGTATTAGTAAACTACCCTATCCCTTCTTGACCTGACAGAATTGTCCCTCTCTCTAACTTCTCTACTGCAGAGCGAACTCGACAATATCAAATCCTGCTGACTAACGCCAAAACTCCCTACTCATCCAATTCTTTTTTTGATCGTTTTGGACTTTCAAGGCTTCTCCGACATTTCTCCATTTCTCCATTTCAAAATTGGAACATTTCAACTTCTTTACGGAGGTGAGACTCGTGGATTCTTTTCATCCCGCTATTGTCCACCTCAATCTCCACTTTCAATCTCTTTTCAGCTGGGTGCGCTAGCATTGGCTGCACCAACAGTACTCACTGGTCATCGCATCTCGACTCCAGCTGCACTCCACTTCCACTCCCTCCTTTCGTCATCTTGCATGCCACTATCAGCCTCTATTTTTTTGTTTTTCTCATTCTCTGATCTATTCACCAATTTTTGTCGGACCGACACTGGCGTTGCTCGTTCTCAATTATATTCCACTGAAGCGGTCAATGCCTCTGTCATTCTGCTCCACTTTGCACCTTTTCCCACCTGTCATCTCCCACCGGGGTTTGCGCTGCTAAAAAAGTACGCTCGGACAACTGCCTGGAACCTCTTCTTGATTCATCTACTCCGTGCTATCCTTCGCTGGGTTGGCGCTAGACGGATAAAACGGTGCACGTTCAGGCCTCTCGTCCATCATCCCTAATTTTTTTCTTTCTTTCTTTCTTTGACACGGTCATCATCAAGTTTGAAACTTTCGACCAACTCGCGCTGGTTGGATTTGTCTTTTGAAGTGCTTTTCGTGGTTATACTGTCTCTCCTCACCTGCCCGCAGGTGGATGATACAGGGTAAAGAGACCACACGCCGGCTTGCCCCCCCCCCTGGAAACCTTCTCCTTCGCAGGCCAGTCGCACGCCAGTCGCAGAAAAGAGAGAACCCCCTTGGTGTCACTGATTATCATACCTTTCCAACGGTCGCACGGCTAGTCCCACATTCCCCCTCGTGGGCCTCTTTTTTCTCTCTTCACTGCCCCTCCTTTCTGGTTGCCTTACCTGCGCGCGATCTTATCACCGACTCCATTCGTCGCCTCGGCATTTCTGTTTCGCCCGCATCTTGTCTCCTCATACTTCGCAATTGGTGAATGTCAACTGCGCCACGCCCGTCGAGAGTCACCTGCCTACTGCATATTCCAGGATCCGACATCCCAAATATACTACGCCTTGCTCTCATTGAACTCGTGTAACTGCCACTGCCAATCATTCTTGCGTTGGTTGCCTGTCGGAGCTCAGATCGTCCCTTGTTCTTCTCGTCCCTGGCATCTTTCAATATCTCTCGACATCCTTGTCGGCCGTTTCAACCGTAGCGGCTTGCTGCCGGTGATCGAATACTTCCTAGACGGGCATTCGGTATTACACTTTCCATTCAAGACGGGTAATGCTTGATGAGAGTCGGAGCACATCTAGTTCGTCACAAACCCGCTCTCGTCATCCAACATTTCCCGCGACAATTCCTCGCCATGAGTCATGTGATGCCACCCGAGTGTCAGCTCATCCTCGAGTCATGAATAATAACCCTTCTTCCACTTCACATTCGCCCGGGAACGACGACAGATCCCCTCTGCCGGGGAGTACTAGTACCGCTTCCACGGCGCAAGACGCTACTCACGCGATGGCTACAGATATTATGTCTGAGGAAGATCAGAGATTACACAATGTTGGAGTCGCGGCTCTTGCTGCTATCGCGCAGCATCCGCATCCTGTGAATGAGGAAAGCCATTCACTTCTAGTATCGGAAGTCGTTCAGGCGATGACAGGCAGTTCCATGTCGCTGTACCATCACTCTCATTCGCCTCTCGGAGATCAATTATTTTCGTCCCCAGATCCCGAAAGATATCTATCGGCATTCTTTGACGGAAATAGCATGCCTTCTACATCAGACGCCCTCTCGCCGCTATCACAGAACGAATTCGACATGGACATGGAGGGAACAGTACAAGGTCTTCTCGGACGTGCTACGGCATGGCCTAATATCAGAAGAATTGCTAACGAGAGCGACATTGAAAAAGATATGATGGATTATGATTCAGTTTTCGAAGATCACACATCACCATCAACCACGCCAGACAACGAATTCGAAGATCTTATCCGATTCTATCCCGACGAAGAGGAGTTTTATCGACAGGAAATTGCGCCAGAGTCCTCGGAGACCCGTCTGCATGAGGTCAATCTGGATGAATTCTATGAGTCTGTACACTATGACTCTGGCGATGTGGATCTGTCTCAAGCACCTGGAACTCCACCCATGGGTCCTTTCCCCGGTGTCGACGATCTGGATGCTCATCCTCCCTCTGTGATTCACACTACCACCCATGAACGAAACCTTACGATTGATGAATTTATCCAGCGCTGGGTGCTGCAAACAAATATTATTCCGCAAGGATTTCACTCGGAACATCGTATTCCTCCACAGTTGCGCCCATTATCGAAAATCATGAGCTGGATTCCCCCCCGAGATGTGCATCGGCCAAATACCTACAAGGATGACCCTTTTGATCTCCAGCAAATACCATGGACAGAGACCCTAAAGGTCCAACGCAGTGAGGCTCGCGCCCTTCGTGATGCATGGTATACATCGTATCATAATGTGCCAAGTGACTCGCATAGTCGCCGTCTCAACCACTTACCTCAAGAAGAAGTGTTTTTCCAAGAGAAATCAATGTACACCGCGCACAAAGCTACTGTTGAACACTTCCAATTGCGCAATCTCATGTCGGTGCCTGCCTATAATACGATCAACTTTGCTAGTCGTTCAAAAGTATACTCATGGGCCCCCGAATTTGACGAAAATCGGTGTCTCATTGATCTATCACGGGCATATCCGGAAGCAGGTTTCCTGGGCCCGGTCAAGATATCCAGCATGAAGAGTGCCCATGGTCTTACCATTGCTGGTGGCTTCTGCGGCGAATACGCCCTTCAAAGCACAGACGGGCAAGGATCAGGCGCCAAGGGTTTAGTCACCCCAGATCCCAACGATGGCATCACAAACCACGTGGACATAGTTCCAAATCGGTCCGGCAGTTCTCCAATCTGTGTCTTCTCTTCAAATGACCGCCACCTGCGAATTCTAGATTGCGAAACCAACATCTTCCTATCTGACCAAGAACTCTCCCGCCCGATCAATTGCACCGCTACCTCTCCAGACAGTCGTCTAAGAGTAGTAATCGGCGATTCCCCCGATGCATGGGTCATTGAGGCAGACACAGGCCGTCCTGTCCATCCACTACGCGGCCACAAGGATTTCGGCTTCGCCTGCGCATGGTCTCCAGACATGCGGCATATCGCCACAAGCAACCAGGACAAAAAAGTAATTATCTGGGACGCACGTACATGGCGAATTCTAGAAACAATCGACTCCGACGTCGCAGGATATCGATCCCTCCATTTCTCTCCCGTCGGCGGTGGACCACGAACACTTCTCTGCGCCGAACCCGCAGATCGAATCTCCATAATAGACGCACAACTCTACCAATCACGACAAGTCCATGATTTCTTTGGCGAAATTGGTGGTGCGGATTTCTCGCCTGATGGGGGAAATGTATGGGTAGCAAATACGGATCCTCATTTCGGTGGATTCATGCAGTATCAACGACGGGAATGGGGCCGTTCGTTTGGACTTGTGGATCTTTATAATGAGTTTTTACCGGAAGATGAACTTGATTTTGATGAGAGGTGTGTTTTTAATGGGAAGGAGAGGGGTTTGAGGTTTTTGAGGAATTTAAGTGATTGTGAGCATGATTCTTTTGTTTTATAATAGCCACTATAGGCTTATATGCCGCCTATGGTGACTATTAGGTTTTTTTTTGTGAGTTGTTTGTGTGGTTTCTTTTGCGGCATTGATACCCTGGGTTCTATGGTGTTTGCTTTAATTTGTATAAATGTATTACATATGAGAATGGATTTAATTCGATTCAAGTCAATGTTTAATTCATCTGATAGGATTATAATGACTATGTAGGCGTTTCCTCTTGGAAACAAAAATTTGCCAAGCATCACGTCCATGTGCAATCAGTAACAAATGAGATACGGCATACAGCTATAGATAGACCTTGGATTTTGGTGATACGTTTATGTCCAAAAGGTATCTATAGTATAGATATTCTGAACCTTGTTTCTTTCTTTTTTTTTTGGAAATCTTCTACAGATCGCTGTGTGTTTTTGGAAAAAGAAGAGGATGTACAAATATTCCTCGGCCTGGTAGTCATTATTGTGATACCTACCGTAGAGAATGCCAGCCCTGGTATTCAAAAAGTCAGACGAGCCTTTTGATGGTTCTGGATTACTCAAGCTCTGGGGATGCAGAGATACTATCTCTGCAGTATCTAAGCTAGTACCTACTAGCTTAGCTTTCACGAGTCGCAAATGGATTAGATACCAGGGCACTGATACCCGAGCATATTGTTTATATTCTCTTGACCTTTTGGTTCTCGATTTGAGAAACCTCTTGATTACTCCAAATAAGTTCTATTTTTCGAGAAATGTTGGTTCGGAAATATAGCTTCTTTTTTACCGTGGACGTAGGAATGGTGTCTGAGAATTCTAGTAGTATTAACAACAACAGGTTGGAACCTATACATACTATGTACACCGTAGTACGGACTGATGGGTTTGCCCTTACTGTGGATAGCAAGGGGCTATACCTGAATTCTAATGATACATGAGAATCGGAAGCAAATAAAGCCATGTAACTCTCCGCTTCTATTCAAGGTGAATAGAGACCGATGATGAGGTTATAAATCCTCGGACTCACTCTCAACCACCCGAACCTGGTCACAAATAAATTGAACAACAAGGGGTATCTCAATATCATCCACCTCCAAAGAAATCCCAAGTTCTCGTGTCTGTTTGGCGTGTTCGGCGTCATATTTGTCGCGTTCTGAAAGGAATTTAACCATTCGCTCATACCAAATCTTCTGCAAGAAGTCCATCAACGGAAGCCCCATGGCATCAAACTGAGCATCAAATTCAGATACAAGCTTTTCAAATCTCTCAAGATGAATTCTCTGCTCTTCTTTAATCTCTTGAAGGTCGGATTCGTCTCGAATATGCTCCCAAGGATAATGATACCGGAGTTCGATGCAACATGTGTGGCTCAGACTTAGCCCATCAAACGTGAGACTTCTGATCATTGCGTGGCATACCTCGAGCTTGGACTTGTTGTGATAAATGAGGAATTCAAGAAATCGTCGAAAACCCGATGCAGCTTCGGCGATTTGTTGATCATCCACAAACAACTTATCGACAACTGCCCGTATCGCAGCCGATAATGGAGTGCACCCATCAAGAGAACATGAGCAGGAACATTCGTCCCTGATTATTAGGGAAAACAGATGCATGTCAATTTGGTTAAGGTTGCAAAATTCAACATGAGGGTCAAAATGACTATCTGACTTGCATTCCCAGTGGAAGTGGATATACTCAGCGAATCTTGCATTGATCCAGTGCAAAACAGTAGTATTGGACCCAGGAAGTTTCCGAAAAGGGTCTGCCCCTTTTGAAATAAGCCATCCAATGTGCTTGCTATCTTCTATTGAAATCCAACTGAAGCGACAACGAGCCATCAATGGCGTATGGTTCATTTCGAGTGGTAGATCTACGTCTATAAATCCAGCCTCATATATCTTGTCCAGAATATTAGGGGGGAGAAGATAAGAATAGAGAGATTCGGTTTCAGGGGCCATCAGTGTTTGGTCGATATTAAATCCCTTTTTTGTTAATGCAGCGCAGAGTTCAGAAGCATATGCGTCAGGGATTCCAGTCTCTCCCTTTCTGAGATCAGATAATTCACTAGCATGAATATGCGCTTCTGCTATAGCTAGGAGCTTCCTGCGCCTTTTGGATAACTCGCGAATAAATAAAGATGCCAGCGTGTTAGACGAACTCCGGGAAATATCATCAGGCGAGATTGTGTATCCGGCTTCGAGTAGGATCTCGCAACAGTCGGAATATTCATCAATCTTATTGTCTTTATCGGTGATACAATACTTATATGCAGAATGGTACTGATGGGGTAGACAAATGCCTGATTGCGTTTCCAGCAATAATTTGACACCGGCGGGCCAGCCCATTGCCAACTGAAGTAACGTAATTCCATCAAATCTATCTTCGCAAGACGATTGTCTTGAGTCAAGAAGGTCTCCTAAATCCCTCTCTGACTCTAGGAGAACTGCGATGAATGCAGAGGGCAGATCGATAGCTGTAGGATATGTCAATAAGCTGTTCTGCAATCTGATCAAGTAAAATTCTTACAATCCGCATCTTTCCGTAGAAGGGTTTGCATATTTCTCTTTTCATTCCATGTTGTCGGGGCCCAGTTGATCGGCCCGCATCTTTCGATGATATAAGAGGCTAGATTATGTGCTTCTTCGGTCCAAATAAATGACTCGCATAGCTGGCGGAAAACTGAAAAAGGATTCCGATAATTTGTCGTGACATTATGATCCAACATATACGTGATATACTTGCAGAGTCCCGGGAGCGTATAAGGTGTAAACATAACACGCCAGAAAAACGGCAACTAATACAAGTATGGTGAGAAATGTTAATGTCGCTGGGACGTGGAGAATCTTACATCTATTATGGACAGATGGGTTCCATCAAAACTATCGGCCAATAATTCATCAGTGGGCCTCATGTTCCCTTCCGAAACAGCACTTTGAAACAGCTGAATCCAATCGTCGACCGTTTTCAACAGCTTGGAGCCAGTTTGATTCCATAGCCCGTTATATCCAAAATGTCCTTGTTCAAAGCACATCTGACCAAACCAACTTTCAGGACCAACAACGGCATGGCAACGTAATGACACAATCGGAAATATGCTTGGCTCTATTGAAAGACAAAATGTCCCAGTAAAAGCGCGACTGAGCCACTTGCTATAGTAATTGTATTGCTTTCTCCCCTGTTTGGCTCGAACATTCTTCCGATTGTAGGCAACCGGTGTGCGATAGCTCTGTACACTCAAACTCTCACGACAAGATATTGAGTTGGATGTTGGTTTCTGAAAGATGGTTTGATGAGATGTAGCTGTGATGGAAAGTTGTAGGGTGTTCTAATAAAGATTTAGTAAATGTCCTTTGCAGGCGAGTTGATATCAGTACCATTTTGTCAATGAGTAGATCTTGCTTCAAGCTAAAAATATCTTGCTTTATGCCTAATTTATGTAACTCGCGTGCTGAATAACTGTTCTATGGTCAGATGTTGTGCTGCTAGGCCGAAAGAGCAGCATAAACTTACACATTCAATGTCGTGTTTAGATCCATTTCCATGCTTTGCAGACAATCTCGAACTTCGAAGAGCTCTTCCTTCTTGAAATGATAGATCGCTGTTTCCCATGTCCTTCGAGCTTTTGAGCGCACACTTTTTACCGCATCTTGAGCTCGCTTATATTTTTCAATCGGCCCTTTCAGCCTATTCAGGTATACTTGTAGACCTAATGCCTTTGACTCGAGGTCCACGGCAACGTCCGGTAAATCGTTCTCCGTCTCTTCGATTAACTCGCGTAGATTTTTCAGTAATGAACGGATATTGGAAGCTTTTGTTGCGATGTATTTCATATCATCGCTTTGGCCTTGTGCATCTTGAGCATAGCGGACGATCGTCTTGCAAAGGGATAACCCGAAAGAAATGATCCCGACAGCGCTGCCGGTAAGAGAAAGAGGATCGGACATTTCTGACCATAAATTGAGGTGTTAGAGAGAAGGTAGAGAATCGAATTCAAAAGAAAGACAAGACTCAAAAAGGAATTATGGATTTTGAACTCAGGAGGCAGTGTCTGAGACTGAGATGCATGTGTTGGCAATCCTTGGCGGCTATTCAGTGGATATCGTGAATCCTTGAACAACGAGGGCCAATCAAATCGATACTTAGTATGCATGTAGCAAACATGTTCGGGCGGAGCATTCAATCAGCCGTAATGAAGCAGCAAGACAAGGCAAGGCAACTTCATGTCAACCTGAGATGTGTCCACCTCATATCGCCAAGACGTCGACCTGCCCAGTGTTAAATTGACCTATCCACAAGGTGCATGTGACTTACTACCAGTAAAGGTATGGAATGTTTGAATATAGTGGAATGTAGTTCGTCTTCTCATGGAATTTGTGAAGAGTGAGCTTAAGGGACATCCCAGGGACAAGGTTGTCCCTGGTAAATTTGGAAAATTACAGAAGCTAATCCTCCCAGAGTATGGCCCTACAGTCATTCTCATTGCAAGGGAAGAAAGCACCCAGGGTCATTTTGGTCATGCAAGTTTGAGAACCGAAGTTTTCGGTAGTTCACCCCCAAAATCCTGCGTCTATGTGTACACAATATGAGCGGACGGTGACTATTCCATCAACTATGCTATCACAAGAGAATGCTTTCTGGTTTGCCTTCAAGATCGAGTTTGTTTACTGGCTGCATTTTGGACTAGCTAAAAGTGGCTCAACATATAGAATTGTACATTTATCTAAGTAGTCCTATGTACGACTAGTAGAAGAGGATTTCTGTCAAATACTGTCCAGGTACTAAATGAGGACGTCAAAAGCTGATCAATGTATTTGTTCATGCTACATCATCGATAGATCTACAAGTACAGTCTTGGCTAAGAGTTTACCTATTACATACCCATATAGAGATTACTCCCGAACCTCATAGGAGTAGATATCGACATATTCACCAGAATCGTCTTTAATGTTCATGCATCCAGCTGCATCATAATCCGATTTCGCACCCTTGCATTTCCTGTCACCCCACACGGTGATCTTATTGGGATAAAGCGAATATCTTCTCTGGGCTTAGAAATGATCGACCGTCAATTTCGCACTGCTTTGGAGCGATGTACTACTAGTACATTAGTATACGTAGCATCTATATCATGGTCGTTGGAGGACATCAGAAGACAAGAACAAGCTACAGGCTACTCTCACTAAAGAAAACTTGAAACCTTGGAAGTAAATAGTCCGACAAAATTCATAAGTTTATACTTCATTCCCAGCTTCAAAGGGTACAGATCAATCGAGGCATGATGCATTCAGCTATGAAAAGTGGCAGTATCAACACTTAAGTATGGAGATAGCAATGCTCAAAGCTTCAGCTTCACTTCTTTAAGAAAGGAACTTGCTTGCCAACCCCATCAATCCGCTGGGACCTCCAGTTCCACTTCCACCACCTCCCTTCAAATACATCTTCAACGCCATCTCCGCAGCAGAGTTAATCGCCGACTGCTTATCACCCGACTAAAACCTCATCAGCACAAACCCCATCAAATCATGAAAAAAAAAGTAGAAAGATATAACTCACCACATTCCCACTAGCATTCTTCTCATCCCAGAGTTTACTAGCCTGCGCCATGGCCAACCCCATCAATTTATTCTTATCCATACCTCCATCACTCTCACCACCAGAAGTAAACATCTTCAACGCCTGCATAGCAGCACCCGCACCAACGGTACCGGAATCATGCGATCTACCACTATCACCATCATTACCGTACATAGCCTGGTGAGCATTCACAGCATGAGCCTCATCAACTTCATACCGATCTTTATCGGCGTATTCGCTCTTGCGGTCTTTGATGAAGGATAGAGCTGTGTCAAAGAAGGATTTGTCTTCGCTGCCGTGGTGTTCGGAGGCGTGGTGAGCTGCACTGCTGAAGTCGTCGTTATCGTCGTAACGCGGGGGTCCGTTGTAGCGTGTATCGCGGAAGTCGGCGTTTTGATCGTAGTAGTTTGCGCCGCTGGAGCCGCCACCGCCGTATTCTTGGTTGTAGGACATTTTGAGTGGGTGTATTGGTAGTGGTAAGAGTATTGATGGAGGGAGTGATATGTGAGAAAGAGAAAGTAAGAAGAGAAGAGGAGGGGAGAAGGTGGGATGTTTTGAAGTGGACGTAAGTGGGGAGCTGAGCTGAGGTGGAGTTTGCATATTATTGGTTGTTTGGAATAGGCAGTATTTGGATTATTCAATTATTTTATGATTAGTATTATTTTCTGGGGTTAAGTCTCGAGTCTATAGATCTATTTGGAGGGCGGTTGTTATGGTTGTGATAAGTAGAGTTAGGTGTATTGATACGTTGGAACGTAGGGAACTACGAGATATTGATAGTAAGTGCAGTGTCTAACAATACGATTGCATTTATACTCTACAAGTATCATCTCATGCACATGCAACTACAAAAAGACCAGACCAGACCAGACCAGCCAACGCTAAGCGCAAAAAATTCCAATCCATTCCATCCAAGCATCAGAAACGCCCTACCACTCGTCATCATCATCGTGCTTCCCCTGCATCGCACTCTGTCGAGCCCGTAACGCTTCGGCAAGACCACCCGCCAAACTAGCATTGCTGGTACTATTCGGTGTGCCACGCCCACTAGCTCCAGAAGAATCGCCCGAGTTCATGCTAACTGCACTGTCTCGAGGCGCTGGAGGTGGTGCCGGTTTGCGGCCGGCCATATTGGGTCGTTTAGCTGGTGGTGCGGGCGGTGCTGGCTTCGTCTTGGCGGCGGCTGCTGCGCCTGCGCCGTTGGGTACGGGACTGGGGCTTGCACGGGGTGCTGCCGGGGGTGGAGGGGGGGCTGCTGGTTTAGGGGCGACTAGTTCTTCGAGGTAGGCCTCGGGGGTCCAGCCTTGCATGGAGGTTGTTGTATTCATGCATAACCACCATCCTGTTAAGAATTAGCAAGGGTTCTTTGACATGGCATATGGAGGGATAGGAGAAGCTGGAGAAATGAGCAGCTCAGCGAATACATACCGTTTCCTTCCTTTGAAACAATCTGTAGAATCTCTCCCGTGCGGATGGACAGTTCGTTCGAACGATCACTGTTGAAATCGTATAATACCTTGGCCGTGGGCTTTTTCGAGGCAGGGGGTGCAGAAGGTGGAGGGGGCGGAGGTGCTTTCATCGAGCTTGAAGAGTCGGTACGACCGTGAGAAGCAGCCGCAGCAGCAACCGCCGCGGGCTGAGGCACGACTCGAGACTGGGCCGCAGGGGCTGGAGCTGGAGCCGGTTTCGGCACTGCTGTTGTCTGGTGGGATACAGGCAAAGGCTGGGCCGGTGGTGGAGCTTTGCGAGCAGCAGAAGACAGCTTTCCTGCATTTCCACCTGGGCCTCCTGGGCGAAGCAGGCGGCCCTTGGTGACTGGCCGTGCTGCCACAGGCTTCGCTCGCGGCGTGGGCTTCGATACAGAGCTGGGGGGTTCACCAGCACTGGTGTGGATCGTGCTACTCTTGTAGCTATCGACGGCTCCAGCCTGCGGGTCCTTGACTGATTTGACATGGGCAAGCTTGCCAGGCTTCTTGTTATACTCGATGCTCTCGCCGATCTTCAGATTCAGAGATCCGCGGAGTGCGGTGTTCAGATGGGTGAAGAATTCGGTCTTAAAAACGCAGTTAAGCAGGGGATCAGGTTCCTGGGCACCAACAACAAGCGAGAACCAGTCGTCCTTCAGGTTCGAGGTGCTAACGGCCTTGATAGCCCCGACTGGAATGGTCCGTTCCGATGCAATGACAAGTTGGTTATTGACAATGCTCTGAGCCACAATGTACACATGACGGCTGGTCAAAACTAGAATGCGAGGCGCGGGTTTACTCGAACGACCAAACTTGGAGATCAGCACTTCAGCGCGGCAAGAGAAGAGGATATCCTCAGAGCTGCTGACGTTCGCACCACTGCGAATCATCTCACCGGGACCACCTTTCATGCCCACACCAAGGTAGTCGCCGAGGAAACGACGAGAGCCAAGCAAACTCATTCTCCGACGCTCCTTGCGACCTTGCAGAATCTGATGTCCTGAGTCCCGCACCTTGATCAGCTCAAGGCCACCTGTGGTACGGCGCCAGAATCGTTGGATTCGGATGGCACATTCAATGCGGTATCGCAGATAGTTGCGCCAGGCACGCTGAATGCGAATGGCCATGTTATGCCAGTAACGATCACGCATGGCCTCCAATGCGAAAAGAGTCTCGGGTGTCTTGACGAAGACCTTGCTGATACCCATTTGATATTCCTCTGCAGGGATCCGGGTATCCTTCAGGATTTGCCTCGCGCCCGATTCAACATCTCCCGACCAGGTGTAGTCACCAGCATAAGAGGTCTTCGGAGATAGGAGGTAGAATCGTTCAACAAATTTGTCGAATGTCTGACGATAGGCAAAACCAGCACGTCGAATGCGAACGTTCTCTTGCAGACCAAGATACTTGATCTGGTGCAATACGTTTCCTTCGTTATACTCCTTGGGTGCCTTATTGTCGTTTGGCTTGATTGTACGGATATAAGAAGGCTGCGCCTTCATCAGTGTTGCAACAAGGTCATTGGCCGAGGCCTTGATCTTATCACTGGCAGTCGGTGGACGGCGCTTGTCATCCTGGTTGACTTGGTTAGGGAAGAGAGTATGCACAAATTGGTTGCTGCTGGATCCGGCCAGATTCAACAGGTCCTTCAACAACTGATCCTTGTTCTTGTCCGTCATTCCCTCAACTGCATAGCTCACATCACCAGCGTAGTGTTTGATGATGAATTGACCCTGTCGGCCCTCAAAGTTAGGGTTCTGTCCTAGGAAGTTCAATCGCCCGACAAAAGTGTTGTCAGCAGCACCGGAGTCAGCGTGCGCAGTCGCGCAAGCATCATTTAGAGCAGCGAAAACACCAGGAGGCCGTTTGTCTTCAATCAAAGAGCACACAACCTTGTTGTCGAAGTATTTGATGGGAGTCCATTGAATCTGCTCGCGAGCGTATTCATCTTGTTCCGCCTTCAAGGTCAACTGAATAAAGATTTGTTGCAGCTTCTCGTTGACATAGTTGATACACAGCTGCTCGAACGAGTTCTTTTCGAAAATTTCGAATCCATAAATATCCAAAATACCAATCGAGTTACTGATTGCCGATCGAGCAGTCAGAGATTGGTTAATTCGCTCCACAATCCAGTCGAAGAGGTTGAAATAAATCGCCTTAGATAAAGCATCGCGCACGGCGGAGGCCTGTACTCGGTTCAATGGCACTTCGTAGACTGAGCCTCGTCGTCCTCCTCGGGCGGTCTCCATTAGACGAATGGTCAATGCCTTGTTGACCTGATCAGCATCCACTTCCAGCAGGTAAGCGACAAAATCAACCGTTGATTGGTCTGAGATCGCGGCGTTTCCTGAATCATCCTCCACGAATTGGATATTACCGATCCACAAAATCGCTGCCAACATACGGAAAACATCGTCTTGCTCCGGATCGGTCATACCGATCACTCTCATCGCATCGAGGGTATCCTTAAACTCGGCAACATCGTCGACTCCAGGCACATCATAGCACTTAGAACGGCTGGTATAAAGGTAGGATTGAGGCTGTTGTACACCGAACGTATCACGGTACTTCTGCGGCGCACCCTTGGTGAATTGATAGAAGATATGGAAATTGCGCTCATTTTGAATCTGACCGACAACACGGGTCTTCTCCAGTAGGTAATTGGTGATGTTGGCGCCAACCGGCTCGCCATTGGAGTTGAACTCAAGTTCCAGGTATTTTCCGAATCGCGAGGAGTTATTGTTGCGAAGTGTCTTTGCGTTACCAAAGGATTCTAGCAAAGGGTTTGTGGCCAGCACCATGTCCTTTGTCTGCTGAATTGACGAATCGCTGCCCCCTGAGACGCTGGCAATATATTGCATAATGCGCTTAGCGGCTTCGGTCTTTCCCGCACCGGATTCACCGGAAATAATAACACACTGGTTATCCTTGTAGGATTTCATGTTATAGTACGCAGATTCGGCGACTCCGAAAACGTGGGGAGGAACTTCGAGTCGATTCTTGCCGCGGTACGAGTCTAGAACCTTATCGGTGTAGATGCCGACTGGAAAGTGAGCCATAGTGTTAGTGAGGTTCTCTCGGTTTGGTGATACGCGTTAGATGCGCAGGTAACGGATGTGTCGGGATATTCCCAAGGTCGAACTTACGATCTTGGAACGGATTGACAGAGACCAACACATGTCCAATATAAGTCTAGATCATGATATCGTTAGTTCCTGCTCCTCAGGCCTGGGATACTGCAATCAACTGGCGCATCGCATGCGCAGAGACAATCTCTTACATAGATCTCGCCATGCTCAAATCGCAACTTCAAGTTATCGTTGATTGCCTCGTTAGAAATCTTGCTCAGTAAAGTCAAGTCCGAAACACCAATCTCCTTCTTCTTCGAAGTTTCAAAGGCGGCCTTCTTGACCTGAGGTTTACCCGACTGACGGCCATCGCCTACATCGGCGACAGCTTTGGAGCGACCAAAGCGACTCTTCTTTTCGCCGCCGGCAGGGCGTCGTGAGTGACCCTAGATAGAGCGCGGGGTCAGCGGGAACGGAGTTCGCGGGGGAGGAGGTAAGGGAGAGCAGCAGTTGAGAGATGTTGTCCTGGAAAAGCAGAAGACTTTGAAACTCACCATAATACCAAGTGATCCAGGGAGGGAGTCTCGCCCAGGACCTAAAACAATCAAAACGTCTAGAGGAATTGAAGATGGAGGAGAAATGACATCGTCTAGGAATCTGTTGACCAGAGTGTCCGCGAGGTCGGGAAACAAACAGATCAAACATCCCTCTGCGCCACGCTTGAGTTCCACTGCTGCCTTTTCAGGGGCAAATCGGGCCTCCACTGACGCGTTGCGGTGGGGAATGGAGAAAAAAGGGTGGTTCTAGAAAGTGAAGTTAGGCATCAACTGGCAGATCCCTTACTGTCAAATGAATTCAGCATTTACGGTACAAATATACAATGCAGATTGATGTTCTGAGTATTTTGTATACAAAAGTGACAGCCACATGTGGCGCGTGCGTCAAGAATAGCAACACCGACGTCATCAGGCATGTATGTACACGAACACCCTTTTTTTCTTTTTTTTTCTTTATTTCTCTTCTATCAATGATTATCGAATGCTTGTATCTTCAAGTTGAGAAATTGCTACCAGAACGTCAGAAATTGCATCACTATCAAATTCAACTCGACTGGGCAGTACACCGGTACAGATTGGTGATTGCATCTCATGTATAAGACGCCCCCGTGATCCACCGCAACATCAGATCTAACCCGACATCCGGTCGGTCTTGAGGCAGCTATAAAGTAAGAAAAAAGTCAGTTTCATCTTCTCAGGCATGGATTAAATACCATCTCGGCATCCAATTTATTGTACAAGTACGTACCAAATGGCCAGCATTATCAACAGTCACAATTGCAAACCGACTGGGCGTCTTCGAACCATCTCTCGCGTAGATATTCACTTCTTTCGTCTGACCAACAGTTTCACTCTTGCCATTGATAAGAGAAGTCCATGGTCGTAATGATTTAGACGAGAATTCAGCCTGTCCCTTCCATGGGAGAGAGTTGGCCCACCGTAAATTCCCGGCCGTGTTGCAAGCAAGATCCAGATTACCCTGGTAAGCTAGAAAGTGGATTCCATTTTCAAGAAGATAGATGACCTGCTCCGATGATGGTGTGGGAACATCAGATGTCGCAGAAAATTCTTTTTCCAGGATATCAGAGGAGTAGCTATACTTCTTGACCTCCTTTGGCGGGGAGAGAGTATGCCATACTGCGGGTGAATTGAGGTACTTCTCCATAAGTGCAACTCCTTCGTAGCATATATCGTCAATCAAACATGGTGCCGTAACTATGACATTCATTTAGTTGCTTCAACTTGTATCAGATGTGTCATGTAACTCACTATCAAACCGATTCCGTCCACCTGCGTGAGACTCATCATCATACCAACCAATCACACCCTCATAACAAACCTTCGATGCAGCGGAGCAGACGGCAGCGTCTGGATATTTGGTACAAATATCGCTTAATTCTTGGCAACGTGGGAGATTCGCTGCCATAATGTCACATCTTGTGTTGTTGAAGACTGGCTCCTCAACCCCAGGGTTAGTTGTACATAGTGTTTCCCAGTACCCGAATGCCGAGTCTTTCGGGGACATATAACCATTTCCTACCAGACAAGACTCAAGGCGAACTTGGGGCTCTCCGGGATAAAGTTGGTTTTTCTTCACAATCTCGGTACCGAGGTAGGGAAGATATTTACCCTAATATAGCAATGGTCAGTCGTTATCCATTTCAACTCAAGCCGGGAGTACACCAATGTATCACGGCTATTGACATCAGCTTACACCGTACGATTCCCCAGCAAGATGAATAGAAGTATTTAACTTTTCAGGAAAGACCTCCGAGACAAATAACTGTAAGAACCGATGCATATCGACAGCAGCCTGCTTGGAATCATGTGGGACCTCAACCCCTTCATCAAGATAAGAGAATCCCACAGAAGCGGGTTGATCAACGACAAGCAGTGATGAATTCCTCGACCATCCCCACGGATTATAAATCGTGCCATTCCCATGTTGGTTAATAAGACAAGGTCCAATCTCCGTGAAGAGACCGATCATACTAGAACTGCCTGGTCCTCCATTTAACCATAATGTCAATGGATCAGTAGCGGGGTCATTCTGGCTCTCGAAATACCAGAAGAAGAGATGATGGGCCCCGATATCTAGCCAGCCAGTATATTGGGCTGATCCGGCGGCGCAGATTGATTCGTCCTGCTTCTTTATTCTGATTGAGTGGTCTGGAGAAGTTTTACTCTGGAAAAGGCGGAAGTCGATATTTTGCTCGGGTGGATTGAGTATGTATTGTTGACTTGCGATACTGAGACCGAATAACGCGGTAGAAAGAAGGAGTCGCATTGCTTGAGTCTTGCTTTAACTTGAACTGTTTTTACTCGCTTTTTTGAGAATGAAATTCTAAGATATGTTAGACTAGGTGGTGTTTAAACATTCATCGAAATGGTTTCGAGTTCAGCATGAAGTCCGAACTCCGAGGGTCTTATCACACCGAATAAGCAGTGATGGCGCACTTGGGTGACATCGCTTGAAGGCGCTAATGTACAAAGGCGCGAAGAGCCGATACGAGTTTGCTTTTTATGACATAGATCTAGAGTTACTCGGATGGTGGATTCCGGTGGACATCTGAAACAAGCTAAATGCCGATTTGCTTGTCGTAGATCACTGGGGCCTGCCAAGGAATACACAGATCGAAAGGGCATTCCCCGAGTCATATAAACTATGTACATCTAAAGTGGGAGTAGGATAAGAGCGCATGCTGGTAGTACTTGACGACAGAAGAGAAGTCTTTGGTCATTGGGAAGAGTAGTTATATATACAGCTGTCTATAGCTAGATATTTCAGGGTGAGTGGAGGGTATCAACACAATATCGCAGGTCTGACATGTTAAAAGGCAAAATTTGGGAACGCTCAATGGTCTATCTATATATCGAAAGAATATTAAAATGTAAGAGGTGCTCTCTGATTCAGAGTGAAGAGTTGATTATTGGCGGGTGTTGGTGGTGGTATTGGAGATAGCGGACGGAGCTGCGTTAGACTCAGTCGATTGAGAAGCCTTGGGTTTAGAGTCTGTCGGTGCTTCTTGCTTTAACGGTGTTACCGCAGCGGCTGTTGTCTGTTGAGCGATGGTGGGTTCCTGGCCAAAGGAGATATACGATGTGAGTCTTGTCCACAGACTCTCTTCAGCCCGGGGCTTTGGGCTTTCCTCAGGAACATCCAGTTTCCCATGCTTCTCTTCATAGAGGGAGAGCTTTTTCTCCAGCGCACTGAGGCGTTCCTCCACACCTTCTCTCCGGGTACTTTCTTTATTGCGCGATCGCACGGATTCAAAAACGATCAAACCACCCGCTACGAGAAATAGGAACGTTTCGCTAAGGAAGTTGGCGCCAGACTCGATAGCTTTGGATTCGGAGAGGGGTCGGATTCGATAATGATGTGGTTTCGCGGCTTCTTCGGCTGCTGCTTTCGCCTTGTCCTGCGCTTCTTGTTCGGCTTTGGTCGCAGCCTCGGTTTTGACCGTTGGGTTTTTAGGAAGATGTTTCTTGGCTTCTGCTTCGGCGGCGGCTTGTTTTCTGGAAGCGGTGGTATCGCGAATTGATCCTAGTCGGAGACGCATGTCAAATCGGTGGAGAGCTTGGGCCATTGAAATACAGGCATGGCGGAATCGCTCATGTTCGCGAGCTTGGCCTTTGATTTGATTCTAATGGGTGGACTGTCAGCATGTGGTTTGGTGGTGCAGGATTTACGGACTCGAGGGTTCACGGAGGAGAGAGAGCTTACGGCGATTGGTTTGGAGAGAGTCCGAATGACTAAAGAGGAGATTTTGAGGGTGAGCGACATGGTTGAGGGTGGGAATTAGAATTGAAGTTGTTTGCTGCTTGAGTCACGGCTGTGACGTTGTCAGCTTGAAGTGGGTGAGTCAGCAGCCTATAACCAGTTAGCAACATTACTACGAGAAAAAACCTATAGTTATCCCATATGCCTAGACAAGATCCAAAATGAAGATATCCAAATTTATAAAATATCTTTCGGCTGTTTACTATCACTACTATATGTATCGTAAAATATTAGTGGACAGTGTATAATATGCAAGGAAGAAAATGCGGTGAACTGTATGGGTACCAGTAGCTCTGACAACGGCGATAAAACCCTTGAACTCGAAAGCATTATATTGGACAATATCCATGTCATTAATATTGCAGAATTTGAGAGGCTCACGGTGGCAGTTCTGTAGCTCAGCTTCGAGTTCTAATTCAAATTCAATTCCCAATAGAAATTAGACACGGTTTGACTCGTACTTGACAATAGGCCGCGGATATATATAGCCATCGCCAGTACTAATATAAGAAACCAAGAATCATCAAATTTCGGAATTTCCTACCTAATGTTCCTAGGTAGGAATATCTAACATGCGAAAAGGCCCAGCGTCGATGACCTACCTAAAGATAGGTATCCTAGTAGGGCGAGGAAAGAATTTAGCGTCTGAGCCAGTGTGATGAACTAATATCCAGTCCTCTGTTATCAACTTAGAGCATAATGGGTGGTGGTTGTGATGAAGAATTAGAATTCTGGTATTCGCAGGCCACTGATTTGTCGATACAACCTCGCTAAAACTTGAATCTTCAGCAATTTAATTCAATTCATGATCCACCCGCGCAATTTAGTCTTCGTCTAATTTCTAAACAAAAAAAGTATACAAAGTATTTATTCCGTCTTAATGTCTCTACTTATAATCACGTGACGCTGACCTCAGCAACGACTGTTTATCGATTGCCTAATCGGGCAAACTATTATGGCCCAACTTCTTCACTTTGGCTTCACTCCCCACTTTTCAACTCTCCCCCGGGTTTGCGCTGTCTGGCTTCCGCAGCAGCTTTGTACAGTTTTTGTTTTTATTTAGCGCTTTGCATTCAGGTATATCTCGTTCTCTTCCATTTGCTGTGTCCTTCGCTGCTCCCCGGTGCGACTACTCGGCTTGCCGACCCGGTGGAGTTACTTGCTCTTGATTTCTAACGGATCGTTGCAGGGATACCAATTTTGCAGCACCTGATACCCCCCCCTTCGCGGCTTCACTTAATATCCTGACCCTTTTTCATGACCTTGATGCTTGATATCCGTTTGATTTTTTTTCTAAACAAAAAAAAGGAAGGAGGGTTCAATCGCATTGGAAACAAGTTGCGATATCCTATTATACCGGCGCGTGATACCGGAATCTTGACCGAAACTCAATAATGGAGGCCCTTTCACCGCGATCGACAAACCAAATGATCCGGCCTAAACCTGCGACCGAGCGCAAAATGACCGACAAGCATCCCGCGGCTGGACCCGTGCAGAAATCATCGTCTTCTAAGAATCATGCGAACCCACCGCCATCATTTGTACCGGAGCCGGAAGATGGTGGCGAGCGGTACTCGATTGGCGGATTCTTGGGAAAAGGAGGGTTTGCAGTGTGTTATGAAGGGACACTGGCACGGAACGGCCGAGTATATGCCATGAAAGTGGTTAAATCACAAATGCCCCAGAAAAAGATGGAAGAGAAGGTATAGTCCCTACACCACAATAAATATGACTGGACTCTGTATGTATAGGCTGACCCTTGACCAATAGTTTCGAACAGAGCTCCAGATTCATTCGAAGATGCGCCATCCCTTTATTGTCCAATTCTATCGCGCATTCGCATTCGAGGAAAGCACATACGTCGTTTTAGAGCTATGCCCCAATGGATCAGTGATGGACATGGTGAAGAAACGTCGCTCTCTCTCCCTGCCCGAAGTACGACGATTCATGATTCAGCTTTGCGCCGCGGTTAAATACCTCCACAGACGATTCGTCGCCCATCGCGACTTGAAAATGGGAAATCTGTTTCTCGACCAAAATATGAACATCAAAGTTGGAGATTTTGGATTGGCGGCAATGATTTTGTCCGATAAAGATGCGAAGCGACGAAACACCCTTTGTGGCACTCCTAATTATATTGCACCGGAGATCCTCGATAAGAGCAAAGGTGGACATACCCAGAAAGTTGACATTTGGTCCTTGGGTGTTATCTTGTAAGAAATGAATCGTGGTATTATCTGGATGAAGCTAACTTAGTACGCCTCAGCTTTGCCATGTTGACTGGATATCCACCCTTCCAATCTAAAACGCAAGAAGAGATTTACAAAAAAGTCCGGAACTTGACATACGTCTGGCCAAAGGAATCAGATCATTCGAACTTCATTCCCGAGGAGGCCAAGGATTTGGTCAGTGCTTGTCTGAATCTGGTGGACGAGGAACGCCCTGACCCCGATGACATCGTCGAGCACCCATTCTTCAATATGTACGATGGTTGCATTCCACGCCAACTCGATCCATCATGCCGTTTCAACAAGCCAGTATGGTTGAGGGATCAATCTCCTCGAGGTGATTCTATGATGAGTGGGTATGGGTTGGACTCAGATGAGAAGTTACGGTCATATGTATACCAAGTTGACGACCCTGGACAACGATACCATTCCTGCAAGGCTGCATTCTACTCACTGTGTGGTGTTGGACGCAAGCCCGACGGAACAGCGCGCAAATCTGTTGGTCGCAACTGCTCGAAATCGGCGTATTCTGAGTGTGAGACAGAAGATGCCCGTGGCCTACGTCCAGTCGTTCCTTTGCCGATGGATTTTGTCTATAGATGGCCGCACGATGTTGAAGGAGATTGGTGCATCATGGAAACCGCCCGCAAAACTTTGCGCACTGAGAACTCCGCACTCGAGAGCAGTACTCTCTCTCAACGCAGTGCTACTTCAATTCGCAGCAACAATACTGCTGCGACATCGAGGACCAATGCAGCACTCGCTGCTGCACATCAGCGGAGACTGGAGTCTCAAAATCATGCCGCGACTCTTCGACAGCAAGCACGTCCTGGTACGCGCACTGGTCGAAGCATTCCCGCTGTCGACGAAGTTCCTGAAAAATCCGCGACTCGATCTCATCGTGATGTGGTAGAGCCCGAGCTTAATCCAGTGCCAGCGCTAGCGCCTAGTATAGAGCCGGCCGCCGGTGGTCTTGCTGAGCGCCCTATTCGCACTCGAAGGATGGCCTCGGCATCAAACGCTCCAACCCTACGTGAAAAGGAAAGAAGCGCCGCGCCTCCTCAACTGTCCAAGTCCACCAGTATGCCGTCCGGGCTGACTATCGGCAAAACCCGATCTCAATCCCGCAGACTGGCCATTGGAGAGGCAGTGAACCATCCCTCTGCACCGACGACAGAGGAGAAACTCGCGGCGCTCCCCGAGGAGCGTCGGACTATGGCTCGTCAAACAACTCTGCGATCATCGTCTCGTACCGATTTGAAGGCCATGGCGGAGCGACAAAGGCCCATGCCAGAGTTCCTCCCTACCGCTAGCCAGCAGTTGCAACAAATCCAACCTGCATCGAACCCGACCGGAATCTCCAGGTCTAATAGCAAAACCTCAGGTGGTAAGGCTCGCTCCAGTCTGGGACTCAGTCCTTTATTCCATCAGGAAGACGTGTGCGACTTGATTCCCGGGACATCACTCACTGAAGTCAACACCGCTTTGCGCCTGATGCTGTCCAATCTTGTGAATCACGCGCCTGGACGGCGTCGTGGAAGCCCAAGAAAACAGCCACATGCCTATGTGATCAAGTGGGTGGATTACACCAATCGGTATGGAATTGGCTACGTTCTGGACGATGGAAGTGTTGGATGTGTGTTCAAGGGAGAAAATGGCCAGCCTGCCAGTAGTGTGGTTGTGAGGGATGGCGAGCGACACATTCGTCGCAAAGCCCGGAGTGTCGATAGCCCAGAAGCCAAAGGGATTCCTTATTCCGAATCTGAACAACTTGTCCCTCGCCACGGCAATTCGGTTGAGTTTTATGAGAACAAGGATGACGATTTGCTCGGCTGCCGTGGAATTCGAAGAGCCATGATTCCTCCATCCTTGTTCGATGCGAGGAGCTCAAGAGTCCTTAAGATCAGAGTCAACTCCGGAACCGACGCCGATCGATGCGATGCCGAGAAAATCAAGCGTGTCAAGCTCGTTGACCAATTTGGCAAGTATATGATCGGATCATTAGGTCGCCATGGCGATGACGGGGTAGAAGATGAACCTTCATCTCGACAGACTAGCGGACAGTTCATCAAGTTCTATCAAAGACTGGGCAACGTGGGAATTTGGGGCTTTGGAGACGGTGCTTTCCAATTCAATTTCCCTGATCATACGAAACTAGTCATTTCCCCTGGTCGCACTCGCAGTTCCTCACCATGGATTGATTTCTATCATCTTTCGCCTTCGGCAGCCCGTTATTTCACAGCTAAGGGGAAAATGCATCCGTCCGGGTTTGATACGCGTGCAATTGCCTCCGATGAAGCCTCCACCTTCATCAGTATTGCTAGTGGCGACTCTACCAGTTCGGTCGAAGAGCGTATCCGTGAGATCCTAGATGCCAACTCATTTATGCAGAAGATTGGATTCATGAAGGAAGTTCTAAAAGGCTGGATCAAATACGGACGACTTGGCGGTCGTCCTTCCTCCAATAAAGCTTCCTCCGGCGAAGACTCCGTGGCGCCGGAGTTATTCTGGCAGGGCACGCAGGAACGCTCGCCAACCGGAGGCCCTGGAACCAAATTCGTCTGGGTTACAGTTGGAGCGCCAGATGGCGATGGAGAGTATCGATCGGTGATGCTCAAGGATAGCGATCGCGAGAGGTTGGAGAAGAAAGCAGCCATGGGAAGTGTCATGGATCATGACAAGGAGATGGATATACTGAGGGAGCGACTGCGGATGATGGGCCGCGAGTGAGATACCCATTGCAATCTATACCATTTGAAATAATCGCCTTCACGACATTATGACCTTTTCCTTTATTGACATAATCTTTTTTCTGTTTATTTGTGTCTGGTTTTGTGATGTCCACAGGGAGTTATGCAAGAAGGACAGCACTTTCGCTGTTTGTTTTAGGGCGCAAGACTCTTACGAGCCTGCAATTTCAATTAAATTTTCTATATAAATGCTCGTTGTTTTCCCTTTTCCTCATACCTTGGGTCTGTCTTATTTCACAAATTGCAAGTCTTTGTTTGCTGCAAGTCCAGTGGGGGCCACTCCACAACATCATCCCATCTTTTCCCGACTGTCGCATTGACCTCAAACTATTTACTCATGTTTAAGCCAGGAAGTGAGGGGCAAATATTGGGGAAAAAAGGAGCAAGCGATAAGACTGGTAGGACCTACCATTTGCAACCACCAGCAGTGCTTCACAACACCGCAGACAGTGCAGATACAAGCAGCTTCGTCAGTTCAGCCTCGCGCTCCACTCCCCACTTTTAACGGTCAGCATGCAGAACCCGTCATGTCTGCTGTATGGACCTGGAGATGCTCGTTTTGAGAATATTTCACTCCCGACTATTGAAGACCCTCACGATGTTATAATCCGTATCGCATACGTGGGTGTTTGCGGCAGCGACGTAAGTATCTCTACATTTTCTTCCTTCTGCGAAACAAAAAGAAGAGGAATAAGTACCGCTCAGGTATCGAGTAGAGGACTAATCGGCAGGATAGGTTCACTTCTGGCTTCATGGTGGAATCAAGAATCATGTCTCGCCAGATCGCCCTCTAGTCATGGGCCACGAGGCTTCCGGAATTGTATATGCCGTCGGACCGGCAGTTACAAATCTCCAACCTGGTGATCCTATCGCAATAGAACCAGGGTACCCATGTCGTCGATGTACTCGGTGTAAATCGGGAAAATACAATCTTTGTCCTGATATGCGATTTGCGGCCGCACCACCATCTAATCATGGTACTTTATCGAAGTATTACAAGTTACCTGCAGACTGCTGTTACAAGATTCCAACTAATACATCTACACCACTGGGTCTGGATGAAGCGGTTCTCATCGAACCGTTGGCCGTTGCAGTCCATTCTGTCCGACAAGTTGGCGTTTCACCAGGTGATAAAGTAGTCGTACTAGGTGCAGGGACTGTGGGATTACTTTGTGCGGCTGTGGCGAGAGAATTCGGTGCTAGTATGATTACATCTGTGGATTTAAGTCGGGATAAGCTCGACTTTGCGCATTCCTTTGTCCCCGGTTCTCCGGGTCGAGTGAATTTTTCCACGGCAATCCCGAATCCATCGCTATCTGCTGAGGAGAATGCGCAATGCTTGAAGGTTCATCGGAATGGAGTTTTAGATGATGGTCCCGGATTTGATGTTGCGATTGAAGCTACTGGTGCCGAGACCTGTATTCAGATGGGGATTTATGCGCTTAGGGCTGGAGGTTCTTTTATTCAGACGGGCATGGGGAAGAGGGTGGTTGATTTTCCTATTTCTTTTGTTGCTGAGAATGAAATTCATGTCAAAGGGTGTTTTAGGTATGGGCCTGGTGATTATCGGATGGCATTGGATCTGGCTTTGACGAGGAAGATTGATCTCAAGACTTTTATTACGAGGGTTGTGCCGTTTGAGAAAGCTACTGAGGCTTGGGAGATTACAAGGAGGGGTGAGGGTATCAAGACGCTTATTCGGGGTGTTGGATTTTCGAATGGGAGTGAGTCTGAGGGTTCTCGTTCTCCTATGGAGAGGAGGGATGAGAGTCGGGGAAGAAGCGAGTATATTATTCTGGATGGGGATTAAGTAGTATAAGGAGAAGAGGAGTATGTTCGTGTTTGATTGGAGAAGAGAGCTGATGTATGATTAAATTCTAGATTTGTGTGTCGTCAATCATTGCAAAATGGATGACCAAGTTTCCATAGCTGATGTTCACCATGCCATTGGCGCTCCCTGATTGATAGCCCTGTCAGCATTCAATTCCAAATCTTTGTCCGTCACCAAAACTGCTTTGTTTTTTCCCAATCCCTGCTCTGATTCAAGTGCACGGTCAAGATCGTAATCCTGAGTAAGTAGACTGAATACCAAAGCGACGGCGGAAATGGCGCAACAGACAACCCATACAATGCGCAGACTATCAGTGTATGCATCTTTGAGATTGATCTTGTCAATGCCATCTGGCATTGCTTTGATCACTTGGACGAGACCAGCTGCATCTTTGCTGTATGCACTAGCCATGGGAGCTAAAGCAGGGTACTTCAGCAGATTGTCATGCATGCGGTTCTGGAAGACTACTCCACCAACAGCCACACCGATGGCTTGCCCTAACGCACGGAAGAAGCTGAACATAGCGACAGCGATAGAGAGGTTTCGAGGATCTGCTGATGCCTGGACTGCATATCCGAGAGAAGGGAATAAAGCGCCCAAGCCCAGGCCTCCGACAATATTGAGAAAGATCCAGCCAGGAACACTGGTATCTCTTTTGATGATGCACATGAGACCTAATCCAATGGTGGACAAGACCCAGCCCATCCAAACGGCCCAGCGGTACTTTCCAGTGTACGTGATTAGAATACCAATGACAATGGCACAGGGGGCAACTGTGAATGTTTGTGGAAATAAAGCCACACCAGATAGGATGGGGGAGTACTCTCTTACTGCCTCGTAATAGAGGGGAAGATAGTAAAGAGTACACCACATTACCAAGCCTTGAAGGACACTGCCCAAAAATGAGACACTTGCAGTGCGATTGACAAAAATCTCTGGGGGAATGATAGGCTCAGAAGCCCAATGATACTCGTAGAACATGAATGCAATGAGTCCTGATACGCCGATAAGCAGAGGAACGAGGGTTCGCCAGGAGTCCCATGCGTAGGAAACACCGCCCCATGTCAACGGTATCAAGAAGGATGACAGGCTTCCAACGAAGAGGATGGTACCGCCGTAATCAATTCGTCGTAACTTTTCAAGAAGGGAGCTTGGTGCGAGTCGGAGTGTTAGGAAAAGTATGACGAATATAGTTCCAACACCGATGAACGGGAAATTGATATAGAATATCCAACGCTAGCAGGTTGTTAGCTAGAGTGATCATGATATACCCCGGAAATCTTGCAAATGGCTTGACTCTACTTACCCAAGTAACATTCTGCGCGAATCCTCCTCCAAGAATAGGGCCTGTCACAGATCCGATACTCCACATCGCACTGAATATACCGAAATACTGTCCGCGATATCGCAGGGGAACAAGGTCTGTAATTATCACCTCTGACAAAGCGATGATACCACCTCCTCCCACGCCTTGGATAGATCGACCGACCAGCATTTGCATGAAATTATTCGCTACTGCCGAAACAATGGCGCCAACGCAGAAGAATAGAACTGCTGCCAATACCGCTGGACGACGACCAAAGATGTTTGAAAAAGAAGCGAAGCTGGGCTGGAATACTGCGGCTTTCATTAGCTTATGCTCATAGTGCGCTGTCTACCTTGCTGTACCTGTTGAGCATAGTAAGAATGAGGTACCGGCCCAGAAGGCTTCAATAGCCGTGCCATTGAGGTCCTCAGCCATGATCTTGAAGACATTAGTTTCTGCCATGCTATTACCAGGAATTTACCTACCGGCAGTGCGACAGAGATAGAAGTTCCATCCAATGCGGCCATTAATGTTAGGACGCAGAGCGTGAAGACCACCAAGATGCCCCTACGACCGAGAGCGAATTTCTCTTCTGTGCGAGTCTCATCACTTGCAGCTGATGGGTGCCGATGGAGAGTCAGTGCATGGGATGGTGATTCTGTTTTCCCAGAACTTGAGTAAGGTGGCTCTGAGGCCATATTGATAAAGCAACGAGGAGCAAGATGTACTAGCAGAGACTAGTAATCGCAAGCATGAATGTAAACTCGAGGCAATGAATGAGGAATGCCGATACAGTATACTATGTCGAGATGATTGACTCGAACAAAGCAACAATTGATTTCTCCTGGGTAGACTTTAACAGATGTCGCTTCCTGCAGTGTAATTTTATGATACTCGTCCACTTGGAAAAGTCAAGACCGCGTGGCAGAGTGAGATATAAAGACAATTTCTGAAATCCAACGGCCATGCGGGTCCAGGAGCAAACATGAAAACATAGTTACCCCGTCGTACTGCCACAGCCACTAGACTCATATCGAGAGAAAGTGAAATGCTTAATCAACTTCATTCTCGTATCAAGACGGCCCACCTCGCAAGTCTACGCATCAATATCATCGAGAAACGAGAAAAAATGGAGTCAAGATGGCTTGTTTCGGAAATAATCGCCAAGTCGGGCCAATTCCAGTCCGACTGACGGATGCGCCACTCAGCCCGGGATCGGTTCAATATCTCTCGCGTCGGCCCATATTCTGATCATGCGTCGGTTAGCCGCATTTTACGAGCATTTCGATTGCGATTAGGCGCGTGACAGGATTGGAATAACTCAGGTACTCGTGTTTAGGAATAAGGGAGCCTGTTAGATGTTGATGAAGGTCCGCGGAGTCGGAATTTTTCATCTCCTTGTTGATTAGACCAAGCCGATGAGGCTGAATTTGTACTAAAATACATACATCGGTCTACACTAGTTAAGGCTAATTGATTTCTGGTGCGGAGCGGAGTCGGTTATTTGATGGACTCCGCGGATCTACACCTATTGTCCGCGGACATTTACCGCTGTACTGGAATAGTAGGAGATACTTATCTTCTGTCTCATTTTTGATTTTCCACGTTATATTGCGATGGAATTGAACACTGGTCGAATTGGTAAGAAATTTCTAAAATAACGGGGATTGATGGTCCAAATGGTTGTATCACGGTAGGAGTACCTGGGTGTAAGGCCGTGGGGATGGACGTATTCAAACAATTTCACGCCGCATCCCCAGGAAATAAATTAGAGATTCTCACTGAGCTACTTGTAATAAAAACTACTTAGTAGCATTTTATAATAATATAGAGCAGGCATGCTTTTGGCAAGGCGAACGGTGTTTTCTAGTATACTAGTAATGATCGATAGAGTGACATTTCATGGCACAGAACCATTACTACTGACCAACCACGTCTATTCTTACTACACTGTCCATCGCTTACTTCTGCAAACTCTGCCATTCACTCCGAACAATCTCCGGCAACTCTTCGAGCAGACTAGGACGAGATGGTTGCCATCCCAGAATCTTACGTGCACGAAGAGCTCGCCCACGAGAATTCAGACCCCAACTCAGTGACTCGAACCCTGCGTACTGCTTCGCACTTTCAAGATCAATCGATTCAGCCTTGCCCTCAGGGATGAACCCGAGATTGGCGGCTGCCTCTGCTGTAGATTGAGCCAGTTCGCCCCAGACATGCTCTCCATTCTCGGTAAGATAGTAGGCATCGGTGCCCCAAAGTCCTGGATCGGTCCGGCCTGCAATTGCAGCGTCCACGAGTAATGCATATACATCACTAAGATCATGGACGTGCACGTTGTTCCAGGTAGATTGGCCAGCCCCAATGATCGGTCCTTTCTTCAATCGAAGCGTCACCTTCGCTAACTCATAGACCTGTCGTCCACGTCCCGAGACGGGACCTCTTCCTTTACCTGTTGAAAAGCTTAGTAAACAACTTTTCATGAAGTCATTTCAGTGGACTAGGGTATACCATAGATCGTTGGTGGGCAGACTAAAGCCACTTTGAGCACATCCCCATGCTTTGCACCGGCTTCTAGCACGAGCTGGTCGACATTACGATGAAAAGCATGGTCGGGTAAATTGAGCAGCTCGTCTACTCCCTCCCAGTCATTGTAGACCTTCTCACTCTTATTACCGTATTCATTCTTGTCGCTATCCGCGAAAGTGAGAATCCCCGTTCCACCCGTATGCAGCCAGTATCCCGGCCTTTCTTTTGAGTGACCCGCGACCAAACCCGCTGCAATTGCCTTTGCGGCGCCCGCATGATCAGATGCATCGGCAGTGTCTAGTATCTTGTATCAGTTTCGTCTAGCAATGATGATCGTGGTCTGTGTTGGCGATCTACTCACGCAAGACAATATCTGCTGCTGCGCTCTCGCGTTCTAGTATAGCTGAGTCGTCAAGGCTACCTAGAACAATCCGAATATTTGGATATTGGGCTTTGACTTGCTCTCCTTTCGCAGCATCGCGTACGAGAGCAGAAAATGTGATCTCGGGGTGTTGTGCGACAATGGTGGCTAGGGCATCACCGCCAATGTAGCCCGTTGCACCGGTCCTGTTGTGACATTAGATGATATATCGGTTTGCAAATGATATGGAGAACCTACAGGAAGATTTTGGTCATTTTGTGTTTTCGCGTTTGTTGGTTTCTTGTCTAGGTAGTTGATGGTTGACGTCAGAGGGTGCGATGGTACTTTATTTGCACGTTGTAGAGGATTATCACACTGCTAGAAGTGATGATTTTGGGTTCAATTCGGATGGCGCGAAATGGAGAATCTTGAGGATCAAGAAGTGAATATTAAAAAGACGAAATGTCGGTAGTTGATGAACCTCATGAAATGCCACTGTTCCCCCGCGCTGCTAGTGGAACCCATTCGAGACAATTTGTAAGCAGCTCGTGGGGAATGAAAGAGGAGGTTAAGTAGAAGATTCAAGAATTTATCCTGTTGAGAACTCCGAGGTCAAAATAGATTGACGGTAATTGAATATCGGCTCTTGATTCTCGAGAATATGGCGCACTGACTATGAACAATATTCCACATTCGACGAGAGACAACAGTGATTCTACTACCTTCAAGCTCAAAACTGCCATTCGAGGTAAATTCAAGATCCATTGCCACGATAAACAGGTCTAGCATATTTTGTACTATAATACCTTGATCTAAACTTCCCAACTCCTGATAATGCATTACAACATCATTATTCCCGCAAAGACCATCTTATTTTTGAACAGGCCGGATCATATTGATTTGCTTGTATCCAGGCCAAGGCGAGAAAGGGTATTTAGTCTGTTCAAACCCATTCTTGTCATAGAGAGGTTTGCCATCTGGAGAACTAGACAGATAAACTTCAATACCATCTTCATCTGCGCGTGAAAGTCCCCACTTCAACAACCTGGAAGCCAATCCTCGGCCCTGATAAGAAGGGTGTACACCTAAAATTTCGAGATCTGGACAATGGCTAAGTCAGTTCGGCTACTTCTTCCGCAAGGACATGGCATCGCCATGCATTCTGAATTGTTGCAGGTGGGACGTACAATAATGTGGCCGATTACCCATCAGTTCTTCATGATGCTTTTCCATCGTTCCGAAAAATAAATCGCATAGATCCGCATTGCTATCTGCGGGCCACTTTGGTGCAGGATCCAGATGTCGATCCTGACTGGCGTCTGCAGCTGCAGGAGAACCTGCATGGTGTATCCATTTTGCAAAGGCGGCGACCACGTTGGGGTTTGAAGGGTCGGTTACTTTTAACAGAAACTGGTGCCTGTTCTCTGGGATTATTTCGAGAAAGCTGTTCTCAAGGAACGCGCGCACTTCCGGTGTAGGGGGGAACATGGTCTTGTTGAAGTCATCCGAGAATGCGGCAAGGAATGTGTCTGTGATTTTGGCTGAATCGCCTGGTAAAGCTTCTTGGATTTCGAAGGCCATTCTTGAAGGTATTCTTGGATGGTCTTCGATTGCTCAGTTGATGTTCTTGGCTATGCTTGATAACTCAGAGATCTTAAAAAAATTGGGTTGTGGGTGGTTGCGGACTGTGATTTGCGCCATCAGTTCGCAGTGGGTCTTCATGAATTCCGTTTTAGTTTGGTGATGGTCCATGAGGAAATCAAGCATTCAGCACGACCATCTTTATGAGAGCTTGTATTCTGTGAATAATGTGAATACCGGACTGCACTTGGTTTTGGACCATCTAAATGAGATGCATTATGATTGAAAATTGGTCTTTGGCGATCTATGCTCCAATTAGTCTTGGCTACGTTTGCTAGCTATATCTAAGCCTGCATGAAAACGATAGTCTTCGAAATTCTTTTAACATTTCAAACATTAAGTGACAGTAATGATCATGGGATCATAGTTTATCATGGTAGTAACTCGTATCAACGCCGCCATATGTACCGCACCCCGATGGTATATATTAAGACATTAAGATCTGTCGCCCGTTCACTAGCAAGTAAATACTAGAACGGTCGTGAATATCCCTCATCCCAATAGATGGCCAAATTTGAACGATTAAAATTGGCACCGCGATGAAGTCCGATATTTAGTTTGACGCATTGAGCTTGCGATGCATGCGTGCCTCGAGGGACCCGAAAACCTTGAGAGATCGTTCGGCTGGTTCATCTCAAGGTATACCCTCGGAAGAGATTTACCGCTTGAATCAAGTTTTCTCCAGGATAGGAGTGGGAACAGTGATTGGGCTCACGGGCTCACGCTCATGTTCGTCAAAAGATGACCGTCGGCGCGGGCTCATCGCCTCAGCACGAGTAGCGGGTGTTGTCGCATTTCTTTGACCGCTGAGATCGTTCGAGGTAGGTAGGAGAGATCGTCGAATCCGAGGATCATCTGGTTGTGATGATTTGGTCTCGCCACTGCTCTTTGTCGTTTCCATCTCAGACTTGAGACCCTGGTACAGACTTTCGACGATGAAGACTTCCTCTTGTACATCAAGGGTGCAGCCGACTAAACAGAATTCACGTTCTCGTTGTTCAATGTATTCTCGAATATTCTTCCATTTGTTCTGGTAACCCTTCAGACGATCAGGAAGACCGGAACCTCGAAGATACGTGAGAATACCGGCCATGATGGTATTGATTGCACCGAATGCAGTGATAGCAGAATGGGGACCACTAGCTGCGCCGACAGCGGTAATTGCAGCAGCGACAACAATTTGAATGCCCAGGCATGTGTTGATGAGGAAGTTGAAAATGCGATAAGCTCGAGCAGCTTTGGTTTCATTTCTGATGACACGGGTATAGATACCGACGTTAGGCGCGCTTCGAAGCAGATGGCCACCAGTAGTCAGAGCAGGAACACTATCAATACCAGTCAGAGCTCTGAAGATCATGAGCTTATCATTTGGCGGGATAAGGTTATCGGGGTTATTGTGTGAGATGGTTTGACGCTTGGCCTGTCCCTGTTCTAGATCAGGAATACTATTCCCAATTGATTGACCTCGTGTGGCAGCCAGGTGGGCTGCCATTGGAGGATAAGAGTTCTCCTCACGATCAAGGGCAGCAGTGATTACCCGCCTTAATAGGCTGTTCGATCTGGGATTCGCTTGGGCAGCCATGGTACGATAGGGCCTTGAGACAAGCAGATGGAGGGGAAAAGTAGAAAGAAGACGCGTTGCGTCAGACGAGGGCGCAAGTCTGCATTTGTAGCAATGGGATCAACAACCGAAAGACCATTCGGGATACTTTTCCTTGTTTTTTCTTTGCTTTTTTTTTCATCATTTTTCTTCTTTTCGTCGTACCCATGCATGTGCAGATGACAGCAAGCTTAGTGTAGCTTAGGGTCGGACTGCTAGACCAGGGCTAAGAGCATTTTCATCACCCCTCGAGTCACGATGACCGTCCTTTACTACTGAAATAGGCAATCCATGTGGGCGAAACATGCAGGGTTTAGCAGTCGGTGGATGCTGAGGATCCAATCTGAATCGTGACAGGACTGGTAGCTTTCAGAGAGCGGGCTGTTGACGGCTGTTCCGCGCATGCGGGCTGAAGTTAATGAATACACAAGTCGAATAGCATTGACCCTGAAAAGGGCTCAAGATAGTCGTGGCGTCGAGTTGGCGTAGAATCGAGTGGGGGTCGCACGGAGCGTATTCGCGAAGCAGTCAAGAACGGTGGGGAAGGGTTTGCGGGAATGGGGGAATCATAAGCTAGGATCGCGATGGGATTTCCCAAAGTTCTCACAAACATGTCGATCGATGGCACTGTCTTCTTGCGAGAGGTCTAGTTCAATTGCTAGAAATCTCCGAATGGGGGATGCCACATGGAGATCATCGCTCAACTTTCATCGCTCCGAATGTAGTTACGGGGACCTCGCGTGAATGATAGGCGAGGAAACCCTTTGACCCAGTGAAATGATTGAGATTGGCGTTCTGCAGATGCCTCAAGATTGAGTGGATGGATTGCTGCAGGGTGGAGTTGCTCTGCACGGGATGGCAGCTCCACTCACAATCACAAATACACGATCCAGCGTGATGGCATGAAATGCCGATTTACTCTCGCCTGTTCCCGTAAAAGAGATCAGTGCGTCTGCACGATTGGAGTGGTTCGGCGATCTAGATCGACCGGTCAGCTTATCGATGCAGGATTGATATGAAAAGAGGAAAATCCTCACGATCTTGAAATCTTTAAGAAGTCGAGAAACAACGGAGTCCAATGTTCTAAGTCGTTGATTGTTGACACGGAAAGTCGAAGGTGGATCTGCCCCTGAAGAATGCGATGGAGATAAATCGGCATTTGCTTCCGAGTCACGGCAGCCCCGGTCTTCCTTGACTCAGTCCGTGTGCTTCATCCATGCCAGTCGCTGACGTTGATTGGTTGCAAGATCACGCGAAGCCTCGTCCATTAACTTAAGGCGTTTAGTGGCGAGCTGCGCTGAATTGACTTGGAATAGATGGGTCGAATTAAACTTGTCCTGATGATTATCGCTGGAAAGTTATGTTATCATTAATCGGAGTGGCCGAGTACCTAGGTACATAGAGCTCGGTCTGAAACAGCAAAGAGTATTTTGGTCAGGCGAGATGCCCACGACGCGATTCCAAACCGTCTTCACCGAATTCACTGAATAAATGGGGTTAAGGCTAGCTGATTTCTCTGCGTCCAGACTCTGTTGACCCCTTTCTAGCCAGGGCTCAGCTACTCAACTAAGCAAGAAAATGTACCTACACTTTCTTGCTTCCTGACCTTTTCAGGCCTTAAATACACTAGATCCTCGAGACCAAATGAAGTCCTTGTTACTTATTCCTGGGAGATCGGCAATCTTGGCTAAACGTGAAGAAGCTGATCGGATAGAGCGTTGTATGACTCCCTTCTATTCTTTCGAGAATCTGTCCATTGTGAGTATGCTCGAACTGTTTCATGATTCCATACAAATTGTGTTGGCAATGACTTTCCCATGATCTGTTTGCTCGCAGTCTCCGACCCTGAACGAAGTTACATAACTCTACAGAAAGAACATTGCCTTTGTTACATTTACTAGTAGACATGCAAAATGCTGATCGCCAGTGGAGTTGCCAATGCATAACACATTATCTACATCCACTGTGCACTGCCGAGTAATTTTATGGATGCAAATATGAGCACCTAAAAACCCTGAGACTCATCTTTGTACCTGTGTAGGTACATATGAGTCGAGTCGGATATTAATATCATTAGCAGCGGAGGATTCCTTCGAACGCATTACCAGTAAATGATTGCTAAATCCTATCAAACCCCACGAAGACATTCAATATGAAGTCATCGCAACATTTTCTATCGCCATCGAGTGTCGTCGCGAGAATAGCTTCTCCATCGCTCATCATCGGCCACTAAAAATGCCTCGGTCTTTTGTCTTCCCGGTTCATGTGGGGAAATCAGCGCCCTACGCCTTATCTTTGACAGCAAATTTCCAACCCTCGGCAGATATCTTCCTCTACAATACACTCATTCAGCTTTCAAATTTCGACAACGAGCGTTTTCAATACTTTTGTTGTCGCATCATGGGATCGGTAGGAGTTCCGAGGGAGCGAGTGCTCGTAATTTACGGGTCGTTATCATCAGAAGTGGAGGAGTCGATTCGAGAGACGTTCGCCGATCAAGACCTCACGATTTATCAGCCCAAGCCAGGCGAAGTGACGCCTCCTGGTCAGTGAATTCTAGTAAAGGCGAAAAAACTTTTTATGGGAAGGGTACTGACATTGCAATTCCCAGAACTGTATCGTAAGGCAACTATTTTGGCAACGTTCTCGCATTTACCAAAGCCCGAAGATGCACAGAAGTAAGAAAAGCTCATATCTTCTAAGGAGTCCGATTTACTAAAGCTACTTTGGACAGTTTGAAAATAATTCACAGTTTCTCTGCTGGTCTGGATCATCTAATCAATAATCCTATCCTGAAAGAGGGCAAGATTGCTATTACAAGCAGTTCTGGTATCCATGGCCCGCCAATTGCAGAGTGGACCATTATGAATTGGATCATCGCATCGCGAAAGCATTTCCAGATTTATGAGGCTCAAAAGGCTCACCGATGGGACGACAAAGACCAATATCTCAGGGGCAACCATGACCAGGCCGGCAGAAAGGTTGGAATCTTGGGCTATGGAAGTATTGGACGCCAGAGTATGAATTAACCCTGAAAATCTTTTCTCCGGCTTTTATCTGGTACATGGTGCTAACGATTTTATCAGTTGGTCGTGTCTCTCAAGCACTAGGCATGTCAGTTTATGCATATACAGCTTCGCCTCGCAAGACTCCCGAATCCAAGAGGGACAATGGCTATATCGTCCCAGGAACAGGGGACGCGGATGGCTCCATCCCAGTCTCATGGCACCATGGTCTAGACAAAGAATCTCTTCATTCTTTCCTTTCATTGGGATTGGACCATCTCGTCATTTCTTTACCTCTGACTCCGCAGACTACCAAATTTCTCGGCGCCGAGGAATTCGCCCTACTTTCAGCAAGCAGTACAAACAAAGCTGCTAAGCCTTACATCACGAATATCTCTCGTGGCAAGGTACTGGATCAAGATGCATTGATAGAAGCTTTGAATGCTGGACATCTCAGTGGCGCAGCATTGGACGTTACAGACCCCGAACCGCTCCCGGAAGATCATCCTCTTTGGGATACTCCAAATGTGCAGATAAGTCCACATTTAAGTGGAATCGGTAGAGAATATCTACCCCGTTCCCTTGATATCCTGAGGATCAACCTAGGTAGATTGGCCAGAGGAGAGCCGTTAATTAATGCCTACGGAGGCAAAGGCTATTGAAAGCGGAATTTTGAAATATATTGAACTAGAGAGCAGCCCGAAATCCAAGAGAATCAATTTTACAACATATTGAAAGCAGAACGCATCCCTTCCTCCAGAACTACTCCTATAACACCACAACCAGCAACAGCCACAGCCCAGGGGTTGGCAAGATCCTGGAAAGAAGGCCAGAAACTATTGCTATCGGCGCGCCACTCCTGAAGTTGTTTGTGTTTGTGAGGGTCTTCAGTTCGGTAACGTTCTTCTTGGCTGGCTTCAGTCTGTTTATCCCCGCCTATATAGCGAAGGAAGAGATAGTTTGCCAAGGGACCAACGAAAATGATAGGGTTGAAAGAGTCCGATAAATTGAGAATCGCAAAAGAGATATGGACAAGTGTGTCGCCCAGGTAACTAGTACTTCGTTAGCATGCCCAATCTAAGCATATACCGAGGTACTTCATATTAAGCACGTACTTCGGATGTCGGACCAATCCCCATACTCCATGTCGACATAAATCAGATCGTTCTTGACGATGAAGCTCAAGCTGTGTATCAGCCATAACTTCCATTCCAAATCCAGCAGCGAACACGGCAGTTCCAAAAGCACGGATAGAGCTGATTGTGTTCGTGGCAAGTGACAATGTCGTATCGCCCATTGCAAACGGGATAGTAAAAGGCAAAGAAATAAAACTTAAGACCGCAGCCTCAGGAAGAAATATCTTGAAGAAGGCAGTCTTCCAGAATCCAGGCTCTTTCTTACAAGCATCGTAGCGCGGATCATCTTTGCCACGCTTCAAAGAGCGACTCGCGATTCGGGAAAATAGTCTACAACCCCAAACTGTCACACAGCCAAGGAGCACCTTCTCAGTCCAGGTGAGACCGGTCCATGCATCGGAGAATGAGATTTTTGTCTCGTACATCGGTCGGCCAATGGCAGTCCACCATGCATTGATCACCTGGCCGGATGGCCAGAGCCAATCCTTCAATTCGACACGATCAGTATGCTGTGCTGCGATATATGTGGCCAAGGAAAGTCCCGAATAGAGACCGAATGAAGGAAGTAAAGTCGACTTAAGAATCCCCAGATCTCCTGATGTCATTTTGAATTTGGGTCCCGCGGCATGAAATGCGCTTTTCGGAGGACGCGGAAGGTTGCTATACATCGCGGAATTGGATGGATGAGCTGCCATGATGTCTGGCACCGCGAGCTATTGCGGGTTTCAGTGTTATGTCTCTGAAGAATTGTTCATGGTTGATGAGAATTTAAGCTTGCGTTGGAATATGCGATCGTTTATGGGATTGAGGTCAGACTGATGTAACAAGGGATATCGGGTTAGTATGGCTCGACCTTCGCGATATTACTAATGAAGATCATTGGATAATGGAAGAGACGGGGGGAATCCATAAAAGGGTGTATAATCTATTATGGTTGTATTTGATACAATATTGTAACAATGAAATGGAGGCTGATTTCCTCAGCCTGCAGTTCAGAGATCATATTCGTATAATATCATTATTGTATGTGGTGCTGGTGTCGAAGTACTGATAGAGTACAAAACAAGCTATAATTTGATCATTGGCGATGCTGTAAGTGATTTGCAAGAGCAATAGCAAGGTCCAGCTGATTAGAGCAGGAAAATTCACTGGATGATTTGTATTTCCGATCAATGAGGGATTGCAGTCGCTGTGTCCAGAATGGGATATGAGTGTCCATGTCGGGATGATCGAAGGATCCTCCTTGTTTCTCATCATTGAGATATGAGTCGTCCGAGATCATAAGTTCGAAGAGCTTGGAAACCGAGGATATATTGGTTGGCAAGGATAAAGAAGTATTGTGAAGATCACAGCCATCAGGAATCCTTTCAAATGGCATTCGACTCGTATGAAGACGTCGAGACTTCGAGCTACCCCGATCCTGGTTCTCAGACGACTTTTCATCCTGATGGATCATCATATACGCCCTGGGATCGTCGGGGCAAAGCCTTGATTTGGATTTTAATTCGGAAGCAAAAGGCTGATCGGTAGCCAATGCGGCTTTGGCGGCCTGGAATCGATTTTGATGAGGACCCTGTGAAGCTAGGGAATCAGGGTGCTGATTTGATGATTGATTGGAAACAAGGTCCAATTGGCGTTTCTGATTAGCCTCTTTCTTGCGTCGTTCAAAGTCCATGGCCCATTCCAATCCAGACGATCGATTGGTACCAAACCCTTCCTTAAGGCTCGCGGTCCAATGTTCGAGGACAGGATAGCCTCGCCCACTATTCATAGAGCCTTCATGCGGAGCGTCTGTTGAGGTTTCACCACGTGGAGAACATTGCGCTTCGGAATTGTCAGACCGCACTGTGGTATTCTCTGCAGAAGCTGCGTCAATGGCAGCTGCATTTGCTTGGTGAGTATCCCTGGCGCTAAAGCGCTCATTAGCTAGCTGGGATAGAGTTGGAATTACCTCATCAATTGTGGCTGGCTGGTCTGGAGGCGTTTGTCCCATAGCAATTTGATTCGTGCGTTGAAACAAAGTGTCAAGAGATCCATTGCCATAGCGTTCTCTGTCTCTCTCCCTCGCCGCTCTCCTGCAGCTTGATCCTGTAAGTCTGTTTGAAAGAACAGGACTTCGAGGACTCTGGGGTGTGTGTCGTGTACTGATAGGAGATACTGAAGTGGCCTCCGCATTTCTGAAATTCGGAGTTTCAGGCGGAGACTGGGGATGATTACTCGAGACAGAGTCTGCACGCTGAGATTCAGGACTATTGCGATGAATTCTCGGCAATAATGACGCCCTGTTGAAGGTTCCGCGATTGTGCCCTGGAGTCTGTAGCGGTGTACTCATTTTTGTGATAGACCAAGGGTTGATGAACCGGGAATTTGGATTTGTAGAAGTGATACTCTCCTCATTGCCTTGAACCTGAGTATCGACATTTTGATTAGAATGACGATGAACAGTAGTGCGCCCTGATGGAGATTGAAATGGTGATTTGGAAGCCATGCCATCGATGGTAGACTCCCTCATCACGCTCCCTCGATTCTGACGTACTGGAATCTCAGTGTCCTTCCTGGCCATGAGGATATCAAAGCCCCCGTCCATTCTGGCGGCACTCGGTGGTGCTGTTTTACCTTTTGTCGGACTTTTCTTAGTATCAGCCGGGAGTTGACCATAGCATTCCTGGAAAATTCTCTCGACCAGGGAAATTATGATTTCTCGATCCTGGAAAACGACGTCGTCTTTGCCAGGCTCGATGTTAACATCATACACACCGCGAGGACAACCAATCTTGAGACAGAGGAATGGGTCGGTCATGGTGATTGAATTTTCAGCATTGTTGGCAACAGAACGAAGGTATTTCTTGAATAATTTCACAATATCCTGGGAAATTCCTCGGGAGGAGGACAGAGGCCTCCCATCTAAACTAATGAACTGTCCAGACTTGTTGATCTTGGAGAAGTCTAGAGAGGTCAATATCCATACTTTAATATAAAAGGCGGACGGCATACCTGCATCCGGCTTCGGAAGAAAGGCAGTCAGATGATATTCACTGGAGCTCAAATTTGCTCCTTCACCCTCTTCTTGTGCACCCGGCTTGGATGAAACATCTTTCACAAGACAGCTCGAACACACGTCTCTGCCAACAACCTTGATTGCCGCGTCGCTTATCTCAGATTCTGTCCCGGGGACATACATCCAATTATTATTTTCGTTCTTCGCTTTGAGAGCCTTGAGCGAGAAGCGACAAGATGGCTGAGCAATCGCATATGCTTGTAGAAGTTTCTTGATCTTGGCCAACGTTTTTGTAGCTCCTTTAAGCACAGTTTGCCTCCGGACAGGGATGTGCTTGAGAAAGTCTGTGACGCGAATTGTCGTGCCTATTGGGTGGGCTATTCTTTGGGTTCTACAACTAGTGTCAGAGCCATAAAATGCAAGGTATCAGAATTCTTATATGAAACGTACTGAGATATCTCCCCGTCTCGATTATACTTGATGCACGACCCTATCACGTCCGATGAAGTTCGAGTGGTGATGGTGATACCACCTGACATCTGCGTCAAGCTAGCAAGGGCTTCTCCACGAAAGCCAAGAGAGGAGCCCCCGATGTTTTGCAGATCTTCGATTGTCTGGATTTTGCTGGTACAGGCGTGCTGGCACACTTCAGAGAAGTCGTCGGCGGAGATGCCGACACCATTATCTTTCACTTGAATCACATCGATTGTATTTGTGGACAATTCAACCGCCAAAGACGATGCAGACGCATCCAATGCATTGTCGACAAGCTCTTTCACTACAGAGCAGGGATCTGATATCACCGAGGATGACCCGATGGCTCGGATTGTGGCCTGCGGGAGAGCCTCGATGGGCATTTTGGATATCCCGGATCAGTTCCACATGATTTGTGAAACTTGTGTTTTACATCCAAAAAGTCCGTCATTCACAAACTGCGTATATAAAATGCTTTTTGACTCACCCCATTCTGAAGAAGTGAAATCTCGCGGATGTTTTGGCGGCGTCGGAGTCAAGCCTGCTTAGTCATGCGATCGCGACACGTCCAACTTCCACAAGATCAACTTCAACTTCAACTTCTCGTTTCTTGTTACGACGTGACGGCTGCTTCTGTGTCAGGTCATCCCAACTAGGGTGATTAGAAGGTTGGATCGGAATGTTGGCGGAAGACTTCGAAATATCGCGACTGGCGATTCCAGCTGTCAGCTTGTTGATCAGCTTTCTCGCCTATACCTCGCAATATTTCTTCTACAATTTCAAGGCTGCACCACTGACGCTCGACGAGGGTTGGGCTATTAATGTCCTTGCCTTATGCATTTGGGTCTGCTACTTCCGGTCATGCTTTGTTGATCCTGGACGTCTTGATCCCAAGGGCAAGTCCATGGTCCACTCTCAACAGGAGAAAGATCAAAGTACTGGTCGCCAGCGATGGTGTCGTAGATGCGAGGCCTACAAGCCGCCTCGAGCTCATCATTGTAAGACTTGCAAAAGGTAAGGCTGTTCAAAGATACAGGAAGAAGTCACTGGAGCCTTTTCATATTCAATAACTTACTCTACTCAGATGCATTCCGAGGATGGATCACCACTGCCCGTGGACTGCAAATTGCGTCTCATACTTCACTTTCCCTCATTTCTTCCGTTTTTTGTTCTACACAGTACTTGGAATGGGCTATTTGGAGACTCTTTTGTGGCAGCGTGCGTCTATCATTTGGCACGAGCGAGACATGCCCAGCGTAAGTTTGACAGAGTCGATCCATGAAGAAAAAAACGCAGAGACTCATTGTTTTCCAGTATCTTGGACCATCTGTGCCGCAGCTTGTTCACCTACTTCTTCTTCTCGTCGCAAATACCGTGACTTGGCTCGGGATATTCATTCTTCTTATTCGCACAGTCTGGTCTATGCTCTTCAATACGACAACGATCGAATCATGGGAGATCGAAAGACATGAAACCCTTGTACGTCGAGCTCGAGTCTTAGGAGGGTTCCTCGAAGGTCCTGGGGGCGTCAAGATCCGCATTCGAAAGCAGGAATATCCCTACGACATCGGCTTGTTCTCCAACATTGTTCATAGCATGGGAGACTCTATCAACGTGAGTGTTTGTTCATTACCTTCCGCATGTCAAGCTACATGGCTCACAACCTCACAGATATTCAGTTGGTTTTGGCCATTCGCTTCGACCCCGGACCGCAGAAATGGCTGGTCATTTGAGACAAATGAATTTGAAGGTATGCCGAAACAGAAAGTGAACAAATTTCTTGGAGAAATCTGACCATCTGCCACAGACCCAAGTGTGACATGGCCTCCACCGGATCCGGATCGCATACCTATTCCAAAAGGCTCATTTCCTGTGCATGACCCTGATATCCCCATCTCTTACGCTTCTGCTCGGGACCAAGTTGAGGCTTTTGATCGTAGGCAGGCGGCTGACATGGATCGACCGAGACCATATTCAACGGTCCAGAGGCGCAAACGCTTCCATGAGCGCATTCAAGACGAGCCTAATTACGAAAGTGATGAAGAGCGTCCACCTGGACCCGTTTATAGCAATGATCCTGACGAAGGAGAGGAATCATGGCGCAACGCAGAAGGCGAGCGTCTTCGAGACTTTGGTGTAGACGAGGATGTTGAATTCTATGACGAAGATGATGTTCCCCTGGGGTTACTTGTGGAACAGCGGCGAGGACGGCAGTGAATTAGATATTGTCTGCATATATTTTCCCTTTATATTATCCTCTATCCTAAATCAACGAATATCAATGTTTTCCCTCATTCCTATCCATCCACGCTGTGGGTCAAATGATGTCATGGGATACGCGGAAATCGTCCAGCAATTCCGCGCATTTCGAGGGTTTTGAGTGGAGCGAAGCGCGAATAGCCCCTCTTCAACTCCAACTTAGTGTTCTCACCAGTCGATTAAATACCTGCTCGACTTCCAAGGTCCTCTTTATATACTCTCGGTGTTTGGTCCATTTGTATCCGGCCTATCAAAATGTCTTACCGTGGATCCTGCAACTGTGCAAGCATCAGCATCGCGCTTCCGGAACAGCCCCCCAACTCAATCGTTTGCCATTGGTGGGTCATTCATCACGGGCAATGTTGTTGATAACTCGAGTGTACGCTTGCTAACCATAATATGTAGTGATAACTGCAGAAAAAGTGGTGGTGGTAGGGTTTCAATTCTAAATCTTTACTTTTACAACCCTTGAAACTCACTCTAGACAGCATTCTCGGTTAACTATTTCATCCCGGAAGATGATATGACTGTAGAGGATGCATCAAAAACACTGAAGATATATGAAGATCCCAATACTGCCTCTGGCAACGTCATCCAGGTAGGCCTGTTTCTTCCACGCTAGTATATGGCCGACGGGATGCCCTAGAAGGACTGCGAGACTAACTGCAACAGAGACATTTCTGCTCCAACTGTGGAAGGTAGGTAGTTGAATCGGGCATTAACAAGCTCTATTGCTGAAACATTTATAGTGCTGTCTTCACTCGAACTCCAAAGGCGCCTGGCAAGGTCTTCTTGAAGGCGACGTTGTTCCCTACGGTAGCGCCCAAGGGGGGTGAGGTTTTTACGGAACAGCAGCTACATCTTTGATTGCGAGAGAGACAATCAATATTGAATTGAACTGAATTTTATTTGCTCTTCCAAAGGGCCTTAATGATGCAAATATCAGTTAAAAATGGGGTTTCGGGTTTAAGGGAGCCCATTCGATGTGCCCGAAGATCGACTCCTACAAGCCACCAGTAATGAGCCGCAGCTGTAAAATGCCCGACAGGGGCTATGTAAATTCATGGACCGTAGGATGATCCGGTGAAAAAGATTCCGTAGGTCGAGCATCTTAATCATCATGGGCAAATGTTGTACTTATCACTTAAACAGTCCACCATGCCCCCACTCCAGGTATTTCATCGTGCCCAACTCTCATCGGCCGCAAAACATTATCATGTCCACGCTAGAAGAAGTCTTATCATTGCGAAATTGTCTATCAGAATATCATGTCTATCACGAGTCCGGACAGAACGTCTCCATCACGCCATTTATGAACAGAAAAAAGCAGTTCGGATATAACAAGCGAAAGCAATCGCTTAGAGAAGAAGCCGAGGTATACGAAGCGTCGCACAGGCAAGCCAATGAAGCCAATAGCTACTTCTTACACCAGCCAAAACATCTCTTCAGTAACCCCCCTCGCGTTCTACGTAGAGGCAGCGACAAAGATGGCGAGCCGATATGTTTGGTTTATAGCGCTCCGTTTTGGGATCATTGGAACGTCCAATTTAAACATAACCTGAATGAAATCGTCGATCCCCGTGGGATGATCCCACATGAGAATCGAAGCAGGGGGGATAACAGTATCAAGGGCGATGGTTGTGCTTGGAAAGGGTATAAAGTGCATTCCTGGCGCGTTTGGGGCAAGAGTGGGAAAGCATACCACCAGCGTATCAACGCTAGACGCAAAATGAGAAAAGAAGAAGGACATAAAGTCGTCCCCGCATTTGAACCGTCATCTGCAGAGGAAGCCATTAAATTATCTTGGACGTTTCCGTTTGTCAGGCCTCGGAGATACGAGTTTCAATATGCAGGAATCAATTTCACCTGGAAGGGCACGCGTGATTTACCCGTGGATGAGAAGTTTGCAAAAGTCCTCCTACCACTGAATCACTTAAAACTTAGTGCGACAGATCCTATGGGCACTCAATATTTCATTGCGTTGTATTCTTCTGCGATCAACCTCGAGAAATACGGGCGGTTGTGGGTTTTCGATAACATGATTTCAAAGCTCCTTGAAGAATCCGGGAGTTCACAACTGGATTATTATCTTCAAAATGCCGAGGAAGGGACTGCGTCGCAACAAGAGTCAGATATACGGAGGACGAGAATATATGAGCTTGTTATGGCGACATCGATGTGCATGGTCCTTGGTGAATGGAAAAAAGCGAGCGACACTCTATCTAATGCTACTTCTGCTAGTGATCGCTGGTAGGAATGCAGTGATTGCGAGTTGACCCAATTCGGAAGCAAAGGTTTGCTTGAGACGTGTCCTCTGCATTATTGGAGTATTTCAATCTTAAAGGTTCATCTTGGCAAGATTATACCTAACAAAAATATATATACAGCTTCAAGCTGTCTATATATTGTATTATCTGAAGTTCAGATAATACTAGTCCCTGATAACGATAGCCCTATCGACCACAAAGTGTCTAGGCTTTTTGTGATCAGCTTCTCCGTGAGACTGCCGTGAGTGAAAGTCAATATTGGTTATATTAGGGTATTCTATCTAGTCTATTCGATTCGTTACCACGCTCTAACGGGCATTCTATATGCTGTGAACAATTTTGGACAAAAAGCAGCAAGGAAAAACAAGAAGATGAACAATAAACAGAGACAGATCAGTCAGACCCAGTATTATGATTCTCATCCCCGTTGCTCTTTGTCTCAACTGTTGGTGTTTGAGATGACCTTTCATACAACACGTTCATAAACGCATCCGATTCTGCAGCGTAACGGCATCGACTGCGGATCGCCGGTCCATATTTGTAGAAGATGAAAGGCATTGGCATACAGGCGAGTGCCAGGAATGCAATTAATGTTGTCGCCCAGTGAATGCCTAGGTTCTGATACATGTATGTAGTAAACAGAGGAAAGGCGGCGCCAAAGAGTGATCTCAACGAGGCATTAGCTGCCAAAACCGATGCTGCAAAGATCGTGTATGCATCAATTAGATAGTTCAAGATGGGTAGGAAAACCATAATCATTCCATAGCCGATTGGGACACCTGCGGCTATCGACGCCATCCAATGGATACTGGGCGAGTTGGTCCATGCAAACCAAAAGAGTCCGACAGGTAAAGCGACAGCACCAATAAATGCGGGAGGTAGTCGTGCTTCTGGTGCGAGGCGCCCTGTTGTAGCGAGAGACTGTTTCTTGTAGCTGAAATAGATCGGAAATACTGTAATCGCAGATATTACAATGCCGACAAGTATACCCAAGAATGATAGTCCGCCAATACCCTCGCTCCAGCCACGTTCAATTTGATAGACGATCGGCATTGCAGCGAATAAGAGGTAGAGACTTGATTTCAAGTTAGTTCAAATTCGGATAGGTAAAATAAGCAAAAGGGGTCAAATACTCACATTCCATAGACAATCGAAAGATAGATTGATAGCAAAAGCACAATTGGCTCGCGGAAAAGGAGCACCCAAGGACGAGATAATGCAATCTTGAAAACTTCGCGGGCGCTCTTCTTCCCTTGTTCAATATCCAGCATGCTTCGATAGACCTTGCATGTTCTTTTGGAAAGACGAGCTGCTCGTTTTCGCAACAAAACCGGTGCATATGTCTCCGGTAGCAAGAAGATCAGGGCGATGGCTAGTACACCTGAAAAGATGGCGACCACTCCCTCAACCCATCGCCAGCCAACAGATTGGGACACGAAGCCACCGATGATAGGGCCGACTGTTGGACCAAGAAATGGGGCAGCACAGAATAGACCACTCGCCAATCCACGCGTAACGATAGAAAAGGAGTCTGCGATAACACCACCTGCGACTGCAAAAGGCGCAGAGCCCAGCGCACCGGCGAAGAAACGAAGAATTACCAATGTCCAGATATTCTGCGAGCCTGCTGTACCTGCAGCGAAAGCCGTCAAAGTCACAGCACTGGCAATCAAGATATACCGACGACCATAAATCTCACTCATCGGGGCCCATACGAGAGGGCCAACGGCAAAGCCGACAACAAACAAGGAGATACCCAGGATCCCAACTTCTTCACTAATGCGGAATTCGAGGAGGATTTCGTTGATTGATCCCGAGTATGCAGATGACACCAATGCAATGGCGAACGTGTCGATACCAACAAGTAATGTAATAGCCCACCTGAACACCGGGCTGAAATTCATCGGGTCGCGGATATCATTGTCGAGCCATGATACCTCATACGGGTGTTCATCGGTTCCTTTTCCAGGATATTCGTGGTTTGCGATTTCCTCCGTGATACATCCTTGATCGAAAATTAATCTCCAAAAAGGGATTTTCGTAGTATGGGGGGCCTCATCGGCAGCGTTGGTCATGTCTGCGAACAATCCTTTGCGCTTTCAATTGGGGTTGAATGGGATGAACGCTTTCCAACTTTCAAGTGAACGAATTTCAGGAGAGAATTGCATTTTAGAAGAAAAAGAAATCTCTAACAAGACCCGCCGAGGAGAAACAGTCCCGTAGCAATTAAGAAAAAAGGATTTGATGGGGCCATAGAGATCTCAGTCTTGATCCACATTCCATAGGATGATCGGCATCTAATCGGGAGTCCAGCAGGTTTATACGCATTTGGCCAAGAAGCAATCTCATGAGTCAGGCAGAGACTTAGAAACATTCGTAGAATCTATTAATTGATATATGGCGCCGGAATTTATGATTGTAATATCATGATATTGCAACTCTGTCTTCGAACTCGGCTTGATGTCAAAATCTGACGACTTGAAGATTCGTAGATGCCGAGGTTCCAACGACAAATCGACCCACAAACCAATAATAGTCCGGTTCTGGACCCGCCCCTAGTCACCAATAAAGGATTATCACCGAATAAATGCAGCAAGGGCTGAAGCGGCCGAGGTTTTCTTATTATCTGTCACTCTCTTCTGGTGAGTGTAAGGTATCCAAGGGGGGCTGTCAAATTTCTGCACTGAAGATCACAGGTTTTTTATTCTCTCAGAAAATATAGATTGAGGATGCACAAAGTTCGAATCTCAATTGAATGGACCGCGAGAAGCTTTGATAATCCTCTTTATTGGTCCCTTTAGAGTTTGAATTTAGTAGCTTGTTATGACAGCAGAATTCACCCCAAATGATGTCGTGATTAGGTCTATCATGCACATCCCTTTAGAACCCGTAGATAACGAGTAATACTTTCACAGATCAGACTAGGTCCAAATACCTGTTTGGATAGTGGAGTTTGCAGAGGGATTTCTTGACATATATTCTCCGATCGCTACACAACCTTCCTGATATCTTTCAGTAGTTCGCGAGCGAGGTTCAAAAAAATAATGTTCAATAGTGATTGCTTGATAGCAGGGCAATAGATCCTACAATAGTTGCTTACGGGATCCAATGGCTTGATTTTATTTCAGATCAGCTTAAAAAGCAGCAACATCTTTCAACACCTAGTCATATGCTTTCTTTAAAGAGGGCGTGCCCTTCAACCCCCCCTAGCTGCTGCTTCGCTACAATCTGCATACTATCTAGCAACCGCTGCTTCAACCCGGTTTCTTCAAATTTCGAATCCTCATAAATGATTGTTGCCGGTGAGACCTCCAGCCCTTCAAAAGCCCCAAACGTCCGTTTGAAATCGTAGGGCTTGATGCGAGTCCATATTTGGTGTATGTCATTCACCGACATGGGTATCATATTTGGTATAGACCACATAAACGTATATGTACTCTGAGACGAATACCGGGGGGAAGGGTTGAGACCGGACTGGGGGACACTTTGTTAGTCACAAGGCTCTCGAAAATGCTCATAATACTTTTCTGTCTCGCTTTGAAATGATTTCAGCCTCAAGAAACCTACCGGAACAGTGACTATCGTATCAGCAATAAACAGTATTCCTTGATCTTCGGTCCAGTGTAACACAAGACTCCCAGGGAAATGCCCTCCACATTTGATAGCCGTTATGCCTGGTAAGATGGTGACATGGTTCTCACGAATGAGGTGTCTGTTTATATCGGAAACAGTATCACGAGACATCCAAGAAATGTCTTCGACGGAGACATACACAGGACATTTGAAGTGCCGAGCCCATGTCACGTATGTAGTGTAGTAGTGGGGATGTGAAATGACGATGCCTGCGAGGCCTCCGAGAGATTGAATCTTCAAATGAGTTAGCCCCAGATCAACCATGGCACACGCAGATGATTTTCAGACCTTGTCTGTCGTATCCGAATCGATAAAAGCAATCAAGTCCCACAGTATATTGCCTTGTGGTGTACTGAGGAGAAAAGCACGTTGCCCAATACCGAACTATAGCATCCAAAAGTTAAAATCATGAATTATTATTCGGGGAAGCAAGATGTCTGGGCAGTATTATTGACTCGAGAAATTTCAGGCTCACCTTCGGTTTTGTTACAATGCTGTACAGATTACTACCAGTCTGGTGATTCTCGTAGATAGTCGTCCATTCATTCCGATAAGATTTCTCCCTCAGTGTGCGCAGCGTAGAAAATACCTGACCAGAGGAAGGAACAAATTGACGGGGATCCTGAATAAATGATAATAAATGTCAGGTTATCACTTTGGAAATTTCTCATATCTTCACTCGGCCCGGGAAAAAAATTACTTTGCAAATATAGCATTCCTTTAGCTCCGCACGATCGTCAGTATCAAACTGAGTCCCGCAGGCGTTGCATACAAGCAGGTCGTCGTCAATACTGCTAGTCATGCTTTCTGGTCTATCTTGGTTGATGTGATCGAGGCGAGAGGGGGAGTGTTACTGGGTGAGGGGCAGCTGATTTGAGCTAAGATAACATGCCGAGAATCTCGTGACATTCGGGTTTGTGCGAACACTTAGATGAAGCTATTAGTTAATACTACTAAGAATGAGCAGGGAAATAATAATTCAATGATGAAAATAGACTGGAGCCTCATACTATTAGAAAATCAAATGATCGTGTTGGGGACATCTTGGAAAGTCTTGGTGGAGGAACGCTAATCTACTAAACTAGGTAAGTTTAGTAAATTGACGATTTATATATATGGTCGCAGCCGTAGGCCTATATTGAATTCTGACGCATCTATCGGGAGTAGGGCTACTCCCGAGTAATGCTCATGGAGTCTATATTCCATACTAGGACTACCTAGTCCTAGTATGAAATAGGTATTTCCAATAGTAGGTAACTGCTCATTCTGAAGAATAAACTAAGGACTTGAAGGTAAGGAGACGAATTTCTCGAATCTTCGTGCCAGAAAATTCCAAGGTTGTAGAATTTGCTAACACTAGGCTAACTTTAGTTAGTTCTTAAATAACCACTAAGTAGTATACGAAAGATCCATCATAGTATCGTCGAGGTAAAAATTGATTATCGAAGATTTGAATACTCATGAAAAGATCGTGATTCTTCCAACGCGGATGGAACAAGTATTTTGGTAGTTTCCCACTCAAATTTAGTATCCCTCCTAGGCGTACCAGACAAAGGAATTGGTCTGTGCGAGATAGAACACGAGCCGGATGATAAGTTCGAAAGTTAGCCTTGTGCGATGTTCGTTTCGGCACATGGCAATGCTGAATGTATAAAAAACTGATCAAGGGGCACCTTTACGAGCGGGGAATATTCGAACTAGGGTTCGGCTCAAAAGCCGAATTATAAGATTTTTGGGCCAAAGTTATGAACACCTTTGTATGACCAATCTAATGGATTGAAAGACAAGTGTGTTTATCATATTTTATTCTGGCCAAAGAATTTCTCACGACACGAACACATTCCCCGGATCAGAATCCTGAGATATGGAATAGAGTTTAGACCGAAGATCAAGCAAGATGTCAAAATATTGAGTTGTTAGAGCATCTCGAGGAGAGAAGAAGCAGAAAATTAAAGACTCCATTGATCTGTTCTCTTTGTCTTTGACTGTGGAACCCCAAGGATACTCGTAGAGTCAACAACTGCGCTTTTGAGATTGAAAATCCCAGAAAGTCATGTTTTTCGTGATTGAAGAAAAAGGATCGCATGTTTCCGTTGGAATAGTATTTAAACTCGATAAAGCATATGGTACCGAATGCCGATTGATTCCCTACGATTCATGAAGATATGAAAAATCGTATTTGTACGGAGCTATACGGAGGGATGGCACGCGAGCACAGGTCATCTACTGTCAGCACAGGAAATTATCATTGGTAATAATATCGACGATCAATGCACGCTTGGGCCTTACGACGCGAGGAAAGAAAAAATTCTTCCCCTTTCAGGGGCACATGGTGATGTACATACATCCATTGTGACGGCAGTAAAGGGTCATATTCACAAATAAGCTCTTCCAATGCCTTAATTGATAATTAATTCTGTTGTAATCAAATATTCAGCATCATACAAGGCCAAAGGAGCCACAGCCATGAAGACTAAAGCGCGGGGTTGAACCGAGTTTCTGAAAATTGGACCCGGGGCCAAAATGTTGGAAGACCTCAACCCGCTCATCGAGCGGGGGAACCAATATAAATTGCTCATTTTTTTGTTTTGCTCCACTCTCATCATGCTAGTTCTTAGCTTTTACCTAGTTCGTGAACCCTGCCCTGCCGACCTTTTGTCTGGAACAAGAGTCTTGTCCTGAAAATTACCAATGATATTGAGAGAAATCTCCGGTGGGAGTGTAATTGCCGTTGAGAGGGGATTAGGTTCCTGCGCTGATCTTCAAGTTAGGGTGAATGGAGCGAACTAATAACAGGGAACTTCCATGCTACATCCCCTGCCATTTACATACTCCCATGATCTAATCCGGGGTTGTCCATTCTGACCGAGAAAGAGTCGTTCAGCTTGTGAATCTCTCATTCCAACCATAACATGTGATGAAACAGTCTGCTAATTTGAAGAAAGGACCCCGCTGCTGGTGAGTACTTCCCAGGGCTGTCTTTCAATGCGACTAGCCAGGTGAAATCCTCCATATCCGATCAGATCCACTCTGTCTTCAAGTTCTTGAAGAAAGAAAAGCCTTCATGGGTACTCCAACAAAGTCCGAGTAACGCCGCAATGGTTTCGTCCTGCCCAGACCCATTCGTTGACGAATCGCTTTTCTCAAATACCGGAGGAGGTGAGAATATCCTTCAATTTTTCTCCGTCTTCCATTAAAATTCGCTTTTTCGATTGCATTCTGACTTAAAAATAGCTGTATCTAGTCGATGGTGTGAAGATCTTGGCGGCATTTCATGCTGCCTTCCATGTCCAATTGGGTATTGGCGATGGAAAGATGTCAGTTGTACGTTGAAAGAACCATCTTATTGCATTCGCTGGCCGACAAATTGACTATTATAGGGCTTGTTGACGATATACGACTTGCACTGTGGCCAAGTATCCCAGTATTTATCGCCTTGGTTTGGTTGCTGGCTACGTACGCTATATTCCCTGCGGCTGTGACGGAGAGACATTATCTGAATGTCGCGCCAGTCATTGGCCTAATGTGCATCTCGGTACGATTCAATTCTTCTTTGCCCTAGCGAAACGCCGCTCATTAACCCTAATTATGCCCGCTAGATTGCATTTATCATTCCGTCGAAGGGCCAGCCCCAACTATGCTATGATAAAATCACCCCGAACGACATGAAACATGATGGAATATCTGCACTCACTGGACTTGTGTTGTTTTGGGGGGCGTGGGTGGTAATTATAAGCAGTGAGCAGCCTCAGCCTATCATTCGAAGGGTTAATCTAATGATGTGTCGTTTTTTCAAGCTTTCTTCCGATCGATCGCCCTACATATGACCGTTTGCTGGGAGTTAAAGCCTGGTCAACTATACAAATGTGTCTCACTTACAATTATCTTTGTCGGTTCATCTGCCCTTGTTGCTATACTATTAGCCGTCTCGGGGTTAGAATACACATTTGGTCGAATATCATACCTCACGCCAGGAATTGACAGAGCAACATTCTGGGGTCCACTCTTGGGAATCGCGGCCGCATCGCTACTTTTGCAATTCTTTACAGTAGCATACTGCGCTACAGTAGCCCTTCGACCCTGGTACAATTACCAAAGATTACGCTGGTCTGGATACACACCATCACGAGACGAAGAAAGAGTCCTCGGCGCACAAAGAACAGCATCTAGAGTGCGAAAGATAGTACAACTGCAGTGGAGGAACAGTCTCATCACAGTGACCATCCTGGTTTACGTCTGCTTTTTGGCTGGTGTACTCATGCAACTACGGCCGTTTCACGACTATCCAAAATCAGACAGAATAGCTTGGTTTCAGTGTCTTGAATCGTCAAAAGGGGACAGGATTCCCTGTCTTTCACTTGCCACGTCCCTCGGCCCGAATGAACCGGTCTTAATAGCTGTTCTATCATTGCTCATAGTAAGTCATTCGATAAGTGGATTTTTTTTTCAAGCTTCTAACTTGTCAACTTACAGCTCAGTGGGACATTGGCTATTGCTTTTTTCTTCCGCCCATCGATGTATAAAGCATGGAAGAATCTAGTAACAGGACGGCCCGTGCCTGTGGCACCAAGTTGTCGATCGAGTTATCAATCAAGATCACCAAGCGATAACCAGGGAGTGGAGCTAGGAGGCCAATCTCCCGCTACTGAATTTAGTCAGTTTACTTTCTTCCCCAGCAACGACGCGGATAGTATTACAAAAAGCCAGACCGTGCCTCATTACGTGACCTAACATTAGTATGGCTGGCTGCCTACGCGGGACTATCAAAAGTGTTTGACGTTCTATTACGATTTATTAATTGACACTGCTAGCTATTACTTAGTAATTGAGAAAAATGTATGTATTATTTATGTTTAAAAGTCTATGCAGTAGTAGTAGTATTCATGTTATGCTCATGGCCAGACATTCGTGATCGACAGCGTCGAGGCGACTTCTCCTTTAATGAGTCTTCAATAACAGCCCATTTCCTGGCCACTTCCATGCGGTCTCCTGCAGATGAAGCCCTCATTTCATCGTGACCCTGGGTTATTCGTGATAATAACATTTGACCCTCTTGTGATTTTCCGAGTGAAGTCAGTAGCGTTCGTCTAATTCCACTCAAGGGATACCCTGCAAGTCCCCAAAGTCCTGCAGAACCAATTAATATACCATTACAATTACTTTTCAATTACTATCGAGTTTATGAAGACTCCGGCATACCTGCAGGTGGCTTGAAAAAAGCTCCTCCAAGCCCTTTCCCAATTCCTTTCGCTATACCTCTGGCGCCATTTTCCCTATAAGCATACCGAGGCTGAGTGACGAGACCCGTTACTCCGTCATAAAACCCGTGGTATAATTCCTTCCCGGGGTTAGTAAAAATTTGTATCACTTCAGATCAATATGGGCGTCTCACCTGACCGGCTGCTTTGAAGCCACTCCGAACTCCAATAACTTTCGGTGTTGTTTTGACCATTGGATCGTGATAAAGCTTAGGGGCATTGTGAAACCCTTTTGAAAGACTTAATGTCAAGTCAGTCGGAAGCCAAATAACAAGATTGATGAATTTCTTGGACATCCGGCTTCCTTGGCTCGCTGCCTCTGATATTATATTATGCCGTTTTGGGGCGAGACTTCCGCCACTCATAGTGACGGTTTTCTCTAACTGCAAAGTGCGTGCTCGGGAGAGCGCCTCATCAGAGAAGTCTGTTTCTTGTTCGTCTGTCGACGAGCTAGATGACTCTTCATTCACTTCATCGTTCGTAGATTCATTAGAAGTTCGACCAGTAGGTTGTCGTCTGTTTTGTGATGTTTGACGGCTCTCATTAGCAGAAGCACGTCTCTCTCTACTCTTTCTGTGTCTATGCCACTTGGAATGTGGATCATAATGTTCGTTCGGATGACCCAAAGCACGGCCAGCAGTTACTAAATCCATAACCATCTCCGCTGGGACGTCGGCAAGCCCCGTCACAAATTTAGAGATGGCGCCAAATAGAACTTGTGCACTTGCGCTGAGCGGACCGACAGGATCCCGATAGGTGTCGTATTCGACAGGCCGGTTGCTAGTCAAATTGTTAGCTTTCGGATGCACTCAGAACTAGGCAATTGCCAGACTTACAGGACAAGATCATCTGGTTTCACGCTACCCATCTCAACAAGCACAGCCGCAGCGAAGGCACTCAGGCCCACTTCCGTATGCTTCAGATGCCAGACAGCAGGGCGAGTAGGGCATATGGCACATCTGAGTTGCTTAAGATCAAGATGTCGGTGAAAGCTTCGAACACTATCTCTGACGCCAGATTCACCCTTCATCTTTTCCGCAATCTCCATGGCCTTTTCTTGAGTCGATGGCTCAAGTGCCTTGGCTATTGCATCGCTGAGGCCGTCAACAGTGAGTTGTCTGTGAGGGATAGGCACTGGCCCTGCACCAGATCGTGCAACTATTTGACCCCAAAATTGCTGGTCCCCGAAAAATGGTATAATTATTGTTGGTCGGCCAAGGGCTAAACCTGCGGCTGTTGTTCCAGCACCGCCATGATGAATAACACATGAAACCTGACGGAATAACCAATCATGAGGAACGCTCCCAATCAGAAGGACGTTCTCCGGAACTTCAACCTCGTCAGAACCGAGATTTCCCCAACCCTTAGAAACAATGGCACGCTGCCCTGACTGTTCAATCGCTTCGAAAACAACTCTCGTCAGCTTTGCTTGATCTTCGACAACTATTGAACCGAAGCCAACATAAATCGGCTTTGGTCCGGCTTTCAGAAACTCATCGAGTGCATCCGGGGGAGTATAGTCTGATTTGGAGGGAAGGAAACTGAAACCACAGATATCGATGTGTTTTCCCCAATCTTTTGGTTTGGAAAGCAAAGCCGGAGACCTGCATAGAGCGATCTTTGTCAGTAAACTCCTTTTTCTGGTCCATGGCCAAAGTAGCCAAAAGCTTCTCAACGAAACAGAGAGCCTTACCATAAATAAGAAAACGGTATCTCCAATCGAGGAAGTAAACTCGGAGCTGTGATGCTATCCAAGGAATCCAACGACAAAACCTTTTTCCGGAACTTGTTGACAAGGTCACCGAGCCCTTCCCAAATCATCATATCCATTATTGCATACGAGACGAAGTTCACAACGGTAGGTTTGCAATCGTTGTGACTCACGATTGCAAGAGGGTGCGAGACGGCTTGCGTAGGGCTCCAGGGCATCCTGTAACATGTCAACTTCATTCAGAAATATCATCAGAAACCTTCTCCATTAATCTTTCAAACTCACGTAAACATCATATGAAGCGGTATTCCCAATCTTTGAGCACAATGTATATGCGCTAAACTAGGGGGATTGGCAATGATTGCATCCGCCACGAAGGGCTGTCGCCGATAGTCCACTTGGTCGCCCCATAGATCATCCTTTATCTGATGAAGGTTTGTTCCATCGCCCGTTTCGAAACAGGACCTCCAACACCCATTTATAATGTTCTTCATATCCCGGCGACGCTTTTGAATGGCACCACTACGAATCGAATCTAACCCCGGAAGCAGGCCCGGGTTCTTCACCATGAATGCCATCATTTCCGCAGGATCACCACCAATATCGAAGAACTCCAACCCGCCATCAAGTACGAAATCTCGGAAAGCCAGGTGTGTCGCTAATCGGACTCGGTGTCCATATTTTTGCAGTTCGGTCCCAATAGCAACGAATGGCTGTATGTCGCCTCGTGAACCAATGACCTGGATAACAATGTTGAGGTGTAATGGAAAGTCTTTCCCGGCATCCGCGGGAACACCATCGGAACTTTCTTGGTCGTCGATTTCTTCGAGTTCGGAGGGGATGGGTGTGCGCTGGATCTGGTTTAGGAGTCCAGCAATGCTGGGTTTGCGCTGATCAATCTTTATATCGAGACGTCCATCGCCTGGAAAAAGACGTCTGTGTTAGTGGACACCATTTATTTCATCGCAGTCCGGATATTTGGTCGTACTCATCACGCGAACACCGGTGTTCAAGCCATCTCCGGTAAAATATTGCCTGTCACTATCATGTGGCTCATTTACCTCCTCCGGCCAGTCTTCGGAGTGGATTTCATTGTTCGCCTCTGATCTTCTAGATGTCTTAGACCCCCTAGAGAAAGTCCTGGTCGGCGCGACCATCTCGTTCAATGAGATGCGCGAGCGGAACGATCTCGCGCGTGACAGTTATTATTTGTGCGAGCAAGGATCGTCTAGCTGACAGCTATTTTCGAGTCTAAAAGCGTGCGCAAAAACAAGCACCGCACTGGAATATATCCAAATTTTGTGGTAGTCAATGATGTCATGTTCGTGCCGGCCGTTCCACGGTGGATCCGATTCGGGCCAGCCTTACCGGTCTGCGTAGATCCCGAGGTTTTCTTTTTATTTGGAAGCCATAAGGCCTTCAGGGGTTGAGGAGTGAGATGTTGAATAAACAAATGACATTCCGGCTTCTTCCGGTGGATGCGAGGGTGGAATAATGGATATAATAAGCAGGAATTGTGCTATGTACATGCTCAGAATAGCTAGTATACACGCCGAGAAGGGCATTCCGAGGTTAGTCTGCACAGCTACCTAATCGCCCCACTCAAGTTGAAGTTAATGAGCGACCAGTAGCATCGTGTTGACTGTCCCAAGTACTAAGCTCTTCCTTCGGAACCTTCACAAGCTGGTGAGCGATGGAACCATCCTCATACTGAACCACAGTCTGTCTAAACTCGTAGCCCTTGTATCTAGGGATTAAATCAATCCATAAATAGTAATAGACGACACAAGCAGTAAGACTATGACACATTAGCTTGGGGGTTTATCGGACAAGAAATCCAGCAAAGGGTACTCACAGGCCAATGCCAACCACCAAATAAGTTCCATACCAAAAACTAACATCCCCGCCATTTGCCCCGGTGTCTGGGGGATACCAAGGAGCAATAAGCATATACAGGGTCACTAAGAGCGCGAATGCGATAGAAATAGACCAAGTTCTGTATTCTGGTCGAGGAAGATTGAGGGCCTTGCGACGCTTTCGAATAAGTAACACTCCGATCACCAATAGAAAGTTGAAAATATTTGTCGGATAAACAGATAGATCGACCACTGATAAATGTCAGCTTTTTTGGTATTATCGTATGACATTGACAAGGGAAACTCACCAAAATTAAAGGCATCTCCTGCAGGAGGGCAGATGATCATAAGAATAGTCAATGTCCACACCACTGTATATGGTCCAAGGGGTGTGCCAAAAGGCTTGACCGATGTCCAAAACTTAGGCCAAGGCAGCACACCTTGTCTGTAAGAATCAAGGTGATATCAGTTAAACCGTTCTACAGTTGTTTCTTTTCTCGATCTCACGGTGAAAACATACCTTCCTGTTTCCCGAAGTAATCGCGATGTCATCACTAATACCGCGATCAAGTTTCCAAATGCACTCAAACAGACAAGCACATCAAGAGCATTAGATGCACCATGCTTTCCGAAAACCTTCTGAAAAAATATCGATGCGGCAACTTGCTTAGATGCCAAAATTTCTTCTCGGGAAGCAGCAGAGAAATAAGCAACATTCACGAGAATGTACAACCCCGTAACGAGGAAAAGAGAGATCGGAGCACTCCATCTAAGAGTTTTCACAGGGTTCTTTGAAAATTAGTATCATAATACATGGGAAAGAAAAGGAATCACGACAGATGACACACCTTAATCTCGTTGACGACTGCGAATGCGTTAGAATACCCTGCGTATGAGAATATCAATTTAACCATAGCATTGGTTGCTCCATATGCGCTTGCTTCGTCTGTCCCTCTCCAGGGATCACTCCAATTGCCCGGGTCTTCAACTTTCGTATGACCACCCAAGACAACAAGTCCAGCAATTGATATCCTGCATCGTGTTAGCTATGGCCAGGCCGGTTTAGCCTCCTGACGAATCGGAATAAACTCACAATAGTAAGGTAAGAATTTTGATAAATCCAAACCAAACAACAATCCTCAAAGACCATTTTGTACTGGCAATGGCAACGAAATATGCCAGAGTATACATTGCCACTGCTACTCCTTTCATCTGCCAGGGAGTATAAGATATCCCACCAATTCCGAAGATGTATTGCGCCATGACAACAGCATTGCTACTTGCGAATGAAAATATGACATGTTTCGCAGCAAAGACGGTCGGGATCAGATATTTTGGTTTAGGAAATGCTTGCTCGAGGTAGACGACTTCTGATCCGGATCGACTGGGGAAGTATGAAGCATATTCTAGATAAAGGGAAAGGATGCTTTGAGAAAGGAGGTATCCTATAAACCAGTATATCATGGACAGTCCTACTGAGCCAACTCCAGAAAGGATAGTGCCCGCTTGTAGATTGTCAGCTTAGCTCATGTATTCCATACTTGGCGAAGTGCATCATGGGTTGTTTCTGATACTCACGCGTTGAGAAAATACCCGTTCCAACCATTTGATTGATATTCAAACAGAAGGCCGTCAAAAAGCCAACTGAATACCCCAGTGGAGAGCTGGTCTCAACAGGCGCTCCTGATGCATCTTGGTAAGTCGGGACGCTGGAATTGAGTCCTTCAGCAGCTGTATATCCCCCGGGGAGACTGCTAGATGAATCTGCCGAGTCTCGAGTTGACTCGGTGGAGACATTAGCTGATTTCTCGGTATCCTGCCAGATAGCCATCTTGCCTATATCATAATTCGAGTTCAGGTTACTACTAGCAGTCTACATTGCTGCAATGGGCTTTCGCAATTTATGTATGAATGCGACCGGAGCAATCTGCCTCGGATGATTTTGTGTTGTTTCATAGCTGCAAATTAGCACGCCATATAATGCAAACGTCTCGGCGTATCCTGTCATTTGAATGCTAAATGCGATTTTGTTTTAGTATCAAGTGTGATAGGCTAGATAGATGTATCATAAACATGTCGCCATATCTCCGCATTATTCGTAGTTACCTTGATATGATTCCAACGGTATATCATTATTAGCATACTCTGCAGGTGTTGCAAGAGACGTGGCTGCAATAATGTGGCCACAAAGCATGGGTGAATGAGGTAGCATTACCAATGAGTTAACTAGTAGTGTAAGTATATCACAAAACAGAGTGCGATTCCAAACATCCCAAAATTTAACTCAATAATGTCTCTTCGTGGTCTTCCAGTGCAAGGCGTGGGACAGTATTTTGTTGTCAAGATGTCACTTACACTTACACTTGTGTAACCAATGCATCCATGCAAGAATCGATTCACTACATCACCCGCCGATATTTCGGACCCAGAGAGTCATCATTTTGGTTATTATACATTCATCCTACCGAAAATAGCTTCCGAGTCGATCAATTGGCAGTATAGAAATTTTCATCGAATATTGGATCTTAGACAACACTCACTAGCCAGCTAGGTGATATTGGGTGTGATTGCTCTTCTGCACCTTCAACTATGCAAGAAAGAAACTTGATCCTGTTTGAAAATGAGCTACTCATTCAAGAAATTATCGCAACCTTGGAGTCAATTAATGTCTTAATGTCTGGGGTTAACCCGTACCCTAGATCGGGTGGCATTCCTCTATTTACATAGTTGGGTTTATATTCATTCCCCTTCAAACACAAACTCCACCAGTCACCCTTTCGCTTATGAGATCCGTCATTATTGCCGACTGACCTGTGGACATTGGACGATAGCCGATGTAATTCTACAGCTGCATCTGACGTCTTCCACGTGCTCTTCAGATTCAATTGTCACTGGCCAATTTCAACGATCCTTCAACTTGTGGGGCGCATCCATCGGCGAGTTCAAGCTGGTCGCTAGCGCGACCACCTCAACGCGAATATTAAAGGTCAACACGGTGAACCTTTGCAATCGACTCTTCGAGAAAATAGTTGACAAGAAGATTCTAAGACTCGGCGAATTGAAACATGCGCGGTCCTACTCTCAGTGCTTTGTTTGGCACCGTAGGTTCTGCAATGAGCTTGACACCCCTGGATACATTCTACCCTCCGCTCAACCAGACTTCTTATATCACAAACTCCTCAGCAGGTACATATGGTGGGTTTTACCAGGCAGGAACACATGGTCCGACAGGTGGTGATCCCTATGGGACTTACGATTATTGCTCTATGCCTCATCCCCGCGAATATGAGCTCCCGAGCGAGGCATCCGGGGGTGCCGCCAAGCTGGTGAAATTATCATATCTTCAGCGACATCAGCGGCGATCGCCTTACAACATTTTGCCTGGAGGAGAGGTGGGCAGACCAGAATATGTCACTATCAGTGTTAATTTTTTTAACTAAAAATATTCCAGAATCAAGCATATCACTGCGACAATGTTCGGCCATATCTTTACGCTGGCCCGAATAGCGCTAGTGGTATGCAACCTATGCCCGTCTACGCTCAGACGTACGGGGATCCCAATGATCCATTCAAGACTGGCGTAAACTCAACCTGCCAATTCCCTCAAATTACCATAGGTGGTATCGAAGATGGATATCAGCACGGCAAGGACATTTGGAACGTTTATCATAAGAAACTTGGTTTGATTCCCAAACAACCTAATGAGCGCGTCTGGTTTAGATCTAGCGATTCCCCTCTCGTGCAAGCCTCTGCTGGAGCCGTTCTCAGAGGAGTTTGGCCGGATTATAAGGGTGCATTGCCTCTTCACCAGATGGTTACTTCTGTGGACACTGTCAATGAGGGATTCTCCTGCAATGCAATCAGTTCTACTCTTGACAAGATCAAAGCGACCGACAAGTGGACCGAGCACATGAAGGTGACCGAGAAACTTCGATCACAACTTGGATCAATGCTGGGTGCGGAGGATAGCTCATGGCAGGAGACATTTGATCATTTCTGTGACAACTTTCAAGCAAGACTTTGCAATGGATACGAATTACCTTGCAGTGTCTCTAATTCGTCACAATGCGTGACCATGAATATGGCCGAAGAAGTATTCCGAGCCGGTGACTGGGAATGGAACTATTACTGGAGAGGCAATGAATATGCGACCAAGTATATTCAACTTGTCGAGGGCCTTTTCATCGGTGAGATTGTCGCCGATCTTAAAACCATACAAGATGGAACCTCGTCTATCGATTACAGGCACACCTTTATCCACGATGGTGACATTGGCCCTATTCTTGGTGCCTTGGGTATCAACGCGCTTCGATGGCCTGGAATGGCCTCAAATATTGCATTCGAAGTCTGGTAAGTCTCTCACTACGAAGACGGTGATTGAGTACTAACAGCAATCAGGGAGAAGGAAAAGTCACATTATGCCCGCGTGCTGTACAGTGGTCATCCAGTGCAAACTATCCACGGCTCTTTGGACTGGATTCCGCTCTCACAGCTAATTGACATCTTGTCTCCGTTCGTTCCAGAGGATATCACCTCTCTCTGTGGTTGAAGCAATACCCAAAGGTACGGGATAGATATCATGGAATCTCGATTTCCGTGACAGACTAGGCTAGGGCTAGGGTTCTGCACGGCATAGCCCTCGTGCAGCTTTGTATAACTATTACAAACATGCCTACTGTATAGAACAGACTTTTCGCTCTTTAACACACTTTGAAGAGAGTTGCATACATTAATGTATCTGGGTTATCTCAAAATTGTAGTTTTCTGAACACTAGTATGGGTAAATCACTTCTACAAGGCCAAACGGCAATATAAGTCATGTCATCATTACTTGTATTAATGCAATGCTATGCTCTCTATATGTTCAAGTGATGTATATACTCGCTGATCATGCTAAACCTCCTCTTTTCTCTGCTCGACCCCTCCAGCCTGAGTCGACACACCCTGTTGCTGTTTTTCATCGGCGGTAAGTTCACTCTCTGCATTCTTCACCCTCACGAAAAACACCGCAATCAGAAGTCCAATAATAGCCAATCCAGACTCAAACCAAAAAACTGCTTTATAACTTTCACGTTTACCCAGGTGACTTGTTTGAGTTTCCACAATGTCCGCAAACCCAAGCATGACCGCAATCCCCATGTGCATCGTACAATACGGAAGAGCCCCGGCAATACCCTGTCGCGACTTTGGCATAGTAGTTGTGATGAAGATATTGGCGATGTTGAACGAAATGTCTATTCCAATGGTTCCACAAACCATTGCAGGGAATACGTAGGCCCAGTAGTTGCCTCCTATCGGGATGACTGCGAACAAAAGGGCCGTTCCCACATATCCCAGACATGAAATCATCATGAGGATTGTTCCTGATACTTTGTGGAGAATGAAACCACCGGTCACGGAAAGAAAAAGGCCACCAACGGCCATTGGGACAGTCCATGCGACGATCTGCAACGACCCTGCATCCATGAACTCTGACATGCTAGTGCTTTGTTAGAAAAGCTGGATGAGAAGTTTCGGCAATCAAGAAGAACTTACTAAAGAACTCCATAAAGGAGGAAAATGCCCAAGCTCCCATAAAGACAAAGCAAAGATAGAAGAAGTGGTTTCAAGTGTTTGACATGAAATACATCTCCTGGAAGCAAAGGGTTATGCACCACCCAACCTTCAACATAAGCAAACGCAGCTAGGGAGATAACTCCCAGACACAAAAACACCGGAATGTATGGAGTTTTCCACCCGTTCGGAGCATATGAACTGTCTGCGATGGCGAAGACCAAAAATGTAGCTCCAACAATGGAAAGACAGAATCCAGCCCAATCCATCCGAATCCCCAATTCCTTCTTTTCAGCATAATCCTTCGGAATAGAGAAGATGGCAGATACGCCCATGACCGCAGATAAAATTGCACCAATGAAGAAATACCATCTCCAGGTAAGGAACTGACCAGCGATACCAGAGATGAAAAATCCCAAGAAGAATCCAAGGGCAGCACATGCACCGTATAAAGAAAATACGAGGTTTTTCCTGGGGCCTGGTCTGTAGGTACTGCCAAGAATCATCATTCCGGAAGGAAGAAGAGCACCTAGTGCTAATCCTTGACATGCGCGAAAGAAGATCAACATTAGCCAGGACTGTGAGAATCCGGCAATAATTGAGGAGATACAGAGCCATATTGCCCCAGCATTGAAGACTAAATAGCCTCCATACATATCGGTAAGACGACCCCATATCAGCAAAGTTGCGCAAATAACGAGCGACAGTGCTGTGGTTGGCCATATTGTAGATGCAGCTGGGATGTGCAAGTCTCTGACGAGAATTGGTGTCAATACGTTAGATCCGGTGATGTAGAATTCCTATGATGAGTTAGTTAGCTTCATTTCCTACTCGATCTAGCTTGAGATTTGCGAGGCTCGTCACTTACGGCCAAAATCTGACTCATGATAATTGAGAAAATGAAACACAGCTCCGAGAAAAGACTAGAAAATATCTTTGGTCGTTCCCTTCCTAATTTCTCCATATCGGGTTCTGTGGATGCAGGTGTTTGTTCTATATCAGCCTGTATCTGGGGCAAGCCAGACGTGGCGTCTGATTGAGGTGTGGCGGATGACATGGTCCATCAAGGATAGAATAGAATCAATGATCGTTGAATAAAGACAAGATAGACACGACCTTCAACTGAAGGAAATTCATATTTATAACAATGTAACTATAGAATGGAAATGAAAAAAAGAGATGAAAAAAATTTATAAGCTACTACTAGCGCCACTACGGTGAACTTCCTAAAAAGGGGAATAAGATGGACGTCTTCCAGAACCGAAACCAATTTCTGGATCCCATAGCTCCCCCCAAGGTCGTCAGAGGGGCGTCAGAAAATGAGGGTTTCCACCATTAGCCTACCAACGACGAGAAAGAACCAGTAAAAATCGGTGGCTAAAAAGATGAAGCCAAGAAGATATCCCATAAGCTAAACTACTTTGGGAAGTTGATGGGAGTGGGTCGGGAAGAATATCGGAACAGTCGGAATTGCACCGCAAACAATGCCAGCAAAACGTGGGGAATTACGGAGGATTATGTATGCACCATGCACTGGGGAAATCGTGGTTGATATGTACTGGTCTTGATGTTGAACGTGGTCAAAGACAATGTCGCTGCACACGGCGGTGATGTATCACCTCGTTTGACGCACTCATGGACAAAACTGTGACTGCAGCTGCAGCTGTTGACGCCAATCGTTAGTTGTTGAGAATTGCTGTTACGTTAAGTCCCTAATTTGTCATTGTATGTTCAAAAATCATGTTGCTATTTCGAATGAAGCATATTCATATAGTATGGAGGGGAGGAAGAAAAGTGAACAACAACATAAGCTCCAAATGACCTTGCTCCGATCGACTGTCGGGAATGGGCCGTTGTGGGTCCAGACTCAAGTTGTTCTCCAATATTTAAAGGGGAATCCCAATATCCATGAACAAAATTATGTACATCGTAGAGAATAGCGGGTTAAGAAGCCCCTGAAGTAGGTACTTCTCGGGGCTATATTGCAAAGGGCTGACTCTTCTAGTATCATGCTTCGCTATGGGTGATATGTGAGTTGGTGCATGAGATCCAGTTAAGCTCCACAATAATATATTTTTCACATAAGTTCTCGTCGCCTGGGGAAATGACGATATAGTAAACACACTGCTGCAGACAAATGGGCGTTAAGAAGTTTGAGCAATCATTTCCCGGTTCTAGGGGGACTTCAAGTTGGATACCTCAGGGGTTGAATTGAGCCGTGCTATTTACTGGGGTACTAAGGAATGCCCGCCGGTTACAGGTTCCATACTATGGAACTTGCAGTACTACTAACCGCAGGTATAATTAGTCGGTTCAATCCAGAGCCTTTTACCTGTCTCCCATCAGCTTCAACTTTCTTGTATTTTGAATTACCATCTACCGCTATGACTAGTTAGAATAGTTGATCCGCAAATCCAAGGTCAAACGTTCAAAACAAGGCTTATCGATTAAGATGTAAAAACACAGACACACACTCACTCACTCACTCACTCACTCACACTCAGACACAAATACCAGGCTTTCCACAAATATGCTACTTCAACAGCAAATCCACTTTGTTCCGTGAATTAACAAGCCTTGTGGTTTGCGGGTCCATCGAGATCTAGTTGAGATCGGCCTCAAATGTTGAAATTCGGATCTCAAACTGATACACCGCAAATCACATTATTCAATAAACCCCCAGGTTGATCTCTTTCAAGATACCGGGCCCCATATCTTGAAATAGAGGTCCAAGTTCCTTCACGGGCATATCTCGCTGAAATAGTACCAATCAAAGGCGTGATGAACGTGTGTCAGCCTGGCATGCTTCCCAGCGGGGTAAATAAATGATGTTGGGCTGAGAGGAGACCAATTATAGTCTCTTACAGTGCATCAGTGGAGATCTGTAGCTAGATAGAAGATAAAATGCAATTACCTTGGCCTAAGTTTTGGGACGAAGCCACATTTCGGCGTCTTCTCTTCAACTAGGATTCAAGATCCGTTTTGACTGTTCGCAGTTTACCTGTACATTGCCAGAAGTTTCGAAATGGCCTCTCCTTGGTGGAAGAACGCTTCCATCTATCAAATATACCCAGCCAGTTTTAAAGATACTAACGAAGATGGAATCGGCGACTTACCAGGGATTCTCAGCAAACTAGACTATATCCAGTCTCTAGGAGTCGACGCAATTTGGATTTGTCCTATGTACGACAGTCCCCAATATGATATGGGATATGACGTTTCCAACTACGAAGAAGTTTACGCACCCTACGGCACTGTCACCGATGTCGAACAAATCATATCAGCCTGCCATGAGCGCGGACTGCGAATACTCCTTGATCTCGTCGTCAACCATACTTCTCACCAACACGCTTGGTTTAAGGAGTCGCGTTCCTCCAAGTCCAACCCCAAACGAGATTGGTATATATGGCGACCCGCTAAATACGATGCTGCCGGAAACCGTCGACCTCCTAATAACTGGCGCAGCATTTTCGGAGGCAGTGCATGGGAATTTGATGATGAGACTCGGGAGTATTATCTTCACCTCTTCGCGGTGCAACAACCAGATCTTAATTGGGAGAATGCTGAAACACGCGAGGCGATTTACAAATCGGCTGTTAACTTTTGGTTAGATAAGGGTATTGATGGTTTTCGTGTGGATACAGTGAACATGTATTCAAAGAGATCCTTCTCTGACGCACCGATAATCAGTGAGGAACATGAACTTCAGCCAGCGCATACCTTATACTGCAACGGTCCCCGAATTCACGAACACCTCCGTGAATTGGGTCAAATATTATCAAAGTACAACGCAGTGACGGTCGGTGAATTACCCGGGACTCCAGAAATATCCGATGTATTGAGCTATGTTTCAGCCAATGAGAAACAACTTAGTATGGTATTTCAATTTGATATAGTTGATATGGGAATGGGCGAACCGAGATTCAACACAACACCACGAAACTGGACCCTTCCCGATCTTCGCGCAAGAATTGCTCAAACCCAAGCGCTCACAGGTACGGATGGCTGGTGTACGTCTTTCTTAGAGAATCACGATCAAGCCCGATCAATATCGCGTCTGGGTAATGATGAAACGCGGGAAAATTGGTTATTGAGCGCTAAAATGCTCGCGATCATGACTACGGCCCTTTCAGGAACATTATACATCTACCAAGGTCAGGAAATCGGAATGGTCAACGCCCCAGTTGAATGGGATATCAGCGAATATAAAGACCTCGATAGTTTGAACTGGTACCAATACATTCAGTCTTCCACAGACAATAATCCAATCGCATTGGAAAGGGCTAAAAAAGCGCTAGCCCACCTGGCTCGAGACCACGCGCGTATCCCCATGCAGTGGGATGATACAGCAAATGCCGGGTTTACTACGGAATCCGCGAAGCCCTGGATGCGCGTACACGATAATTATCCTAGACTTAACGTACAGGAACAAGAAGCCGATTCAAAATCAATCCTTCATTTCTGGCGTGATGCACTTCGACTGAGGAAATCTTTGCCTGATGTTTTTGCACACGGTGTTTTCAAAGATACAGATCCTTCCAATGAAAGACTTTTCATTTTTGAAAAGGTGGGCAGAGATAAGAAGCTTCTTGTCCTGCTCAATTTTACGACTGAGACAAAATCAATCGATCTGGGTGCGAAATTTGGTGATAAAGTACCAGCTGCAAGTATTACGAATTATGAGGACGAGCCACTCGAGGTTCTGCGACCATTAGAAGGGCGAGTGTATCTTTTAGAGAGCTGAAGTGTAGGACTCAGGCGCTAGATCGCCATTTGTTTTAGTATAAGGGAATGATTTCAATGTTTGTGTGAGACGTAAATGGGGTGGAGTGAGTTGGTTAAGGGTCAAGAACATAGGGGGAGGGCCTTACGCCTCGAACATAAGGCTGATTTAGGCTTCATTCTCTAAGAATTATATTTAAAGGGTGAATTTAGGTCAAACTGTAATTGAGTTCAGTATCCATTTGATAGATTGATAAAAGTGGGATGATTCTTATCACTCCCAGGGTCCTTCCAGGATGGTTACCAAGGTACTCCAGCAACAGCAGTAGATATTGCAAGATTAAAGTCAATTCTTTGACAGGACATCACTTTCATTCTAGATCCTGTCACAATTTTCAAATTATGGACGTAGACACTGAAGCTGCGCGCTCAAGTTCTTCGATCTCTTCCGTTGATAAAGCGCAAGCAAATCCCCAACTTCGCAAGATGTAAGACAAGCTATCCCCTCAGGAGCTATCATCACTTCGTCTCTTTTCAATCTCTTTTCAGATCGAAGCTAACAATCTAAGTGCTGACTTTCAAGTTCTACCGTTACTCTTGGTTGCTTTCGCTAGCTACCAGCTCGACCGGACGAATGTATCCAGTGCGCTCACGGGCGGTTTTGCTTCATCAATATCTGTCGATCAAAATACCATCAATATCGGCAATCAACTGATGTTCTTGGGGGTAATAATTTTGGAAATTCCTTCAAATGTCATCCTACATCGCGTGTGTCACTACATATCCTATTCGCTACGATTCCGACCGTTCTAACTAGAAGCAGGTTGGTCCTCGCTTCTGGATTGGAGGCCAGGTTCTTATATTCGGTATAATTGCTGGAACACAAATATTTATACGAGATCGAACGGGCTTTCTTGTCACGAGAACTATATTAGGGCTCGCTGAAGCTGGTTTCATACCGGGTGCTATGTTCACGTTGTCACAATGGTATTCGACGGAAGAAATAACGCGACGAATTGCTATATTCTTCTTTGGCATGTTCGGTGGTACTGCCGTTGGTCCATTGCTTGGAGCTGGACTATTAAAATTGGATGGTAGAGGGAATCTTTCCGGCTGGCAATGGATTTTCTTGGGTAAGTTATTCCCGAATAATTATGTTCGTTGAAATTCAAAGAGATCTAATGTCTTTCATATAGTGGAAGGTCTTTGGACAATCGTTGTCTCGATCATGCTACTCTCTTTTCTTCCAGAAAGAGATAAATACGTTCAATCTTGCGAGGAAGACGAATCATCAGGAAGGGAAAAGTCGCCTACTCCAAAAATTCCAACAAAAGTGATCTTCGAAACCCTGTTCAATGTCAGCAAATGGCCTCATTTCCTCGCAACTGCATCTGTCTTCGCAACCTGGAGCCCCTTGACTACATATACACCTAGTATAGTCATGGGACTAGGCTTTTCAAGGGTCCAAGCGAATGCCCTTGCTGCGATTGGAAACTTCCTGACGTTGCCAGTTGTCTTCTTCTTTGCATGGCTTAGCGACAGAACTCGTAGGAGAGGCATCACAGTAATGGTCGCAATTTTGGCATATCTCATTGCACTGATTTGTCTTAGAGCTATACAGTCGCATGTTGATAATTGGAGCAAGTTTGGTCTTTGGACTACGACGAATGCTTTGGCTGTTGGTTATCACCCCATTCACAATGCGTGGATACAAATGAATAGCAAAAGTCCCGAGGAAAGAAGTATTGGTGTCGCGTGAGTACTATTTCAAGTCTTGCATATTTTGAATCGTACTGATTTTGACTAGAATGTGTATGTTTCCTTTTCAAATTCTTCTTGTCGTACCAGTAACCAAAACTAACAAGACAGTCGTTATGACTGCAACTGCTGGGTTAATGGCAGGTACACAGATATTCCGCCAGGAGGACTCAGATAAGCTCTACCCTAATGGATTGTTAATCATGATCGGGCTGGTTATCCTGGGGCTCATATTGACCGGGCTCCAAGAATTCATTTACTATGTTCAGAACCGCAAGGCTGAGAGACATGGCAGCCATACCGCGCTGAATATTTTATGAGGTCTTCTCCATATAGAACTAGAAATAGTATCATATCCCACAATGAATGAATCATCTCTCAAGGGCTTATGAATTTTTGCTCGTGATCAGATTTACTTCTCCGTAGTGGATCAGTTCATACGGGCCGAATAGATCTCGCCCACATGCTGGACACGGTTTTAGCCGAAAGCATGGGATCCTTGTGAGTACTAGATATCCAAAGAGGTTGATCTTATCTTCAAGTTATAAGATGCGTCTCATTAACATTCCAATGGAAGAAGAAGTATGAACTCCTCAAGTCAAAAGTGATAGAGTAACATGACCATCCCTGTTCTGCATGAACATTTTCTATGAATATCAAAGCACAACAACTCGAAATATTCAGCCTTATAACTGACTCGCTTAGTCCCGTATCAGTTAAATCTGTTCCCCAGCAGCTCAAGCTTACATGAGAAGATAATTGGCTGTCTGGTTATTTACAGCACCACCTTGGGCCTCCTCGATACACACAGTAAACAACAACCCTAGAACTCTTACCGATCAATGTCTCTGATCTGGCTCCGGTAAACATTCATAGCCGACCGTGGGTCACCTTACACCATGATTTGGGGGCCAAAGCAGATTCTGATAAAGCTTCACGGTGCAGACTGGGTTTAGAGCGATATCATTCCTTGCCTCCGGTCGACTTGGCGCAGCGATGGCTTGTATAGTTTGTATAATATGCCCCGCGGCGGGGAGACAAGAAATTTCCCATCACATTAGTGGTTTCGGCAATGAGAGTTAGCGCGTGTGATGCGGGTATTTTCAAGTCGAGAAGGGGCATCTGAAGTTCGCTAGAGTGAGTACCTTGAGTGTTAGTAGCGGGTACTTGGATTCCCACGAGCCATTCATGAGGGTGGAATTGCAAATTTGAAGAGGCGATGTTTTAGTATTAGGTATTAACTAACTTAGTCTAGACTCCGTTTATTTCTCTGATATTTTTTCTGATATTTTTCTTGATTTTTCTATTCCTATCAATCGTGGTAACGAAAATCGCCGAGTTGACTGGAATTTGAGCCTGGAACTACTCCGTTTTCGGCCATCGCGTACCTTTCAACGGCCACTGGAGAATATCAGCCCATAAATTGCGGAAACAAAGAAATTATGACGAAAGAAAGAGTAGTGTCTCTAAATAACGGACATCGTAATTAATCAATCATTACAATAATATGAATACTTACTACCTAAATGTGTACAAAGTACTACTTTCGTAGTTTTAACACGCCGTCACGCCACGCAGAATGCTCCACCCCGCTCCGCTTTTCCGCGCTCCGCCTGCGGCAAGCAAAACGTTCCTCTTTGATGCGCTCTACTTTTTCCAACCTTCTTCCTCTTCTTTCTCCTTCATAAATTTCCCCCAGCTCGATCTGAGATCTTTTTATATTCATCTCAATCTACTTCTGCGGTCTTGCGCGATCCTGCGCCCCCGCCATCCCAGATAGTGTCAGCTCCTTGCCACCATGGGTCTCTCAAAGACCAACAGGATCATCATCCTGCTCGTGATCGACACGGCCTTCTTTCTACTGGAATTGAGTACCGGTGCGTATTTGCGGCTTCCTTGAATATTGCCTCTGGTTTGACTTCGCGATTTGTTTCGAGGACTGACAGACATCTGCAGGTTATGCCGTCCACTCCCTTGCCCTCGTCGCCGATTCCTTTCACATGGTACAATACCCTTGATCCAATCGACACACAAGCACCTCATACTTTTCATCGGCATTCAATTCTGACTCAAATCTTAGCTCAACGATGTACTTTCCCTCTGTGTCGGTCTGTGGGCTGTCAAGGTCGCCAATAATGAGACAAACTCGAAAATGTATACCTATGGTGTAAGTCGGCTTGCTGCATAAAGTACCGGAGGGATACGTTCTAATCATCGGTGTTTGCCAAATCTTTAGTGGCAACGCGCGGAAACTCTTGGTGCCCTCGTGAACGGCGTTTTCTTGGTTGCACTATGCATGTCAATCTTCCTGGAAGCCATTCAACGGTTGGTCGAACCGCAGGAGGTCCAGAACCCTAAGCTGGTCTGCATTGTGGGTTGTTTTGGTCTTCTTTCCAATGTCCTTGGCCTCATGCTCTTCCATGATCATTCCCATGGACATGGTGGGCACGGACATGACCATGGTCATTCTCATGACGAGGAAGATGTTGAGCAAGGCCATATCCACGATCACGATCACGACCACGACCATGTACATCAAAGCGACCCTGTGGTTGCCGACCAACGCGGAAGTGTTGCGGAAGTGATGCCCGAGAACTTGGTCGGAGCTCGTGGCCCTGCAAGCCTGTCACAGAGCAGCTTCCCTCATCCTGCTACCGAGCCTGCTTCTCCCGGCTCTCGCAAGCGTCGTGTTGATTCTCTGCCTCGTGGCTCTCGTCGATACAGCACGTCTACTGGTCGTGGAATTGGCAATGTGGAGGATCTTTACGTACACCCAGCTACTCTGCGCCAGGACATTATCGCCGCTAGTCGTGGCACCTTTGATAACGGCCAATCATCTGACTCCGACAGTCGTGACGACGAGACCCCCACTGAGCGCTCCGGTCTGCTCAATCATCGGGACCGTGCATCTAACTACACCGATGAGCATGATGGTCCGTTTAAGGTACCTCCCCATTTGATCGAAGAGGACGTCCACAAGGATCACAACCACGCTCAACCAAAGCCTAAGAACAAGAAGGGTGGCCACAGTCATGATCTTAACATGCGCGGTGTCTTCCTTCACGTCATGGGCGATGCCCTCGGCAACATCGGTGTTATCGCCTCCGCTCTGATCATTTGGTTGACTGACTACGACTGGCGGTACTACGTGGACCCCGGTATTTCCCTTGTTATCACCGTTATTATTCTTCTCTCGGCCATTCCGCTCTGCAAGGCCGCCTCGCGCATTCTTTTACAGGCCGTGCCTCAGGGTATGAGTATCGATCATATCAAGGAAGACATTGAAGGTCTCCCGGGCGTCATTGGATCCCATCACCTTCACGTTTGGCAATTGAGTGATACCAAGATCGTTGCATCCATCCACATCCAGGTAGACACCCAAATCAAGGGCGAAGGCTCGGAGCGTTACATGCGTCTTGCCCGCCAGATCCGTCGTTGCCTACACGCATATGGTATTCATTCTTCTACCATCCAACCCGAGTTCGCGCCAGGCAGTGATATCGAAGAGGTTCAAAATGGAGCCCTGCCTTCCTCTTCACGTACCACAACATCGGACGCTAACCAGCCAAGCCGTGCGGGTAGTCTTCGCGACGGCGATCCCCAGGCTTGTCTGTTAGAATGTGATGATAACTGTGCCCGTGGAGGCCAGTGCTGCCCCAAAAAGTCCCCTTGATTTGATTTGATTCGATTCCATTTGATCCCGGCCATTTTCTTACAGAGCCTAATTCATTATCCTTACCTGTTTGCCTCTTTCTTTTAAATTTCCTTTGTTTCTCGAACTGTTCATACCCCTTCGTCAAAACGTGTATCCTTTTTAGGACACTCTTTTTTTCTCTCCATCAAACTCATCCATCATCGGGAGAACATGAAGTCTCTGAAAGAACGAAGTTATCCACTGGATTGTCTCCGCATAAGAACTGTCTGCATGCCGTTTTCTTTGGCTCTGCATGCTGTTCGCCATCTCCTATTGAAAGCATCTCCCCTTGGAATTATATATCCGCCTCTTTGATGCTTGTACTATTATCTATCTTTAATTCACCTCGCATTCGGATTGGGGCCAATGAAACCATTGTATGAACTGTGACCATCATTTTGATCTTGTTCCCTCGCAGTGTAGACCACCCCTTGAGTCCTGGGGTCGCTTTTGACAATTTTCAACTAATTTATTATCCATGATAGGGAAGCATGAATGTTTCCCTAAATCATAGTATACACTTGTGTATATCCATGAGGTTATGGATATACATTGGAATGGGACCTGGGAAAATGGGTCAACTCCAACACTGAGATTCACAGTATTCAAAATAAAACAAAGCCCAGTCATCACATGTGATATAAACAATATTCTTCTTTATCCACCGAATATAAATAATCCCAGGAGAATAAATAGAAATGTCTCAGTTCTCCTGATCGGCGCATTCTACATACTCACATCACGTGACTGTCGATCAACAGGCCTCCTTGTTCCAGATCGACTTGTCATGCACAGTTGTCCATCTTCCACATCGCATCTTTCTTTTTTTCTTTCTTCATTTTCTTCATTTTCATCCTTTCAGATTATGAAGCGTCACTCATTCCGCTGATTTCTCAAACAAAACCCCCCGAATCGCGTCGGGGCTAAGATAACAATCGAGGCTCGCCAAGTCGCCGGACGACCATGAGCTACGCATATCCTCGCAGCACGGGTGCTTCGTCCCTTCCTTCATATCAAAGCAGCTCTTCACAATTGCCGAGCTATATATCACAAGCACTGAATCGGGTTCCTGGGGCGAGGCAGTGGGTGGAGGATGGTGTGGCTTCACTTGGATCTCAGAGGCCACGCGGCCGCGGCGATTTCCAGACTTCTACGATGAGGACGTTGAAACGCTTGTTTACAGTCGCCAATGGTGTGATTCTGATGTGGATATTTACGCTGTGGTGGGGTGAGCGTACAGTTTTCCAAGAGCATATTGATGCTTGTGTTTGGGATAATTGGGAGCATTGGGTAGGTCTTGGAGTGCTCCGAAGCTATATGACCTCCACACTGATTTCATTCAAGACTGATGCTAATTATTTACGATCAGCCTGAACATGCCACCCCGCACCATGTCGCCTTTGTCGCTGATCCACAGCTCGTTGACCCCCACACATACCCTGGTCGACCTTGGCCACTGTCGACTCTCACAGTGAAATACACCGACCAATATCTTCGGCGATCCTTTTCCTCCATCCAGAAGAACCTGGTCCCTGATTCGGTCCTATTTCTGGGCGATCTGTTCGATGGCGGTAGAGAATGGGCTACTAGGACGACGAGTAGCCCGGAAGATCGATATAAAAAGATCGATGATACGTTTTGGAGGAAGGAGTATCGGCGATTTGTTAAGATCTTCATCGATCCTTGGCTGGGACAAGATGTGTCTCCGGCCGATGGCCGAGGTCGCAAAATGATTGCGAGTCTACCAGGGAATCACGATCTAGGATTTGGCAATGGAGTGCTCGAGCCTGTTCGTGACCGCTTCCAGAGTTACTTTGGTGATAGTAACCGCGTGGACGTGATTGGAAATCATACCTTTGTTTCTATTGATACCGTCTCATTGAGCGCAATGGACCAGCCAGACCCTTTGACTGGGAGCACTACGCCCACTTCAAGCGATGACCCTCAGAACCGTCCTATTTGGAAGGACGCAGATGAATTTCTCGACAAAATTCCTACGACCAAGGCCAAAGCGGAGATGGAGGAAATTATGATGCTGCAGAATAAAACAGACAGCGCCAATGTCAGGTTCGACCATCATGTGGTAGATGCTACTGAAAACTCCATTCACCACAAGCCCAACCCCAAATCAAAGGGATTCCCTACCATTCTCTTGACCCATGTGCCGCTCTACCGTCAAGCAGCGACACCCTGCGGTCCCCTTCGCGAACGCTACCCACCATCTGGCCCAGACCTGGAAGAGGATGAGCCAAATTCGTTGAAGATCCAAGGAGGCTATCAATACCAGAATGTGCTAACTTCGAAGATCTCAACCGAACTTGTCTCTAAGGCAGGACCAAATGTCGTCCAGGTATACTCCGGTGATGATCACGACTATTGTGAAGTTGTTCATCGCGAGTTTAATGGTTCTCCAAACGAAATCACAGTGAAGAGTCTGTCCTGGGCGATGGGTGTGCGCCGCCCGGGATTTGTCCTCACAAGCCTTTGGAATCCTATTGACCCTATCACCGGCGACTCTCTGCAAAACAACTCGCCTCTCACGATTCAAAACCATCTCTGCATTCTTCCCGACCAACTCGGCATCTTCATCCACTACGGCTGCGTTTTACTCGCCAGCGTCGTCATTCTTTTCATCAATTCTATCTACCACGTCAAATTCTCTCCCGAATCTCTCTCCAACGGTTCGGTCCTCCCCCTCTCCGAGCGTCGCTCTTATTCTCCACGACATCAGTACCAAACATCCGGTACGTCCAGCTCTACCTTGTCTTCCCCAGGCGGTCTCGCCAGCCGCAATGGTAACATTGCACTACCCCGCTACCCCACAGGTGGTGTCCCCGGAACAAAAAATGCCCACGATGCTTATCGGGGTCTAGATCGCGCAGACATGAAAGATAAACCGATGTTCAGTCCAGCGCAGCCCAAAGGCCTTCGCCAAACAGCCGTATCCATAGGCCGGGATCTCTTGCAGTCGATCAAATTCGTCGCATCCATCGTCCTGTTCATCTACTTCTTTTTGATTTGGCGCTGGTAAATTAGTTCACTCCAGTCATTGTCGTGTTTGTTGTAGTGCGGTTCAGCGAGTATAGTCCATAGAAACTAATAGACACGGTCCTTTTCCCTTTCTCCATTCCCAAAATCCCCTCGGCAGCGGAACATAATTGCCTCGCGGGCACCGACCGAGACATTCGGCTTTCATGTACCCCGCAAGCCACGGCGGGCTTGTTGAGTAAACTTCGTATACGGGATCCCTGCGCACTAGTGTGACTGATTCGCCGAAGATGGGCAAATTTCGGGGCGCCATCGGATGAGTTGGCCAATCTGCGCCAGGGGAAATCCCGCAATTAGTTAGGGTTTTGAGGGCCTCGGCTTAAATTGGACACGGGCCGGGTTGACATCGGCTTTGCGGTTTTCCGACATGGCCAAGCCTAACTCCGTGAATTTCAACATTGTGCTGTAGAATATCTGATATTCGTGCTTGGGTACTGCGAGTTGTTTTTTGATGATACATGGTGATATATTTACTACTCTAGTCTATGTACATCTCAGAAGGATACATTTACACGCTCAAAAAAGATGTAATGCAATGCAAAAGCGGGCAGTGCGGCAGTGGATCCTCAAAATTAAAATACTAAACAAGGTTTCAAACACCAACATAAGCTCAATTGCCTAGACTCCGGTGAGCCAGGTTGGTAAAACGCGAGATCGGGTTACTCGGTCTTCTGCTGATCCAGGTCTGGAGTACGCCATGCTACAATGTGATCAGTGATTCACCGGGAATTCTGGGGAGAAATCAATTGACTGGGGTTGAACAAGTTGTGGAGGAAAATCCGGAGATAGAATTGTCAATCGTGGAGTTCGGCATCACCGGTACTATTCCTGGCCAGATCTACTAGCTCAGAATAACTGGATTTGTACACAGAATAGTCACCTGCCCATCTCATCTGACTCTACATCCGTATGGAGTTCTGATTCTTCCCCATAGCATCTCGTAGAAGAGACTAGATTACCAAATTGCCACAATCCCAGAAATAGCCTACTATACTCAGACTTGCACTTCAAACTCAACAAGGGATACCCGTTTACCTTTTCCCCAATGCGGGTTGTCGATCCATTCCTCGCCCGTTTGCGGCTTGCCTCGACGGGAAAATTTTCACTTCAACAAAATCCGTAATAGTCAGAAAATTAATAGACCCCAGCGTAAAGTATCTAATTCTTTTCCATACTCTGTAATGAATAATTGAAGAGGAAATTCCCGCAACCAGCCCGTGAAACACGGGCCCGATGCCGATCGCACTGTATTGACAGCCTTTTCTCGAAGAATCTCCTGGGCCACGGTTTAACGCAAAGAGTTAATCTGCATGCTTATCCAATTGTCTCTCGGCTTTGCCCGAGATCTCCACATCCTCGTGAGGCCATTGGCTCAGCCTCTTTCTCTCCACACTCTATTCGTCGGCCCCAGTCCAGTCTTGTCCCTGTTTTCTCCAGACGTTGGAACAAAAAAGAAACAACCTAGAGGGAGAGTGGCTGAAGTCCCGGCCGCAATGGCTCATTCTGGGGTTCCCCGTTCCTAAATTGGAATTGTCTGGGGCGTTTTTGGGGGGGGGAAGATTCTGGTTTCGGGGAATTTTTTGGGGGATTTGGGATGATCTTGTCCGGGTTTTACTGTTTGACCTCGTGGTTGTCGTTTGCGGGTGTGGAGTACAAGAAGCAACGTTTATCCTCTTGTTTTTTTTTCTTTCTTTGTTTATATCATACTTTACTATTTACTTTTTCACTACTCAAGTTCCTTCTATCGTGATACATACTGTCTGAACCGAGTGTCTTATACTACGACAAGTTACCTACCGCTACGCCTACACCTACTCCTACACCTATTACTCCTATCCCCAACTCTTCACACAACACCCTCACTATGGGCTTCGCTATCAAGAAGCCTGATGATGCCGTTGGCTCGGCGGCTCCAGCCATCATCATCGGTTTGTTCGTTGCATTTGGTGGTGTTCTATTCGGGTATGTCATCGTACTCCTATCTTTATAATATCACGACGACGAATTCTAACGTAAAGACTCTCTCTTCCAGATATGACACCGGTACCATCAGCGGTATTCTTGCCATGAAATACTGGCGAGAACTGTTCTCAACTGGCTACACCAACCCGAAGGACCATCTGCCCGACATCACTAGCTCGCAGTCTAGTATGATCGTCAGTCTTCTTTCTGCAGGTACATTCTTCGGTGCTCTCTTTGCTGCGCCTATGGCCGATTACTTTGGTCGTCGTCTGGCCATGATCCTGAACACCTTCGTCTTCTGCTTCGGTGTCATCCTGCAAACCGCTGCAACCGCCATCCCACTTTTCGTGGCTGGTCGATTCTTTGCTGGTCTTGGAGTTGGTCTGCTCTCCGCTACAATTCCTCTTTACCAATCCGAGACTGCTCCCAAATGGATCCGTGGTACTATCGTCGGTGCTTATCAACTGGCAATTACCTTCGGTCTCCTTCTTGCTGCTATCGTGAATAACTCTACCAAGAACCGCAATGATACTGGCTGCTATCGGATCCCCGTTGCTGTCCAATTTGCCTGGGCCATCATCTTGGTTGCTGGTATGATTGTTCTGCCTGAGACCCCTCGCTTCCTCATCAAACAAGATAGACATGAGGAGGCCGCCAAGGCTCTTGCTCGTCTTCGTCGTATTGACGTTAATGATTCTGCCGTTATTGAGGAGCTTGCTGAGATTCAAGCAAACCACGAGTTCGAACTTCGTCTTGGCAAGGCTTCCTACTGGGAGATTGTCCGTGGCTCGCTTGGAAAGCGTCTGGCTACTGGAATGGCGGTTCAAGCTTTGCAGCAACTGGCTGGTGTGAACTTCATCTGTATGTACTACCCTTGGCGTCGAGATTTATTTCTATCGCAATTGCTAACCATTATAGTCTACTATGGCACCACGTTCTTCCAGAACTCCGGCATTCAGAACTCTTTCGTGATCACCCTAATCACCAACATTATCAACGTTGTCTCCACCTTCCCCGGTCTCTACATGGTCGAGAAATGGGGTCGCCGCCCTCTGCTCATGTTCGGAGCCGTCGGCATGTGCGTTTCTCAGTTGATCGTCGCTATCGTCGGCACTGCTGCCTCCTCTGCTGTCGCGAACAAGGTCCTCATCGCCTTTGTCTGCATTTACATCTTCTTCTTCGCTAGCTCCTGGGGCCCTGTCGCTTGGGTTGTTACTGGCGAGCTCTACCCTCTCAAGGCTCGTGCCAAGTGTCTTTCCATCACAACTGCCACCAACTGGCTGTTGAACTGGGCTATCGCCTACGCCACACCATACATGGTTAACGATGGCCCTGGCAATGCCAACCTTCAATCCAAGGTGTTCTTCATCTGGGGAGGATTCTGCTTTATCTGCGCGATCTTCGTGTACACCTGCATCTACGAGACCAAGGGTCTTTCTCTCGAGCAGGTTGATGAACTTTACGCCAAGGTCCCTGTTGCTTGGAAGTCTGTTGGCTTTGTACCTTCAGTGCACTACACGGATGTTCGTGATGTGTCTGAATCCAAGGCTGGCAATCTGGCTGACCTGGAAATTGACGCCAATGAGAAGCGTAGTGGGGAACATGCTACCCACATGGAAAGCATTGCTGCTAAGACTGAAGTCTAAAGGATAATATGATGGATATGTTTTGATTTTGATTTTGATTTTTTTTTACTTGATTTATCTGGCGAATGATTGTGATGGCGGTTCAGCGATTAAATTGTTTGATATAGCATAATTGAATATACGATTGATGGAATATACAAGTATCTTATATTATGATCAAGTTCTATATCCCCTGATGTTCGGACAATAGCTGCAACCTAAGGACCTTGTACTTGGAAGCATTTTGTTCCATCATCTCCCTTTCCGATAAATCTGGTGACATTGCATCTTCAACCGCCCTATGTGCCTTTTTAAATAACAGAAATAGTCTTTTCCTTGGAAACGATCAGGTTTTATGAATATAACTTCCAACTCGTCGAAGACCATAGTCGAGCATGCGGCAAATCTCACCGCCCCTACCAGGAGATCCTTCGACGACGAGCAGTCAGGATGTTTCAATCATGCCACTGATATAGCCCCGGTCATCATTTATCTCGAGAATGTCTGCGCCAGATTATAGATGTGCGACCTGTAATCAAAGGTTTTCCACGAGAAACCATCTTCGACGACATGAAGCGTCCCGTCAGTTTCCATGAATCTTCTCCAGATTCCGTCTAATTTCTGAGTAGACATCTCACGATCACGCGTGCAATGCGAATTTTGCAGTCGGGAATATTCCAGAAAGTATGGATCCATTCCTGATTCCTTTCAAAAGCATAAGCTAAATTAGCTCGATCTGCTAGTGATGCTCTTCGGAGACATTATACGAATTGCCCGGAGATAGGATCACACAGGCCTTTACCTAACAGGCCTGGTCGCCGACGAAAGGCTTGCGACAATTGTGCAAAAAGCCGAGTTGTTTGCGATGGCACCTTTCCATGCCCTTCATGTAATTCCCAAGGAGCTTCGTGTTCTTATCGTCGTCTTGTGACTTACTCAAATACACCATCTGAGACCCCCGGTGGATCACATATTCCTCGATCATCGAAAAGGATTCAAGAGAAGAGCAATAATTTACATCACGGGCTTGACCCTCCTGCCACAAGGCTTTCGGTTCCTTTTTTACTAAATTACTCAGCCACGAGCACGCGCCACCCTGGAGAGGTGAACAACGTTCTCACCGCGCTCGCGACTTCGGAGTCCAACGATGAGAGAAGAGATTCAGGTATTCCGAGCTTACTTTTGGAAGTCGATAGGTCAGACCTTTTCGTCGAGGAGTCATGGAGTCTTTTCTTTGGATATTATCAGGATCAAAATCGCCCTGAAGCAATCACGCTGCCAGATGGTCTAGAGAACTTGGATGAATGCCAACGGGCGACATTTCGAGTACTTGAAGCTCTTAAATCTTTCAATCGCACAACACAAGGAGATTTCATTCAGACAAAAATGGAGGAGTTCTTCAAAAAGGAAAATATCCAGCAATTTATCATCGCCTACTTTGATGGCACAGTTCGCCCGCGATCAAGAATCGTTTTGAAATCCCTTTTCAAAATTTCATCAGTATCCACTCCGTTACTTCTAGCAATTGTGCTGATGGGCGCAATTTGTGAGGGATCAGGGGATGCCAAGTTCAACGCGATAGAATATACAGACTTGGCAGAGCTATTAATATTTGAAGATCCATCATTTCAACGTCTTGTCTATCAGAAACGATCACCTGGCTGTGATTTCCTTGAGATGGAAGACATTGAATTGATACAGGCAGCCATCTTAATGATTCTCATTCAGATATCTAGCCCCGACGCACAAAGCCGACGCCGAGTTCGAATACATCGCTATAATACTTTGGTATCTGTTGCTCGATCTACCGGTCTGACGCAAGTCAAGAATCGCTGGCATGATCCCAGTACCCCTTTAGGACATGAGGTTTTTCTTCGAAATGAGCTTAGCATAAGGTGAGACTGGCACACTCATTTCTTGGATTTTGATACTGATTTGATTAAGGATGATGGCGTCTATTGCAATGATCGACACGCATTTCATCATATTTTTCAATGCGCCGCCTGTTCTATCTCCGTTTGAGCTCGACTTTGATCTCCCGGCTGAAGAGGCCGGCGTAGACATCTCTGACTCTTTGGCTTGGGAGGAATGGGCATCAAACGAGAGAAAACATCAACGACCGCCACCTTTAAACCAATTGATGCAAGAACTGCTGGCCGATAACTGGACGGGAATTGATGATCCACGTTTTCAGCATCTGAATATATTCACTCTTTTTATCATAATATCCAGTAAGGGTGATCATCTATTTTCATAACGGATATCGTTCAAAGCTAACTCTCGGTTCTAATTGACAATAGAGTTTCACCCCATTATCTTTAATCTACGGTCCTCCCTTCTCCGATCGACTGACCAAGTGAGTCAGATCGAAAAGGCCATATCACGATGGCTGGATTTATGGGATCATATTTACCCCCGTTTGACAGAGGGCGAGGTATATCGAGCTGGTTTCATGATCCATGCACCTGATTTATTGTCTTTTGCCAGAATCCTCCTTGCAACACCACTAACTGATCCCGATGATATTGCAAAAGACTCAATGGCTCACATCCATGAGCTCTTGAAGGGACCTTCAAGCTAGTGATTGAATAGTAATATTCTTGATGTCTATGTATAAATAACAAAAAACTACCGTGGGAACGCATTGGTATGATTCAGAGAGATAAAAGTGTAAGCGTCAGGGAGGTAGTCGTGCTGCATCCGAGAACCAACCATGTCACCCTTCCACTGCCATTCTTTGAAAGAAATCGACCGGTATCCCAGATCAAATGCTTGACACCGTTGAAACCATGATATGTGAACGGCATAGAAATAAAGAACTTCAGAGCCGCCTTGACCACGATTGGTAGAGATCCAAATGCGGCTATCATGGTAGTAGTGTCAAAAGGCATACCAAGGATTGGAGCAGCTAGATAGAATGTGAAGCAAGCATACAAGCTCCCTGAAAGCAGGATTCCAGTGATTCTTTGCAATGCAGATGCTGATGAGACATAGTCCCATTTGTATATTGTCATGTGTGGTGAGATAGGACGATTTAGTCGTTGGGCGATGAGGCGGCTTTGGGGTGGAGGTGTGGATTTATTTGTTGCGTTGCGCTGTCTGTAATCACTGTTAGGTAAATTAAATTGTTGATTTAAAAAGGGAGAATTACTGGAGAGCGAATGCTTTGGAAGAGCGTTTTTTGAGAATACTGACGCCAGGCCGACGAGCGATAGCGCGGGGAACTGATAAAGCGGCTATAGAATATGAGTATGAGGGGTTATTTGAATCATTTCATAATGGGTAGTATAAAGTCTGATACTCACTCGAGAACATTGTTAATTAACGGAATATGGATGCCAGAGCATACGCGAAAGCAGAAGCAATACTAGTATAACCCTTGTATCTTATACATGGTGAAAAATACCCACCGCTAGGGAAATACCCACAGCACTCACCAGGAAGCCCGACCACAATAAGTAATTACTTAAACTATATAATGGCAATATTTTGATTGGTACCCGAATAAAAAGATACCAAATTTATATTATCCACTAGATTGATAATCTCGTACGTGTTTGAGTTGGAAATTCACAAGTACTGCTTTCCTGCTCATATTGTTTTTGTTCCCAACATGCTACTATTCTCCAACAGGCCATCCTCCGTTTACTTGAATAAAAAGCAATTTCAGGTATCACCACTTCCCAAGTATATTGTGTATCCTAGTTTCTTTCTTTCTTTTGTTATACTCTACTCTACTCTCGAACAGAATAGATGCTGCTCTATTTAAAGACTTCTGCCTCAGGCAAGCTCACATGATACCACGTGACTTCTCCGAAGCCGAGGATCTCCTGGAAAGTCCGACCTCGCAGGGTTGCACAATTCAATTCCTGACGATCCGAACTCTTCTTTCTTCAAAGGAGGATTCAGGATGCATTCTGGATCATCGATAACAACGCCCTGATTGCCCGACCATGTCGGTCACCATACCTCTCAAAACACTCGCTACGCCCTCCGCGGAGAGTGGTAAACATGGAAGTCAACACGCTTTCCCAACACCAGTCTCCAACACGATCGAGCGACACTCACCTTCACATTGCGAGGACAAGGATGAAATAAGCGAAGAGAATGAGTCGGGGGGGCAGATGATGGTTGCTGAAAAGCATGGCGCATCTTGTCACATGGCCCTTCCGCTTGACTCGAGTGAACATCCTCTCTTTCCACCACTACCGTCCTATGATCCTCCGACACCAGCTCGAAAGATGCAGTATTACGCGCGGAGGACTATATCTTTCTTTCTTTCACTTGGCTTCCTGACCTTGATCTTCCTTGGCGCATTGGTCTGCACCGCTGGCACGGTAATCTCGGACGCCATATCCCGACTGAAAGGCAAGAAGACCCCTAAGAGGCCTTTTCATGCAGAAGAGCGAGCTCGCAGATTGGCGCGAACGAAGTCGGACAAACAGTGGCATAGAAAGCAGCAGAAGAAGCATGTTGATGAAGAGCAAGGACCGGAAGAATGTCCCCCGCTAGAAGGAGGGAAGGATCCGATTGTTTGCGACGTCGCCTATTATGCGAGACGGGTTGGTCTTGATGTCGAAACATTTCGTGTCCAGACTGAGGATGGTTTTATAATCACATTATGGCATGTCTACAACCCGCAGGAATACACGGCACTATCTGCAGCGCAAAGATGCGAACGTGGACCCTCTGTCTTTGGACAGCCCAAGAAATTGGAATCTGCACGAGGGAATTCCAATCGACGATATCCGGTTCTTTTGATACACGGACTCTTGCAGAGCTCGGGTACTTATTGCACTAATGACGATGATAGTCTTGCGTTTTATCTCTGCAAATCTGGTTACGATGTATGGCTGGGAAACAATCGGTGTGGATTACATCCCGAGCATACCAGCCTTTCAACCTCAGATCCCCAAATGTGGTCATGGGATATTCGGCACCTTGGGACTCTTGATCTGGCGGCTTTGACATCGCGTGTGCTCTACGAGACAGGGTTCGAGAAGTTAGGTCTTGTTTGTCATTCACAAGGCACGACCCAGACATTCGTGGCTCTCGCGAAGGAACATCGTCCAGAACTTGGAGAGCGACTTTCAGTTTTTTGTGCGCTGGCGCCTGCAGCATATGCTGGTCCGCTCGTCAGCAAATCGTACTTTCGCTTTATGTCGATCATGTCGCCAGATCTGTTTCGTCTCTTCTTTGGAATCCATTCGTTTATCCCCTTTATGATGACTGTGCGCCGGGTCATTCATCCCAAGATATATGGAACGCTTGCTTATTGGGTATTCTCGTTTTTATTCGGCTGGTCCGATGCCCGTTGGGAGCGCGATCTACGCGACCGCATGTTTCAATTTGCGCCTGTCTATGTTAGTGCCGAATCTATGCGGTGGTGGCTTGGAAGTGAGAGCTTCGCGAAACATGGATGCATTCTCTCTACTATTGATGAGATTGAGAAAGATGGGCATCACCCTGGGAAAACCGGCACTGAGCATGGCGATGATCCCGCGGACGCTTGTCTCGGTGGTCCGAAGGATCACTCATGGTTTGGTCCGCAATTACCCCCATTTGCACTTTGGATTGGTGGCTCAGATGCTCTAGTTGATGGGCGTCGGCTTCTTGATAGATTTAAGTCTGGTCGCGAACCACATGTACACCTTGTCCATTCGAAGATCATTGAGGAGTATGAACATCTCGATGTATTGTGGGCGATGGATGCAGTCGAGCAGGTTGCAAAAGAAGTTCGTCAAATTCTTTGGACGACGATGCCTGAGGAGGCACGTAATGTCTGCCGTATTCCTCGGGGTATCAACCAGACTCTTCACGAAACAGAAGAATGACCAACTTGTCTGCTAAAGTTCTTCCTTTGTGTGTATATATACTATTCTTAAGGACAAATTACTACTTTGTATTTATATATATGATTCCTCTCCACGAATCGCCTAGGATATCCCTCGAGTTGTACAATGGTGTAATGTTCGAATAGGGGGAACTCTGGGTTTAGGGCTCAATCATTGACAACAACACGGGGATAGTCACCATCGCGACAAATCATGCCCTCACTGAACTGAATAAGGTCCTCGGCTCAGTAGCCCCGACATCGAGACTGCTAGTGATGTGTTTGATCAAAGTCCGAGTCTGGTCTGCTCACTGACAGCCATTATTTCTTCCACCACCATTACTACCCCTAGGCTAGCATCCGACCATAAGCGACTCTGCATTCTCTGCGGCACTGGCATAAAATGCAAGCACTTCGGTGCTCACTCCCCCCGTGATAGGCGTATTCAGAGATCTCCTAGATGCTCTTCGTATTCAACTCCGTGCCATAGCTGTAACACAAGCGAAGTCGAGAGCAGTATCGCTTCTTCACGGTCTCAAGGCCCTGCGACCCGGAAAAAGAATGACTGATAGCATCTCCAAGCTGATATGTGCTTCTCACGGATGATGCCAGTCACTCATCATCAGAGAGCATGCGACCGTCGAATCGTACCGAATTCTGCATGCCTTTTCTTCGCATTTGATCTTGCAAGGTCTGAGGACATTACTCTTTCCGCGATCAGGGTTTATGGGCTTCGCTGGGAGGTAGGAGCGTAGCGGATATCGTGATATTGAGTGGCGAAGACGCTCTTGGGTTAATCTAGGGGGGTTATACGAAGGGCACAGCGACCGAGTGGAAGGTTGGTTGGCGAACGCATCGCGGTCGCAGATATTTCACGCCATCAGATGTGAAAGTTGATAATTCTAGAATGCTGTTAGTAGATATAGCATTAGCTGAGCGATACCTTGATCAAATCCCACAGTCTCACCGATCTTTGACGTCCTTCTCGCCATCCAAGTAAGCATGAGTGGAGTCGATTTACCCCGGACTCCATTTTCCCCCCAGATTTCCACTGTGGGCCCAACCGCACTCCACTGAAGAATGTCATCTACTTCAAGTCGACGCTGGCGAGAGAGGAATGTTGAGAAAGACAATGTGATTTATCTTGGATCCTTGTACTTTGATATATAATGCAATAGACTTAAATTAAGCTTGTATTCTTGGTGGTGTGATATCAGGGGAGACAAGGCCTATGGCTCATGGAGGGGAATCCCTTTGGGTGTCAAATCACAGAGTGATGATGATGATGTTACTGTACTGTACACGGAGTCAGGCAAGGGTGCAGCTGCATGTCTGGGCCAATGATTGGATATTCTTTGAATGATAAACATCATCAACATTCCATGGATGTGGGAGGGGAGGGCTACTCTGGACGGCATCAGCCCATCCCTGAAGTACTTCGTACTTTGTATATTCATGGATTTACTACTATTCTTGAATTCAGCTATCAAATAAGATGTATTATACTCTCTGTCCAGAGCTATAATCCTTGACAAAAAAAAGTTGTGTGGATATAATCATATAGAACAGTCTAGTACTTCCTTCTACCAGCGATTAGAATGGTCTGGTTCTGGCTTTTGGTTGAAACTCTCGCGACTCTCGCCACCACCAACCATCTCTTTGCATGTACTGATACTTCCATAGATGACAAGGATGCCCCGGATGTCACCTCCCGCCACTTCAACCTTGAAAGCCCCGCATTCTGCTGTCATCTGATCTCTGTGGTATACATTACTATAAGTACTTCTAGCACTCAGGGGTGGTCTTCTGTAACTTATCATCAACTTGAACTGAAAACTCTCCCCTCTACACATCCATATCCATCGAATTTTATCATCAAATCTATCATTTCCATCACCAATACACATTCAAAATCGTCAAGATGTCTGCACCAGTTGGTCCTCTCATGCAGTCGCTCAGAACCCTCCCAGAGCGCGGTCGCCAGGGTGTTAATAACCTTCGTCAAAGACTCTTCCAGCAGGGTATGTATTCAAATAGAACTATTAACAATCCCAACTAACAGCATCTAGGAGAGAAACCTAAGAAGGAAGGTCAAATCCTACGAACCTCATTCAGTGTTCATCGTCCTGTCTGGATTACTGCCGGCGGTGGTGTTTATACCAGCTTGGCCGCTGTTCTTCTCACCATGCGATACCTTAAACGCGTCTGATAAATATCTCGTGTCTAATCACCATTCGTTCAACCTTCCATGATACATATCTTCTACTACGACACCCTTTCTTTTCACGCCACTGCTGTCCAGATACTATCCCGCTGGTGGGTGGTCTGAGTCAGTTCCTTTCTTTTGTTAAGATGTTCGGTCAACTTGTATCGCCATAGATTGGCACAGACTCGGACTGGAGTTTGGGGCTACTTTTACCCTGAATATGAATACGAATATTTCAATCTTGTCTTCCCTTCCACTCTTACTTAGACTAGGTAGTAGACAAAGTAATGATGACACTATTCGATCGAATGGGTCATCACGTAGCTGTGCGGTCATCACGAAACCGCACCCAGAGCATTGTACACATTATTACAGATAAAGAATTTAGCCCCTTGAAAAGATATATGAATAAGACTTCCAGCTTCCAGCCTCGATCTCTAATGCGAGGCACCTTCGAATCAGATTCATGTAATAAATCAATCTCAGGGCTTCATTAGCACTTATTCAAGTCATGGTACATCATCAGCCCATCGAGGGGGACCAGCCCATCAAAGAAAACCAGGGTCCTTGGAATTCCGTTTCCAAAAGAAATAGCTGAAACATCCAAGTGGGAAAAAAGTCTCATGTCTTCAATAACCCCGTGGCAGTGTAGCGATGTACAGTACGGTACATATGTACATATACCCCGGTCTCTACAAAGCCCCGCCCAGCGCTTCAATAGGCATCTACGCAGACGACCTATCACACCCCGCTACTTACTCAGAGCGTCGTCAGATGATGATCTCATCAAGCAATACGTACTGTACCATGTACAGGACTTCGCTTAAGCTAGTATAGTAGCAGACCTTTTGCCCTAAATGGGAGTGAAGACTAGACTAGCCCCTTGGCAACCCCGCACTGAACGAGCGTATATCATTGGATTTGATCGCCGATGATCTTGACGAATGAAGTGGCTTTGGGATATTTTGATCTTAATGGAAGGGGGAGTGTTGTGGGAGGGGGTAGTCGGTCTGAGCGCAGGAGAAGTGTTACCTTGGGGGGTTTAATTGGGGCAATTGACAACTTTATGTTGGGGGTGATTGGCTGGATTTGTCTTTGTTTATTTATTGCTATTGATCTGCATGAGGGTGTATTATGAGTATCATCTTGGTTCATAAATTATTTTGGGACTCATAATCAGCGTCCAAATTGCTTGATCGGATGCTATCCAAGGTTTTCCGGGCTATGGTGTTTTAGGGCTGGGAAGAAACACCCTGGGCTTCATACTTATACTAGGACCAGTACTGGTACTTTTAGAATGGAAATTTCTGGCTTAGTACGAATATTAATACTAGCCGTAAACAATCCATGGAATTAAGGCCATTCTTTTGTACTAGTACTAACGGGCGAGAAATATAGTCAATTTCCATTGACCGCATGCTAGTATAGCCGCATTATCCTGAGCTGTTACTATGGCTCACGCAAAGGACTTTTGTTATGTTACTACCAGGATGTCCTCTCCTACCGCTAGTGCGAGGCTTCGCACAATTAAACTTGATAAGTCGCCTTCCCGCGATAGTGGTCTTCAAGGTACCCTCATAGTGGATCCCAAATTCAAGTCCAATTCCATTTGAGGCTGAATCCACGAGCATGTTGGATTACAAATGACGACTTCTTTTTTTTCTTTTGTAAATAAGGTCGAGTCAGCCCTATGAGCTGTTTTAACTTTGACATGAAGTTGCTTAGGCCTAACCTAGAGGCTATTCAAACGAACCATATTATCATGACGACTGGAGTATACGCAACTGGTGAAACCAACTTCTACTAACTTGCCTTGAATCTATGCATGTCGGGAAAGCTTGTAATTGAAATGAGAGAAATGTGGATCCCGTCATTTCTGGCCGTCTTTTCCAGTGACTGGGATTATACGCATTGGTATGTCGGCGGTTTCTCTCAACTGGAGCTCGGAAGCCTCAATATGGTAAAGTGCTTTTAAACCTTCCTGTGATGGATATGGTAAAGTGCTTTTAAGCCTTCCTGTGATGGATATGGCATTTGAACATTCCATGATAGAGATACTGTGCTCTCCTGAGTTCCAGAGCAGTTCATTTTCAGTTCCTGATTCGAATAGAGAAAAATACGGATACCTCTTCAGTTTTGTTCCACCGGCCCCGGGATTAGCGGCATGGAACATCAATGTTTGATCTATAATTATTAGTACTATTGATCATGGTGAGGGGTTACGGAACTGCCGGCACGCCATCTGGTTCTAAATTTATCTCCCAATGTCATCTTCCAGGGCTGCCACTTGATGCCGTACCCCTCTTCCTTGATGTCTTTCCCCTGGAGGTTCTTCTATCAGGGACGGGAAAGAGCCCTGCTCGTGAAGCATTGGCCTATACTGAACTGGCTCTCAGTGGAGGGTGAATTTCCCTCCAAACCAGACCCCGAATCAGATTCAACCAGCTTCGTTCCCGTGAGCAGTCGATCCTAAAATCCTTCATTATTTGCGAATGTCAAAGCGTTCTGTAGGGCTGGGATATACCTCATTCCCCTCATGCGGAGTATGGGTCAAGGCAATGAAGATTGGTGGGGACCTTTGCTGAAACCCGTCGCTAAGCCTTTGACGTCCCACATCCATGCCCTACAAGGCTAGTCAGACATTTGCTTGATTTGAAAAAGACCCAAGTGGGTTTCTTGGCTTCGGAATCTTGTTCGCACTTAAGATCTAGACTACTTACACCGCTAGGCTGGATTTCTCAGGTCCAACGTGTCAATTACGCTTCAGAGACTGGTCCGAGTCTGAACAGGCTAACATTCTGTGTTAGTTAGTGATTTCTATATTAGGAGTGAGTCATGTGAAGAGATAATCGCAATTTTGAAGTCTTGCTGAAATACTAGTCTGAATTAATCTACATTCCACGGTACAAGGTGGACCTTATCCTCAACTTTGATTACTTCCCCGTTTCTTGTCCACGTCATTCGCGGGTCTAGTAATTAGGCTGGGAACTTTCTCGGTGGAAAGGAGTTCTCAAAATCTATGCAACACCGGGGATACCAGTTCATTTTAGCCATAAATTAAAATCTTACAGAAGTAGCTTTTCACTTGAACTATACTACCAGACATATTATCGAGGCTGTATTAAGCAATTCATACTTTAGGCAACGATGGCTCATAACAACAACGGAGCTGGCCGGTTTCGTTCGACCTGCTAGCTCGACTGCTTCATAGCAGCCGATATATGCCCATTCGCTTCCTTCTGGCTTAGAGTGGAGATGGCCATTCTCGGGCAAAAATACTATCCCCGATTCATGGCATATCCCGTGTCCATATCCCCGCCGCCTTTCCACTCGGGGCTAATTCCACTTGATGAGCAAGCACCGATGTCTCCCAGTATTCTCCGATCTGCAGTAGTATTGATATCACAGGCTATACGGTCCCCTCGCGAGGGGAGATACTGGTTCATCTCCACAGAAGTAACTTGGATTGGGCTGTAGATGAGGGGATGCAGCTTATCCAAGCCATTGTTTTCCTGTGGGTATTATGGCCTACACCGTCAAGTTTTGCTATAAAAAGCCTGGATTTCCACTTCTAGTCTTGCATTCTGTCCAGGTTCTGTGTCAATCATCGATTACAATTGTCTGTGAATATTCAGTCTTCATTTACTAGTCCCCGGGCTTGGCAATAGCATTTCATCATGAAGGTCCAGACTCTCTCTCACTCCCTCTCTCTATTGTTCTTGCTGCTTTCCCCGTCTTCTGCTATTCCCGCGCGACGATCAGAAGACTCGGGAAGCAATCCTGGTCTGAGAGGATCGAAATCACTAGTTGGATATTCTCCGTCCGAGAAGGTTGGCAGTACAACAACACCCGATATCAAGTACAGCCTTCTACCCGGCCAGACCAATGATCCCAAGATTGGCACTTGGCTCGACTTCACGAAAGTCGACAATCCCCAGCCAATCAGGGGAGATACAGGAGGGGATGATCCTGGTCCACGTAAGTAGGAAAGGAAGCCGCTATATTAAAAGAAGATATTTATCATTTCATAGGAAATTACGTCTACGACAAGATCAACAGTGACAAACTGGCGCCTCCTGGAACAGACCATGGACAGACTATTAATGCGCAATGGCCAATGGGTAAGTTTAACTCCATTAAATGTTGCGAATCTTAGAACTAATTAAAGATATAGGCCTCAGTCACAATAGGTGAGATCTTGATGCGAATGTCTTTGCAAGGCTAAGGCTAATAAACTATTACCCTAGGCTTGGAATCGATAACGCTGGTTGGGCCCGACAAGAAAACTCCGTGGTGATGCCGGCTGCAACTGAGATGGGTTAGTATTAGTCTCTCTGTGAGTCAAAGTTAGAATGTCTTTGACAAATTTACCAAAAAGCGGGTGTCGATATGCGATTGGAGCCGGCCGGGTATCGGGAACTTCATTGGCACGTCGCTAGTGAATGGTCTCTTGTTTTGAACGGATCATGCCGCATTCAGGTATATCATTTCCGTTCTTTTGCTTTGATATCGCTAATTGATAGCCTTGGTAGGCTGTGAATGAAAATGGCGAGACTTTCGTGGATGATCTAGTTGCCGGAGATGTTTGGTTCTTCCCACCGTGAGCCTCATGAACTCAAGTTTACAAAACATACACTGATAAAATTCTCCCAGGGGAGTCCCTCACTCCATCCAGGCTTTGGATGATGGGGTCGAGTTCCTTCTTGTCTTTGACGATGGCGACTTTAACGAAGACAATACCTTCCTCGCCACAGAAGTCTTCCTCCACAGTCCTGTACGTTCTCCCAAATTGTTTATTCAAATTCACAGGCTAAACTCACTCTACTACAGAAAGAGGTTTTGGCCAAAGACCTCGGGGTTCCCATTGCAGCTTTTGACGATATCCCGGATGACGAGCTCTACATCTTCAAGGGCACGCCAGCCCCAAAAGATATCGAAAAGCAAAATGTGACAACATCTTCGGGAATTGTTCCTCGTTCCGAAAGCTATTCCTACCACTTTTCCGAACAGCCAGCTCATGAGGTTGCCGGAGGATCCGTGAAAATTGTCGATCCACTCACTTTCCCCGTCGCGAAGAACTTCTCCGCTGCCATTGTCACTGTTCATCCCGGTGGTATGCGTGAGATCCACTGGCACCCATCAAGTGATGAGTGGACCTTTTTCATCAGTGGACAAGGTCGAGCAACACTGTTTACAGCCCCGGATGCTGCAACTACCTTTGATTACATGGCTGGAGATGTCGGGTATTTCCCACAGTCGAATAGCCACTATATCGAGAACACTGGGGAAGAGGATTTGGTATTCTTGGAGGTTCTACAAGCCACGCAATTTACGGGTATGATAAGCAATTTTTACGATGTGAGTTGATTGCTAACTATTTATCAGACATTGCTCTTGGCCAGTGGATTGCATCTACTCCAAAGCAGATTATCTCCGATACCCTGAAGTTGAGTGACAGCACGCTTAGCAAGTTGAAGACGGAAAAGCAATATGTCGTTGCTGGATCGTCGAGTAGTGATTAAGTTGGAGCTTTTCCCAGTGATATAGTTACTTTGAAGTTCCAAGCCTATTTGAAGGTTCCTCTTAATTACTAGTACAGACGGATTCCTGTGGGTGTACATTTTCTGTCAAGATATCCACGAACATCCATTCGAAATTGAGGCTGCTATACAATCTTAAAAAATTAAGATCAAAACTTGGAACGAAGTGCTACTAGTATGAACGCGTGTCATAAATACATTGCAAGAATCTTGGAAGTACTGCACACACACTATAATCAAAAGTTGAGCTACCCTCCGTACTACGGAGGATATTTCAATGCTTCACGCATTCCACCAACTTTCAAATCGGCTGACTTCCTTTCAAACCTTGTAAGGTGGAGGAAGGTCCTCGGATTGATCTGAATCCTCGCTCTCGGCACTTTCATTCGAGTCAATCCTATCCAAAGTGTGAACTGGGAGTTCCCCTTTAGATTTAGAGTCCAGCTCCGGTACAGCTGGAATATTTGCAGAGAGCGATGGCCCAACGTTTCGATCCGACTGTAGCTGGGAGATATTAGCCATCTTTCCATGAATAATGTTAGTGCAATCTCACAGTCAAGCCCGGGTCATCTCTCCGAATCGCGACAGGTTCCCTATTCCCAATCTTTCCGATAAGTTGCCCCCTCTTCCATACCCCGTACTTAAGTACCATGCCATCGAACGAGCAACGAGAAATCATACACTCTTCAACCTGACAATCTTTAAGCTTCGTCCTACGAAGCTGGGTATGAGAAATATCCGATCCTGTCACAGTACTAGTTCTAAGTGCACTCTCATCTCGGATGTTTGACCCCTTAATGCTGCTCCGATGAGCAGAGCTCTTATCGCGAATCGTACTGTCAGTAACCTCGCTGCGTCTGAACGAAGATACGTTGTGAAGATGGGATTTCTTGCCCGTTGAGCGATGCGCTGAGCGGACCTGTGCCAGGACACAGTCCTCAAAAGTGCTTCTTTTGACTGTGGAACTGGTCACAGCACAGTTCCGCAGGTTGCTGCGTGTGATGGTATTATTGTCATCGGTAGTCAACGTACCACGTCCAATTTTGGCATCATCAGGACCATTGCTGTCCATTTTGGTCTTTTTTTAATATTGCGGATGTACTTTAAGTTTATACTGAGGGGTTCACGTTGATGGATGAAGTTGGAGAGTCTTTTGATGATGACCGGGCTGAGTTATACGAGAAAACCCTAAAATACGGCTGCCTGAACACCAGCCGTCAGCATTCCTTTATAAAATCTGAGTGGCTTTTTTTTTTCATTTGTGATACACGCTTGAGATGTTATCAATCATTCAGCAATTTTTTGGATTCATGGTTTCGGATTTCTGTATCTATTCTCTTGGGCTAGACAGCACAATCCTTCAAATTCAAAGTGAATTCCAAAACCCAGTATGAACGCTATCAACAGAATTCCCAAATCTAGAATACACGTGTATCAGTTGCTCTAGCATGGAACATATTGTACATTGAATCAAAAAAAATCAAAGAAATCAAAAATAGGCTAATGGACAATATTGTACATCTCGTCAATAACATAACTTCGTAGCTATCACGGCGTAATTCTTCGTATTTCATGATTGAGTTGAACGTCGGCGCGGTTGCAAAGATTGCAACATCTGTTTCAACTGCTTCAGTGGTGTGGGTTTCGTGAGGAATTCATTGACTCCACTTCTTTCTGCTTCTTCTTGTGTTTCGGCAGATAAGAAGGCAGTCAGGATGACGATCGTGCTGGGTTCCAGCTTTCTCATTTTCTCGAAATGACGCATCTCTCGAGCGGATGTGAGTCCGTCCATAACAGGCATTGAAATATCTGTGTCAAAGTTAGGAATGGATAATTTTTGAGACATCTTTATTATAGTTGAACATACCCATCACAACTGCATCGAAACTGCTGGCTTTGAATTTGTTCAGTGCTTCGAGGCCATTTTTTGCGGTTTCATAGGGTAGTCTGGCATTCTTGACACATGCTTCGATGATCTGGATATTTGTCAATATCAAACAGTATAATGATGGCACTTTTTGCATTAAATGCTTACCTTCAGATTGACTGGATTATCTTCGACTAGAAGAACCTTTATCTTCCCAAGTTCCGAGAATGTAGGATCATTGCCATTCTTATTCTCCGTCGTTGATAGATCCTGCGAGTCGACATGATTGAGGCCTATTCCAGGCATGCTTTGCATTTCGTGGTTCTCCACTAGTGGTGGAGATATCGAATTGTCCTCATTCTCCTCTGGATGGCAAGTGAGGCCTTCGTTCTCAAGACAATACTGGAAGACCTTCTCCAGGGTTTTCGGGCTGACCCTATAATTAAATAATTGTTAGTTATGTAACACAAACAACATCGTATCACTCATGACTTACGGTTGAGAGAGGAAAATCGCTCGATCCTGTGACTTCTCCTTGACAACTTTCCAGTTTCCTGTATGACTGCTCAAAACAATCAAGGGATAGCGATGCTGAGGTTCCATAGATTGCTGTATATCAGAATTCTCGGCGCTATGCGCCAGAGTCCGATACTCGTGCTCGGTCACGACGAGGAAATCCGGCTTTCTTTGCTCCAGTTCACTAGGGTTGAGGACGTCAAGGTCAAACCAGTCTTTGACCATGCGAGTCAAACTAGACCGGATATCATCAAATACATTTTGATTGATACCAAGGTTGCCCCTTTCAAAACTCTTGGTGAAGAAAGAGACGGTCTTCCCCCTGAGTCGATTTTGCAGCCCAAGGAAAGGACATCTAGTAGCAGGAATCTTTTCAGGGCCGAAGATTGGAAGAATGACATCAACTTCCGTCCCTTGACCGATTTCACTTCGAATCTCAAGCTTTCCGTTGAGCGATTTCACAATCTGTTGGACGAGACTCAATCCTACCCCAAGACCTGGTGACTGGGTATCCTCTTGTACGAAAGGAATATAGAGATTATGGAGCAGATAATCCTGCGATATTCCTCGTCCGGAATCGGCTATGGTAATTCGCACGGCCGGAACGTCTTTCTCTTCTGAAGTCGTCATTGTATCTTTCTTCATGAAGAGTCTGACATAACCTGCGTCGGTATATTTCAGAGCATTTCCAAACAGGTTCATCACAATTCTACGCCATGCACCGGCATAGACGGAATAATGCCAGTTTTCCTGCCATTCGATATCGACTACAGTCATCAGAGGAGCTTCAGAAGTTCCATCTTGAGATACCTGAGATGATCTGCGATTCTCTTGTTTCTGTGAAATATCGACGGAATTCTTCTCTCGGTCAAAGAACTCCCGTCCAGCCAGTAAGCCTTCGACAACCTCCTGGACCAAAGAACTCAGATTTTGATCTTGCACGACACCAGGAACTGCTGTTCTTGCCTTCGATTGTTTATCTCGGTTCTCACCTTGACCATTTCCTCGGGGTTGGGTGAGTGTATTGATCTTGGCATAGTCCAGCAGATGATTGAGAGTGTCCAACAGTGTCCGACCACAGCTATGAACCGTTTCGACCAAACCTCGCTGAGAATATGTGTTGACTGATTCTTGAAGAATTTCAACCGTACCAAGAACACCATGCAATGGAGATCGTAGTTCGTGCGAGATTGACGATATAAAGGCTCCCTTTGCACGATCAGCGGCTTCCAGATCCATTCTGGAGACCTCTGCCATGACACTATTGCTGAATGCAGCCATATACGTCAGATCCTTTGGTTCCGATAGCACTCGGCCGGGATCATTAGCCCAGACCAGGTTCACAGTAAACCAGCGACTGCGCTGGAAATCCCAAACGGGATAGATACCAATACACCTTGCATCCGGTAATGCTCTGTGAAAATATTTGATATCCATATTTTCTTGTTGAATATCCTTTTCTGCTGGGGACCCTTCTTCAATCTGTGATCGACCAACAAAATAAGCTTGACTAGACTCATTTGCTAATCCTTCATAGCTCAGTGCAATGGTTCCGTCTTGTTCGATGTGAAAAATTTTACCGCGTGGATATCTTTCAATAAGATGACTGACGAATGCACCAGGTAATGAGATGTAATGGCTAGACTCTTGATCTACATCCTTGCTCGAAGCTGAGGAAGTCGAGTACCCCAAAACCAAGCTCTTCGTTCCTGGATATTCGGCACCTGTGGATTCCCAGTGCCCTTCGCTCTCGTTTCCAATCTCAAAGTCACGAGGATCATCTTTTTCTTTACTCGACATATCAAGCATTTGACGTCTAGCATAGACGCTGGTATCAAGGAACATAGCACCCTCGACTTCCAAGGCCTGGTTCATCAAGCATGAGGCACGGTCAAGCACATTTTGGACGCTGGATGGTGCTAGCTTGTCCTGTAGCCGACTTGTAGTGGGTGAGAGAGGCGGGCGTTGTTTGTTCTTATTCACGTCTTCCTGGCCCCGTAACTGGCTCTCATCTCGTTTGAATTTTTGTATAGGCGATTGACTTCGGCTAATACCTGCGCCGTTGGACGTTGACTGGTCTTTTGAGGATTTCGCAGTCTCCGATATCCTTCCCTTTTTGCTATGATTTTGACCAGAATCATCATCGTTCTGAGGGTCCGATGACGGATCTTCTTTATCCTCGTTGATGGAGACACTGGAGTTCTCTCTCGAAAGTCGTAACTTTTCAAGCTTCTGATCGACCTCGACAAGCTGATCACCTGCTTTGTTTCTAGGGCGATCTCGACTGTCAATTCCCTCGCCTAGATCAGACTTCCCTTGGACGAATAACCCAAGTGCTCGAACCATTTTCTCTTCTCGATCTTCCTCGCGCATGGCTCTTTGGGAGATAAGGTGATCCATGACCGTCAAGCTAAGCTCCTGCAAGACTTCTTTCGCTTCTTCGTCCAGAGACTCCCGCGGAGAATCATCTAGAACTGCAATAGATCCAATAATATAATCATCGGGAGACTTTATGGGAACAGACACATAGAACCGGTTATAAGGTTCACCCGTGACGGAGGAGTGTGATTGGAAGCGGGAGTCTTTAGCGAGATCTAAGACAACAAAGGCGTCTCGCTTTTCTTGAGTGAAAGTTTGCATCGCTATGTTACACATTGGAATGTTTTCGCGAGGGAGTTGCTGGACACCACGCCATAACTTCTGTTGATCATTCCGAGCACCGCGAAGGCTGAGTTTGGGGGTGGCTTCGGCAACAACATGCTGAGTAGTCCGATCAAAAAGGGAAATGAGGGCTCTCTGTGCGTTCAATCTAAAGCTTGCCAACTGTGCGAATACTGTCAAAACATTGTCGCGTGAGGCGTTCGGTCTAGAATCGAATGATTGCTGTGCAAACTTCTCCGAGGTCGTGAATCCCCAGTACGGGAGATACCTTTTTCACGCATGATTCACCGGTCAGCAATCATATACAGGATTCAAAACAGATCAATCAAACTCACAAATGCATCTCCCGTTCGCGGGCAGCCTCGACATTATAGGCAAATTTTCGTGGACCACTAGGTCCTCTCGCTGTACCGGGGCTCATGAATATCGAATTTGACGCCTGTCTGCGGGAATAAAGGGGATAGAATGGATGTTTTCGCAGTTAATGCGCAGTTCAGGATGTTCTATATTAATTTTAAAAAAGCGTCACCGCAACTGAAGGCCGAATTGGGCCCTGAAAAGCAAATATGCCATTTCTTAAGCTGAAGATCTACCATAACGTCATCGTTTTGAAGCCTCGGGCGAGTTAGGGCAATATTATTTTTTGTTTCGGGTAGACCGTTTAGCGCCAAAGTGGAAACAATCGAAAAAGTGCCAGAGAGATGACTCTGACCCGATCAACCGGTTTGTTGCACTGTTCAATTTCTTCCCCAGACTTCCATGCGTGACGTCAGGGTCCACATTCTTGAAGTTGAAGTGGATCGTCTTTTCGGTGAAGATTTGTGCAAGGGCATCGTGAGGTCTGGAATCCTTTCTTTGCAGGAAGAGACGTGATTTTCCTCGGTTGCTGATCATTTTCTGGGTTGGGAATTGCGGGACTCTTGAAAGAGGTTTGGAAGGGTCATTTTCCAAGGCCATGCTATGAACGATGGTTTGCAAGGCGTTGCGCTGGACAGCGTTACTAGCCAGGGAAAATTATTATGACGCAGGGTCTTATTATATTTAAATCTTCTCCTTGGAATGATTTCTATTTAGTTTTCAATTTTTTTTTCCCTGATTCGGGATTCTCCGACAGATTTAATATGATGTTCCAAGGTTGTTCCCTTTGGTGGCAGCCATGATTCCTTGGTTCTCATCAACAACAAAACCAGATGACTTCCGGCAGTTCTTCACTATCCATCATCGTCTGTGGCTTCTTATCATTCGTTAATATCAAGTACAATTATAGATACTACCGGTAAAATTCATGTGGGCGTTTTGGAAATGCATATCTTGCTGAAACCCTCGGAAATTTCAACATCTAGCTCAAGTCACGTCCTTCAATTATCGACATACAGCCATGGAGCCTGATAAGGCTGTCATTAGCCCAGAATATTGGTATGGTATGACGAAAAAGATGCTGAAGGGCTTAGCATAAAGATTCCGAGTCCCATATACTGAGTCTATTGCTTCCAAGCAACACTCACGTTTTGACATATTTTAGACAATACTTTCGGCTATAGCTCTACTAGAGCTCTAGTGGAGAGACAGTTCCTCCAGGAACTTGTTATACACAAGATATCATATTATGTACATCCATATACTAACTTGAGTACTACTCAAGTAGTAAACATGAGTATTTTAGACTGACAATTATATCCTTCAGTTGACCCTCCGGTCCTTGCCAGGTCACAGATTGGCCAATCTATGACCAGGTGGTCTAATACTAGTAATAACTAGTTTTTACTGAAATGGAGCAGTCCTCTTCAGAGGTCATTGCCCAGTGGATACCAAGATGAGAGGGCCGGTAGCACTAACTAATTACTGCAATTACTTTCTAGATCTAGTTTTATCATTTTACTTATACTACTGGTCATATAGATGAGAAATATTCGATTCATTTAGAGATCGAAAGACTTACGGTCACCAACTCGAATACCCTGAGAACCAAGCTTTATGTCACAAAAGTGTGGTAGATGTATCGACTCCGCTTCTATGTAGGGATGAACTTGAAGGACATGTTATACATCAACTGCAGATCCGACGTTTCAGAAAAAACTCCTAGCAGCACGTCAAAGCTTATTTACTTGACACAAAAGACTCTGGTTGAAGTTTAAGTGTTTATTATTACATAAATATATGAACGTTAAGGACTACCTTTCTTGAAGAATGTACATCATCTGTGAGCTGGTGAAATTATGTCTCCACCACTATATACCAATTTCGGATCAGAGTCAATTTACTCCTTGAGAGCAGCGCAGCCGAGAGCAACGGTTCCTCCCTACTATTATTAGCGCTATATTCTAGAATGCATCGGGTTACAAAATTAGGACGTACCAGGAGGTTAGCCTCGGTGCAGCACTGGGGAGCCGAGTCGCAAGAGGAGGCCTCGTAAGGGTGGCCTAGGATCAATTAGCCGTTGTCCGATTGAGTGCTATCTTGATGATTGACGATGAATACTCACAAAGCAAGCCGAGGGAACCAACAATGTTGGCAGCATCAACGCCAAGGACCTCGAGGATAGGGTCGACAATTGGGTCCAAGGGAGTTGTCAGGGAGCCACAGCAAAGCAGAGGACCAACACAGTCCGAAGTCTCGGATTCATTCTCATGCTTGCTACCAGCCAGAGCAGCGGCAGCCTTCTGTACCTTAGCATCGGTTGAGTCGTCGCTGCGCTTCACATTGGAAGACAGAGCACTCTCCATGGGAGAAGCGGCAACCATGCCGGCGCCGACGAGAGAAAGGACGGAGATCATGGAGAAACGCATTGTGATGTTGAAAAGGCAACTGGTAGTCACAAAAAATGGTATAGAGATAGAAGTTCGAAGTTGTTTGAATGATGAGATTGGAATAGAATCGAGCGTGATCTGAAGTTCTGAATTCGCAAGATCTATTGCCCTTTTATATCCTCTGTGAGAGCCCTTGCGCGACACATCCCTCAAGCTCTTGCTAATCTCTCCTATTCTTCATTCCAAAAATTCTGACATCAACTATGTCATTTTTTTTGTCTTATCAGTCGCCTCGGATATCGTGGATTGTCATTGTGAGCTATAGACAAGAAATATTCATTACAAGAGTCAATTCATCCAGCTCGAAGATCGACAAAAGTATAGATAGAGAGTTGTCCACTCGGAGACGCACCAGAGAGATGAGGTGGACCAAATCGAACCGAACGAACGCAGGAACATGTAGTCGAAGGTCTTGGTAGAGCCAGAGTTGGAGCAGAACTCCGTAGTTGACCCATCGATCAACCCGTGATCGACAACCGAGGCGAGCGATGCCTGTGCCTTTGTTCTAAGCGATGTCCGCTGGCCGTCGATCATTACTGGTCCGAGCGCGATCTCATACTAATTATGTTCAAGCATAATCTCAAAACTACCACTGGAACCAATAGTCGGCGGATCCTGCACTTGGATCATACTACCTGGGTTGGTAGATTCGGGGAGGATGTTCTTATCAGTGGGTATGGAGCCTCATTCCTGGGGAGTCAATCTTGGCCTGTGAGTCTCGGTATCCAGTGATATCTATCGAATGGTCGAGTAAATGCCAAGAGGATGATCCACCGCAAGGAACAGGGACATTCCGACGAACGAGCCTATAGAGTGAACCTATGGGGATGAAATTGATAAGACTGACAAAAAGCAAATCTGTACTGTCAACTTCATAATTGTGGACACAATTGGATCTATCCAGGAATTTGTCAGAGCCGCGGCGTGCGGACGAGAAATGAACGGAGTCGGAGTCTGGTTCATCCGATGAGTTGGTGATAAGCATCCCGTCGTTGATTGCACGAGAGCAGTGCCAATTCCAAGACCACAGAAGCTGTACATACATAGATCTTCCGGTCAGTCTTAATACAGTAAGCGAAGCTCAATAGTTTCTCAAATATTGGTGTTGGCGGTCATTCAACATGTGCTTGGAGATAGGAATTGTCCAGTAGTCAGCTGGAAGTATCTATTTCACAGGAATAAACCCATGAGTACCAAGCAGTCTGAGTAATCCAACACTGATCAATCTTCATGACTCTGTACAATGTTGGAAGTTGGATGTCTACAGTACTGCCCATATGGCAGGAACATGCTTACTCATCACAAATTTCCACGTGACTGTGGCTGATCCGTGGCTGCTCCATCTGTGGCTGTGTCTCGCGACACAAAAACTTCCCGCAAATCCTCCCCCCACCAAGCCAAACCTCATCCGCCATCTTCAATCGCTGCAAAAATGGCTCCGACTTCGATTGCGGACCTCGTGGCCGCCCTCCCCGCGGAGGACTCTTGGGGCCCTGCCTCTTCCGCCGATAACATGTTGAACGGCGTCCCCTACGCTCCTTTCTCTAAGGGCGACAAGCTGGGCCGCATGGCCGACTGGACTGCTGAGTCTAAGGACCGTGAGCGTCAGGGTCGTCAGCAATATAACCGTAACTTCAGAGGTAAGGTTTTTTTTTTCTTTTGGTTTGGAATCGTTGTCTTTTGATTTCACTTTTCTTTGATGTATGTGAGGCCGATGATGGGAACCCACACTGACATTTCTTTTTTTTTTTCGACAAAGATCAGCAGGTTTACGGTGCTGGCTCCGGCAGTTTGTTCACTGTTGCTGCTGCTGAGGATGAGTCTTCCTTCTCTGTTGTTGACAACACTCGCACCTCGACCAAGCGCACCTTCGGCCGTGGCGGTGGTACTGTTTTCCGTGGCCGTGGTGGCCAGCGTGGTGGTATGGCCCAGCGTGGTGGCCGTGGTGCATTCCAGCGTGCTGGTGGTGGCCGTGGCCAAGACCGTTTCTACGATAACCGTGGCGGTGGTCGTGGTGGTCGTGGCCGTCGTTTCGGCTGGAAGGACTATGACAAGCCCCAGCGCACCCGTGAGCCTTCAGTCAACATCCGTCCTGAGTGGCAGATGTTGGAGGAAGTCGACTTCACTCGTCTGTCTAAGTTGAACCTTGACGCTCCCGAGGGTGAGGATCTCGACAGCTACGGTTTCCTCTACTACTACGACCGCTCTTACGATAAGCCTCCTGTTAAGAACGCCGAGCGCAGGATCCAGGCCCTCGATCGCGCCGCTTACAACGTGACTACCTCCCAGGACCCTGTCATTCAACAGCTGGCCGAGAAGAACACTGCCACCGTCTTCGCTACCTCGGACATTCTCTCCATGCTCATGTGCGCCACTCGCTCCGTCTACTCTTGGGACATTGTCATCGTCCACCAGGGCGACAAGATCTACCTCGACAAGCGTAACGGTGCCTCCCTGGACCTGGTCACCGTCAACGAGAACGCCTACGATGCTCCCCTAGAGGTCTCTGAGACCTCTGCCAAGCACGAGCAGATCAACACTCCCTCCGCCCTCGCTATGGAGGCTACCTTCATCAACCACAACTTTGCTCTGCAGACCGTCTCCGAAACCCCCCAGGCCAAGGTTTCCTTCGCCCAGCCTAACCCCTTCTACAACGAGGCCGAGGAAACCGAACCCCTCGCCTCCAAGGGCTACAAGTACCGCCGCTTCAACATCGGTCTGGAGCGCGACGAGGAGCCCCTCCAGATGGTCGTCCGTACCGAGGTCGACGCCGTCATGAAGAACCCCACCGGGGGTGCCGACCAGCAACTCATCGTCAAGGCCCTGAACGAGTTCGACAGCAAGGCTCCCGGCTCCGGCAGCGCCCTGGACTGGCGCTCCAAGCTCGTCTCCCAGCGTGGTGCCGTCCTCGCCACCGAGATGAAGAACAACTCCTGCAAGCTTGCCCGCTGGACTACCCAGGCTATCCTGGCCAAGGCCGATGGCATGAAACTCGGTTTCGTGTCTCGTGCTAACCCCCGCTCTGCAGCTGGTCACGTCGTTCTGGGCGTTGTCGGCTACAAGCCTAAGGAATTCGCTACCCAGATGAACCTGAACCTTGGTAACGGATGGGGTATTGTTCGTACTATTGTTGACCGTATTCGTGAGCTTGATGCCGATGAGCCTGCTGATGCGGTTAAGAAGTATGTTCTCATTAAGGACCCTAACAAGTCTGTTCTGCGTCTGTACAGCGTTCCTGCTTCTACCTTTGACGAGGATGAGGAGGCTGAACTTGAGCAGGAGGAGAAGGCTGAGGAGTCGGAGGAGTAGAGAGATATCCCTCGATAATGTGCTTGTTAAATGTGGACTAGACGATCCCATATTATTATTTTCCTTGGATGTGCATACGTTGAAAAGTTTGATAACGACGATCCATTACGATTGTGCTTTGAATTTATCTTCTGGTCCTAACTGCACTTTGCTCATTGGTAGTAGCAGTAGCAGTATTGTCTTACTGTAGTAGTATTTGATCGTAACAGGGCTGATACGCGGCACTAGTAATTCAACGTAGATCAATCATGATCCAATGCGTGATGGTCAAGTTAAAATAGTTGAAGTATCAAGTAGACCATAGCATACTCCAATCAAACAATGAGATAAGTCAGAGATCAGCACAGTGTCGACTGGCCATTGCAAGTATATACATCTCCAACAAGGTAAGAGATAAAGATGAGTGACAGGCTAGATGAAAGCAACCATTGGGAAATGGCAGATATATAGAAGATACAAAGGAAACGGAAGAGACAAGATCAAGATTTCTCAGTCAGAAGTGAGAATTCTGTGTTGAAGAGGTATAAAGTCAAGAAAAACACAGACCAGGCCACAAAATGAACCAAGGACTGGATATGAATGGGCAAAGCCAGAATGGAATCAAATCAAAAACCAAAGAGAAAAGAATAGAATAGTACACTTCCAAAAAAAACACGCCAAAAGCAGGAAATTTTCCAGACATCAAGTTTCGTAATCGTTTCTTAATTTTCGCAACAAATTTCGATTGTCTCCAGGAAAGCTCCCGGAAGAACTCCCAAGAAGGATGGATGATCAAGAGTAAATCGCATCGTCACGTTGGCGAGCAACGCTAAGATCAACATTGGTGCCCATGACACTGCTTAGACAGTCAATCAGTTCAAAGTCCTCCACTACGGCGCCAAAACCGTAGCAACGGACTTTTGTATTGAGGGTCTCGATGATGATCTTCACGTCGTCTCGACTAAGTGATGGGTACAGTTCATGATTCTTCAAGCACTGCAGCGCCATGATGGGGGTGATTTGACCATCGGTGACGAGCTGACGACTAAGGTTGAGAAGTGTGCCGAGGTTTGCAAGAGGCAGATCCGGTGCTTTGTGAGGATATGGCTGTTCGGGAGTCGTATTGGTGATATAGCTGGGAGGTGGACAAGTAGCCATCAAGGCGTGACCCGAGAAAGGCATATCTTCATCATCAGCTTCAGTGACGGAGCGACGGCAAAGATAGTCGGTATGTTCGCGACAAGGCCCTTCCAAACTGTGTGTATATAGAGTCAGCAAGGTACAATGGCTATGTTGAGTGGAGATAACCAGGGGATGAAAGAAGGATGTGGCGTACGTTAGAATAAAGTCAACCTGGAGTTGTGGGTCTTTTTCAAAGACGCCACCCATCGCAGGGACAGGAGAATCTTCGATTTGGCAGGCGGATCGGTCCATCGCACCAATACCCTCGCTTGGGCCAGCATGGTAGACCTGTTGCTGTGGAGCAAAGCCCATTGGCGGTGAAACATCCATGCCACCACCACCGGCACCTGGACTCATCCCAGTCGAGATCGATGTTGCTGGAGTAGTATTTTGATGGCCGGTGGAATTTGAGAGACCGGCGGTTTGTGAGCCAGTGCTGCTGGCTGCAACGGGACTGGACTGGTATCCGACAACCGGGCGTTCTGCGCGACGTTGCTCGAGTTCGGGTTCGTAGTGGATACCATGCGCGATGAGAATTTCCTTGAGAATATCATTTTCCGTACGGACAGCGTGTAGGGCTTCCTTGTGTTGTTGTAACTGGACGTTGGCATCGGTGATTTCGGTGGTGTAGGCCTCTCGTAACCGCGACACTTCCGTCTCCAACGATCGCATATATTGTTCCTTTCGTTCGCGATGAGTTCTGGCAGACGATGTTAGAATTATACGAGAGAAATTCGAGGAGAGATTCTCTACCGTTGAGCCTGACGATTCAACTCTTGTCGTCGAGTCAGAGCTGGCTTGCTATCAGGTTTGGGGCCTCGACGTTTCGGTGGCTGGCCACCATCTAATGGCAGTCAGTAGATGTATAATTTGTCAAATGTGCTCCTCATCTCACCTCGCGTGCCTCTTTTCGAAACGGCTGTATTGGCACCAGTAAACAGCTTGAAGAATTCACCGCCAAAGCCTGTTCTGGTCGGAGTGGACGGTTGTTCTGCGATCGCACCGGAGCTCCCTCGGGAGTGCCCGGCGCAAGGAAGTCAGCGGGCATGAAGGGATGCAATATGAGATGGGATGCTTTATAGTAGTAGAGTAGAGTGTAAATCAAAAGGAATAGGATAGGGAGACGAAATCAGGAGGGAATGCAGAGTAATTGACAGTAGCACACTGTGTACAGCAAAGCGCAACGCAGTAGGTAAACACTCACCAGGGAGTTGTTGCATCTGATCCATCGGATACACCCCGCCGTTAGCCATGATGAGGGGAGAGGGAAGAGAATCAAATGCAAATGTTAGAATGAATCAGTTTGGAGAAGGGTTGAGTTAAGAGGAAGAAAGACGAGAAGAGAAAAAGAAGAAGAAGAAGAAGAAGAAGAAGAAGAAGAGAGAAGAAGAGTTGAAGTTGAAAGTGAAAGTGGAAAGTGGAGGATGTGATGGATCGGGCTTGGCATTGACTTCCCTTCTTCACAGCAGCAGTTCATCAGCAATATACAACAATCAAGAGATACAGCAGGAAAGAGAGATGGATTGAGGGAAGAATATAGGAGAGAAAGGAAGAAAGAATAAGAAGAAAGAGTGCTGGTATTCTGATATCCTACACTATTGGCTTCATTCGATAGTCGCTGCACTTCATCACACTGACAAATACTTCAAGTACACAAAGTACATCACACAATTCCCGCGCAGATCCAAGTGATTTCTATACAGAAGATTCTATTCAACTTGATCTACGGGGTACTCTATTACATCGTCTACTCTGCCATGATCCTCGTCCATGTGGCTGCTCCAAGCAGCGCCACGGACGATGCACGATATCAAGCGCAGGTCAACGCCATTCTCACTCTTCCCCCGGTTTCTGCAATGACTCCTACATTCAATGCAAATAATGCAACTACTATGACCGATCCAATGACTGCAACTTCTTCTGGATCCTCCCCCACAGACACCCAGGATCGAAGAGACCAAACGCAGTTCCCCTGGACACCCAGTGCCCCTGCAACTATGCATCATCGAAATCCTCGAAATTCTCACTCTCGCTCTCGCTCTCAATCTGGCTCTACTTTCCAGTCTCAGTCCCAGTCCCAGTCCCAGTTCCAGTCTCGGTCTCGCCCAGACCAAATTGGTTCAAACCCCGATCTCCAGTCTGCGATGGGGCCAGAAGTACTGGCCCCGGCGCTATTAGATCGCCCAGTGCAAACACCCTCACAACGCAGCCTTGCAAATTCAATGTCGAATTCTCTGCAAAGTTTGATCAGCGTCGTTCCTGATTCGCAGCCATTCTGCCAGGAACAAGGCGAGCCTCGTGCTCATCTATCGAATTTTATATCGCCACAAGCGGAGGCAAATTCCAGTGCGGATCAAGCTAAGACTAACATGGTCCCTGCACGGAACTCGGTACCTGAATCCTTGGCTAATCGTGATCATAATCATGATCCTGATCTCGATCTTGATTTGCCAATCCAAAATATTCTAGACCCGATCTTCACTACTCAAGAAGGTCCGGTGGACTCGGAGGGTATCACCAAACGCCGTCGTCTGAATACAGCCCCTAATCCCTCGACTTTACTTCAACACCCCACGAAATCTCCCTCTCCCCTTTCAAATAATCAACAGCACACCCGTCACAGAAGTCTTCCTACAAAATCATTTCCCACAACCACCTCCTCCACCCTCCCTCCTTTCCCTATCGAAATTCACCCCCCTCCACCTCCAATCTCCACATCCCCTTTCACAACACACATCACCCAAACCCTATCCATGCTCACCCAACGCCTCAAACCAGAAAGAATATACAATCCAGTCCAACAAACCAGAGACCTCGATACATGGGAACGAGGTTACTGGGCTGTACCAATAACCCTCGATACGGTCGAGATATCATCATCCAAAAGTTGGAATATAACCTTCTTCAGCCGATTCTGGGCATTTCTCTCTGAGTTTATTGGGAAAGATGCTCGTGCAGGTTGGGGAGTATGGTGTATTGCCGAAAAGATACAGGAATATACACACCCTTTACCTTTACCATCGACTGCATCTACAGATGAATATTCAACTCAGGACTCGAACGCAGATACAAATACAGACAGAGCGGCGACAATATCCGTCTTGCTTAAAGTCTATACATGGGGTGAAGTCGTGATGCATGTTTATCTCCTTTTATTCTTGGCTAGTGAGAGGAGAATTAGAGGGTTGGGAGCTGAATGGCGTGATGCTGCGGAAGAAGTTGTCATTCGTATGTCTGGGTGATGCGCATCGACTTATCAAGTTGATATATTGCCTACGAGCATGATTATGATAATGAGGGTACCAGTGATAATGACCTGTATAATTATGATAGTAATAGAAGACCCATGGATGGTTACAAGGACGATTTTAATACCAACTGCCATTTCCATTGCTGACAGTTGAAACATCAACTACAGATGAAACTGAGATCAGTTTACAGTTGAGTTATGCACCTGGACTGAGTTTATTGTACAAGCTAAGCATTCAAGTGCAATAGAGCCGGAAATCGGACGAAAAGAATGAGAAGAAGTGAAAGGAAGGAGAATTGGAATGGTCACAATCCGCTGGGACACAAAAAGAAGAAGAAAAGTAAGGTAGACGTGTACAAAGAAATCAATTTGATGAACAAAGAGAAATATGGTGCTCCCAGTAAATATCCCATTCATCCCCAATGCGCCACACACCGATTGAGAAGAAGCGAAGAAATGCAGGATAGTCAAGTCAGAATTCAGCACTGGACTGCACGACGATATAACTAGTAATTCAACTCGCCACTGCCAGACCCGTCAACTGCATCGAGATCTTCGTAGCTCTTAATGCTACGTCCCTGGATCGCTTCACGAGGAGGCATCGGTTGACCACCACCGGCACCCATCGCATCAGGGAACGAGTTCGGTCCTACGATTCCAGCGGCAGGGTGACCCGAAGGAGGATAACGACCACCAGCCCCGTACATATTTGACATGCGTACAGGGCTAAGTCTACCGTTCCCGTTAGGTCGCCGGCGGTCATAAGGCCCAGGTCGAGGATTGTGGCGGGTGTTTCCACGACGCATGGCGCCGGGATGGTGCAAGCCGTCGCCTGCAACGACTCCATTGCCCCAGGAAGCTCCATTGCGAGACATCATTGGTGGCATGCCTCGGAAGGCAAACCCAGGGACGTCTGGGTTGTATGTATATGCCATTTGAAGACCGTGTCCGTGGGAGGGACCACCTGGGCCGAACGGATTTTCTTCGTTCTTCTTGGGATCAGGGTGTGGTATCGTGAGACGTGATGGGTCTGTAGCGAACTTCTTCACGAGTTCCATCTGAAAATCATGTTAGTAAATTATATCGAGTACATGTGACCATAATTTAAACTTACCTCGCTCTTGATATTCGCCCGGAATGCTTGGTGGCCTGGGTTCTTCGGTGGCTGGCCCTCAGCTCCACGTCCAGTAGTATGATTCAACCAGAAGCGCTCGGCGGCAAATTTCTTTGAACAGTCTGGCAATTTGCAATCGAAACGAACTTGCTTTCCCTCGTCGGTGTTCACAATCCGTTTCAAAACATGATGCGACAATAACTCATCGATTGTCGCTTCTTCTTCGTCCATGCAATTGAATTTGCGCAAGTCAACGGTCTCTGGGTCCAGGATCAGACTCAGTCTATCTTCGAATCTCTTAACATGCTTGAATGCCGTTTGCAACTGTTTCTCGTTCTTCGAAGCATTCCGTGGCTGTCTTCTTTCCTGCACTGGGGAAGACTCTCCGTCCTCCTGCGCCTCCTCTTCCGCGGTAGGAAACTCGACACCAATGACGCTGGCATCAGCAACCTCCTCGGCCCTTCTAGAAAGAGTTCCACGTGGCCGGCGAAGATGACCTTGGCATTTTTGCGTGAGGCCGTGGACGGAATCACTTTCGTGTACACAGTAAAAGCAGAAATTGTGAACCCGTCGCAGGTATTCAACAAGCAAGTCGAGCTTCTTCTTCTTCACCAGGAGATCCATATCATCTACATCGTCTCTTTGTTCCTTCTCCTCGCCCTCTTCCAGCTCTCCATCTTCAGCATCTTCGTCGAAGCCGGTATCCTGTTTCACACTGACAGGACCAGTTACAGGAGGCTGCAGCCAGCCCTTTCTGTTCAAGTCTTCGACACGTTCCTCAATCTTGGAGACTGCATTGGCATCGTAGCCCAACACATCGGCCAATTCTTGGTCCATCTTTTCTGTCAACCTCTGCGCAAGGCTGAGATCCGCTTCGATTCGTCTTGGGGCAGAATACAGGTCCCACAATGTTTTCTTCGACAAAGGGGGCGGATTATGGACTCCCATGTGGCAAGTGAAGTCACCGTGAACCGGATCATGGATCTTCTTTTCATTCACCGCTTCAAGGGCTCTCTGGGCTGTGTTTGCAACGATGTTATTGTTGAGCTTGGTTTCATCGTCCATCTCAATGTTTGTATCACCTTCCTCGTCGCGCCCATCGCCACGCTCGACGACATTTGATGCATCTGCCGCAGGATGTAAAATGATCCATCCCATGCGGTGGAACTTCTTCTTTGGTTTAGGGTCCGCGAGACTGAGCCATTTGAGACCGCCATCGCCCTCCCCAAGATGCTCCTTGAGAAACTCTTCGACCTTTTCTCGGCTTATATTGGGGGCCAAGGTCTTGATGAGTAGAGTTGGTTGAGAAAGAGTCTCATCGCGAAGGTCTGCGCCCCGGGCTGGAACCAAGTCTTGTCCACCCTGGGTTTCGCCGGCAGTGGTTGTCTCGCCTTCCTCTTTCTCGATAACTCCTCCGGCACCATCATGCTCGCTCTTGTGGATTCCCTCTAAAGAGAAGTCATCAAAGCCACCTTCGCTTAAATCACGCTGCCATTGCTCAAAGCCCTCTTTCCGGAAAGCGAGAAGGCGCTCGCGGAAAGAGTTCCGTAGTTCGTCATTATAGCGTTCTTTGAACCACTCGTCGTCCCGATGCTTCTTCACGAAGGCCCGAGTAAACTTGATGAGATAATCTTTGTAGTCCTTCTCCAGTTGAGCCTCCTCCTTTTCACGGTCTTCCCACGCTTCGCGCTCGCCCTTGATACCATTGGAGGATTTAATGCTGTCTTGATTCTGTCTCCACCAGAGACGGAATTCCTTCAGCTCGAGTTCGAAATCAACAGAGAGCGGATCAGGGTATACAATTGGCGGTGAGCGATTGCGATTACCAGGGGTGTAGGAGTCTCGGGATGAAAAGGGAGAGCGGCGGCGTTCCCGAGGACGTCCTTCGCGAGGACCAGGATAGAAGCTATCTCTAGGCCGGCGGTCCGAAGGTTCATAGCGATCGATCAGGGGAGACCGGGAGCGAGGGCGGCGACGGCGGCGATCCTGGGGGGCTGGGGAGAAAGTTAGTATTAGAGAACATGGGGATCGTGATAAGCCCAGGTGTGTCATACACGGTGATCGGCGTCGGTAATCGCCGGATGCTCTTCCAGAGAAAGAGTCCCCGTCTCGGGGTCGTCCTGGAGACATGCGCTCGTCGAAAGAATCCATCGTCTTCCCGCGAAATCAAAGGTTATGATGTGATTCACGGCTTTGCCGCGGCTAGGTATGTTTTAGACCACCAAGCGTTTAGCTAGGGTAATCTGCAAGATGAGCCGATGGGATTGTCGTGAGTGGCGTCAGAGAGCTAAGATGTGCCATCGTCAATGTCAGATCCAGCAATTCGGAGTGAAAAGCGAGAAGTTGCGGTGAACTGTAGTTTGGTGTAGCTGAATGAAGCTGGGAGGATTCATGGAAAGGGAAAGAAATCATGTGATTGGGAATTGAAGATGAACGAAGTAAAGTGACCGTCGGCCTGGCAGCTCCCAGGATTAGGAAGCATGTCGTGACCGGAAGCGACGAGTGTGGAGAAAATAGAAGAAATGGGCAGAACCTTAGACCACCATGGGGATGCGCCAGGACCGAGCTAATGAAAAGAGATAATTGCGAGGCTTGCAAAGGCGCGAAGCCTAAAGGGCGCAATTGCGGTCCTCGGGGGAATGCAGGCAGAAAGAGATAGATGATGAAGCGGGGGAAAGCAGATGACCAGAAGATGTAGGGGAGGAAAAGAAAGAACCAAAAAGGGGAGAATGAGGAGTGCAATGAAATAATAGGGAAGGCAACCTACAAGAAGCCTTGGAAAAAGCGATTGAAGAGCGTCAAGCCGAGCTCTTTGGAGATGCGAAGATGAACAGCGGCGAAGTTCAGCAACGAAGGGAGCGGCTGAAGGAGAAAGGGGAAGGCGGTGTGGGATGGTAATTAGGAAGAGCTAGCTGGATTGGGTTAGACTGATAGTGTCACCTGATATCATAAGCAGAGTAGAGTAAAGTAGAGCAGCAGCAGAATGGAAGAATATAAATTGTGAAATAAAAAAAAGTACAAGTATGAATTCATTAGAGATCGAAAAGAATCTGGTGTACATTGACACAATAAAAAGAGATTAATCTCAAAGGAATTATGGATGGAGTAATCTACATCACATAGACCATAAACGAACTTGAAGTATGCAATCGGAGTAACTAGAAAATGCCTGCTTTGAGAGTTGTTTTCAAACAAATACAAGGATATCAGTATAAAAGCAGATAAGCTGAGAATCACCTGGGTATAATACTAGAATACTGCTAGCATGCAATTTCCTATCTATGCAAACAGTCTATATTAACAGGCAATTCTGACTCATACCCACTATAAGTACGTATGAAATGGAGCGCAAGGTACATAGTGTATTGAATAGTACTAGATAGAACAGATATAGGGAGCAGTAATAGAGCAAGTGTTATCTGCAATATTTCAACAGTCATCATGATACTGGCAAATTGTTTCAGCCGTATATACCGTCCAGTGCCGATGGTGGGATCGCCAGCCTCTTGCGGGGTGAAAGAGAAAGTCTATGTTTAGTACTTAATAACTCTATATATCTCTTTCACAGTGAGGACAAGTGAAATTTATCATAAATGCTATTCCAATTGCACGCCAGGTGACTCCTTAATGCAAACAACAAAATCATTCAACCTCCTACAGTAAAAAACCTTCCTCAAATACCAACCATCTCCATCATCTACGCCAGTGGCCCGTGCACGATATCTCCACCACTTCCATCAACCCCCACAAATTGAATCTCCTTCACAAACCCCAGTGTCCCTAAAATGGGCGATCTCCTCAGCTCGCGCTGGGCCCCCAGCGCGAGCTCCCAATACAATAATCCACCCCTTCGCCGACACCGCTCCGAAACACCCATTCGAACACATCCCAAAGACCCATCTCCATCCCGCACCCAACCAACACCAACCACCACCCCAATCTCCAGCCAACTACCACCAAGCGAAGAACTAGCCCGATTCATGAAAATCGTCTCAAGATTACGATGGAAATTACCATTTCTAGCAGAAGCATACCGTCTCGCCACATTACCAGACGTAGCAGGAGGTCTAGGTTCAGCGGATGATCATCAGCACGCAGAAATAATGTTCAAAATCGATTTCCATGAATATTACGCCTTACTCGAACGAGCAATCGTTCATTTACTCGCAATTTTCAATATAAGCGTATCATCACGCAATAATCCCTCCACCCGTCCAAGCAACAATGCAGGAATACACAGATACCACGCAAACGTCCTCTCAGCTCTAGAAGAAGAATCAACTCCCCTCACACCGGTACTGGGAAGTGGTAAAACAATTCACTTACTACGACAAGCGAAGGAATTACGCAATAGATGGAAAACGGCAGATATGACAGATGCCGAGAAAGAAAGTGATCCAATCGGGGATCGAAGTGGTGTTATTCCGTTATCGAGTTATAATTTCGAGGAAATTATTTCGGGCATTTTTGCGGGCTTGGAAGAAGGGTATATTCGGGCGAAGACGCATGTTGATCTTTGTCGGAGACCTGGGGATGAGAGTTATGATTTTGGTGGGAGTAGGGAAAGTGAGGCTGATTGGGACTTTATGGTTGATGCGATGGATTGGGAGGCTGTTTGATTTGGTTGAGCTTGGATTGGCGTTTGTTTCAATCCATGAATGAAACTGGTGTTGGGTGTTGTGGATGCAGAGAGCGCTGGTCGCCTTGCTGCGGACATTCTGGGTTTGTTTGACATGATGGTAGAGATGAGCGTATAAAGTTGTTCGTTGCAGATTTGGTGCTTCCACTGCCCCTTAGATTCAACTATTGTATATACATTGAGAGATACAAATGACTGGCCAAGGCCAAGGTAAATACTGGTTTAATGGTTATTATACACTAACGCATAAGAGAAGGATTCAAGGTAGCAACACTGGTAGTATTAGGACAATTGCACAAATGAACTGCAATGCGAGTGGACATCTCGTACCTCCAGGCAATGAAGTGTATTCGTGCTAAATACTAAGAAACTAGGAAACCAGGATACTAAACTTATAAAAGAAATGGATAGTAAACAATATCTTCATTCAAATGGTATAAGCATACTAGTAACAAACTGGTCCGAATCCATCACAGCAACAGAAACAAAACCAAACACATCCCACCAAATTCAAATCTGTTTTTCCAATGAAGGATAACCTCTCTAATTCCCAGCCCGGAAGAATCAATCCAAAACCCAGAGACACCGAAAAGAGAAAGAAGAAGAAAAAAAAGTCGTTTCAAAATAGTCGCAAGATGGGGAGTTCAGAAGCAGAAGAGGGTCAAGAAAAGGGTCAAGAAGAAAAGGATCACAGGGGCAGTTAACACCTAAATTGACAGTCGGCAGATATCAAGACGAACGTAATATCACATCTGTGACTAGTTGAAAGAGAAAGAACATTCATAGAACATGACAGTCACGATGCATTCCAAGTAATCACAGTGTGATTGGCTGTACTGTCGATCATATACAGAGTGGGAGGACGCTGATCGAAATTAACATTCCAGCTCGGGATGTGGTCACCTCAAACCCGGTTCCGATATCTCGACCATTCACTTCTAGTACCTGCGAGAAGAGCAGGACGAACAGAGGAGTTAAAGAAGTGAAGGACGAAAGAGTAAAGCATGAGGTAAGGAGTCCAAAATGTCGGTCATTCTGATAAAGAAAAAAGTAGGTGCCATGATGGGTCACAGCTGGAGTCTGTTTCAATCAGCGACCCTCGCGGAAATATGGGTGGAAATAGTTCCCATCCCAAAAAGAGTTATAGACAGACAATCGGTGGGTAGCAGGGGAAATTTCCGAGGAAAACGGTGATGAAGCACATTGTAGAAGGGAAAAAGGGGTGGGGTTATCGCTCGCTCGAGAAAGGAAACCAGATATCAGCGTAATAGAAAATAAAGGGCGAAAAGCATAAACAAAAAACATGAAACACGGGGTCCAGGAAGCGTCCATCCATAAAGCCGTCACGACAAATGAAAGAGAAACATAAGAAACATAGTATATCACCAGCAAGAAACATATTCCCAAGCTTAATACACGATCAAGAAGGTTCAAGTGACAAGCTGCAACGAGCTGGTCCTTTAACCATCCTCATCGGATGGATCGGCGGATTCTTGTTCGCTGCCATCAGCACTGGTCTTCGTCTTCTTGGTATGAATATGATCATCGTTGACCTCGCTGGATTTCCGTTTCTGCGCAGATCCATTTTCACCCTTCAAGATATCCTCTAACCCATCACCTCCTCCCTCGGCCTGTTTCTTTTCCATTGCGGCAACTTCATCCGCGGTCAAGAAGCGACCACCAGGGCCACGGGGTCGACGCATAGCATGGTTATGTCGGGATTCGTGGAGGTATGGCTTGCGACCCTTGGAAGTGAGGCGCAATTGTTCTTCCAACTTCTGTCGCGCAACACGGCGCTTCAAAATCCGATGGAACTGCTTCGCATTGACATACAATGGCGATTCTTCTTGGTTGGTGCTCGCCACCATCTCGGGGGATGGATGACCCTGAGCCATAGCTTGAGGAGCTCCGGGAGGAGCGACCGAGGCGCGGCTGATATGATTCAGAACTGGCTGAGCACTTTGTACGCCTGGGCTACCAACATGGCTCATCCGACGCTGGGCCATCTGGGTATTGGGCGCCATGGGGACACCACTACCCATCGGAGGCATCTGTCCGGGCATTTGCGGTGGTGAACGAGGGTTGCGGTCCTGCTTCATTGGAACACCGGGAGCCATGCGCGGTGACCCTCGCGAGCCCTGGCTCATCTGCCCAGCCATCGAATCCTGATGGAGAGGATAAAATTGACCAGAGGCGGCTGCAGTGGCCATGGCGGCGGCCTGCGTAGGCGAAATACCATATGTTTGAGGCATGGCGCCGGGGACGCCATAACCCTGAGGGAAGTTCATCTGTTGATGAACCGCGCCGGGGGCATTCTGCGGTTGCTGGTAATGTTGTTGCGATGGGATGATAGGGGAAGTCTGATGCGCGGAGTGTGTCTGTTGCATAGTTGGCGGAGCGTTCGTTGGCGATGCCATGGCTCCGACGGGAGCACCAGCGTTTGGGGGAGCAGCTTGGTACGGGCCGGGCATATGTGAAGAGGCGTGTGGATGTTGGCCATGAGGCTGTTGATACTGCGGCGGGTACTCCATAATGGGCTTGATGTAATGCGGGTTGGTTCCGTTGCACAGTCGCGCGGTACCGTAACAGGGGAGGATTGGAATTAAGGTGACGATCTACGACACGCCCTAAGTTACCCAATCACAGATGGAAAGGCTTGTTCGGTGACGCGACGGATTGGTAGACCGTTGGCGAAAGAGAAACGAGAGAAGCTCGAAAGAGCGCGCCGGCTTTGTTTGGTAGAAGAGCTGGGACTATATCACGGCGCGTGCAGGGCGGGGCGGGAATCAGCACGCTTGTCAAATGTGATGATTCGATGTGGAGACACCACGGGTCTGCAGCCTGTCGGGCGATCGCGTCAGCGAGAGTCTTGCGCTGCAGCAGTGTACGATCACTGGATTTGAAGAGGTGGGGACTGGGACTTGAAGACAATCACGGCGCGTACCTTAAAAATAAAGATGTGACCAAAGAAATGATGTGGTTTGCTGGTGCCGAAAAAAAGATGGACTCTCCGGACCACTCGAGATCTTAGACGGACGGGTTGGCGCTTTTGAGCAAATCGATTACCAGAAGCCACGGGTGTAACGTGGTTGGGCTGTGATGCAGCCAGGGGGGTCCGAAAGTTGCCCCTCTGCGATGCGTTGTCCGTCTGCCACCCCGCGGAGGGCTAGAGACTATTTCAGGCGCAGCGACCGCAGTTCCGAGGTTCGATCTTCTTTCAACCTCGCTGGGCTGGCGGGAATCGCTGATTCTCGCGAGCAGGTTGCCAGAAAATGCGACTGCGATGTCAGAGCGTGCACTCTACTGCGCGAAATATTAGTTGGACATTCTGAACAACGTTGGGTGAAAAGAGATGCGATGTCATTGTTGTGATGAGGATAGTCCACAAGTTCTTTGTTTCTTTGTTTCTTTGTCTCGTTTTTGGAGGTATACACAATTTCATGTATATCAATTTCTGGAAAGTGTGATTTTTCTTTCCTTTTTTTTTCAAAGATTGTTGACTTCATGTCCAGTTGGGGGCCGAGCATAACCCGGAGTGGGTTAGGCCGCGACAGGCAGGGTGGGATGGGAATGTATGCGTTGGCACGGGATTTTGGCTGCGCCAGCTGCAGTGAACTTACCAGGGGCGATCAACTTTGGAAAAGCGAATCAGGAATCGAGATGATATAGAAACAAATCAAAGGGTCGAGCGAATAGAAATTCGCACGAGACTAGACATTGAATGGTTAGAGGTGCGACTGAAGGAGGGTATGATGTAAACGAAAATGATATAGAATGTCAGGGACGCGTGCAGGGCGACAGGTCCAGCGAGGCGATCGGGTAGACACACGAACTAGAAAGCAGCACAGCACGAGCCGAATTCAAGGCGCGCGCATAGAATGGGATGAATGCAGCGCAGCAGCCAATGGAAGGAGAAAGAGGGAAGGGGGGGGGGAGAGGAGGAGGGAGAGAGAGGGGAACAAGTGGATTGGAGGTGGGTTGGCAGCGCGTTGTTATGGTGGATTGAAGACAGTGCTTGGATCGCGCGCGCAAAGTGGGATTGGAGAGAAAACACTGGGATTTACCTGGAGGAGACCCGGTGGGGATGGAAGATGGGCAAATGGGAGAAGCGCAGGAGAACGTGGATATCCTTTGGATAATCTCCGGGGGGGGGAGAGGAAGCTCAGAGGAAGCGGTGAAGGGTGGGCAGAACAGAGTAGTGAAAGTACAGTAGTAGTGCAGGTAGAGAGTACAGTGAGAGTAGAGTGCAGAGAAGGGAGCAGAGTAGAGCAGAAGAGAGGAATAGAAAGAGCAGAGTGTATACAACAAAAGTGTATACTACAATACTGTAGTGTATAGTGAAGTGATACTCACCCAATTGGACCAGATGCAAAGCTCTGTGCGATGGTTGGAGGGCGAGGGGGAAAGGCGACCAACGAGAAGAGGCAGAGGGAGAAAGGCGAAAAGGGGGCGATGGGGCATTTTGTACGATTGTCTGACTGGGTGGAAAGCTGGGCGGATGTGGTTATTACCGTAATTTACTAGTGGAGACATGATCGGAGTGTCCTATTGGTTCATATTCCTAATCTGGTGTATGTATGGCTGTATTATGTACACCGCTCCGGGCTTCCCGGGTCATGTGCCAACACACTCGAGTCAGCCTAAGTACTCATAGTCAAATGTACACATAGCGTGTGTACTATATAGTATGGAGATACTCGATATTGCTGTGTCATTCCCAACTGGCCTTCTTATAGGTACTTGATATCATGACGCAAGTCGTTATCACAGAGTGTGATATTCCAATGTACAGTACTAACCCTCGCACTTATCTATTTTGTCCTAGTAGTTTGTACCTAAAGTATCTGTCTGAGTGGGCCCAATATCAGCCTAGTCACTGTGTATACTGCCATCCTTTAGTCTCTAGTATACTAATACACTTGAATATATTCATGGTCCTTTACTACTCTAGTCTACTGTACTCTGCTCTGATAATTATAACCAACTCCTACCGTCTCCACGTGCCAACCTTAACTGCTGCAGCCATTCAGCGTGGCCCGCCTGGGTCCGATCGAACCCCACGTGAATCTGAATCGACGGTACTGCTGCTCTAGAATTTACTACACTCATCACTATTAACATGCCTCTCGACCCTCTGCATGGTAATGAAGAATTCCCGGTCTAAGCAAGACCCAACAGATTCTTCCACTTCTATTACTTGTATAGGTAAGTATTATCTGCGTTCATGTTGAGGTCTTCAGGTTGAAGTAGTTAGTATCAGCATTGTTCGGCATATGCACGGCACTAGTATATTAGTTATATATCAAGACCACATAAGTCGCTAGCACTTGAGTACTATCAATTTTCTAGGCACGTCCAAATGAGCAACTCCAGGCTTTAACTCGACCCCTACCAGTGAAATTTGGGTGCATTGAGTACTACCGCTACAAACCTCGCTTCCTAATAAGGCGTGTACTTCAACTTGATATTAGTCGAGTACTCGGAGAGTATCGATGATGACAACTCTCAAACAGAGAACCCAGTCCTAATTTACCCAGATATACTGACTAGGTAGTCAACAAGCTATGCTGACATGCTACTAGCATAGGTGAACTGATATATATATCTCCGGACTTACTTCACTGGTTTAGAAGTACAACCTACTGTAACCTTAGTATTAGATATATATTTACATGATTATAAGTCCGGGCGTATTGAGTCATTAATGGCGAAGCATTTTTGTTATCCTAAGACTAGTACTACTAGTAGTCATTATATCACTCGCCTTTATTCTGTAGTCCTTTGACTCCCAAGGCCCTCGACACGTCAGCGGCTAAGTGCATTCCACACATCAGGCTCGAAACAAAAAATGCACCACTCAATCTCCCTGCCGACTCTCCTCGAGCGAAATTCATCTTAAAACTTCTCTCTCGACTACCTCTCACCTTTATAATGGATCCACCATGCCTTGCGTCCCATGTAGAAACTCTACACTCTCTGCTGTGTATGCGGGAAGGCGGTGATTACCTCAGCAAGGGGCCTCAGGTGGCTTTTCCGTATGAACAGGACGACGACTTGACAATCGCATTTCCTTCTTTGTCTTTTGCTTCTCCGTTGGGATTACTTGAACTCACCCGGCTGTGAGAACCCCCATTGTCTTATTCCAAGGGACTCACTTAACCCGTCCAACACCCCAAGGCGCTGAATATTCGATACATGACGTCTTTGTTGACATCCACGGTTCACGGCCTCCCCACAAACCACCCCTGGTCAACCGTCTCCGGCTCCTATTCAACACTCTCCCACATACTCGCCCGGCTTCAATCTTGTTCCGAGCCCAGCCGCGCTCGCGCTCCTGGTGGAGTCTGCGCACCGCTGTGACATTCCCGTCACCGCTTGTGTGGCATCCCCCGCTCTCATTCGAAGTCGGAATCGTATATCGCTTGAAACTCTGATACCTTTGCCCGGTGCATGGGGTATTGGACAAGATGGCTCCTGGCGGCGGAGGTAATATTAAGGTGGTAGTCCGAGTTCGGCCTTTCAATAGCAGAGGTAAGTTTTGTTTGCGCTAATCGCCAATCTGGCGCTAGTCGAGGTTTTGTGAACTGACCTTTGCGGCGGCTATCAGAAATCGAACGAGGTGCAAAATGTATCGTGCAGATGAAAGGTGCCCAGACGGTGCTCACTGCACCGCCTGGCGCACAGGAGGTTAGCTCAAGGAAAGGTGGAAAGGCCGACTCCGGAGCTCCCAAAGTCTTCGCATACGATCGATCCTACTGGTCCTTCGACAAGAGCGCTGGTAACTATGCGGGCCAGGACAATCTGTTCGATGACCTGGGTATGCCACTCTTGGACAATGCGTTTGGCGGTTATAACAATTGTATTTTCGCATATGGTCAGACTGGTTCAGGAAAATCGTATTCGATGATGGGATACGGCAAGGAATATGGTGTTATTCCTCGCATTTGCCAGTCCATGTTCCTACGCATCTCCGATATGATGCAGGCAGACAAACATCTCAATTGCACGGTTGAAGTCTCATATCTCGAAATTTATAACGAACGCGTGCGCGATTTGCTCAATCCGTCCAACAAGGGTAATCTGAAGGTTCGTGAGCATCCGTCCACGGGTCCTTATGTGGAGGATTTGGCGAAATTGGTAGTGCGCTCTTTTGAGGAGATCGAAAACCTCATGGACGAAGGTAATAAAGCTCGAACGGTTGCCGCGACAAACATGAACGAGACCTCCAGTCGATCCCACGCCGTGTTCACCCTGACCCTCTCCCAAAAGCGCCATGATGCCGAAACCTCAATGGATACCGAGAAAGTGTCGAAGATCAGTTTGGTCGATCTGGCAGGTTCAGAGAGAGCCAACTCTACAGGAGCTACTGGTGCTCGCTTGAAGGAAGGTGCTGAGATTAATCGTTCGCTTTCCACTCTGGGTCGTGTCATCGCCGCCCTTGCAGACGTTTCATCTGGAAAGCTCAAAAAGGCATCCATGGTCCCATATCGTGATTCAATCTTGACATGGCTGCTGAAGGACTCACTGGGAGGTAATTCGATGACTTCTATGATTGCAGCCATCTCGCCAGCCGATATCAACTTCGAGGAAACGCTGAGTACGCTTCGTTATGCGGACTCCGCCAAGCGAATCAAGAACCACGCCGTTGTGAACGAAGATCCCAACGCCCGCATGATCCGCGAATTGAAGGAAGAGTTGGAGAAGCTGCGGTCAAAACTTGGAGGTGGCGCTCCTGGATCAGGTGGTGGTGCAGGTGCACCTGGTGCTATGCCAGCGGAAGAATACTATCCACCGGATACTCCATTGGAAAAGCAGATGGTCTCTATTCAACAAGATGACGGCAGTGTGAAGAAAGTCAGCAAGGCGGAGATCGTGGAACAACTCAATCAGAGTGAGAAATTATATAAAGATCTCAACCAAACCTGGGAGGAAAAGCTTCAGAAGACCGAGGAGATTCACAAGGAGCGTGAAGCTGCGCTCGAAGAACTTGGTATCAACATCGAAAAGGGATTCATCGGATTAAGTACCCCGAAAAAGATGCCTCACTTGGTTAATTTAAGTGATGACCCTCTTTTGGCGGAGTGTTTGGTCTACAACATCAAACCTGGCAGCACGACAGTCGGACACATGGACCAAGGGAATAGTGTTGATATCCGATTGAATGGATCTAAGATCCTTGAACAGCACTGCACCTTCGAAAATGCCGACAATGTCGTGACGATCATTCCTACGGAGGGTGCCGCGGTCATGGTCAATGGTCTCCGAATTGAGAAACCCACACGACTCAAGAGCGGACATCGTATCATCCTCGGCGATTTTCATATCTTCCGTTTCAATCACCCGCAAGAGGCTCGTGCGGAACGGGTCGAGCAAAGTTTGTTGCGCCATTCTGTTACAACAAGTCAACTAGGCTCCCCAGCACCTAATAAGACCCATGATCGCAATGCCAGCAAGACCGGATCCGAAATTGACGGCGATTCAAGCAGGGCAGACTCACCGATGCCCGCACGAAGTCGCGAGTCGGACTGGTTCATGGCGAGGAAAGAGGCTGTTGGCGCGATGCTTGGCCAGGATCAAATATCCCATCTTCCCGATGATGAACTTGATGCACTTTTTGAAGACGTGCAAAAAGTCCGCGCAGGCCGTCGTGGCCTCCCAGAGAATGAAGAAGACTCGGACTCCCTCAGCTCATTCCCTATACGCGACAAGTATATGTCCAATGGAACTATTGACAATTTCTCCCTTGACACTGCTATTACGATGCCAGGCACACCCCGTCAAACCGACGATGACGATGGGACCAATGGGGTTTCTCTGAAATCCGTGCGGCTAGATATGCAGCGACAGTTGGATCGCCAGCGAGAGCAGTTCCAGGACAAGTTGAAGAACGCCGAAGCTTCTTCCAACCAAGATCCTGGGGAGATTCAGACCGAAAAACAACGCATGGAGGATGCCCTTCAATCCGCCAAAGAAGAGTTCGAAGAACAACTACGAAAACAAAAGGAGAATTTCGAGACACAGATGCGAGATATGGGGAAGCCCATCCCTCAAATCTTTGAGAATGGCTTCGCTAAGCTGAGCGAGCGTGAAATTGAGATCGCGCAGTCGATATACCGCCATTGGTCGCAGCGCAATTACGTTCGGATGGCCGAGAAGATTCTTCAGCATGCGTCGCTGCTCAAAGAGGCACAAGTCATGAGTCAAATAATGGACAAGAATGTGGTTTTCCAATTCGCAATTGTTGATCATGGTCACAGCATGGCTTCTTCATATGACTTGGTTTTGAATGGGATTTCGGGTGATGAGGACATAGTTCTCGAAGAGACGAAGAAGCCTTGTGTGGGTGTTCGAGTCATTGATTACAAGCAATCTGTCATCCACTTGTGGTCGATTGAAAAACTGCAGCGACGTGTCCAATCCATGCGCCAGCTGCATCAATATATCGATCGACCCGATTATATCCAGCATTTCAAGCTTGAGAACCCATTTTCGGAGCCATGCTCACCACAGTATTCCCTCATTGGTGATGCAGATATCCCCTTAACGGCTGTTTTCGAGACCCGTGTGCAAGACTTCTCGATCGAAATCACTTCACCATACACACAAAGTGTCGTCGGTATTATCCGGCTATCGCTGGAACCTTCATCCGCTCAGGCTCCTTCTTCGACTCTGAAATTCAACGTGGTCATGCGTGACATGGTTGGGTTTGCGGAGTGGGAAGGATCTGATGTTCATGCTCAGCTTTTCGTTCCTGGCATCTCCGAAGAAGGCGGCGCAACCACGACGCAAATGATCAATGGATTTGAAGAGAGCCCGGTGCGCTTCGAGAGTGTTCATAGTATGAGCCTACCGCTGTCTAGTCCCCGAACGGCGGCGTTGAAGGTTTGCGTCTATGCTCGTGTAACATCCGTTCATATGGATAAGCTTTTGAGCTGGGACGACATGCACGACTCTTCAGAGATCATTCCCAAGAAACGGACGTCGCCTCGTATTGCAGAGTCTGAGTTCTACTCCGAAGAAAGACACGACGTTTTTGCCCGTGTACAGATTTTGGAACTGGCCGAGTCTGGTGAATATACCCCGGTCGAAGTGGTTCAAAGTGGACCTCTCGATGCAGGCTCATCTCAACTCCATCAGGGCTTGCAGCGTCGCGTCTCCATCAATTTGACTTACAGCTCCACTGAAAGCCTCCCGTGGGACGATATTACAAACGCTCGCGTGGGATCTGTCCGCCTCCTCGATCCGTGGGGTAAGATCCCAGACCAAGATCTCCAAACACCAGACGTTCCATTGAAGTTTGTCCAAGAACCAATGGTCAAAGACAATGCGGATGGCACTTCGAATGTCACAATTGTTGGACAATGGGACTCAAGTTTACATGGATCTCTTCTTCTGGACAGGGTGACTGCTGAAAAGTACAAGGTTCAGGTGACTGTCCGGTGGGATCTCGTCTCTTCTCGACTCCAAACACCTGTTATTTTTGAGATTGATCAAACGATTCAAATCCTCGGACGTACTTATGTCCGCCAACAGTCCATGTTCAAGCAACTATGGAGTTCTACCCGAGTCGTGCACTCCACAACTCGCATGTACTCGCTGGTCATCCGTCCAATCTCAGCCAAGCGAGCTGCCGATTTGTGGCGCATGAACACTCAGAACGACTACGTTAAGGGCGAAGAATTGCTTACAACATGGGCTCCTCGGAAGGTGTCTTTAGTTCGAGATTACATCGCTGCCCGCAAGCGTCGATACCGAGCCGCAGAGCTACACGCAGCCCGGGGTGCGCTCAGCGCCGGCAGCCTGATGGCATCTCCCGCTCGAGGTAGCGGCAGGTCAACTCCCATGCGTGGCCAAGACCTAAATGAGCGCAAAACTAAGCTTTTACAAAAATATCTCGACCTTTGGTCAACAAAGAAAGACCCCACCGAAGCAATCCTGGTACGAAACAACACCGAGCCCCCGAAGGACGGCACAGTCCAACGAACCCCCAACGGCACCAACTCGGTCTCCGACAAAATATCTCTCAAGCCCCGATTTGTCGCGACCATCCAAACCCTTCCTAAGAACCCTTCAGCCTTGAAAACGGGCTACGTCCTTACGCCCGACGATACAAATAGCATCTGGGTTCGACGCTTTGTGGAACTTCGTCGACCGTATCTCCATGTCTACTCTGTTCCAGACGGAGACGAGATCAACGCGATTAATCTCCGCAATGCACGCGTTGACCACGCGCCTGATTTCGCACGTCTTCTGGACGGTTCAGGTGCTGGGAATGACCAATCTCTTGCGACAAAGGGCAAACCCAATATCTTTGCTGTCTACGGGACGCAGAATACCTTCCTTTTTGCGACGCGTACTGAGGCGCAGAAGGTTGAGTGGATTCTCAAGATTGATGAGAGTTACTTTAGCAGCAACAGCGGCAGTGCAGCCGCAAGTAGTAATGGACGGTGATCTCCAGCATTTATTTCCAGCACTGCTTCATGTTTGACGATATAACGGGGCATGGCGTCTTTAGTTCTTTACTTGACCTCTTTTTATTTCTCTGTTACTCGATCTGGCTATCCTTTTTCCATTCCTTATGACCTGTTGAGATACCCCCCGCTTTATATATATCAACTGCCTGTGGCGCTTCCCCATGTACATAGTTCGATATCGTTGGGACTATAGATTCGATGGTGTTCATGATTGTTCTTCAGTGCCACTACATGCATCGTGATGCGTATTTAGATGTTGGCTGTTTTAATCGGCACAATAGTATTACACCTGACCCGATACCTATTAATTACTACAATTTTGGATGATTTTGTAAGTTGCCCCTGATAGTAAACTAATGATAGAAGTGATCGTAATTCAATATGCCCATTCTGTGTCGGATTTGCTTGTTCAGACGATAGGAGCGAGTTGGTGTTAAATGGTTGTCGGGGCAACAATCTGTTGTGCTGACCAGCGTTATCCAACCTGCCTCGAACTTGGACTTCGAGACAACGAACATCTTTAAATGTCTTGATAGGCATGATAGACTGTCAAGCAGTTTGAATTTCAAACAAAAAAAAAATTAAAAATTCAACACGACCGTGCCCATGTGCATGGAAAATTCCTTCCGGTTCCTGATTGTATAGTGCAAACATTCCTTTCCAGTGACATGTTCGCCCAACGTCCATCATTCCGATTTCTGGCCACAGGCGCACTGGTCTCGCTCTTCACAATTACATTCCTACTACTGAGCACACGGAATTCCCGAGATTTGACTTCTCAGTATATTATAAAGTCTGGACTTCCAGGATCGAATTCAAACTCCCATTGTCCGTCTGCGTCTTCGTCGTCGAATCCAAATAATACTCTAGGATCCCAGAGCACAACATGGGAATTTCTGGTCGACCGCGATGCAAATGATCATGGTCTTTCGGAAGATCAGTGTCGGATAGCGTTCCCTAAACTGTTCAGTGAACTTGATAAATCTGTTGGACTGCGATCCGAAGACCCGATTTCTTATACCGAGCTTCGAGGCCGAGAGGTGGAGGATGGTATGGTTAGATGTATCATTGATCGTGGCGAGGTATGTAACTGCAAGATCAGTCCTCACAGTCCCATTTACTGCTTAGAGGCAATACCAAACTCACCTTGAATAGCTGTACATTGTTGAATTCGCTCCTCAACCCGTGACCGCATCCCGTGCCCGCGCAACCCTAAATTCACTCCATCGCGCCTTAAAAGCAATTCCAAACCGCCACGAGCTTCCAAGCATCGAATTTATCTTCACATCCGAAGACTTCGCAAATGACCCCACAGGTCCCGGTCCGATCTGGTCATACTCCAAACGTGATACCGACGACTCGGTATGGCTGATGCCTGACTTCGGATACTGGGCTTGGCCAGAAGTCCAAATAGGACCATACCACGAAGTACGTCGACGCATCGCGGCAATTGACGACGGAGGAATCGCGCCAGATGGGTCAGTTATCCCGGGCCTCAACTTTCAGGATAAAAAAAAACAACTTGTCTGGCGAGGTAGCCTGGCTACGAACCCTGGTATCAGGAGTAAATTGCTGAAAGCCTCGACGGGAAAAAGTTGGGCGAGTGTTCGGATCATTGACTGGGATGATGAAAATGATATCAGATATAATCTTCTTCCAATTGAAGATCATTGTCGGTACATGTTCCTTGCACATACTGAAGGGCGCAGTTTCTCTGGTCGTGGCAAGTATCTACTGAATTGTCGGTCTGTGGTAATTTCTCATCCACCTCTTTGGCGAGAAGTACACCATGCTGCCTTAATATCTTCCGGGCCGGACGCAAATTACATTGAAGTCAAGGCTGATTACTCAGATATGTCGCACAAAATCGATTATCTTATTGATAATCCGCGTGTCGCGGAACAAGTTGCTCAGAATGCAGTTCGCACTTTTCGCGATCGATATCTTACCCCTGCGGCTGAGTCTTGTTATTGGCGCCAGCTTGTTAGGTCTTATGCTTCTGTCTGTGACTTTGAGCCGCTACTTTATAATGTGGATCGGGATGGGAAGAAGGTTTCTAGGGGAGTTCCTTTTGAGACTTGGTTGTTGATGCATTGATTTTGTATGAATGTGATGTTGATGATACGGGGATTACTGCATTTTAGCGTGTTCAAGGCGTTGGTCTGGATTTTTCTATTCTTCGATATTCGATATTCCCTGAAACTGTACATGAGATGAATATATGAAACTTTTTCTATCCTTCGCTTCTCTTTTACGTTCCTTGATTGGCTGGTGTCCATGAGAAATGCCATTAAAGTTCTCGCTACCTTACGAATATCGATGAGATGGTCTGGAATAGCCTCGTTATAGTGTCTGAATAGGGCAAAGCCTTCCTACTCTACCCTGTGCCAAGAAGTCTCATCTTAGGAAGGTCCACTTGCTAGTCTCAAAAGAAGCTTAGTTTCGGTTCCGATCATCGCTTGGATCTAAAAATGTAAATCTTCTTAGCCTCAACTCAAACGCTGTCACCATGAACTACGAACTACGTGCACCAAGCTATTTAAATTGATATAATATACAAGAAATGACAAAAAGCGAGTCTTCTGAATCTACATAGTATAATCTAGCTGCTGCATATTCTAACCAAATTGCCTCCAGTTAAGGGTCTGAGTGTGGCGCTGGGGCCGCGTGAATACGAGTGCGGCTCTCTCGACGTTCCTTCGTCTAACCCTTTGAGGCTAAGCTCATTGATTTTGAAGCACGGTTTGGAGTCTGTTATTCTTGGAAAATATGCTGCATGCCTCCAGAGGGTTTCCCGCTAATCTCGTGTTGAGTGGGTTGATGTGGGTTAAGGATCGTATTGCCTGACTTGGCATTGGCGATCTCTGGTGATCACGACAAATGTCTGTCGACTCTTCTCGGTGACTCATGTTCAGCCAGACAAAGCATTCAAGCAATGGCATACTATTGGGAACAGGCCAGAGTGCTCTAAGATTTCAATATCTCTCAGTCAATCTTGGGATTGTTATATAAGATGGAGTTCAAAATCAACACGGTTACGGTACCATGCTGTCTTTCTGGATACGAGATGGATTGCGAAAATAAGGAGATTTTGCACCTGGCAAGTCCCATGCCCTACTTGGCGCTGCTGTTGATAGGCCCAGATCATTTTAGTTTGCAGCTTAATTTTACTTTTCTTCGTATCCATCATCTTGTTTTGATGGGGCTGAGCGAGTCCCTGCGCCAGGGCTTTTAAGAACCGTTGAACTCGCACTACTGTACTTTAGTCCCTCTTTTCTTTCCCTTCCTTTCCTTCAGAAAACCAACCAATCGAGTAAATCTAATCCTCAAAAATGTCTTCCATGCCAGGAGCCCCTAAGGTCTCGCGCCTCAACAAGTGGTGGCCTATTGGCTTCTTCATCGGCGCCGTCATCTGCTTCATCATCGGCGGTGCTCTGATGGGAACATGGGTCTCAAACAGCTACGATGACTGTTCATACAGCTCCTCCTCCTACTATTCCTACTACTCAAGCTACTCTTGCGTCCAGACTGATATGGGCCTGTTCTACGGTTCCATCGCCATGTTCGTCATCGGTGGTGTCCTCAAACTCACTGCTTGGATCCTCCTTATTATCTTCTGCGTGAAGCGCAGCCGCAACAGCCACACTACCGTTACCTATGTCAACCACCCTCCTGTTCAGCAACAACAGTCATTCCAGCAGCCCTATGCTGCCCCTCAGCCCGTCTATGCGCCGAACCAATACCCTCGTTCCCCTTCTTCCCCGGGCCCTATTCATCCCGAGATGGCGAATCCTTCTGTCGCTGGCACTCCTCCTCCAAAGGAAGCAAACGCCACCGCAACTGCGTTCAAGTACTGCGGCCAGTGCGGTACTGCTGTTTCTAGCCGATTCTGTCCTCAATGTGGTGCCCAGAGCTAAGCCGCTGACTGGGTTGTTCATGCATTGGTATCAAAATTGCCTTGTTGCCGTGCGGCGCAGCAAAGCTGAAGTGCCTATGAAATTGTTCACTTGAATTATATTGAAAATATAAGAATGAGGAATGGGATCTTGTCTTTCTATTATTTGATTACTTTGTTACTTAATCTTTGAGATACACCGGGATGATAGCCCTCACAGCTGTCCCAACATTATTACTTCTTTTATTGTTATTATTTCTCACTTTCAAGATTCCAGATACATAAATGCGTGGGACAGGTGTATTTCGTTACAAAAAGAAATTAATCAATGAATTTATTTTAAAGAATAGAGATTTGGTGTAGATATAAATAATCGAATGCCAGCGGGCAGGAGGATAGCCCTATCCTCAGAGATTTGGTGTGATCAAAAACGCGTACATCATTGTTCCGGCTTGTCTTCTTTGTCTCTCCTGAACCTTTGTCCACATACCCGGAGAATCGCTTATAACAGCAATTTTGTACAGAAGTAACTTTGTGCTATTGCAGATACAAAGAAAAGAACAAAATGCTCCATAGAATGAATACTACCGGAGGTTAAGAAGAGAAATTTAAACAAACAGCACCCCAACTCGATTACATAAAACATAACAACATTGTATGAGCTCATCGAATATCATACCTCGGAGTACAATACGAAGAAATAGTTGGGTTCTTTTTGGATTATTTCCCCATTATAGGTAGTATGCGAAATATGACAGTCGGTGGTATCGATTGTTCGTTGTAAATGCAGAGACCACCTGGGCGGAACTAACTGTTTGAAATAGTGGTGCCATATTAAAAACTAGCAAACAAAATCAAGTCGAATTAAGTATCTCCTATTAGTTACACGGAGTAATGTATGATTTTAGTTCAACATTGGAATATGATGGTACTGTCATCCGTGGATTGATACTTGATGACTTACGCTGTCAGCACACGTCAAGGCTACACTTAACCTCCTCACTTATTCTTTACAACACACCCCTTCCAGCCACGCCGCTTCTGATGTGATCTAAATATTATCATCTTAAGGACATGTAGTTGATTTTGAATATTCTCCATCCAAAGCTGACCGATCTGCATGAACTCTTGAATCGAAGGCGCCCGGGGCCATGGCAGAGATTCCGTGCCCAGCCTTGCATCTTCCTCGCACAAAGTCTTTATGCTCGGCGGCGATAGATTCCTGCAACTCCACTCAAAGATCCGATTTCAGTCGTCTGTATCTCTGACACTCACAATAATCAAGTGCACGTTCCTGATGGGGATATACTGATTCATGGTGGTGATCTCACGCAATCTGGGTCGTTCAAGGAACTTCAAGAAGCACTAGATTGGTTACGCTCTCAACCTCATCATACGAAAATAGTCATCGCTGGGAATCACGATCTATTACTCGATACCAATTACCCTAATATCCCCGACCAAACAACATATGAAAGAGCCCAACTTGACTGGGACGATCTTATTTATCTCGAAAATGAACATATAGAAATCATATGCGCCAATGGCCGTCGCTTAAATGTATATGGAAGTCCTTGTTCCTCGCGTCATGGGAACTGGGCATTTCAGTACCCCAGAGACAAAGATGTATAGATTGACTCGGTACCTGAAGGAATTGACATATTCGTTACGCATAGTCCACCAAGTGCGCATCTTGACTTGCTAAAGTTCGGCTGTATCCATCTATTGAAGTCATTATGGAGGGTCCAACCAAGACTGCATGTTTTCGGCCATATACATGAAGATACCGGTACTGAATGGGCTTCTTTTGATAGGCTTCAGCTTGCATATGAGCGTACAGTCACTGCTGGAGGAGGTATTAAAAATCTTATATGGATGGTATGGGAATTTGCAATTGCATGGTTTTCGCCGAGTACAGAAGCTAAATGTCTACTCGTGAATGCATCTATCGTAGGAGGGCTCCAGGACAATGAACGGAGAGAGCCTGTGAAAGTCATCATCTAGGTTTCAACTCTTCTGGAACCGATGAGCTTTTAGTACTTCGTCCTTCTGGACAACGTCTTTTTTTAGGCATGCAACTATCTACATCCATCCCTGAATGAGGCCCACGGCGGTAGGACCATAATAAGAATTAATAGGAAGGCAACGTGAATATAAGATCAAATTCTATTGATTTCCAAGGCCATCGTTCAAAGAACGAAACGGCCTGCTAAGATACATGATCAATAATTGATTGTCTTGTAGATACATCCATGAATGAATTGACAGAGGTCAGCCATTCGAAGATGCAAATACAAAAGGTGGAGACGCAAAGGCCGATAAGAAATCTGAATGCAAGGGCGATTCGCTGATCATCCCTCGCCCCAACTACCCCGAGGAACAGGTGAAAAGACATTCTGTTTGTGAAATGGATAACCGAGACTCTCCCCTCTTCCTTTGATGTTTCTATGCACACCGATGCCCTTTCAAGACACGTTCCATCAACTCATGCTAGCCACTGCACGACTAAGAACACACTGGTTAGACACGGCACGTTTATGCTAAAAAAAGTCCGAGTTCCCATGGCGTCATTGTACCTATTATGCGTTCCAATACGGGAGGAGTGCTCGACAATTGGATAGAGTGTATTCTCCGCAATTTATTATTCTAGGCATTTACTGTATGTAGTATTTATATAGCGACAAGGTTATTCGACTGTCGAGTATGAGTTGATATAACAGGAACTAGTAGAAGATCGGGGGTTGCACCAATCTTCTGATGGCTTTTTTTACGGAGTAGATCAACCGTGGTTCGCACATAAAAAAGCAAGATTACTAACCCCACAAAGTATTGGATCATATACATATAATTTCTTTTTGTGGGTTTATGGGTATACCGTACATAAAAGGGGCACAAACTTGCGGTGTGTTATCCCATATTCCATCCATCCGACCGAAAACCGATTATCTATCTACCATACAGACCTTAAAATCACCGAGGCAGTTCAAATCCCGCTAGTGGGCATACTTCAATAGGCGTTTCTGACTCGAATACTGGATCTCAAAATGTGCCCTGGACGGCAAAATAGCTCGTGACTCCGGACGATCCTCCGCACAGCAAGTTCTGATCGACACTTTGGATGCCATACTTGGTAATCAATGAACACCTTGTCCCAGGTCATTCTCAGCTTCAAAGTCGCCGATTGGAGAAATGCCTTGAGTCAAAGAAAGTTTTTTTTCCCGGCTTTCTTTGAACTCCGCACTGCTTTTCTGCACTTGAAGGCCTAATGGAGGTCAGTGCCGACCAGTCGGTGAAGATGTTTCGGTGTTCATGATGCTATGATGTCACGAATCCAGGGGAGACTGTCCTATTGCTGGACACTGTAGTCACATCAAGTCACAGGGGTATATCTGTAGGTGTTACATATGTGTATGTACACTTGGAACCGCATGGATGACCCACAGCGTGAGAAACATGACTTTCATATGGCTTTGGAAGTCAGCGCAGAGACTTGGTCACGCGTTTTATCCCTTCTGGAAAACCAATCGGTCGAACGGGGAAGGTTTGGTTGATTATACAACAGAGATTTTGTACCATAATTCTTACAGGCACGGTGAGAATGCAGGACTTGATATCATGGAGGTGGGGAGTTTGGTGATGTTCACTAAAGATCGACCTCGGATCAAAATCACGCTCAGGTCAGGACATATGTAGTAACTGAACTATTTGCGAGCGAGAAATACAGTAATCCGTGGGACTATAGAATCTAATTTATTGGATGATATCTCACTGCTAAATGTAGGGCTTGCTTCCCGATATTAAAAGTGGTTCTTGATCAACAAATAGCCTTGCAGGTCCCGATTATCAACTTTATGTACACTCCATACCGAACACAAAACTACAGCAATAAACTGAACATGAAGCACCCAAATCTCAGCCGTACACTAATATGATAGACAGAAAGAAGAACTACATATCTTCATTGAGATAATCCTGGCTGGCGTGACCCACACAGCACTTCTTTCCATGCATCTTGTGCTTGCTTTTCCTCATGCACGCGCATTCGGAGGATCTGCCTTGCTCTTGATATACCTATGTCCTTCATGCCCCACTGCCTGGTCATGATCATTAAGTCTTTATCGATAGAGTTTGTGAAAATGGAATACTTTGGCTTCAAAGCTGCTTCAATCGCAGAATTAGCCTTACTGCATCCACATGCAGCCCCATGCGCCCGATAGATCTGTCGCGTCAGCTGTGCAGCAATAGCATCCACATCTTTAGTCCCTCGTGGTGGAGATGTCTTTCATAGGATGCTGCGGGGGTAGAATCAATAATCTTAGAGTTGCCGTGGTAGCCTGTCTGGTGAGATTTCTTTGAAGATATAAGACTCCCTCTTCATAGCCTCTGGTTACAAAAAAAAAGCATCTAGCATTTTGTGTTTCAGACTTCAAGCTACCCACCTATTGATAAAAGAAGATACAAATGTTCTTCAATTCTGTTTCACCGGCCACGTTTGTGGCATTTATCTTGCCTTTGCTTCCAGGGGTTCTGGGCTCTCCCGTTCTGAAGAGGAGTGGTTCCAAATTAGCCCTAGATAACGATTTCCCCGACCCCAGCTTCATCAATGTCCCTGGAGGCAAATGGTATGCCTTTGGTACCGAGGGTAATGGCAAACGTGTCCAAGTTGCAGAGTCCGACGATTTCACTTCTTGGGCGCTTTTGAATATCGAGGGTCTGCCAAAGGTTGCAGCATGGGAAGAAGATGCCATGCATTTCGCACCAGATGTGATCCGAAGGGTAAATTTAAAATTCCTATAATCAAAGTTCATGCATATTAATCTCAATATAGGAGGATGGGAAATATATCATGTACTACTGTGCCAACTCTAAAAAAGTTGGACCAAATAAGAATGATCATCATTGTGTCGGCACCGCAGTTTCCGAGGACCCAAAAGGACCTTATATCCCCAATGATGAGCCCCTAGTTTGTGACCTCGATAAAGGCGGCGCTATTGATCCCGCCGGATTTCAAGACGGAGACGGTACTTATTATATTACCTACAAGGTTAACGGAAACAATATCGGTCATGGGGGTGACTGCAACAATGGCGTTGACCCACTCGTCCCAACTCCCCTCATGCTGCAGAAACTTGGCAAAGACGCCGTGACTCCAGTTGGCGACCCAGTTCAGATCCTGGATCGTAACACTGCAGATGGTGATGGCCCTCTTGTTGAAGCTCCCAGCCTCGTCTCGTCGTCAGGGACTTATTACCTTTTTTACTCCACTCATTGCTTCAACGAGAAGTCCTATGATACTCGATATGCAACTGCATCGAGTATCACAGGTCCATACACCAAAAACAATCAGCAAATTCTCAAGACTGGTGATAACCCCAGATTGATTGCTCCTGGTGGCGCGACTGTTCATCCGGATGGTGATGGTGGTCGCATGCTTTTCCATGGCTGGTGTGATTCTAGCATGGAACAGCGCTGCATGTATAATGCCGAAATATCTCTGGATGGATCGAAGGCTTCAATTGTCTAGTAGTGACTTGATCTTCATTTTTTCCCCAAAGAACTTGGGCGATAGTTGTTGGTTCTTCTATACTTTGTTTCGATACCCCTGTTTCAATTTTATTTTATTCTCTCAATGTAAACCCTTGTCTTCGTTTTACTTCGGCTAACTGCTTCATCGGTCTGTTTCCTTTGCTTGGATTGGATACATGAGTTTTGTTCAATTCCATGCTACTTCTTCGATTGCGGATTTGGCAAAGAGAAAGTGGTTGGAAGACTAAACAACTAGCTAGTATGTCCATGGCGAAAGTCAGCATGACCAATATAGACTTGAATTTTTGGCTCTAGCCCGGCCATTATGCTACTGTTGGGGACAATATCAGAATGTATTTAGGCTTGAATATTCGAGTGAAGAGTTTATTCAAAGATTATGAGTTGTGAGCGGAGTTCAACAATATCAGTCCAACCACATGCATGCCTAATTAATGACGATCATAAGCAAAGTAAGAGCAAATGCACTTCTTCCCATCGCTATGCTAAGAGATTGCTTTGAGCACGTTTCTTCTCCCTTATTCCTTGGACCCAGACCTCTGCCCCGCGAATAGCAGCCTCAGGTGCATCTTTATGATTTAGAAGATACCCTTGGATTTCCGCAGCTGTAAATTCATCATTCGGGACAATCGATGCGAATTCAAGGGCAAGCCTGGAAATCCTGGCGCGAAGCTCTTGAAGACGAATTTTCGTCTCCTGGTCTTTCTCGTATTCCTGCTGAAGCTTATCCTTATGCTCGGTTTTGCCATTTGTGTATGCATGGTAGATACTTCCATTTGTTGCAGACTTGTGTGTACCATTGGTGAGACGCCGAGAAGCTGCAACACGTGGAAGATCTCCTTCCATCGTTGTGTAGATTGATGTAAATAGCTCTTTTATATCTGCTTGCGTAGTGTGTCCGAATGCAATACTCATATCAACGCGTCCAGGTCGGAGGAGAGCTGCATCAAGTTTTTCTGGGTGATTAGTTGTCATGACAAGGATGCGACCTTCGCTGGCGGCGACTCCGTCAATGACGTTGAGTAATGCGGACAAGGTGATACCATTGGGTTTTGATTCTTCTTTATTCTCTTTCTCCTTCTCATTTTCTTGTGTCTTGGGATCGCCACCTGGTTCTTTAATTTGCTCCGGATTATCATCCTCTTTATCTTTGTCATTTGAATCGGTTCCTCGGCTGTGGGTGATTCCGGCTGTGTCGACATCCTCAAGAAGTACAATACAGCGACGAGGGAGGTCCGAAAAGAGCGATGATAGGTTATCCTCGTCAAGAGCTTTTGAATCGAGGTTGAGGAGAAAAAGCTTCAAGCCAAGAAGACCAGCCGCGGCGAAGCAGAGACTAGTCTTGCCTGTGCCGGGAGGGCCATGCAAGAGGTATCCGCGGCGATACGGAATTCCTCGGTTTGAATACCAGCGTCGCGTACGTGGGTGAAGATATTCCTTGATATCAGAAATGAACCCATCCTTCTGTGCCTGATCTAGAACGACTGTTGACAGAGGCCGTGGGGAACGGGCCATGCATCGATACCAAGCAAACGGACGACTAGCATATAGCCGCTGCCCACGGTAGATGACCGTTCGATTGCCATCTCGCTCCACATATGACTGTTGTGCCTCATTCAGCAGCTCCTTGATAATGGTAGGGTTGCGACCAAGACAAGATATAAAGAGCGTTTCATTGTTCAGTACATATCGTGTACTCTGGTGCTGCTGTTGTCTTTCCAGCATCAAGGGTCTGCCACGAAACCAGAAGAAATGACGACCCTCTGCCGGGGTATATCGTAATGTTCTGTATTTGTCCCGACCCATGAGTTTAGCCCAATACTCATCAAATGTTGGCTCGTTCTCTCCGGAGCCTGGCTCATCTAGCTCATCCATGCCCTTCTCATCGTCTTCATCATCAAAGTCATCGTCTGACCAATACCCATTTGTCTTGACTCCGGCGACAAACCGATTTGTTTTTGACATGTGTGGCTGTCGCGACATCCAATACATGAAGTAATTGAAGATTTCATCATCGAGGCGGATTTCGGCGGTTGACACAAAATACCTTTCAAGTATATTCATCGCATACCAAATGAGGTATTGAAACGAAGCACCGAAAGTGGCCAACAGGATGACATACTGCAGGTAACTGGCGACGTCAATGTCAAAGCGAGACACAACGAAACGAGAAAATAACGAGTAACCCGGGATCAAGGTGTCTAATATTGCGGTGTCGGTTTGCGAAAATGAGGTCGTTGCAGAACTTGAGGACGTTGAAATATTCTCAGCCATGGTAGTCTTGGGCGATTATGGACAAAGAACAACCTGTCTCATATATGGAAGCTGGTGGGCGATAAGTTGCATTTTATGTTTCAGCGTCAGTCACAACCGCATGACGGGGCAACCGCCTCGTTATAGCGGAAAATTGCTTGCCAGGGTATGATCTGCACCTGTACTGACATCCTGTCAATGCAGCAAGCATGACGTGGCGTTGGCTAGACTGTGAAATTTCTGCCTGATGTTCAACTTCATGTTCAAGGTCTAGGTTGGGAAGACAACACCCAGCTCATGCGAGCTTAGCTCAGCTTATGAGTTGGCGAATCGGGATTCTGGGGTGGGTGATGATGCATATCTCATGCGCAGGTGTCACAGCTGCGCACGCTTCCTGTGTTGGTCAATATTGGAGTGGAGCACCAATCAAAGCCCTAAGTTTTAGTCGAGCACAGCGTTTGAGGCTCAGCGAACCTCCCCCGCTTGGACCTAATGAGTCAATCTGGAAAGTGTAAGTTATCTTTAATTTTGTCTGATGATCAAGTTGGGATTTAAGAAAGTCATGTTGTATATAGTCATAATTAGGCAGTAGTCAGACGCAGGAGGTGGTAGCCTTGACAGATTGGAGCCGCATCGAATTAACCCTTGGCGCTGTTTGGATGCTTATATGAAAATAAAAACTTATGCCATGAGCATAACAAATGGGCTTGAACCTCCTAGAACTGCCGTTTAAAAGTAAAAAATATGACATGATTCAGTAAGCACCCAGGTAGCAAGGTTCTATCTACTTGCATGAGAAATCTCTTGTACTAGGCATCCGACATCACATCGCCTGCTGTGCGAGCACCCGGGCAAGTTTAGGCGCAGCTTATACTAGCACTATATGTCTCACAACGCTTTCCTAGCTGCGATTACTAGTTTTGTATACTATAAGCCGTTTTCGAGTATACCACGACTTTTAGATATCCAAAATTTCTCTTATCTTTAATGCATCTTCTGCTAACTTCTATGGAAGAAAAGGCCGTGATATTTTCTGTTATCTGGAACGATAATCGAATACACTGCACTAACTTATCATGATAAAGGTACTCGTCATCTAGAGAATGCTTGATCCTTGAAGGCTGAGAAATAATAAAGCTTTAAAGACAAATCTTGATTGCTGATTATTTCCTGTGAATTATCTACTACAACGGGAAGTAATTATTCATGTTATGCTAATGCAATGAGCCCAGATGCACTCAGTTCTATCCTATACTAATATTTGACGTGAAAATATGTTACTGACACTATACAGGAAATTTTTGCTCTCTGAATCGGGCCACTCCTTGAATACAAAGGTATCGCTGAAGCACGTAGAGTTCAAGCGGGTCCCAGGTGGTTTACCAATGCCCTTGCCCCCCTCAATAGAATGGAGCTACCACTCACCAATGAGAGTAATCGGGTTTAAACCTTTCTCATGCCGTTTACACGGTAGCCCTGGGCAAGGTCGTTTGTGTTTGCGGCAACCTGGGCACCACTGGACAAAGAGACAGTGGGAAGATAACCCTGAACATTGACTTCGGTACCCGCGGTAGAAATAGCCGAAGCACTTTTGTTGACTCCAATCGTGATATATCCAATCAGTCCATCGGCCAAAGTCTCCCCAAGAAGCTCCGTGGAGATGATAGCAGAGTATCCGTCGGCATTAGCGACCTTATACACAGAGTCCCCGGAGTTCAAAGTCCTGTTCAAAGTAGACATATGCGCGTGGTAAGGAGCAAGCTTGTAGACTGAGTTGATCAAGTCCTCGGGGAAGAAAAGCTGACCGACATGCTGGAAAGCGGCATCGGAGTATCCAGTGTCGTCGCCAGTCACATTAGACTGCACGGTGACATGGATGTGGGCGGTTCGACTGTCGTAATAACCGGGGAAAATAGTAAGGAACTCAGCAATTCCCGCCTCATTTGATTTCGAGACACCGCGAAGGAAAGTCTCGTCGTCGGTGGTACCATCTTCTCTTGTGGACCAGCCGTCCAGGACCGATACAGTGTCCGGGTTAATTCCAGTGTATCCAGAGTATGAGCCAGTGGCATTGCAAGTCTGAATTCAACACTGTTAGTACCTATCCTTTACCAAATATGAAATCAGGCAGATGCAGAAGCGACATACCCAAATATTAAGCCACGCATCCGGCAGAGGCTCACAAGTCTCAACATCAATCAGGCCGAGATCAAGGTACAGATTGACAACTTCCTGGCCCTCACGAACATCGTGGCGATGAAGCTCTCCATCAACATCGTAGGGACCAAAGATAGTATCGGGTGCTAAAAGACAGGTCTTGTTCGGCAGCTCGCTGTACTTGTAATTGTCTAGCGAAGAGACCCTGGTATCACGTTTTCCAACTTTACTCAGGCGGCTCTTCAATGCGGCATCACGGCGCTGTTCGATCTTACCAGTACACTTATCGTTGCGCCGAGAAAACGAATGAGAACTGTGCGCTACATTGTTGTGGTCATGACGCTCGGGATGAGCTGATGTCAAGGTTAGCCATCTCCGGGGAAAAAAAGAGACCAAGAATGGTCTGTTTACCTGTCACAGTGCCAATTGCGGTAAGAAAAGGTAAAGAGAGAAATCAGCGAGGTACGCATAGTTGCAAGATCTGTTAAATGAGACGCCAATTGAATCTCTAACAGTGCAGCAAGACGACAGTGTATTTATAGTCTTTTAGCCCTTTCTCGGATGTGGCCCCTAATAAAGATGAGCCCATATGCCGTACCCACAGGCTGACGATTTCGATTTATTCAAGACATGGTTTGCTGGCGCCAGCCACCCATTGAAACTATTACGAGGCCATGTGGAGTATAGCGATCGACAGAGGACGAGCTTATCCAGGCATAAAGCTTGGGCCGGCGATAATAAGCTTCGCTTGCGAGAAGGGTCAGTTCCTTGCCTTGCTCTTCCTCTTGACACTTTTGAAGCTTATTCTCCAATTTAGGATACAGAAACGACGTTTTTATCAATGTCACAGCTCTCTGGCCGGTGACTCGGAGCATGAGGGATGTGAGAGAATTGACTCATGAAACTTAGCTTGGATCATTTCAAGGATAGAAACTAAAAAGCCTGCCTGGGTAATGACGGCACTTGGTCCTATCAAAAAGGCGTTATTCCAAACATTAAAGTGGATCTGATTTAAGGCTGTGGCGCGACTTAGCACAGCCCTAAACCTTGGAATCTAGCTCATGGAAGAGATGTATTATCACAGAATTTTCGCTGTTTGGTTTTATCGACAACCACTCAATGGCTATGGATTCAGCGGTTCAATCTCTTTTACTAGTCATTGGGATACATCGTCAAAAAGGTCCTGGATGATTTCCTGTCTTTAGGCTAGGCGGGGAACTTCCAATTGTTCATTTGGTTTTATAGGGCCCACCAAGAAGGTGCTTTGTATACACGTCTTTCTTGGCTTTCGAGACTGAGGAATCTATTTTCACGATATGATGTAGGTTTAACACAATTCTCATACTCACTGTAGACTTTCTTGATATCATTACTTTACGAGGGATTCTAAAAAGATTGATTAGAGCATTTGAGAAGAAAGACGAGATGTAAGGCATTGGGGATGAATCTTGAAGAGAACAGGCACGGAAGAACTGCATGGGTAGTCAACGCAAGAAATTATCAAAGAATCTCCCACGAGAGAGCTATATGAGCTCTCTCAGAGCTAATACAATATCTCAAGAGACCATTGTACTGGTAGTTACTAAAGTACTATCTATGAAGGGGGTTGATAGTAACGGAATGTTCCCATTTCAGAATGAATGTTACTAATCGGGATTATAGCAGCTGTGGAGAAGACTCGGATTCCCGCAAATTGAAGAGATGATCTGAATCATCTCATCCATTCCGTGTCTATCATTTGTGATTGCTAGAGGGAGTCAAGTCTTGTAACGGGGTAATTCACGATCCATATACTTGGCTGCATGGTCAGCCCAACATTGAGGGTGATTATTGAAAACAATGGAGGAGTAGATTGTTACGAAAGTAGCAAATTATCTGAAGAAAAAGAAATTAAAGAATGACACAAGGTGATAAAGAATAAAGTGCAGATAGATGTCAAAATAAATGAAGTGCAAAAAAGAACTCTCCCTCGGGGAATCGAACCCCGGTCTCCCGCGCTTATCGGTGTTAATGACAAGCGGAAATCATGACCACTAGACCAAGGAAGACATGTTAGTCGAGTTACCGCTCGACCACTTGGTGCTGGTTGATGTAACATTCCGTCAATTTGTGTAATATAACGTTGTTCAGTTTTTACAATCGCCAAATCCGGAAATGCCACATAAAACCTCAGGGCTAATCCGGACACCAGCATCCCTTAGATTGAGACCACCCACTAAATGGGTACAGTCTTGATGGAATTTCCGTCACTGGTAAAGGATTAAGATACTTATATGAGTACTAGCACTCATACTTCTCAAGAAGTCAAATTTTCGAAATGTGCCAGTGTTAATGTGGGAATATATATTATTGTATCGAGTACTATGGAACATGGGTATCTTTCAGAAATAACAGCCTCAACAGGCCAAAATAGAATCACAATGCGAGAATTCCCGTCACAGAGTCAAATCCTCATGAATCCTCCTCCGGGTGGTTGTCATGCTCAGCATTAAACAATTGTCCTGTCCAATCCTTGAACTCATCGACCTTGTCGCTAACCTTATGCCATAAGGTGCCCCACCAGGTTGGTCCCTTTTCATCGTCGCTCTCGGAGTCTGTTGTTGGCGGTGCATCAGAAGCCGCGCTTGTCGGCTCAGGTGGTCCAGTTGTGGTTGTGCTTGGTTTGACTTTGGCCGTCGTCTCCGCGGGTTCTGGTGGATCAGCGGGCGTTTCAACAGGGGGTGTATCTTCGTCAGAATGAAGACCGACTGGCTTCAGTGGCAGGCGAAGGGTGCCGTTATTTGGAACAGGGTCAACGCCCAGAGAGTCACATAGGATGTTGTACACCTCAATGTTTTCTAAGAATTAAGTCAGTTTGTGCGCCTCAAAGCAATCAGGGAAAAAACAGAGTAACTTACGGAATGGCTCAACGCGACTGTTGGGCTTATGTGGGAAGGCGGGACCCCGAGCGATGAAAATGGCTCGCATTAATGGATGCTGGTGATCGTAACCGTGAATGCCCCTGGGTGTATATGCCCGACCTTCCTCCAAAGCTTTCTTCGCGTCAAACTCCGGCCGTTCGACGATCGCCCATCCGGTTCTGGGTATCACCCACAAAGGTGCGATGCGGTCATTGTTGGAGAAATGATATCGCTCTGGCATGGTTTCGCGTGTGTAAATTTCTACAGCATGTGTATACTTCGGTGCCGCGTCCTCCAACTGCTTCTGTAGTGTTGGGAGGTCCTCGGGTCTCTTGGGGCGTAAACCGCGAGATGGCCACCCATCAATGTGCTCCACAAGTTCTAGATCAACGAGATCCTCCAACTGAACGAGCCGCTCGTTAGATGTAGTGGCCATTCCATGATCCGAGACGACAACGATATTAACCACGCTTGTAAGATTGCGGCTTTCCAGGCCGGCCATAATACCACCTATCATCTTATCCGCACGAGAAATTGTAGATCGAATTTCAGTGCTGTTCGGCCCATATTTATGACCGTCCCGGTCAACATCTGGGACATAGGCTGCAATCAATTGAGGGCGCTCCGGCAAGAGATGTGAAGCCTCAACACCAGGAAGATCTAACAGTTCAAGCACGCGATTGACCTTGCGTGGTAATGATTCAGTGCTATTGAATTTGTCCACATAACTGGGCTCTTCGCTCCCAATATGCGCCTCAGAGCCTGGCCACATATGGATTCCCGTTTTGACTCCCTGCTTCTCGGCCGTCTCCCATAGTGGCTCTGCGTTCCACCATTTGGGTAGCATGCTCACGGCTGGGTGCGTGTAGTAAAACTCCTCTTCAAATTCTGGATCCCAGAATGTATTACCCACCACTCCATGGCTCTCCGGATATAAGCCAGTGACCAAAGTGAAGTGATTCGGAAATGTGACGCTGGGGAAGCTGGGGTTCATGAATTGCGGGGAAACGCCGGCGGCAACGAGGGTGTTGAGAGAAGGAGTCAAGCCACGATCGAGGAAGTCTGCCCTGAATCCATCGAGGGAGATGAGAATAGTTGTAGGTGCAAACAATGCAGTGCCGTTGGAAAGTAATGGTTGTGGTCCTCGGTGAGGATGTGAAGCCCGAAAACCGCTTGAAGCTTTGTATGCGCCGAGTAGAAGGATGAAGAAGAGAACTATAATGACGGCAGATACAAGGAGAATTTTCCACCAGGATAAACGTGGTTGCTAGAAAAATAAAAGACACAGATTAGCCAAGGCCTGGAAAGACGAGTAGAACAGTAGTTCCTCGCAGATGTACCGGCTGATATAAATGATCCTCCTTTTCGCCCAGATCCCATGAAGACCCGCTTGTTACAGAATCTGCATCATCTCCAATTCCTTCTTCCATCTCATACATTAGTTCGCCTTCCTCACTGACTCTTTCCCGACGCGATTGACGGGCTTCTTTGCGAGCCTTTCGTCGTTCTCTCCTCCCAATCCGCACACTGTTCCCATTTGGACTAAACATCCTTCGCAATCCATGTGCAGGTCCCCGGCGAGTCAAAAGCTTTTCCAACTCATCTTCATCGTCAAGAACCGCACGATCGTGACTAGTAAGCTCTAAAGTACTGCGGGGATGGCGGAGGAATTCGTCATCTTCGGAGTCGGAGTCTTGCTCCGATGGCGATCGCAGGGAAGATGCATCATTATCGTAATGAGAAGGGGAGAGCAAGCTAGTGTCGACTCTTGGCATGGCTTGCCTCACTGCGTCAAGACACGCAAAGTGTTGATTTGCGAAGAGATAAAATTGAAGAAGTCGAGCAATAAGGGAGATCGGCGGATCCTCAGGGACCCGCTGGGCTTTGGCGGTAAGTCCAGTCAATAAGCAACCAAGTTGGGATTCAACGTCAACTCAGGTCAATACACTACTTCTACACAGCCAATCTACTACCTTTCATTGATAGCCAACTTAAATGGCTGACTGGATGCTTTCAAATGCATGTCGAGATGATTACATTTGAGAGTTGCCTACTTGTGCTTCACCATCTGCCATCTTCAGCTCATACAAGAGCCAGCTGATGCGCCAGCAGAACATTTGAAATAACGAGAGTACCTTCATGACTTGTCTCCATTGAAGTTTCCATCAATTGCAATAAATGACTACCAGAGGATAGACTGACCAGGCAGGCATCCGATAGTTCAAGGGGCTGACACAGGGACGTTAGGATTTTCTCTGGAATGCTGAGCATTTTTGCTTGGCTGGGGTCATCAGCATGGAGTCGTGAACATTCTGATCTGTCCAAGTTAAGCCATGTTTGCGAACTTCCAGGCGTGGAAACATTGTTCAGTCGAACAGTGACGTGTTGATAGACCTGTCGATTGCGATGAGCCTTCTCACTTCGAAGTACAGGACGTTACCGTCCGTATCTCTGACTTAACGCATTTGATCTGGCAAGCGAAGATCCTAGATCTGGAGGTTGACGCCTCAACATTCCTCAGAGGTGTGCGGGCAACGTTGCAGGTGTCACTCTTCTTGGCAATGCTTCTACCTGGCCATCGAAGCCATCCATGTGAGAGGAATTCACGAATGCAGCACGACTTCGAAAAACGTCTACTCTTTGGAATGTTGAAAATAGTGTGATGTGTGTGTGCGGCCGCTGTCCAACCAGGAGTCCCTGACAGTGGACTTGCATTGAACGGAGACGGATATCTTAGCCTGCGAAGTCGAGTTGGTGTCTTGCTTCAAGTTGGGTCCTCGAAGTTCAGAAGAAGCTCATGCATAGTTTTTCCTGGAATGTTTTGGAATAAATACTATGCGGGATGACTTTCTGCTTGTTATACCTCTAGCCCGTGTTCTGGGTGTTTGGGGCTCAATTACGCCGGAAAATAAGTACCGCAGAGCCGTTTTTGAACCCTATCCAGACACATCTCTTGCGAACTGGATAAATTGAGACTCCTGAAGATTCTCAGTAGTAGATAAGCGTTGAAGGCATATTGCACACCCTCGAAGCTGTCCACATTCGCCTGGAGCTGGCGTCACTGGTGCTTCTCCGAGAACAGCGCAAGCCACTAACGGTCAACAGCCATCACAGGTCCACAGCAGAAAACAAAGAAGCTATTGTTCGGATTGGCAACTGTCGATCGCTCAAATATTCTCCATTGGCGCCATGATGAGGACGGTCAACAAAGCTCGAGGATCTTCGTCGCCTTCCGCTTGCGAACGTGACTTGCCTATTTGGGAAACCATATCACGTGATTCATAGCTGTCGGCGGCGAATCGGCGATGTCTTCGGATTTCGGTTGGACCACCGTTCGTCAGTGGATCTCATAGCACTTTGCTCGGCCGGAGATGCCAAACAACCTTGTAGAGTAACATCGAGCTCTCCAACACCCCGGATGCGGAAACCCGCAATACATACTCTGAGCTCGTCCCCACTATCGCCCTCAGGTCCAAGGGCAGAGATGTACAGGCGATCATAGAGAGGAACATGATCAGAATTTTTCAATTTACTCCTGTTCCATGTCATCATGCACTGTTTTTCAAAATGGCCGGATTTGGTTGCCGTCAGTGTCTATAAGAACGGGCTCCTGGTCACTCGAGGTCTTGCTTCGTTTCTATCCCTCAGATCTTCCATCGCATCCATCCTACTAGGTACGTTTGGATTTATATGGAAAAGTCCTTCCTCAGTATACTCATACTAATCCTCACTAGCCTTGTCATTCGTTCAGACAAGAAGCCGCATCTCTTCTTGATCCAATCGCTTTATCTCAATCTATCAAAATGCACTTCTCTGCTCCCGTTGCCCTTCTGGCTCTCGCTGCCGGCGTCTCGGCTAGTGGCCACAAGCAACAAGAACCTCCTGTTCACCAGAAGGAGGTTTCCCACTCTGCTCACGCCACCGGTGTCCAAACCGGCACCCACCCCATCGTGACTGGCGGTCCTGTCCACGGCAATAACAGCACTGTTCCTGTTACCTCCACCACCCCCTGCCACAACGGCAAGTGCCAGGGCTCCTCTACCGTCCCCGGCACTAAGCCCACCAGCTCCTCCGGCGCTGGTGGTGTCATTGGCGGCGGCGGTGGCTCCAGCTCTGGCGCTGGCGGTGCTGGCGGTGTTGGCGGTGCTGGCGGTGCTGGCGGTGCTGGCGGCTCTGGCGCTGGCAACACCCCTGCCTCCCCCAGCGCCACCGGCTTCGTCCCCTCCAACCCCGGCGCTAAGGTCTCTGTCCCCATGGCTGGTGCTGCCCTTGGCTCCGTTGCCTACGGTCTGGCTCTCCTCGCTTAAGCGAATGGCTCTTAATACTTTTGTCTTCCAACGGTGTTTTGGTTTTCTTTGATCTCCGCCCTTTTGCTATTCCTTCCTGTTGACCTTTTTGAGATCTCTGTTTCAATCATATTTCTGGCTGCTGTCCTCGAAGTGGTTGTATCAGAGTGCTCAAACGGACGATTGCAACGAACTAGTGGAAGATCGCCGAGACGAAAGGCTGGCGTTCCGGATTACTGTTTTAGATCAATTTATACCTCACTTAATATAATTCTAATCTCCAAAAAAAACCAATCTCAAAACATCTATTAGATGAGGCTGATACTTTTCCAAATCATCCCAATCGTAGAAAAACGTAAAAAATATCCCGAGGAGGCTCTTCTCCATAGTTCCTTGGTCCGAATGGAACCACTCTCCCGGGACCAAGTCATGATATCTTGACCAAACCTTATTTTGGTGGCAAATGCAACATCGAGCCTTACATGATCATGAACACCCTATTAATAGCTCTATATCTTAACGAAAAGCAGTTTAACAACGACGGTGGCATGGGATTCCCCTCGGACTTTTTCGGGTACTCCAGGGACGCGTCATAGGAACAAGGTTAGAGTTTAAGATTGGATTTTCTGCTATCGCGAGAAATAGATGCAACGAAGGAGATTCAATTTAAAGCGATAGTGCGATTTTTATAATGCTTGAGTCATAGAGACCACATACAGGCCAATAAACGCTATTTTTCTCAGCGTAGATTGCAAATCCAATGAATTTTGAAATATCTTGGCAGACGATTATCATCCGAATCTGGCCATTTCATGACCCATTTGCATATTCAGCTGCCTTGGAATATCTGATAAAACGTAATTAATGGCTTTCACTCGCTGCTTCTGAGTATCGAGCACACCCCATACGACATTTAAAATCCATTGCCTTGAATAGTACACTGCGTTCGAAGTGAAATTCTTCGAGTTTTCTTCACAAGATGTCGTTCAGAATTTTTGTCCTTGCTGATTTCCTCCATATTTTCTAAGCTCTTTGTATCCACTTTGTAGGAGGGACTGTCTCCATAGATTCCCCCCTAAATGATGCTAGCACTCTGGAGACTCCAGGTATCACATCATCCCAGTCATCGGATAGAGGTTTCAGGGATGGAAAACTGGGCCGAACAGAAAATCAAAGATTGACCGAGCACGAAATACACTAGGGGACCCATCAACAGGGTCGATACGAACTCAATCTATCTGATCAAAAGATGGGCTGAGATTTTGTGGTACTATGGCCCCGATTTGCCTTGAGCTCATGACAAAACTAACAAACCATTCGCTCTTATTCTAAATTCCTGGCGTATTGACAGCTGGTATAATCTGGTCTGGTAAACTGTATGGTTTATCTCCTAGTAATTGAACTATGACTTTTAGCCCATCATAGAATTGAAAGAAAACTTGAAGCTTGAATAGGCATGCTGGTATGTGAATTGTGCTTCTAGTAGGTACATCTACTATGTACTTGCCATTATAATCTTAGTCTGTTAATGATACCTGGGCATAATCTACCCTATATCTTAGTATAATAAGCGAGATACTAAAGTACAGACAACAAGTCAAGAAACAAGATGCTCTGTGAAATGCTAGAATCGGCCAATGCGCAAACAACGCCTCCAGGCGAGGGCTCGTATTCACCCCGCATGATTGCTGAATTATTCTAACGTTCCCCGCTCGAAGACCTGCGCTCGCTCGCATATAACTCAACAATCCTTTGGTAGCGTTCTAATACCGTATAGCATATTGCATGAGGGGGATATGTCGACTTCGAGTAAGGGTGAGCAGATATTTTCTTGTTTCATGAATCATCCTTCGTCCGCGGTGTGTACGTTCTTTCAGGATGCTAACATTGATCAACTGGAGACTGTCAAAAGTGCAGGACGCGTCGCATCAAATGCGATAGAAGCTTGCCTACATGTCTGAAATGTGCTAGCAGATCATTTGAATGTCCAGGCTACTCGAGAAAGATCAAGTTCGTTTTCGGACCGTCCATTAAAAAGCCCAAAGCGCATTCGAAGCCTAGCAAGCAATTTTCACGAGCAACTGCTGTAATTACCTATCAGGATCCAGCTACCAGTATCTTGCAATGCGAGCCGATATTACGAACCAGTCTCTTTTCTACATCGGCGACAATAAGAAATGGACCTGACCCGTTCATGTCCCTTACAGCTGGCGATAGCTACCCACCAAATGAAAGAAAGCTGGCAAGGTCCCGGCTTTTTCATCATTTTACTAACTTCATCGCGGCGCAGCTCGTTTGGGTTGACAATCATCAGAACCCATGGAGAAGGTTCATTTGTCCCCTCGCAGCCAAGTCTCCTTGTGTATTTTATGCTGTTCTTGCTACCGCAGCCGCAAATATTCATGTCAAACTCGACTCCAACAGTCCAGGAAAAGCGCTATTCTTGAATAGATTAACAGAGTATCGACAAAAGGCCCTCTTCTTTCTAACGGATCATTTGGCTCAAGCTCGTCGTTATAATGACCGAGAGTATGCGGAGGTAAAAATTCAGGGTTTCAGGGAGTCTCTGGCAACAACGCTACTCCTTTGGCACCTCGAGATGCATTTCCCCCTAGATTCGGCATGGAAGATGCACCTGAGAACGGCACAGGCTCTCATTTATAGCCACCGCTTAACATCTGCTTTACATATGCAGTTCGACGAATGCGAGACTTTTCTCTTACAAGAATTCTACTGTGCCACTATTTGGCCACGCCTTACGTTAAATATTGAGGTTCAAGATGCGGCATTGGCGCTTCCATTGGGAAACGGAGGAAATGCATTTATTGGCTTTGTCAGATTAATGCATCGACTTATACTACTGACCACACGAGGAAAAGGTGATATTGATACGGAAAATACGAAAGTGGCAATGTGTATCACTGAATTAGAGTCTGAGGCAAGTGAGATCAGACAGTCGGTCCTTAAAATACTAGGGAAGAGTGGGCTGGCCTCTTCAGGATACCAATATGACGATATGCTGCATGTGGTAGACGCGTGGTTTTACGCGATTCTAATCTTTGGCTACCAAGTCATTGGGCCAACTTGTGAAATGGGGGATTTCATACAAAGTGATTGCGATTGCCTATTCCAGGCACTAGAGTCTTTATCCACTCCTCTATCCTTTGCTCAAAATCAGCCCTGGCCATTATTCATCGCTGGGACCGAGTGCGCGGGAGACAAGCATAGACAGACGTGGATCGAGTCTCGTTTCCATGCCCTGATTCAAAATATTTGTCCATTAGACAGGACTAGGATGCTGGAATTTCTAAAAGAATGGTGGAATTATCACGATGCAGGAAACGGGTACGGTAGAGCAAGTTGTTGGTTGGAGTTTATACACAAGGCTCAGTCCCATCAAGACTTCATTATCTGGTAACCATACTCATTATAAAGAATAATTCATTCTGTACTCAGTACTATTATATGGGACCATACGCATGATGTGAAATGATCTTCTTTCCAATGACTACTAGGACTTCTCGGCATCGAAATTCCGCGCTCCCTCATTGCGCCTGACGGCCTCCATTCCTCCGACCATCACGCCGTCAATCACAACAACATTGTCATTCATGACCGAGTTTTGCTCCTTGATGTATCGAAATCGAGCACCAAATATCCAGTAAGCACCGGGAAACAGAATCGTAGCACCCACGATGAGACAACTCCAGTTCATATAATCTATTGTCGGAATCGTAACCGGGACGTAGAGGGGACAAAGATAGACGGCACATATTAGTAAAGACCAGGATACACTGAGAACATTGATGATGTATCCCCATTTTCCGAGGTCAAAATGAACACGTGGAGGTAAAATTTGTCTTCCACGAACCAGAACCTAAAGAATTGGAGTTAATTTGTGAAATGAAAACGAGGTTCTTCGGGAGACGTACAATCAGAACCGGAACGAGATAGCTGACTTGCAACATCAGACCACCACCAGAAATGATGGATTGAAAAGCGAGGTCGCTTCCAAGTACGATAAGACCTAAATGAGAAATTTTTAGTCTTCAGATATCTTTCCCCCTCGATTTGAGACACACCGAGGATCAAGTCCACTACCACCACGAAGCCAATTGCTCTCAGTGGAATACTAAGCCTGCTATTGACCTGAGCTAGATACTCAGAATAGGGAAATGCCTTGTCACGAGCCATGCTCCAGACGATCCTTGACCCAGCACTGTTCGTGCCTACGATTACAAAAAAGTTGATGCCAATCATGACAAGGGCGCAGAAGAGGCCACCGCCATACTGCGACCCAGTAACTCCAATCCACCAGCTCATGTATGGCTGGGGTGCTGCGAAGATTAGTTATAGTTGCATATCAATTGTATCAATGACCTACATGTCATGTAGGTGTTCCAGTCACCTGCCGTCCACATCATCACGACAGCTGCTAGCCAACTCATAACACCACAAAGAATCATGGAATAAATCATGCTTCGCTATAAAATCTCAGCATTATCGGTGAGTTATACAGTTGAGAAAATGACAAACCGGCGCGTTTCTGGCTGGATTTTTCATTTCTTCCACCTGCCTTGAAATTAGAAGCTTCTTCCGGCATACAGATTCTCTGAGCTGTGGAACCCACAAGATGCATTAATCCATCTGTGCCGACCATTCCATATATGGAATTATAGAACGACATCACAAATACCCAGCCATTTTTGCTATACCCTGTATTGTTAAAAAATTCCGTGAAAATGAAGTCGGCATCATGTTTAGGTGCCATCGCAATAAACACAATTGCCCAGGCGACTCCACCGCCGACTACCCAAATTGCACCAAACAAGTTAACTCCCGGCAGCCACCTTATTCCGTTAATATTTGCCTTTTTTGGATGCCATATATACCTGAAAGAAGACTGTAACTCAATAGCGACTTACCTCTGATTTAAATTTGTAATGACTGGACCAATGAGAAGCCCGCTGTAAAGCAACCAAGTCATCCATGACTTTCCTCGTTGTTAGAATTGGACAAATGTACTATCAACCCAAGGTCATCTGAAATATCACTTTCTGGATTGTCACGTACCTTCCATTCCACATTTGGATGAGCAATTTGAACAAAAGATGCGATAATCTGAGCACTATTGAGTGCGCAACTGGACCCAGTAGATATTTCTCCAACCATTATAGCCCACCCAACAAGATATGACAAGAATGGTCTTGATTTACCGGTAGCAAGAGCCTGTGTATAGTACTGCTGTCCTCCTGCTGTGGGCCAAATGCTACAATATTCGGCCAACGAAGTCATCAGCAATGTTTGACCGATGGACACAATCACACTAAGAATATTCATTAGCTGCTTGGATTAGAGTTAAAGGTCATGGAAAAGAGCTTACGTTGCCCATATTAAGCTTGCTGGGCCGCCAACATCGAAGATAGTTGAATACAGGACAATAAGGCATGACCAGCTGGCCGAGATCATTACCTGATACGCGCATACTTTAAAAATGAGCATACTTATCGAAAGCAATTATAATGCCATCTGAAAAATAGACAAAGCTACTCACAAGTCCAAGTGTTGTATACCCGCTGTAATTCGGGTTTCTTTCCCATGGCAAGAAGCTGAGCATCGTCAATATTCAACACCTTCTCTGTCTTACCGAGAGAATTATCTTCAATATCCATAGCCAATGAAATTTGACACTCCCAGTGTCAGTATTCCAAACAAATATAACGTGAAATACCTAATCCTCAGCGGATTACACTCCATCGGACACAAATAGCTGCGACTTAAGTATCTCTTCGTATTCGAGTGCCATTTACTCTGCTAGACTCAATTCGGCAGAACTCATGAGAAGAGGAGGATTAATCGCTCGATCTGTGCGGGGTGCTTCTGAATCTAGTGATAAAGCAAGTAATGAGCCTATAGCGATTAATTTCGGATACCTCCCCCGCATTCAAAGGCTAGTGAATTCGTTTGAACTTGCCTATAGGATCAAGATAATACTACCCCGCATTCATTGAAAGTATATCAGTTTATAAGAGTCAGCAGTAGCTATCATAGGATAGTTCTGTATAACCCGGATAGCAAGGGAGACCGAGGTTATGCATGGACATCTTGATAGTAGATTACAATCAGAGAGACCGACATCATCCTGATAGTCCCAAAGTCTGGCTCTACTGTACTAAATTCCTTCGCATAGGTATGTGAAGGATAGATAGTATCTATACCATAGATTTGCCTGCTAGACCACAGCCCTCAGATATTCCAATACCCTACACTAGGGTACCTTACCTAAGGTAGAATACCAAACCCTACTACACTAGGTAGTGTAGTAGGGTTTGGTATTCTAAGGTTATGGAGAAGGTCCGCAGCAGCTGTGAGAGATACATAGTCAAAACCACTGCCAGGGGTTCTAAGGTCTTTTTCTTCTTCTTATATATATGATACTTGTGTAAGTATTTAATTTAATTCCTAGAGAACTCAATGAGATAATAATAAGAAAATAAGTGGCAACCTGTATTGTCAGCCTGTGCTTGGATACAGTACTGCATGCCGCAAGGGGGCATGTACATAGTCCGACCGCGACCGGAAATGGCAACTAACTTGCTACGAGAAAGCTGCGAGCATCCTCTGCTGCTAACAAAAACCAATCCTTCTCAATCACATACTATGTGAATTTATTACTATAATTAAACCAAAAAGACGCCTTCGAACATGCGAGATGACAGTTGATATACAACCGGAGTCCTACCGGGAAACTCCGATACATTCTCCGAACAAGAATCATACGAGGAGATTTGGTGAAATTGAAAATTCAACTTCATGAACCCCTACTCTCATTTACGAAGTATCTGCCTAATATCCGAAAAAACAAGAATTAGCCGCCTGGGTTCTTCACCAATCGACAACAAGCATCGAATTGTCCCTCAACTAACCGGCCAAGCGGCAACTTTTCCGGGGCCCCACTCGGTTTCCCGAAGCCCTTCAGATTTTTTCTTGGCCGGACTGGGGTAGCATCCGGTGCATTTGTGAGAAATTGCTCTTTGCAACCTGTGCGGCATTGATTCATGCTAAGCTAATTGTTCCACTTGGTTCTTTCGGGCGACAATCCCTTACCAATTGACGTGGAGAAGATTGTTGTAAATCTATCCACTATGAGCAGTGACGAGGAAAACTACGCCGTTGGGGGCAAGGCCGCCGTTGATGAGCCTCTCAAAAAAGACAATGAGAAGCCTTTATCGGCTAAGGATCTCGAACCATTTGGAAATGAAGAGACTGCCGAAGTCAAGTATCGGACCATGAAGTGGTGGTATGTTATGACTGAAATTTCAAATAAATCTTGCTGTATGATCTTGGAACTGATATTGAATCCTTAGGCACTGCGGAATGCGTGAGTGTTTATATGGCCTGACAGTGCAGCCCATTATCTCTAACAAGTTACCTCAGTCATGATCGCAGAGAATGTTTCCGTGGGAATTCTCTCTCTACCTTCCGCGGTGGCTACACTTGGAATGGTCCCGTACGTGAAACAGCTCATTCGATTTCCAATGCCCAATTTCTAACTACTTTTCGCAGCGCTTCAATCATGATTGTCTTCATTTCGGCTCTGTCATGGTATACAGGTTACGAAATTGGTCAATTCAAACTCCGCCACCCTCAAGTCCACAGCATGGGAGACGCTGGTGAACTTCTCATGGGTCGTCTTGGTCGTGAGATCCTGGGAATTGGCCAATTATTGCTTCTCATCTTCCTCATGGCCAGCAATATCCTGACCTTTAACATTTTGATGAACGTTCTAACTGATCACGGCACTTGCACTTTGGTCTTTGGCGTCGTTGGTTTGATAATCTGCTTCCTTGGCGCTCTGCCTCGCACAATGGACAAGGTCTACTGGATGTCCGTCGTCTGTATGTGATGCCCTTTCGCAGACAACTGAATAGATCCTTCGAAATTGGGAAGATTTTCTAACTGGAATATAGCATTCGTCAGTGTCTTTGTCGCCACTGTTGTGACCATGGTCGCCGCAGGAGTTGAAACCAAGACTCAAGTTGTGAACGAAGCCACGAGAGAAGTTAGTTTCCGTGAGGGATTCCTTGCAGTTACTAACATCATCTTTGCCTATCGTAAGTCACGCAATAGTGATATTCGATGCTCACCATAAATCAAGGGTTCCCAAAATAGCTGACTGCGAGATCCTATAGTTGCTCACGTGGCATACTTCGGCTTCATGTCTGAAACTGAAGACCCTCGCACTTTCAATAAGTCGCTTGCCATGCTTCAAATTATCGATACTGTACTGTATCTCGTCAGTGCATTGATCATTTACCACTACGTGGGTCCAAATGTCAAATCGCCAGCCATTTCATCTTTGAGCCCTATTATGAGCAAGATTGCCTGGGGCCTTGCCATTCCAACGGTAATTTTATCCTCCCATGGTTTGTTTTCCTCTTTCTTCTGCTAATTTAAATAGACTATTCTTTCCGGTGTCGTGCTGGGCCACGTTGCATGCAAATACATCTACGTGCGCCTTTTCCGTGGATCCGATAAGATGCACAGCCGTAGCCTCTTCTCTATCGGCTCCTGGGTGGCCATCTGCATTGGCGTGTGGATTGTCTCTTGGGTTGTTGCCGAGTCAATCCCCGTTTTCAATGACCTGCTGAGTCTCATCGTATGTGACCTTCGCATAATATTTTTATAAAGACACATTCGCTAACCTAACACTACTTGACAGAGCGCGCTTTTCGGAAGCTGGTTTAGCTGTATGGCCTCCCCATCTCATTCAGAACATGGGTTTTGCTAACGTATTCGTACAGTTGGACTCCCTGCCATCTTTTGGTTCCACATGAACCAGGGTCAGTATTTCAAAAATGCTAAGAAGACCTTCTTGACGATCATCAACGTCGGCGTTCTTGCCATCGCCATCGCCATCGTGAGTTCATTTTTCTCTAGCCCCCTCTCCATAGCACTGAACAGCCTTGCCGTTTCATTGGTGTGACTGTTACTAACCACTGAATTCAACTTAGTGTGGCCTTGGTCTCTACGTATCTGGAGTCGCTATTCACGGCGATTCTGGCTCTAACAGTTGGTCATGCGCCAACAGTGCGTAATTGACTAACGAACGCCACGCACTCTTTCCACCTGGTTTGGCAATCCAGCAGTGGTTGTGGATTGTACATTAGACAAAAGTATCGATTTGTGCATATCAGCGGGCTGTCTTGCATTGTGTGTCCATACTTGCATTACATAGAATTTGTTCATAGATTCGGATATTTGGATAGCTAGTATATACAAAGAGAATTGTTGACTTTGTTGCATTACAAAATTTCTGCCCGGTCCGCTTTCTGGTTGCTATATGTGTGTATTAGCGCAATCTATTTAATATAGAGATCCACGGAACAAACCCTTGAGACGCACTCTCCCAGTGCTGATTTAATGAGACCATTTTGATGATCGTATCACTGCCATCCCCGACGGGAAGACCAGAGGCATGATGGCTGGCCATGAGCACTGCTGAGTCGGTTGACCCCCGACGAGCGCAACTGCTTAATTGCGTATGCGAGAACTGGTCGCCGTCGAATATCCGATTTTTTGATTTATCATTTTTCTTACGTCGTGTGAATATCCCATTTGCCTCCGGGGCTCGTTGTTGAGTGTGTGTTGTGAGGACATTCAGGGCAGGAAGACAGGCACATATTAGACCGAGACCGATTTCCGCGTTTCTAGAAGGTCGTTAGGTGAGGTTTCCTTAGCCAGTAAAACAGACAGCTACTACTCACGCCGTTAATATGGACTTCATGAACATTGTTGTTTGATGAGGTTTATTTTTCTCATGAACGCCGATGACTAGCCGGTATAGACTAAATGCAACAGCAATACCTCCAAGGCCCAGTAGAAAGATAACGCGGATCTTCTTCCAGATGGGCATTTGCAGTGACCATGTCAAGGCGACTGGAAAAGCAAAAATAGCAATATCAGTCAGGAAACTGATGACAGAGTCTGCAATGATAACCCCAGGTTGGCTTAGGCATGTGGCAGTGTCTCTTTCAGATTCTCGCCAATAGGCCGAGACGGGATTGCAGATAAAGATCTTGATGAATGTTATTATGACGTAGTAACCAACTGTCGTGGCGAGAAGACAGTATAGAGCTATCATCCCAGTATAGAAAGGTTGAAAGACCCTAATCAGGATATAGATAAGGCTGGACTTGACGAAAAGAGCCGTCGGAGCATAGATGGCGGTTGCCACATAAGAGATCTAGAAGAGAATAAGCTACTGGGCTCGTGAGAACCAGATACTCATTTTAACTCACCTTGACGCATTCTTCAAAATCTTTCTCACTCAATTCAGACGGTAGTTTCGAGCCCCCGGAGAATCCATCTGTGGTTAGAAATGTCTAATTAGCTTTGTCTCGGTTGGCGAGAATTGCACCTTGGCTCACATATCAAAGCATTTGCACAATACCCCATAAATAGAACCTGGTAGGTACTATTAGCCGCATGTATAAGTACTTTCTGAACATTTGATACAATCCATACCCATCCGATGACACATGCGCCTACTGGAGTTAGCCAAGCAAAAATGATGGGGTTGAAGGTCCATACATACCATCATCAATGCCAAGGGCATGCTTTAATCGCCACCTCACGAATATGCGCAGCCATACCAGTGGCGTTACAATAATGAAACAAAGGATCTGTGTGGCATAGTTTATTAAGAACAAAGAATTACCATTCTTAACGGTAACGGACATGAGCTGGGGAGTTTGTATGTCGTTCAACTATCATCTGGGGAATTCAAAAAAAAGATTTTCTGATAAAATCGGGGCCACGATCTCGGGTATTAGTTATTTCTTCCAAGTTTGCATTTCTCCAATGCAACCAGCCCCCTTTAGTTAGTAGGGGCTTAGTCATTGCCACCCGTGACGTCGACATAAAAGTCTACTAGCGATGAAACCCTAATTTATACTGAAATAAATATATGGTTTATCAAGAAGAGCTTACTCAGTACTACCCATCTTAATCTACGCATTCGACTCAGCACTCATCTTATATGCGCGTCAGAGATATGCACGCAATTTAGACCGAGATGACCTCCAGGCAAAGCTATCAGCCGCGTCGCCAAGCTCACACTAAACTTGTGGGGGTCCAAACGAGGGGCTCGAGCTCCACATCTGGGGCTTGAGCGTCTTGTTGACGCGTCTAGGATGGACAGCTACAGAATTCACGCGCATCTACAGACATAGGAAGGCTCTATTTACGATCAAATTTCAGGAAGCTGCTGGAGTATCATCGGTTAGCATGAGGCATCGGAAAATAACTGAAAACGACCTTGCAGGCGAGTATCTCTGTGATTCGTCGCGCGTGCTTCATGTCATAAGCGCCAGCATCGCTTAAATTTGGGACTATATCCCGTACACAATACCATACTGACCTGAATCTGTGATTCTGCACTACCATTACTATATCAGTGACTCAAACTCGGGTTATAATGAGAAAACAATGGGCTATCTGTCTCTCTTATAAACTCGTCGCGCCACGATATATCAAGTCTCATGCAACTTGGATTGAATGTACGATCAGCAGCATGCTGAGGCAATTTTTTACAACGACGTTGGAAGTTTCATAAAGCGTAGAGCTTAACATGACATCTGTAGTAAAAGAGTATGAGGGTCCATAGTAATTATTTGTTGGAGATCAATGGATGAGGTACTGTATACACCTGTATAGTGGTGGCACCACTGACACGCATGATATGTATCTGTAGGCGTCGATCCCAGTCCGATTGGGCAGTTCACGCGGGACATCCACGCGACCACCTGGGCAGACTACATTGCCATGGCGGGCACAGGACTTTGTAAATCCTATCAAAAACCCTGCGGGTAGAAATGATCTACCAGAATAATTACATATGGATCTCGGTGTGGCCATATACTAATGCTAGAGAGCGAAGCGGCGTTATAGCCCTGAGCCCTACTGCAAATCAAGTGGCCCGACAGATTTATGCCACCCGCTGTCATTTGTCCACAGATATGCAAGCCAACAAACAAATAATAGCAGATGACGTAGCTTCAACAGAACATTTTATATAACTACTCATGAGTTTACAAACCTCCAATTTCACCTTCGCGGCCAAGTAGGCTCCGGCCTTTTTTTTCATGGTGTTATCCTTAGGAAGAGTCTATAATGTCGGACTACGAGGGATGCACTGCTGCCTCCTCGATCCCTCGAGCGATCTTAGCTGATCGAAGATGCCCTGCATCTATTTCAACTTCAGTCGATGCACCCAAAAGCAATAATGGCAGCTGTCCAGATTTACAAGACGATGTCCCAAAAGAATGGGAATCGTTTGAAAGGCCTTCACGTCGACCGAGTTTTCTGGATAATTTGGCAGACTCGCGGGAGTCTCAGTTTCATGTGCAGGATAGAAGCGAGCTCGAGCGTTATTTCGTATGTGATACACTATCGGTCGCATGAGTCATTATTTGTACGCTAAATGCAAGCTATACACGACTAGTACGGTCCCCGGAACATGACACAGCACTCCAAATGGCCGATAGTAATGCGAGTTAAGGGCAGTATAATGCCTCAAATGATTATCCCGCTGTTTCTTATTGGAGGGTGGGCCACTCTGATTACCTGCATTTCTCATTTTTACCATGATCGTGCGTCCTCTCATCCATCTTCTCTATTGTCTCTCTTGGCTTCCTAACAAGCCCGTTCCTTTATTCTGAACAGTGGGAATTAATAATATTCTATTGACTGTGCTGGGATTTGTGGTTGGCTTGTCACTATCATTCCGTGGTTCTACCGCATATGAAAGGTCAGTACTAGAGACAAGATATGCCAATTTAGATGAACCGCATAGCTGACAGCAAGGAAGATGGGCGGATGGACGCAGGTACTGGGCTTCACTTATTCAGACCTCGCGCAATCTAGCACGTATAATTTGGGTACATATCGATGAAAGACAAGACGAGGGTAATGTGGATCTTCTAAGAAAGCTGTACGGGATATGGAAAATTATCCGAGGACCATCACTGATTATTGTCGCAGATCTGCCATGAATTTAATCTTAGCATTTGCAGTCGCACTCAAACACAAACTTCGTTTCGAGCCCGATGTCGCGTATGAGGATCTTGCAGGCCTTATAGGACATCTAGATACGTTTGCCCTAGACGCACATGATCGCAATACCCTAAATCCCCAGTCAAAATCAGCATGGAAGTCGATGGGAGAATATTTGAGTCTATCATTTGCCAAATCAAATCCTCGAAAATTGATAAAGCGATCCAAAAAACCACTCGGACATCTTCCTATCGAGATCCTTCTTCATCTATCAGCCTACGTTGATTCGTGTGTTAAGAATGGTACCTTGACTTTACCCCAATTACAGGGTCAAGCTTGTATGTCAGTGGATTAACAATACGAAATCATGAGCTAACTTGAATGGAAGTGACATTGATAGCCTCACTAAATGAGATATTGACAGGGACAGAGCGTGTGCTGGATACACCTCTTCCCGCAGCGTATAGCATTGCAATTGCTCAGATTTCATGGATATACGTTGTACTTCTCCCTTTTCAACTCTACAAGTTTCTTCATTGGACAACTATACCTGCATCAATGGGTAAGCCTAGCCTAGGCACCGAAATCAAATTTTTCGAAGGAACGTGACTGACAATTCCCGGAGTTGCTGCATATATAATCATTGGACTTCTCACAATTGGCAGCGAGATTGAAAATCCTTTCGGACATGACGTGAATGATCTCCCACTCACCTCATATTGTCGACAAATCGCCAAGGAAATTGATATCATCACAGCAAGTCCACCGCCAAATGTGGAAGACTTTATGACTCGACCTGAGAACCTGGTTTTGTTTCCTCTTAGCCAAGCTGGGTATCCGTTGTGGAAAGATAGAAATAGGGAGGATATCCATTCGGCACTCCGTGCGAAATTCGTTGCAAGCCCGAGTAAAAATCCTGCATTAGCTGGATCAAACATGTCTACACGAACAATAAGCTTTTCGATGGGAAAGGGTGTGGAATTTGTTTAATTGAACAGTGACCTAATTGGCTATAACGTCGCCAAGCCGACTCTTGAGATACAGGTGAAACATGTAAGACTTGAGAATGGATTAACAGCTGACGTAGACGTACATGAGACTGGCATTCTCTTCGTTGCTGTTTGTATTTCCCTCTTGTTACTTCATTTGCGGGACGTTAGACTGAAATATGAAGCATGAATTATTGAACTAACCGAGCTTTGCATGTTGCTATACCACATATTGTGTACTAAAAGAATTGCGAGCCTCATCGTAATTCTAACAAGCCATGAAAGTTTACCATTTTAGAATCTGGAAGATATATAAGCAAAGAGAGCACCAGTACTCGATTCGAATTGCGTTTTTATCAACGAGGATGTAAACGAAGCATGAACAGTTGCCATTCTTTCCGCCAACTCGCAAGCCTTTTATTTGCAGCTCACTCGAAAAATCACCAAACGTTGCCAGACGTTTGTTCAGCCAAAAGTTTCTTAACATTCACATTGCGCCAAAAATAGGTGCAAAGAACACAGATTGGAGTAAGACAAGCTCCCACAATAACCATCTTTCTCTGAAGATCACCATAAGCCCCAACAATAGCTGCACGCTCAGGTGTATTGTCGCCATAGGCCATTTGCGTCTCAATGCTGGCAAATATGGTCGAGCTAAGATGCTTGCTAGCTTCTGGTAGTCGTTTATACATTTCATTCTCAAGGATATTATTCCACATGCCACCAGCGATGGCAAAACCCACAGAGGCACCAATAGAACCAAACAGGCCCCAAACAGCTGAAACAACTGCGATTTCTTGATGTGTGACGACGGCCATGATAGCGAGATGACCGCAAGTGGCAAATATACAAGAACCAAGACCGACTAGGATTTGGGTCATTGTGAGGAGGCCGACATGGGTATCAGGTTGGCGGAAGGGAATAAGGAGAGCTGTTCCAAGCAAAAAAATGGGTATACCTGCCATTGCTGTCCATTTGAATTCTCCAGTGACTCGAATCAGCCTTATTCCGTTAGTATTTCGAAAGTTTTCGTTATGATGGAGGCGACTTACAAGCCAAAGATGGGACTGAATATGAAGGAAGTGAGAGAGAATGCAGAAACAACGTAATTTGCCGATGGAATGTCGAGCCTATTTACAACCTGTAGGTAAGAGCTAAAATAGGCGTTCCAGACGCTGTTGTGATTGTATTAGCATTAGATTATGACGAAGCATGAAATGCGTGGATAGAGGATGGAGACCGACTAGCATGAAGCGAACATTATGCAGTATAGCGTACAGGAGCCAATTATTGTTGGTTCCTTGAGATACCTCCATGGAAGGAATTGCACAGGAGAGAAATAACGCTCCCAAAGATAAAATGCCGGTGCACAAGCCACTCCAATAACTTCCATCGCGATGATATATCCACTAGCCCATCCTTTAGGCGCGTATTTAGCGATGCTGAACGGAAGTAAAATCAATGAAAACGTAGCGGTAATAAGAATGATTCCGAGAACTGATAAAGAAACTATCTGTTAGCCGTCTTCCTCATTCTGAGATGATACTATCAAGGAAAAAAAACATACTATCAAATTGGACAGCATAGTGAGCAATAGATTGCCACCATAATCTCCCAGAATTCTCTTTTTGCAAAATCCGAGTTCGCTCCACCTTGCGTTGCATAAAAAGCATTACAAGAACCATCGGAAGACAGACTCCAACTAAAATGATGGCAAAGGCTCCAAATGCCCAACGGAAGTTAATATTTGCGTAAAATAGGTCCGCAACTTTAGGGCCCGCAAAGGTTGTGCAGATCCCAGGAGTGCCCATTATACCAATGACAATCATTCGATTCTTGAGCGAGGTCATGTCTGCGACCATGATCTCAACCACATAAATCAACCCAATGTGCCCGACCCAGTAAAGTGTGTGCCCGGCAGTGTATGCCTCCATGCTCTTGCAAGTGGCTTTTATGATCAGGCCGATGGTGACCAGAAGAAGCATACATAGAAAGCCTTCGACACGACCCCAAATATCAATTATCTTTGCAAGTGTGAGTTTGGACGACCCTCCAAGAATAGTCGAAACGACACCCACTACTGACAGAAGGCCGTGATGCTGGAAATATGAGGTGATGTAAGGATTAAGGACTGTCTGAATCGAGACGATAAATGCATCCACGAACGAGACTAGATAAAGGCTGTGATTCTTTAGCAAGACCATCATGATTAACCGAAAATGTTGGTATATTGAGACTTACAGAATGAACATGAGGACCATTGTCTTTGTGGACCAGACCGAAGTGATAGCTCTCACACGTTGTACACCATTCTGAAAGTTCTCCGAATTTTTCTCCTTGCTTTCTAGATCATCATTTGTCTCCTCGACAGCCTGATTAATCCCGACTTTCATCTCGGTATCCATTTGTCCATCTTGGCGAGAGGAGGTGTCTTTGGGTGTACCCATCCTGATCGCAAACAGGAAGGTCAAAGAAAGACCGTCGAGTTCCTTCAACTTTTTTCGAGATCAAGCAATCAATGTCTCTCCCAGGGTAGAAGAGGGCCCTTATTTGAAGGAAGAGTTGCACAGTAACTATTCCAACAGCCAAAGCAAACTCTGTAATTATGCAGATGCACCCGCCGATACCGCAGAAGCGAGGAGTCCCTCCTATCAGATGATCTGATAAACCTAGTGCCATGAAGATTGACCAATCAAGTAAAAATCTGCGGCTTGGCGAAAGTAGTAGAGTTTCTCTTAACTCAAGACATTTGGCCACGGCCCATTTTACAATTTCGGTAGTATCCGTCATTCCTCTTTGAGAATTAGGGCCTTGGTTAAGATAACTAACACTATGTAAGTCAATCGTACGATGTATCCTGCAATAGATGATAGAGGGCTATACTTGTGAATGTCTGTATGACTGGTATTATATCATAGTGATTCAGTTTATAAGATAGCCCGAGAAGAGCAGCTACTGTTAGATATTTAACTTTTAGGGCATCGTCTGCATAAGTGTTGGTTTTACGAAGCTCTAATGGAACAAAAGATCTCGCCAGCAGAAAGAATTATATTGACTGTCGATTTTTTTCGATCGAAGTTTGACCTTTACATCAAAATATATTAGAATCCTGATAGGTAAACTTCATGATTCCAGGTGCAATCTTGTTCCTGTATGCCGATTCATAAATCGGCCAAGTCCGAGCAAAGTCGCCAAGCAGCGCCAAGTATTAAGGCCACCAACTTCTCGGTGGGTCACTGAGATAGACTCATTCTTAAGGGAGGGGATTCTCGTCCTACTTAAATTTCCGGTGCCGGCGGGGGCGAGTTTGAGTCCTCATGGCGGCAGATTGACGGGCTGGATGCCTGTATAAAAAAGCATTGACCTTACACTGATGGAGGAATTCAGACTACATGCATATACTCAAAGGTGGTAATTTGATAGTATGAACCAACAAGCTGAAAGCCCTTTGAAGATATCGATTGGTATTTGAACCCTCAAGGAGTATTTTCTATCTTTTCGTATAGGGAATCTGATCCGTTTTCCCTTGGCTTTGCTATCTAATTCACTAACAACCAAAGTGAGGCTTATCAATCAATCCCAGAAATATTGAATTGGATTCTTTCGTGATATCCTTTGCCCAGTCAAAGCCACCCCACGCCCAATGAATATATACCAAGGATGAGATGTATCTTTGAGACAAGGATAAATACTCCAGACTGATACCTCGCTTAACATCTAGACATTGCGGCGCTTGCGATCCTCATCTGTCTCAGGGAGATAAGTGACAGCCTTTGAAAGACCAAGAGCAAGCAGAACCATGAGTATCCAGATAGCATAGCCACCGGCTAGCTGGGTCCTTGCTCCAACAGCGAAGAGGCTAGTGAAAAGAGCTGGACAAAAGGCTCTCAACCCACTAACACCGGTCAAAGCAAGGGCGTTCAATGTACCCAAGACCTTTGGTGTAGGTGCAACATCATTTATAACCAGCTGGATCGCCGTGAAACTCATACTAACACCACAGCCAATAGCTAGCATAGTCGGTACAAAGATCCAGAAGACCTTGAGCGCGCCTTCACTATGCATACGTAAAAGGACATTTGCGAGAGGGCAGCAGAGGAAGAAGAACGGGTAAGCCCAGGCGCAGACTCGAATCACTCCATTCGAGCCAATATTTCGCTGTAATGGAGGGAAAATGAGTAATAGCCAGGCAGCTTGAGCTGCGCCATTCAATCCCATCATGAGTGAAATTTGGAAAGGTGTAAAGCCAAAACCACCCAGGCGAATAGGTGTATACCAGAAAACGGGAATAATGGCTGTATAGGCGAAGGCAAGAACCATAATGTGTCCGTAGACGTAGAGAACAATACCAACTCCTGGCCATTTCATCAGCTCCCAAGTCGTAAGGTTCCCGCTGCGAGAGGGGGCATTGCCATCATTTTCCAGCTCTGGTGACTCCTTTTTCAAGGTCTCCTTGACGAACAAGGCGCTGGAAAGTGCAGCTGTAGTTCCTATCATTGCGACCACAAGACTCGAGAGCGCATATGGATATTTCTTGAAGAAATCAATGGACCCAAAAGCCCGCGGATATTGATGAACTGGGTCCGCAAGAGCTCCGCCGAGTAGTGGTCCTAGAAAAATACCCAGGTTTCCACTAAAAGCAAACCAACTAAATGCGCGGGCCTGTGTTCTGGGACTGCTGTGCTCGGCAACCATCGTACGGATGGTAACAATGGTCCCGGCAAAAACACCGGCGATGCAGCGAAACAGAATCATTTGTGGTATACTCTTTGCCATTCCAAACAGGCCAGTTGCCAGAGTCACACCGAACAAGGAAAAGACGAGTACGGGCTTGCGTCCAATGCGATCCGCTGCTCGTCCCCAGAAAAGCATGACTACCGCTTGCGTCAGAGAGAAAAGTGATTCGATGAGACCGCTATAGAAGCCAATATCCGAGTCTGAAACATTTCCATTCTCTTGAACCATTTGACTAACATAAGGAAAGATTGAGAAGAAAGCCAAGGGTTCAATCACTCGTGCATAGCACAGCAGCATAACCTGTGTCACAGGTAAAGGTTTTTCATCCCCCTCGTCGCCAGGGGCATCGTTGGCCTGCGGCGAAGATCCATATGATGAGCTAGAGTTCGGCCCGGTAGAATTGGATTCATCTCGAGACCCGAACAGCGCAGTCGTCTCATCTACGCGCCCTTCACCATCGCCAGTCTCAGTGGATGGTGACTGAGAGACTATCACCCGGCTGTCAAGCCGACTATTTGTCTCCGGTGTAACAGACGCCATCTGTCACTGTTGGAACTGATCGGATAAGATCGAGCAAGGGGCAGCTCGGGCTTGTCTCCGCAGGGAAGAAGATCTTCCTGCGAATAAGATGCCACGGAGATTCCTTCTTGCGATGGTGGAGAAGGGCGGTGGGACCAGTCAGAATGTGTTGCACTTTGAGAATTAAGCAGCGATTGGATGAATTTAATACTCTAATTCCAATTAACTATCTAAAATTACAATTCATTGAATTCTTGGAGTGTCAATGTGGCACAATTGGTTTTTCAAATCGTGAAAAAAGAGGACCGCGGAGTGGCTTCAACTCAGCTACTGTAAACGAGGTACAAACGAAGGCTTCCCAGGGTTTAGTAGTTTGACAACGACTGAACATCAAATTCCTAACCTGACTTCAAATTTTATGGTAGTTGCTATATTTAAGTACTCAAGCTACATTAACTCTTTCGATGCCCGGATTTGAAATTGATTCTTATGGAGGAGGATTAGAAAATAGAGGTACCAAGACGTAGTCCAGAACCTGACCCGGTACCTAACATGTCAGATCCACTAGGTAGTATACCAACCTCCGCTCAAAAGCTATATAAATTCCAATTTATATGAGAGAACGCTTAAATTATCCCAACAATGTACTCAATTTATATAGCCTTTGAGCGGAAATTAGTATGAGTGAGGTTAGCCATTCACTAAAAGTGCCAATTCATAATCAGGAGGATGGACTCGGACAGACTGAAGCAATACTATTGCTTTAGTACTTCCATGATTATACCCAGCGAGAATCTTGAAATCAAAATATGCAACATATTTATATTCATAAAACTTTTTTTTTTCAAGAATTTTGATTGTAAATTGGGCTGTTTATAAAGTCTTCTATCTCAAGGCAGCTGTCTCGGCTACCATGGACTTCTGCATATAATCGGCAAACTTCCCAGACTGAGCCTTGTACGGGATGATCTACTAATCTCGATAGTTTCCGAGAGTAAGCAAGGCTCTGAATAACCGCTCCATCTCATTCTTCTCCGGTGCTTTCATTGGCACTTTTTCTGCCCCCAAAGTTCTGACTCGTGGATGACTAGTGACAAAAGTGGCCACGGAAAGTTTGAGATCACATTTTATGCCTGAGACATTGAAGGTTTTTCTATCTGCTTAATCTTTTGAACTAATAGATAAAATATCCTCAATGTTTCTCGTCCATTGGAAATGACAATGTGTTTCGAGACAATGGTTTTAACTTGCTTAGCTCTACGCCACTTGGCTTATCCGCACTGCTAAGCTCCCTGTGGCTTCAAATTCAGTCTTCAGGGAATTTACGGGCCCTAAAATAGTGTATACTTATGCAATGCACACTGAAAGGATCCGCTCTAATGCCTAGTACCTGAACATAAAACTTGGATTTGCAAGTTGTGCCCAGATATTTCCTGTACAACGTGGGGGCTAAAGTGTATAGCCCCCGCAGATCTTAACCTGAAGTCAATAGTATTCCTAAGGAGATACTGAAAATACGTAGGTGGCTCTGGGGCCGAATCGAGTAGATAGAGGCATTTATTTGCATTTCCCAGGCTATCCAATATCGTTCACACGCTTAAAGAGCTCCGCATTTCACTACAATGGCCCCAGGAATTTGCTTAGCCCCCCACTATAAGAGGATCAAATAATGGGGCCAATCCTCGGGGATAAGACATCTTTACCAATAGAAACAAGATGAACCACATTATTGCCGATAAATGGGCACTGCATCGAGTGTGCCCGAAAACCGATGCATGAATATCCAAGAAAATATCGTGGGGCGATCGTGCCTCGTCCCTGGCTCAGAGAAAGTGAGAATTATCAATGCACCGAATTGCTGAAGTATAAAAAGCATCAGAAAGTCCCGGGGCATCAAAAACCAAGACAATACAACAAAATTAGCCTGCCATCTATCCACCACTGAGTACTCCGTAAAATACGCGAAAATGGTTGTTCTCATGAAGATCCTCCCTTTGCTCGCCCTCCTGGCCCCAGCCCTCGCCGGTCCTACCGAAATCATCTGCGAGACAAGCGATGCCAGCCCTTCAACCGAGGACGTGACCGCTGTCATCAACCAATTTAACGGAGACGCATCCGATAAGACCTGCGCCCAACATAACAACTGTTGCAGTCATTGCACTACCTGTGGCTCAGCTGGTTCCGCTAAGATTGCCATCTGTGGTGAGACAGCTGGTGGCATCGGAGGCATCCCCGGAATCAAACACAATGCCATTGCAGGCTGGATCAACGAACTCCAGCAGAAGTGCCTCAGCAATGGCAAGGCTGGCGGTAGATACGTCATTGGTGGTCCTACCAACTGGGAGGTTGAACTCAGCCACTCCTAGGGTATGTTGGTCATGAGATACTGCGTGACTCAAACCGATTCACTAGACAGAGCAGAGTGCTAATTTCTATTCAATGCAGCACAATTTCTGATCCTTCAGAAACCCTTCTTTTCAATAAATAATTTTTGAATTTGATATTTTTGGGTATGGAATACAAATCTACCTGAAAGATAATTATGCATGGGATTGAGAGCCCAGAAATTGATACCTATAGCTCTGTGCATGAATTATTGATTTTACGCTTCGAACTCACTGGAGATCTTCAATTCTCTGTTTTATAGAATTAGAAAATTTGTAGATACTCCACTTATCCCCTCAGATTTCTGTCTATGTCTGCCAATATCAGTACTACTGTAGAGGCGGAGCATAAAAATTGGGTGATGAATCGGGGTCCAGCATCACCACCAACCATGACAGATGATCACATACTAGATTGTACTAGAATCATGCACGGCATGCCATGTGTATAAGAAGAGGCTATAATATTACCCTTGGCGTCTGCAATTCCCATCTAATAACTTTTGTCTTGTGATGGTGAGAGTGAGTTTAAGGGGAGAAAAAAATTCAAGCCTAACGAAATCCAACTTCTTGCCAAAACAAGAAGCAAGTCGGCTAACCTTCTTGATTTCAATTCAAAAGAAATCTCTCATAACATGCATTTTTTTCATTCAAAAGAAAGGGATATATCTACATGAAGGAGAGCCATCACTATGTGTGACAACCTTTGCATTTAGTCGGCGAAGCTGTGGGTCACATATTAAAAGAGGGTGTAGAATTATCCCCATCATGTGGGTGACGCTCGCATTTCAGAGAGTGAACAGGAACTACTGCAGCCCTGATATAGACGTGGAATTGCTTTCGCGGTCACAAATCGAGTGGAAGAGGCGAAAAAAGAGCAGAATAGATTCGAAAGTACTAAGCTTCGAATGCCAAATACAATACTGAATAGTTTATCAGTCGCCGAGACCGATGTACTTTGAAATTGCATCTGCCATACTGCAAGGCGAAATATAGTACAGACAGAGCCTATGTAAGGAAGCATTTTTCAGAGTCGAATCGAAGGATGAGTCAGTGTTCATTCAGAATGCATAATCCTTTTATTTTCATATTCGTGGAATTTTGCAACTTATGTGGCCCATGGATGTATCTTGGGGCTCGCCATTATGCTACCACTACTAGCAATTGTTGAAACTTGAATTTAGATTGATTCTCAACCCGTATTCGATCATATTTATTCCAATCTTTATTCAGGCTAGAATTTAACAGTATGCCTTGGTGAGCTCGACTGATAGTATAACGAATTCTAGGTCAAATCGAAGTGTTGGATTCCGTCCGTCACCTCCGAAGACTAAAAGACCTGAAAACTTAGGTGGAGCAATTCTATCAATTGAAAAGATTTTCATCATCATATATGCTCTCATAATCTTGGTACGCCTTCAATCAAGATAGACATAGAATGTAAATTCGACCGTGCCACCGGATATGAATGACGGACAACGATCAAAACTGTTGTATTTCTGGTACTCTCCAGGACAAACCTGACAACCAAAGATATTCTTTCTCAAGCCTCTACTCGTTCAAAGTATGCGCGGACGTTATTTTACTGTGAGCCGACTTCACATCTAAAGCGTCCTACGCTGCCTCACTCCATCGTAGGTAGTTGGAATTTTTCGGTCTGTTTGAAAAAGCGAGTGGAAAGTGTTGATGGCGCTTCGATGATAGATCTTTTTGTAAAGCTTCTCACAGACAGCCGGCCGTGGAGGGATCACAAGCCCAAGAAAATACCCACCACGTGAAAGAATTGAATTAGCTCTTATGCAATTGAATCCACCTTTTGAAGCAGTAGAAGCAACTACGATACTGTTACGTAGACCCAGACCCGACTGGAGCGTGTAGTAATTCCTGGAATCCTGGATACTGATTTTTAAGTGTGATTTCGTAATCAAGTTAATATTGACTAACTCAAGCTCATTGTATCTGTTCTTCCGGTCGAATAACATATTACTCATTTGTGGTCATGGACAGTAGGTACTGTCCATGAGGTATCCTAGAAATCAATGAAACCAATGTTTATACACAACTTCGTTTGGATCCACTCTGGCGATCACATGCCTAAGATAATTTTGCACTGCCACATCACGCCGCTAGAGATCGTGGCGTGATGTGGCAGTGCAATATAACAGGCGTCACCAATTGGCTGTGAAAAACTGTGGCTGAAGAGCTGAAAATATATCTCTTCTATCGGAGCTATACAGATCCGTACTATTGGTCGCCTGATACTCTGCTCCACTTCCGCTAGGATAGGTCAAATTGAAATCAGATTCCAAAACATACCCCTCATTATCAGCGTGACGAAGCTCATGATCAATCTTTTTAGAACATATATAAAGCCCTGGATGTAAGCAGTAGTACAGGACCGCGACAAAATAAAATTGTGTTTCAACACTTGCTATCAAATTGCATCTCAATAATTGTCAAAATGTCGTACTCAAATTACGAGAACAACGTGAGTTGAATTCCTATCTTGGTTTTACCTTTGGCGTAATATGCAGGCAAAATGGCCGTATAATTATTTCCATTTAAGTATTAAGTATAATTCGTGTACCATACCATAACTAACCATGAAATAAGGGTCCATCCGGCAGCAATAGCTCCTACGGCTCTTCTGACAGAGACAACTCCTACGGCTCATCTGGCAAGAACAGTTCCTACGGTTCATCTGACAGAGACAACTCCTACGGCTCATCTGGCCGTGACAATTCCTACGGTTCATCTGACAGAGACAATTCCTACGGCTCCTCTGGCAAGGACAATTCCTACGGCTCCTCTGGCAAGGACAGTTCCTACGGTTCATCTGGCAAGGACAATTCCTACGGCTCTTCTGGCAAGGACAATTCCTACGGCTCTTCTGACAGAGACAACTCCTACGGCTCATCTGGCAAGAACAGTTCCTACGGTTCATCTGACAGAGACAATTCCTACGGCTCTTCTGGCAAGGACAATTCCTACGGCTCTTCTGACAGAGACAATTCCTACGGCTCTTCTGGCCGTGACAATTCCTACGGCTCCTCTGGCAAGGACAGTTCCTACGGTTCTTCTGGCAAGGACAATTCCTACGGCTCGTCTGGCAAGGACAATTCCTACGGCTCTTCTGACAGAGACAACTCCTACGGCTCTTCTGGCCGTGACAATTCCTACGGCTCCTCTGGCAAGGACAGTTCCTACGGTTCTTCTGGCAAGGACAATTCCTACGGTTCTTCTGACAAGGTCAATTCCTACGGCTCATCTGACAGGGACAATTTCAACGGTTCATCCGGCAGTGAGAGCACAATTGGAAAGATCGCGGAGAAAGCTGGCAACTTCATAGGTAACAGCATGTTCGAAGAGCGTGGCAATGAAAGACGCCAGTGAAAATAGCGAATCACATTTTGGCTTCCACTTGGAGGAGCCAAATCTTCGATTCATATTGGTGAATCTAAATTCGTTAAGCAGTTGTAGTGTATCTTCCAATGACACAAATCTGAGATCGAAAGAACTGTCTTGACCGAAATCATCTAGAGTAAAGGCGGAATTTATGTCGATGCCAAAAGATAAACTCTTAGCGGGAAAAAGTAAGTCTTCGTGACAGACAGTCATCTGCGCCAGATCGACAATACATTATCCAGCCAAGTACACCCGACATGACCGAGCCATAGTTCCATTATCCTTCAAGGCTAAGCCCAACGTCGGTCCACATGCTGCGCACCTCACTCTTCCGAAACGTCTGTCTAGTCTAAGCAGATAGACTATGAATTGTGTCTTTATAGTTACCTGCGAGGTAAAGTTCTAAATTGTTTTCATTTCTCCCGGTTCGGCGAACGGGGCATGGCCCAAGCATCCATCCAGTTTTGGCTCAGTCTCCACCATGTCCCCGACATTCCGTTGAAGCCATCCAGCTTTACACATGGGAGCATCGGTGTGAAAATTACATCTCGAACTTAGCCACTTCGTAAAAGGAGGATATATTGTTCAATATTGCATACAACTGTGGCTGTTTCCACTTTCGCTAGGTTGGAAGGATATATGCGAAGTCGGAATGTTCAATATTAACTTTCGCAGTTTCGTCCATCTTGGTTCACGTATCGCAGATGCATATAGCTGTATTAAACTATTCTAAATATACCCCGACAATACTTAGAAGTCTCGTATAGTTACTGTCCCATTCCCGTCATTCGGGGCGGTCGGTCGAATCATTGTGGTTTTACTTACCATCTATTGGGATGAAATATTGAGTTAGCTAGCCAGGACTTCAGGCGAGGAGAAATACAAATGAACGTGAGAAAGTCCTTTCGCTCCTGCGCTAAATGGCATTCAATCAGTTGCCGTGATATAAGGAGGCTGAACGAATATGTTGCTTACGCATTAAATGTAACTTCAAAATTCCTCTTTCGAAAATTCAGGCAGAGAGACGTGCCCTCCAAAACTGAATTGAAATGCGTTGGCTGCGTAGTATTTGTTAAACATACGAATTTAATACTGAACGAATCTAATAATGAACGAATATCATATTTCAGGCAATACACATACCATGTAGTTGATAGCATGGGAAGCTGAGTAAGATTTTCTTTGGCTGCTATGCATATGCATGTCCCATCACACGTCAAGCAGTCAACGCCGCGGGTTGAGGCTGAGACTAGCAGCTTGACTAGCTCCGTCGTATCATTGCCAAATAGCCACCATCCGAACCCTGTCCCCAGACCCTTCAGATTGGTCTATTATCAAATCCATTGGTGCATTATAAAAGCATAACGGAGAAGATGAGTACGAGGAAGAGTAGAAATGGAAGGTAGAATGAGTTGAAAAAGTCGAGAGGAGAAGTGTAAGAAGAAGCAGAGCAGTAGTCAGTATAAGTGACTATGTTACTCATCTACACTCTTCAACCAATGACTAGGTTATTCAATTAATACGAGAATTTGATTAATGGGAGTATATCAATTCTGAAACACAAATAAGAAAGACATAATCATCATAATACTTTTAATATCGTATCTAACTCAAATCTCAACTAACCACCCCTTCCTTGTACTCCAACCCTTCCCATAAAAATTATAGTCCAAAACTCGTAGAAGAAAAAACATATTCATCATTACAACAAAATCAAGAAGTAGAAATCCAATTAACCCACTGACACCCACATCCCCCAGACCCCCCATCAATACCCCCATACTCATCACTCTTACTCCCACTCCCTCCCTGAACAGGATTAACCAAAGTACCTCCCACTCCGCGATTCTCAACAAGTAACATCTTGTCCGTAATATTATATTTCCCCCCATCAACTGCATAACAATAAACCAATTTCTTCATCTCATCTCCTCCATGCCTATCAACCGTGATACTAACCGGGTACGGAAAAGAACCAGGTCGAATATAATCCGTCGCAGAGGAGGAAGATGTTGCCGTTGACGAAGTCGATGTCGCCGTCGCGCTAGATGAAGTTTTACTCCCCGTGGACGATGAAGTACCGCGAGAAAGTAAACTCTGACCTAAACGCTCAGGCTTTGTCCAAATTTGAACAAGAAAGCGAGTCTGAGACCAGGTACAGCGAACCCGGGCGTCATCTTTAGTCGAGCCACCCATTTTATCATTTGAGTCTGAATCCTTTGTCTGGGAATCTAGCGCAGACCGCGAGGATGAGAAAATGGATTTATCGAAGTAGGTGTAGAATCCGTAGTGTTCGTTCTCTTTATCTCGATTGTATAGACGGATTGGTTGGGATGAAGGGAGAGGGTAGAGTTTTGCTGGGGCGGCGGTTCCATCCGAGATTTCTTCTGGTGGTGGGAATATATCTGTTAAATTTGATGCGATTATTCCGGTTTCATTTGATGATTTGGTGTTTGTTCGTCGGTAGATGTTTGTTGAGGAGAGGTGGACTGGTGATAGGATGGTTATGTAAAAGGGTGTTTCTTCGCCTGCGTATGGAGATGAGTTTCCATCTGTGGTGTTTCCTATAAATGCCTGATCTGAGGAATTTGGGACAGCGGGTGAGGGTGTCCAATCGATGTTTCCTCGTCGTGATTTTGTGACTGCAGTACTGTTATCGTATGTGCCGTTGCGGAAAAGGATTTGGATGCGAAAGGTTGGTTCGTTTGCTTTGTATGGTTTGTTCTCGGATTGTTGGTCCTTTGGTAGAGCACAGCTCCATAGTTCAGATGGTTGGATACATGTTGATGTTGAGTCTTGCGTTTCGGTACCTGCAATCGTAGAGATTCCTGTTGGCATGGGCGGGTAGCCTGTGAGATTGAGCCAATTCGATTGGACAGGTGTGTCGTCACCCTTCTTGGTCAGTGTCGTTGCGAGAACAATGGCGACGATTATGATTATCAGGAATAATGTGCAAATTCCGAGGTACCATCGCCGTCGAAGCCGACCTTCTCGTCCTGATCGTCCGAAACAACCCTTGTTGCTGATACATCCACGTCCGCGCCAAAGCCCACCAACTTTTCTCCCGGCCGCATCTTCACGCTCTAGTCTACGACGTCGGGTTTCAATTGGTCCTACTGGACCTGTTGGGTCCATGATTGCTGCGCGTGGAGCGGGGTGTTGATCATAACGCGGAGGCAGTGGAGTTTCTCGATATTCTTCTCGAGGGTACTGACTATATGCCGGTGCCGGTGCATTGATATCGTGGTCTTCCTCGGAATGGCCTCTAGAGTTGGGATTCACCTGGGATAGTTGGATAGCACCTGGCCCTCCAGCAGCACGCTGAAAACCAGGAGATATAGGTTCATTTGCATGCGGCTGGTCTTCTATATGAGCTTGTGATCCTTCTTGGCCCAATGATCGATCTGTAGTCAGAGGTGGTGCAGGTGCAGCCTTTGGCCAGTCTGATACTTCCGCATTTGTCTGTGGTCGAGGTTCCTGGGGTGGTGGAATGCCATTTTGTGGAGGAAAGACTGGTATATAATGAGGAGCAGGCTGTGGTTGCGGTTGCGGTTGCATAACCGCAGGTTCTTGGGGCGCCCCATAGTAATTGTGTATGATCTGAGGTTGAGCCGGGGGTATCTGTGGAGGTGGCACTGGCTGAGGTGGAGCAGGCTCTGCAGCTGGTGGTTGATAAATAGGTGCTTGTGGAGGTGGTTGGACAGGCTCTGGAGGTTGAACTTCCTGAGGATGGATCGGTTGCGGCGCCGGAGTCGTCTCGGGAACACCCCTAGAGGTGTCTTTGGGAGGCTCAGGAACATCTTTCTCATTATCATCCACAAGAGACGTATCCCAAGAGTCCGAACTCGAACTAGATGCAGGCGAAGAGGCTCCAATTTCCTTGCTATGTTCATGCGGTTTTGTGCTTAAATCCGGTGAGTCGATATCAATCAGTAAGCCCTTGGTACCTGCAACAGAACCTGCTACACCACCCATAGATTTCTTAGCCTCCTCTTCATTCGCACCGTGTGCTTCGGCGAATATGAGACCTCTGTCTCGCGTTTCTCCAGGACAATCGTCTATCGGGGTGGAAATGGCACCTGGTGGTGTGATAGAACATATATGATCCACGCATTCGAAGAAAGGCGTTTTGCTGAATAGTTCGTGTGCACAAGCTTGGTAGTATTCTGCTGCTTCACCCTGAATCCTTCCGTTTGGGAACATGGTTGATAATATTGTCTGTCTCTTTTGAATAATGGTCGTCTGCTCGTCATCCAGTGAGCGTGCTTGTCCCTGTGCAGGTATTTTTGGTCCGTCGTCCCAGTTGATAACTGCTGTCTGTGGCGTATCGGGTGAGAAGTGCGATGACTCCTTCTCCTCCCACCACTCCTTGGTCCCTTTCGATGATGGAGAAGTAATTCCATCGCGGGGGAAATTCGGACTTATAGGCGACTTTTTGCCTAACAGTGGGGAGAGAAGATAGGTCCACCAGCCTTGTGATTCAGGACGGGTGGCTGTTGTATTCACACTCAGTCGACTTGCAAGGGGGACCTGGTCAATGTCATCGATTGAAGTGTGGGAGTTTCTGTGAGAACGTTCGGTGCTGTGAACATCTGCGTCTTCGAAGATCGTATCCGCAGACATTGAGCGGTGTTTCCTTGTCATTGCATTGAAATGTGCCTTTAAAAAGTTTGATCCCATTCCATTCTTGTGTTGTTCGGGTATAGCTGGAACAGGAGGTACATCCTCATGTTCCCAGCCTCGTGGGGTTGGCTGAGAGTAAACACTGGAAGTTGCCCGTGGACGCAAAGTCTCAGGACTTGGTGTTGACCACGGTGCATCCTCGCGGGCTGGCGTCACGATTATCGAGGGTGTTAGGGGTGTATGTTGGTCCCCTAGTCCATCACTGTCTTTCGGACGATATGAGACGGCATAAGGTACTGTCAGCCCGATCATAACATGTCGATCTGAGGGAGAGAGGCCATGCTCAGATCTATCACTGAAGGGATCTTGAAGGTTTGGATCGAGAAATGGATTGATAGTCTCTTGTGGGGAATCATTTTGTCTTTCAAGCTGCTGCTGCTGCTGTTCGGGCTGTACTTGAGACGTCTCTTTAAGAAAAGGATTCCGACTCTGAAAAGGACCATGTTTCTTCTGAGCCGTTCGTTCTTTTCCGCGTGCTCGTGACAACTGCTTCAAATCATTCAAATCGACAAACGCCATCGGTGCATTCCCAACTTCATTTTCCCTATATTGAACCGGTGGTTCCGAGAGCGTGAAATCCGTAACAAGATTTAAACCAACAGGCTTTGCAGCATTTTTCTTCTTTTTCGTAATACCGCGAATACTCAATCTCGAACCCGACCCAGATATCTCTCTAGACGATCGTCCATCACGAATCTGAGCCTGAGCATGAGCTTGAGCCTGTCGACTTTCAACTTTCTGCCTGGTTGCTTTGACGAGGAAATCAAATGGTCGAGTCCGTTCGAGATCTTTGTCTTCGGCAGAGGAACAGGATGGACTCTCGATTTCCTCACTGATAGGCGATGAGAGGGGGAATTTGGGTACGGGCACTTGCAGGCCCTCTGGTCTTTTTGAGCGATTTGAGACCATTCTGTGGTGATTTGGAGATTGTTGGACTGTGTGAGGTAGTTAGTGCATGTAATGTAACTCATGCAGTATGTTGTTGGTGTCAAGACAGTACCATGAAGATGTGCTTGATATCGTAACAAAAATGAAGGAGGCAACGAGGATGGAAATCAGATGATCAAACCATGAACAAAGAGATTTTCAAACTATTAATATTCAATAGGATGACGCCTGAAACAATGCAAGTGAAAGAAAACGCCATGTATTCACTGCGGGAAGCGAGACAGAACCACCTTGCCAAAGTCGAATATGAAAAAGAAAAAAAGAAGAACAAATGGAAAATAGAAGGAAAACAGAAAAAAAAAAGGTCTGAAAAGTGGCCATGACTCGAAGAAAAGAGCTCGACCATTTCAGCTCAGCGCCTGTAGATGCACTGCAGAAGCTGTGCCGTGCTGTACAGTATATGCTGTATGTATAGGTGCTTGGCAGATGTCAACCACCTGGATCCATGACACCAGCCAATGGAAATAGTGAAGAGGTCATATTCTGCAGCGATCTCAAACAAAACAGCTTCAGATCGCCAGGGATGTTGAGTCTGATCATGCGATGGGATTGGATGAATGTTTTGTGAAGGTTCCAGTTGGAGCGGAGATTTTAAGCGCTGCGGTGGGCGGGCGCTTAAAATGAAGAAGAATGAGTGGTGCATCAAAATAGAAGAGTCCACTTTGATTGATGGTTCTTTTTTTATTTCTAATTTTTTTTAATTTTGTAGCTAATTGTTTATTTTAACTTGAAACAAAGGAATTCTGCATCAACTCGAGTTTGGTTTAACGCTGGCGTTGTTTATTGCAGGCATACTAGGGTAGTTGGGAGAGTCTAGAACTGGCTGGACTAAAATTTAATAGTAGACAAAGTGAAGGAGAATCAAGTAGAGCCGATGATGGCTGATGATTGAATTGAAGCTGTAGGAGCCATACTCGAGCAATGATGGTATACAGTAAAGAGACAAGCAAAGGAAACAGGTGATATCGTCGCATGCAACGCACGCCTTTTGGATAGTACACATTCCAGTCAAGACACCAAACCAATCAGGCCAAAAGAGATAAAAAAGAATTCCCAAAACAATTGTCCAATACCCCATCGAGTCCAGAACATGCAGAAGGCAAAACAAGCCACAAGGGAATAAAAAACAGAGTGTAAGAAAGGGAGAAACCAAATGATGGCGGGTATGATTGATGACAACAGGAAGAAGGATAGCCACACGTTGACAAAAGGAAATAATTTCGAAGCGAAAGGGAGGCCATGAAACTGAACTGTTTTGATTCATGGAGGTTGAAATAATCTCCTCCAAGGGCCCATATCTAAAACAAGGGATATATTGGATGACAAGATGAAATAAGCGTCGTAGGTTTATGCGAATGGTGTGCGTGGGTGTTGTGTGCGTGTACATGTGCCATGTGCAACATGAAACTAGTCATTTCTCATTCATAGTGGTTGTGTGGGTGATCACAATCAAGATCACCTTCGCTCGTCGGTATATTGGATGCCTTGCATTGGAGCCACAGAACCATTCATCAAAGGCGGTAGTGTTCGAGGCTGCTGCTGTTCACCCATTTGCCCCCCATTTCCAAATTGCGCAAATACAGGAGGCTGTGACTGTACGTTTGTTGGAGTCGCTGCCATCGGGTGGTGCTCGAAGATCGAGGTTGGTCGCGATGGAGCTGCTTGTTGATTCAATTGAGCGCGTAATTCATCCACTTCTGAGCGGAGAAGCGTGTTATCCCGACGCATCTGCCCTACCGACTTTTCCAGCGAGCTGATGTAGTCGATCGCTCGGGTCAGAGTTTCCCATTTGCTGGATTTGTTGTTTTGGGCTTGTGGGAGGCGCAGTCGGAGAGCTTCGAAGCAGTCTTTCATTTCACTTCGACGCTTGCGCTCGGCGAGTTTGTGCGTGACGCGCAGTTCGGGGGTCCTACTGTATGGTGTGTTTCCGGCGGCATCCTCGCCGATTAAATCACGAACTTGTCGATGTTGTAAGGAGTGGTGGTGCACATTCGGCGGAAGTTCTAGAGCTGGTCAGCATCTCAGTCATAAGGCATACAGCACTGGAATGCAGATTGAGCTTACCATGTTGACCTCGGGGCATACGCGACTCCGAATACATACTGCTGAGCGATTCGGCCGTACTGCCTTTCCGGGAGAAGGGTGGGTTTGATTTCTCTGTTGACGAGATGGAGCTTGATCGCGCAACATCTGGGTCGGGAAAAGCGTAAGCCATACCCGCCGTGGGAGCTTCGGCATTGTAAATTTCAGATCGAGGATTCGATGAAATAGCTGGTGCTGTACGACCCGCGGCGAAATTTCGAGGTTCGCCAGGGCGCGGGCCCAACGGAGACAGAGGCTGACTACCTCCTGAGTACCGCGGACCTCGCAAGGAGTTCATATCTGTGGATATACCACGCTCTCTTTGAAGACTGGAGACAATGGATGATTGAGAGGCGTTGGTGCTATGATAGGGTGAAGCGGAGGTGGGATTGATAGCTAATGAACTAATGCCCTGGTTCATGCGACTATCCACGCTGCTGCGTCGCGACTCGGAGACCTCGACCACACTCCCACGCTGCGAGGAAGCATCATAATTTTGATTGATCGACGGTAACGCGGAATTAGGTTGAGAGGAGTGAAATCCTGGCGAAGGGTGGTTCGCGCCCGCGGAGGAGGGGGTGGTGGATTGTTCATGGGGATATGGTGAGCGATCTGGGACGATCTGACCGCGGTTGGGAGAAGGCTGTGAGGCGGAGGTGAGGAAGTTGAGAGAAGGGTAATTGTTGTTGTTGGCGTTGCTATTATTATTGTTGTTGGTGCCATTGGTCGCGGTCGAGTAGGTCGAAGATCCTAGAGGGTCAGTATGCGACGAACCATCTGCCCGGGAAGGAATCCTACTTGTGCTTTGCGGCATAGACCAATTGCCGGAGTCTCGTTCGATTGTATTGAGGGAAGAGTTGCCGGGGGATTTCTCGGATGTGTTGTGACCACCATTCATATTGGCTGTGAGAGTTGATATCGAGGGTAGAGTCTGTGACGAGGCCGCGGGAGTCTGAGGGCCCGAGGAGACTTGCTCCCACGGGCGATGAGGGAGAGAGTCCATATGGGGCGGGGAAAGGGAGAGGCGAAAGAGAGAATGGAGGAACAAGAAGGGACGAAATAAGGAATGAAAAGAAGAAATCGAAAGAGTATGACAAGGCAGTATAAGAGAGAGCGACCGGGGGGAAAAACGAGAGACGAAGAGAGAAGAATTGCGGAGAGAGAATCTTCACAATCGATGAAACATGAAACCAGGGGTATTACCTTTACGTATTACAGTACAATACACCAATACAGCATACTACATTATACTACAGCAGACTATACTTAGAAATGATACATACTTTAAAAGAGATCATAAATAGAAGATCATATATATTTATAGATATAGAAAGATTTAGTTATAAATCAATATTCGCACTATTGTGCTATCTTCTACTCCTATAATTTAGTAAGTATGGCTTCCTTGTATTTTACAGCCAAGCCACTACTGCGCGCAAGACTGTGCCACGAGGTAAGGTAAGGGTGGTTTGGTTAGTTACAGAGGCGGACAACTGCAGAATCCAGCTGATCGAGTAACTCCCGTACATGGAGGATTCTGTACAGACGCAAGGCACGTATTACATCATGACCAGAGTCTTCACGTCACAACGTGTGTGGGCTGTATAAGAATTTGTGTATAACTGCTCTGATTCAATTTATTCTTCTCGTTTTCTTTCGATATTCCTTTTTCTCTTCTTTTATTGTGAATGCTATTGTGTATCATTCCATGTCGAAGTACCTTCCACACGGCACTCACGTGGAGCGGGGCTCCTTGCGTGGTATGTAATGTATGTAATGTATGTGTTGAGTACTGTAATATTGACTGTACCGCATGTAACATCAACCACGAGTCTTCGCAGACCACCGCAGGACTATACTCATCTTCATGTCTATATTTATATTTATATAGATATTTAAACTTATACTTTAGTGGTCTACATTGACTATGCTAGGCTGATAGCTGGATATAGCTACACTGAATATACTAACACAATTCATATTGACACGGTCGCACTCTTCTAACCATCTCAGCATCCCCGAATATCTCATCCACAACCAATGCACTCTCCCGTCCCGAATGTCACTCGAGTCAGACATCACACCTCCCTGGCGGCATCTGAAGCAATCCTCCCCGTCTTTCCCCTAGTCCAATCTCCTCTTTGAGCCATCCCAACTTCAACAATGTCCTAGTCCGCTAAACCATCACCCAACCGCCAACCACTCATCCGCCAACCAGCCATGGAACCATGCGACCTGCCATTGCCAATTTGAGCCCGATCAATCCGTCGGATTCTTGACTTCGGAGCCTGTGTGACCCTCCTTCTTGGCATCTTCTCGAGCTTATTCCAGCCCTCTCTCTATCTCTCTCTCCCCCTCTCTCTGCCAGTGTGCAGTTGTGCCCGTACAGTATTGATGCCCGAGCCGGTAAGCATCCTCACCAGTACACAGCCCACCCGCTGATCGGCCAAATTGATACATCCATTGGATTTGAATTGCCTCTCCTCCACCCTACAGAGTATGTATGTACTCTGTAGGCAGCACAATACTGGCACCGCCACCGTGGCGTCAGCTGTACTCACTATGTACTCCGTACATCGTGTATACTGAAGTATGTATAGTTCTGTATGTATGGAGTATACACTAGAGTAATAATGATAAACTTCGACTAGTCTCGTTTTCCAGGGATGCCACATGGCTCCGTAGCCTTGCAGAATGTCTCTGGATCGATCGACACACGTACATGCCACACGCCCAGGCCCTTGACACCGTAGCAGTCTTCCATTCCACGCTGTCTTCGATGCAGATTGCAGATTGAGACTTGCATTTCCTTGGCCGTCAGTGTACTGTACTGTGTACTGTACTACATCCCCATGATCTACCACTGCTTGAATACATAATCAACGTTACTGTCGCTATCGCTGTCACTTGCCAGTTGCCAGTGTTTCAAGGGATGATATGTCTGTTCTCTGGAACTATGCAATAGTGTGCCCGGACCCTATCCATAGTTCCCTATTTACAGGATGGACAGTATTAAGTAGGTATGTATTGATTGAGCAGGGGTACCTTTTTGTCATACCAGTCTCATCTCCACAATGGCGTGGAATACAGCGTGGTTCGTGGTTCGTGGTTCACGCTTCATCGACGTGGTTCGTGTGATTGATGATGCACTAAAGGGGGGTTTGCCCTGAATTGTACTGTACTATGTATATAATTTCTTTTTTGCCTTGCTGCGTCTACAAATAGTCCGATTCAATATTATTACCTCCTCTCTCACCTCCCTTTAACAGCTTGACTCAGGGATTAGACTAAATTTACCCTCCCCTCCCCCCACATCCTCTGTTCACGACGATCATCTCCCGTCGATCCTCAACGGACCTCATCCCCCGATGCTGGGGACTAACACTGACCACCGGATTGGTAGATCATTCCACGCCGCACTGCTGCAGCCCCCTTTCTCATGGCTACCCCTTGGCAATTGTACTTTCCCTGTCTACTATGTACAGAGACATACTATGTAAATAGTTACTGTAGATATTGCACGAAGTACTTTCCACTGTTTATCCCCCTGCGCCGGCTCACTTCCGCTCCACCCCTAGACTCGCGTGGATTCCATACTCCCAAACATTGTCTGGGATGCCACGGGGGAATCTTGTCTCTTTTTCCATCCTCTCTGACTGGTCACCATGGTTATCCATGTGTAGGTCTGTCAGTTCCACCATGTTGGTACCCAAGGGGTAGTCAATTATCCCAATAATTGCGGTGATAGAGCCATTGCTCTCATTCAATCGTATTCGGTATTGGTGTATCATGTATCAATGCTCGGTGGTTAGAGTAAATTCCAGATGTTTTAATCGATCGCATGATTCATTCTAAGTGTTAGTTACCTATTGTTACTGTGCTGATACTGACTCACTGGTAGCTAACTATTGTAGTCACTAAGGAAGGGGATTTGATCATCGCCGCTGGTATGCGATTGACCTTTGTTCCTCTCACCAAGCAATTACCGGCTCCTAGGACTGGTCCCTAGATAGTCGCTGCACTGGAAAGAATTCCAGTGGCTCCGAGCCCGAATCATCGAACGATCGGACAAAAACTAAATATACTATTACTACATCACAACCCTGTAGTCGCTAGATCAAAATCGCAGAGTCATCAATATCCGATATTGATATCAAGGTATTGGAGTAGCATTTATGGTATGATTGAACATTGATTAAACATCGGGAACAAGTGTAGTAGAGAAAAATCATGGAGATGATTGGGAAGTGAAATATAATCTCCACGCCATGTATACATCAAGAAAGTCAACCCAGTGAAAATATCAAATACGGCGAATCGTGACACGGAAGAGCCGAACAAACAGACTTCAAGGCTCGGAGCCTTGAACGTATACAATTAATTTGCTTGGCTTCGACTGTTCGTATAAATTTCTCAGTTTAATTTTCGTACGCATTTTCGTACGCATTATAACATTTTGGCCTAAATATATCATTGCGCCATGTCCATGGTTGCCATACGATCGAAACTGGTATCCAATATCTCAACAACGTTGCCCCACGGATCCTGAACGTATACGCAGATCGCCGCCCCTCCAGCAACTAGGGCTCTAGCACCTTGTCTCTTTCCTCCGTTTTGGACAACTTTTTCAGCCAGCGCATCTGGATTGGGGTCTGTCACGCAAATATGAAAGAAACCGCCACGATTGTATTCGAAGCTCACGGCATTTGCCTTGAAATCAGGATCGATAAATTGGAATACTTCAAAGCCAACGCCGTTACCGGTTGCCATGTATGCCAGTTTGAATTCATGGAGGACTTCTCCATAGATGGAGAAGATGGCTGCTGAAGGGCTCTCGGATCTTGATGTGGAAAATGCGGTCGCCGATGATCTGGAATCCCATTACTTCCGTATACCATATTGTCACAGCCTCAATATCGTTTACGGAGACTGCGACGTGATTGATAGGACGGGCGAATATCTGTATTTGGATGTTAATGATGATTTTGATGGAATTAGGGTTGAGAGGACGTACAGTCGACATGGTTGTATTCTGATTGAACAAACAACTTCCGGATTATTCGCAAAGATGGAACAGATAGCGATATAGTATTCTACTTCAAAAAAACTTTTATATCAGGCATGGAATATTTAAGTTGTCAAATTCTTATGTAGTTCAAAATCGTGGGGAACCCGATACTCCCTCTGTCCAACAACATGCTGGTTTATGACGGAACCGAGTGAAGTCCGTTATATGCCAGACAGTTTGTCCCGGGAATCTACAATTGACTATGGTACAGGTCGTGGGTCAGTATCTGGCCGTGGACGACAGGTCTACGAGCTGGCTTCTTTCATACTCAAGGAGAAATACTGCGCCCAAATCGGGAAAGGTCTTTCTCGGTGGAATAACGTTCACGTCCACGATTTGAGTGAAGTATTTGAACTTCTGGTGAAAGCTGCGCTAGATAATTCGCGGAGGAATGACTCGGAAATCTGGGGTGCTCGTAGTTATTTGCTCACAGAAAATGGTGAACATGCCTGGGGAAAGCTGTCGGAAAGCATTGGAAAAGAAGCCCACAAGCAAGGCTTATTCAAGGGAAACACACCGGATGTCCGGGACTGGTCTATCGACGAGGCTGTGAAGTCATCCGCCGGATTTGAAGCTGCAAGCTGGGGTATGAATTCACGTGGTAAGGCCACACGCGCTCGAAAGGTTTTGGGATGGAAACCAAACAAGTCCAGTTTGGATGAGGAGATTCCAACTATCGTTCGCTCGGAGGCTGCTAGAATGGGACTTTGATTTTACTACCACCATCATCCTCAGATCAAAAGCCAAGATCGAGATATGATTCAAGACACACTTTATTGAGAGAAACAAAATAACAAGATACTGTTGAAACTAAATGTACCATGTTTTCCAAGTAATACACTTGGAATTGTCATTTGGCTAAGTTTTTGGGGAACAGAATGCTAGAGTAGTTTTCAAATTCAATTTAAATTCTGAGTGAAGCAAAACATTTAGCTGTACTTCTATTTGGCCCTCGTGAATCCTTTCAAGCAATCATAGATAAGGTAGTTATTTGAGAGCACTTATAGATGGGGCTAGCTTCGGTATTAACTCATCAGAAGATAGTTTCGGGATTAGGTCTGTACGAACATTTGTATCAATAGCTCTATGGCGATATGAGACTAATATGGCTCTGCTACGCTCGAAGAAAGCGGCTAAACTAGACCTATAGCAAATCTTCCACCTGCGATAATAATATTCTGACTTGTTCAACTAACCAAAGCTGCAAGTTGAAGTTCATTGCCTATAAGTTCCAAATCTTCGACCGATCGAACAGCGGCCAGGCGGAAAAATTGCCTTGAACAGATCAACAAGTCGAGCATGAAAAAAAAAAAATTCTTAGAAGATACCATCGGTGAAATCAATCACTTGAGCCCTCTCAACGAGTCCACCTAAGCTTCGGACAAATTCTTGGTGAACAGGATCGTCCTTCACATAATAGTCTCGATCTGCAGCATTCGCAAAGTTGACAACGAAAGCATGCGTAGTACCTCGCTGTATGATCGAAAATCCATTTTATTAGTTGAAACTTTTTATAGATGAATGTTTTGACTTTCAATATCGATGGGATTTTTGGATCACCGAACAAACAACTACCATCGCTAACTTACCTGTGCTCCTTCCGGGGAGTTACCTTTTCCACCAGATGCTGATCTTATGTATGGCCTTTTGCGACGATGGACGAAGACACCTATCTTTCGGGGCCCCCATCCGCTCGCATGTTTATTGGTTCAATCATTAACAGTTAAATTCCCAAGAGGAACGCACATCGATAGATTGCTGTATCACCGATGGAGGACTTACGCCGCGAATAGATTCTGGCTCTGCATTGGACTTGAATTGGAATAGCACCAGATGAGTGATAGACATGGTCGGAGATTGATGTCCGAGGAGTATGACGTCCGAGGATTTCGTAAATTATCGTCTTAACAGGGTGAAACGGGGAGGTGACCTTGAAAAAGAAAAATATATCGAGCTGCATTTATCTATTTGAACTCACGACTCTAAATAAGACATTGGCTACAACGTTCTATTTATTAAATCAGACTTGAATACACAACCTGCATGATGTCAGGAACTTTGGTTCCGGTATTGCTTTTCAGATAAACCATTAGTCAGTCATATAGCCGTGCCCGGCCTGACGAAGAGGAGATGGTCGAATAGCCTATGGCGAATAGCAGTCGGGATTTCGGAGTTGATTTTCAGGGTATTGTCAATCACTTTCACTAGCGAGTAATAAGTCTTAATCAGGTCATTTTGAACGAGTAGTGGAATTTGAAGTATTAGTAATGGCTCGCATAAAAGACCGGTTTCCGCCGTGAAGTATTGCCATCTTCCTGAACAGCCAGGCAATCCAGCATAGCCTCTATTGTTACTGTACGCTATTCATCGAAATGAACAAAAAGCTGAATGTTGGAGTGGTTGGTCTCGGACGAATTGGCCAACGCCATGCTAGCAATCTGTTGAATAGGGTACCCAGGGCACGTCTCTTTAGTGTGTGCTCCCCTGCACCGGCAGAAGTCAAATGGGCTCAGAGAACGCTCGAGCCAGAAGGTGTACAAGTCGTCTCAGAATTTGATGAAATGATCAACCTTCCCGGATTAGAGGCTGTGGTCATTGCCTCGCCTACGCATTTACATATGGAACATACATTGGCTGCATTACAGCTTGGCATACACGTTCTCTGTGAGAAACCTATCACCACTAATCTCGCCTTGGTATGTGTATGATTTCATTCTATTTCGGAACAATGCTGATGTTTTTGAAGCTTCGAGACTTGATTGAAGTTGCCCAAGGAGCCCCACACATCAAAGTGATGACTGGATTTATGCGTCGTTTCGATTCAGATTACCAAAGGGCTATTCAAGAAATCCAATCAGGATCGATCGGTACTCCCATTATTATCCGCTCGCAAGGAGCAGAGAAGTTGGATAAGAGCTCTGCGTATCTTGATTATTTATGCCACAGCGGGGGTATTTTTGTGGACGCGGTCATCCACGACATTGATCTCACTCTCGCCCTGTTGGGTGAAAACCTAGTCCCGAAGGCCCTCTGGGCAACAGGTGTTGTCTCGCACCATCATAAAATCGCTGATTTTGGTGATGTGGATAACTCAGTTGGAGTGGTTGAGTTCTGGGTTGGGAAGGTTGCTTACTTTTACCATTCTCGGACAGCGGCCCACGGCTATGATAACTGTACGGAAATCGTGGGTACTGATGGAAAGATATCCATCAACCTTGTACCTAACAGAGACAGACTTCAGCTGTCCAACTCCCGGGGGATATCTCAGGAGGCAATTCCTGGCTGGGCTGATCGCTATTGTGAATCCTTTGTGACGGAGCTCAATGAGTTTACCGCAGTTGTACTGGATAAGAAAGAAGTTCCCTTCAAGCTCGAATCAGCATATACGGGTCTTCAGATAGCATTGACTCTCCAGGAAAGTCTGCGAACTGGAAACAAAATCAACTTTGACGAGAAAGGGGCTCGACTCGGGTTGTGCAGGAATGAAGGCCAGGACCGCTGCTCAGATTATTCTATGCGATAGTCTTCATGGAAATTATAACAGGACTATCACCCCGTAGACTTCATAAATCTAACCTCAATCTAATCAAAGATGTACCTCTTAGTCCGTGAGATAACCAGAACCTCTTGCTCACCACCATTCGCAAACGTATCAACCCTACTGTTCAATGATCCAGCCCTCTTATCCTCCCGCCAAAGTCGTAGACAACTCATCCCTCAGGTTCTCCATCTCAAAATTCTCCACAAGCCTACTAGCCATTTTACCTCCCGAAATATAAGGCTTCAATCCATGATGAAAATTTCGATAGCACATGGCCGTGGTGCATAGCGTGCAGAATACCGCTATAGTCATATTGGTGCCGTAGAACGAGATAGTTGATATTCCACGCGACGGAGGATTTTTCGAATTGTCGAATATGAAGTAGAAGATGAACCATCCACTTATGAGAAATAGACAGAGATAAAAGGCCTGGCGGGAATTTGTAAGTAAAAGGCAGTACTAGTCTAGCTTGATGAAAGATGGCAGATAAAACGTACCATGAGAAGGAATGTTCTGAGTGTATGCTCGTGTCGAACACAATATGCCGTGGTAAAGAAGATAATGAGACAAAGAGGTATCATGGTGGATGAAAGTGGGATCATCCAGCGAGATATATCCTCAAATTGGTGCTGGATCGGTCTTGCAGACATGAAGATGATCTGGAGAAAGTACTCAAGTACATAAACGCTGTCGAACTTGAGCAGAGCGAGAAGTACCTGAACCCCGTCAATCATAGTCACAATTCATCCGAGACGCTCCTAATACTAGCAGACACTTACTTGAAAAGTACGATATCTGTGTTGCATCACTAAATCAGCATCCATCTTGCGAAATGTCTTCCACGCCATTTCGCGATGTAATTTCCAGACCAAAAACATAGAATATACCGTCCAAACCGGCATGATAATGACTATTGTGAGACTTAGTCTTCTTGCGAGTCTGGCCTTAGACTGAAGCATGGGATTTCGAATTGCTTCCGGATTAATCCTGACAAATCTTGCATATTCCGCATGAGCCGGATATTCAATGCCCTTGAGGACGCAGTGGATGCCGTAATCTACAGTCAAAGCACCAGCCTGGACAATGTTCTGTTGAGCCAGAGTGTCGTAAACTAGAACTTGTCGATAGAAAGCAGTGACCACGGTTAGAGCTATAATGGAATTGTATTCACTTAGTGACTTCGTGATATTCTTCTCGTGGTGAACCTTGTTTTCGAAATTGGTTGTGAAGATTAGCATGGCGATTAGACCACTATCCAAACTTGAAGTTAGGAGATGAACTCTTCGCAATTTGCTGATAATCAGGAGTGAAAATCTTTGGGGATAAATGAAAATTGACAATAACATACCCATCCATACCAACAATAAATAATATCATGGCTAGGTTTGAGAGAAAGTATATCCACGCCCATCGGGAATCTGGTCGATACAACATTTGCGATGTCCATATCCAAGCGTCACTATTTTTAATGGTTCATTTTAACCGTCGTAATCGAGACTGACACATATAATAATATCAGTCGAAGTGCAGAGAGCGGGGCTCAAAACTCGGGGTTCGTGAGGCGTGCTGTTCAGCTCTTACCAGGTGTCACAATAGCCTTCCAGGGCTGTGATAGTTAGTACTATGAACCCGACCCATTGAGATCCGAACTGGCGAGCTTAGTGTCACCTCTTTTGACTTTCTCACTGCTCCGCGGGACTGGGGTTTCCCTGCGGCTCCCGTAAGAAAGGAAGATTTTTTATTAAATTGTATATATCCCGCACTCGCGTGGACCATATCAGCAATTTGAACATACGAGGAGGTACTCCAGACCCCATTGTTTCATTTCCAGAATGCATCCGGTGCAGGCGTGGACTCCTAACCCGCGCGGAAGAGGATCAACTGATATCCTCTGGTCATGTTTATCGACGTTAGCATTATGCGTTTGGACAGCGGTCCATCCTAATGTTCCTCTTGTGTACCGATTACGACGCGCTGTCTGTCATCGTCTCGGATTGATGGCGCTGGCGATCATTTTTCCTGAGATTATTATCTCCGAAGCATTGAATCAGCTTCTGCTCGCGCGTCGCTTAATGATGGACGTAAATCAAGCGAATCGATATGTTGTATCACATCCCGTCTCTATTTGCCTTGGTGGATTGAGTACTTACTGATCTGACACAGGCAGTCCCATCATCCCCTATGACTCCGGAATCAGATCATTCGAGCCACGAATCAAGCAGCTATTTCCTCCTCAGCGGAGTAAGCACTCCCACTACAAGTTCCTGGGTAATAGAACAGGCCATGTTCGCCGTCATGGGAGGGTTCGCTATAACAACACCCTACATTGATCGTCACGGAAAAGAGTGTACTATCCGTCGATTGGTAGCGTCAGAAGGAGTCACCATTCTCGCAAAAACAGGCTACTTACCGACTATCCACGCAAATGATGTTGAGGAACGTAGCAAAGCAGATGTTTTAGCTAAAATGCTAGTTCTAATTCAAATCCTGTGGTTCGCGCTACAAGTCGTGGCGCGCCTGATTCAAGGAATCACAGTCACGCCTCTAGAAACACACACTGCCATTCATGTCGGCTGTACCATTTTGCTATACGCAATCTGGTTTAATAAGCCGTACAATCTAACTCAATCGATTGAGCTAGGTGGTCCAGATACAGATTGCATCGGTGCTCTGTTCAATTTCTACTCTATCAGTCACAATTTGCATCTCAAACAATGCGAGCACTATCGTCTTCGCAGAATGGAGTATTGGAAAGAGCGCGTTATTCTTGCTTCTAGAGGGGAGTCTGGATACGAAGCACCTCCTCGAGTACCAGAGTTGAAACCTCTCCCCATTTTGCTTGAAGAATATAATGCTGAAGATATTGAACATCTCAGATTCGACGAGTCCTCCGATGAAGATATCTATATCCTACACGGAATTGCGCCCAATGCTCGCCAGGGGCTTCGTATTCTGGAGAGTAGAGACTGTGATATCTTTCGATCTGTCCATGTGAAAAATCAGCCTCTTGACGTTGTCCGTGAAAGCGCTGGTAATTTTAATTTTCGCAGTATCTGGGGCAGTTGGAGTACTGATCTGGGTCATGATCTATCTCTCGACAAAGTACTTCATGTTTTATTTAATTTGATTTATGGTGGATTTCACCTAGCAGCATGGAACTATGAGTTTCCAACAGTCGTTGAGCAGTGGCTATGGAGAATATCCGCATTGTGCCTTGTCACCTCGCCGCTTTGGGGAGCTCTCTGGATATTGTGGTGGATGGGGGTCCGATCAAATCGGAAGTGCTTATTTGCGTTTCGAGATGGAGATCTTGATATTATCGCTGCGCCATTTTTCTTCATGGTGATCATTTCTTATACAATGGCCCGGACGTATTTCTTGGTCATATCACTGGCAAGTCTACGACTTCTACCCAAAGACGCATATGAGACCGTCAGCTGGACTTCCGTATTCCCTCACTTCTCTTGATGATATTTGGCATTATATTGGTCATGTCCGTAACTTCAAGATCATCAAATTAGATGCCTGATAATAGTATTACTATTTATTCTAGTTAATTAGGGCTTGGCATCTGTTGTAAACACCGGCTTAACTCCGAAGTAAACTCCGATCTAGACGGGGCGATAATCAAACATCGCAACTCCATTGTTGTGTCCCATGACTTCCAATGAGGCTGAAACAATCATTCTCGCAGTCGGACACCTATTCGAGGACTCAACGTGACACCAATATAGTCACTAGCAACTGGGCCTGAAACTAAAAGCCTCATTTGAAGCACAAAAATCCCGCAAGCACGGCGTATAGAAAAGAGATTCAATCAGCCACTCTGAAGCATCTTCTACCTTTCTTACGTCTCAAGTGTAACAATCTAGAACAGCAACCATCGCTCCCTTCATCATGTCCCAAACCTGGCTAATTACAGGTGCCTCATCCGGACTAGGCACAGCCATCGCAGAGTCAGCCCTTCGCGCCGGAAACAAGGTTCTCGCAACAGCCCGAAACCCAGGTAAAGCCGCCTCTGAGAATCCACAAATCGAAGCATTAGGAGGAATCTGGGTCAGCTTAGATGTGACACAAGTGGAAACAGCCCACCACGTGGAAACGATTGTCCGTGAAAATGGTGGCTCAATTGACGTGGTGGTGAATAATGCCGGATATTCTCTTCTCGGTAGTATTGAGGATATGAGTGAGGACGAAATCGAGTCTCAATTGAGTACGAATTTGAAAGGACCGATTCGAGTTTTGAAAGGGGTTTTACCTTTTATGAGAGCGCAGCGATCAGGTACGGTCGTCAATATTTCTAGTAGTGCTGGTGTCCAGGCTTTTCCGGCATGTGGGATGTATGCTGGATCGAAGTTTGCTCTAGAAGGTGAGATTAAGTCTTTTTGTTCTGTATGATTATATGATTGATATTGAATTCTTTCCTAATTGCTCTGATTGAAGGTCTGTCAGAGGCACTAGCCACTGAATTACAGCCATTTGGCATTCGTGTCCTGATAGTTGAGCCTGGCATCTTCCGCACGAAATTCCTGTCTGCTTTCGTCACACCTCAGGCAGGGATGACCGAAGATTATTTGGGAACGCCGGTGGAGACAATGGTTCATGCATTTAGGACAAGTAATGGAACGCAGCAGGGCGATCCTGTCAAGGCTGCAGCGAGGATCCTGGACGTTGTTCGTGGAACGGGGATGGGAGTCGGAAAGGACAAACTCCTTCGATTGCCGCTGGGTCCGGATTGCTATGATCTTTTCCAGGAAAAGTGCGATGCTTTGCAAATGAATTTGGTGGAGATGAAGGAGATTGCCTGCTCAACTAATTTCGAGTAGTCGAGGGATAGGACAGCTCGTCTGTTGTCATGGTATATAGAGTCAGGTATCATAATCGAATTTTGGTGCAAAATATCTCTACAAAACTTTTGGCTAGTAACAGGTTAAATCGCAATTGCCAAGGCCAAATCTACTCTTCGTCTTGATCATCGTCATCCTCATCTTCACCTTCGTCATCCATATCTTCATCGTCCTGGTCCTCATCATCACCATCATCATCCCCGTCTTCGAATTGGACTCCAATATCGCCAGTAATGTCCCAGCGATCACCCTTGGCGGCGGCACTGACATATTTGACGAATTTAAGGGTACCGCTATCACGCAGAACTATACTGAGACGGTTCCAGCCAGCCTGAGTGCTGAATAGAATTCCGTCGTCCTCATCTGCGCCAGCCGAGCGATAGATTGCTGGGTCAGCCTTCTTCTTCTCCTTAGGTCGGAGAACTTGATCGGCGTTCTCTTCGTCTTCCTCCTCATCTTCCTCTTCATCGCCTGCCATATAGATCTCATACCCACCGAGAGAGGGGTGTTCGGCTGCGTCTCCGTTGGTCTGCTCCTTGGGCTGCTCCTTGGGCTTGGGCTTGGTTTCGCCGTTTTCGGCATCTTCTTCCTCTTCTTCTCCCTCTACTTCCTTCTCCCATCCCGATGATGGCGTGAGACACAAGGTAAACTCGAGTCGTGGCTCCTCAGCATCGTAGCCGCTGGCAAGGGTGTAGTCTGCACCACGACGGAAGCGACGGGCGAGCAAGTTATGGCTTGTCAGGTGATCGACGCCGGTGACCAAAGAGAGCCATTTGCGGAAAGGTTGTGAGGGAAAGAGAACATTCAGCAGCTCTTGAATAGGGTTTTGAGGGTCATTGGATCCGGGTTGCTGGTACAGGTAGCGATGCTTGTGAGGGGGACGAGCGACAGTCCACTCAGTTTGAGACTTGATCTCTTCCGATGAGGAGGGAAGAGCTTTCTTCTCCTGCTCTTCAATGAATGTACTGACCTTAGAGGCGAACTTCTCGTGAAGGAAACGCTCCAGACTGAGAGAAGACTCGCTTGAAAAGGCATCGGACATTTCTTCGGCAATGTCAGGAGTCAGATATGATGGTGCGATGTATTTCACCAGGAAGTCGAGATCGGCCTCGGTGAATTCATTGCCCTCGACTTGCTCTTCGACCTTTCCCTTGCCCTTGCCATCCACCTCAGGTTCCTCCCAAGGGACGGGCTGTGGCTGTGGCAGATCATAGATATCGCCCCGACCTTGCAACTGAGCCAGACTGCTACGCTCGGCTAGCTTTTCTTCTAATCCTTCCTCGTATCCATCCTCGCCTTCCTGGGGGATGTGGAACCAACCACTAATAGCCATGCGCACACGTTTCTTCGACTTGTCCTCCTCGTCACCAGGGTGATATACTTCTTCAACATCATGGAAACTCTCACCGGGCTGAACCGTGAAGAAGCTCAATTGGTTGAAGGCTGGAGGGATAGAGAGACTGTAGTCTGGGCTGGGAATCTTAACATCCTCTCCCTGAGCGTCCTTCTCGGTGGTGGTTGGGTACAGGCGAAGAGCACCACCCCACTGTTCTTGCCATGGGGTGTCGGGGTCGGTCAGGTAGAGAATATAGCTTACACGACGACTACCAATAACATCGTCATGACAAAGCAAATGACAGCCTTCGTTATATACGTTAATAGCCATGTCGGTCTTCTGTCCACTCAACTTTCCGGAGCCTGTAACAGAGGACAGATACTCTCGGAAGCGTGCTGAGTACATGGCATCACGAAGCTTCAAGATTGAAGGCAACTTGGAAAGAGAGGAGTCGTCCAGGCCATCCAAGTTGGCCAAATCTCCTGATTGAAAGATCTTATAGATGTCGGTCTCTTTCTCGGTGAAGGAGAGGTGCTCCTGGATCTCATCCCGGACGGAGCGAAGAAGAGATGGTTCGATGAGTGGGTGGATAACGCCATGGTAGTACCTATGATGATTATATTGTCAGAAACGAGACAATTGTCTAGATATAAGAGACCGTGAACGTACGGAGACGATTTAGCATAGGCGTCTGTGTACTTCTGCTGCTTCGCGGGGTCAAAAAGACCCTCACTGAAGCGGCTCACCGCTTCCTCGGTGGAAAGAGCACGCTTCTTAGACTCGGGCAAGCCATTGCCATCGAGCGAACCTCGTTCCTCGGTCTTACGCTTCATTTTGCAGTGTTGATCAGACTTGCAATGGTTTCAAAATTCGAGTGAGCTGATCACAAAATGAAAATCGGAGGCGGTGAGCGGCCAGACGGGAGGATTCCGCAAGGCGGTGAGTCTCCACTTTTAACCCAGCGGACTTTCTTGTCTTCGACGACTCCACCGTTGCATTATTTGGACTTGACTTGTTCGTATTTCTGATCCGATGCAATCTGTCGCGGTATCACTGTTGACTAGTACATCAAGGTCTTGAACAGATCTGCCATCTCTGATGTCTCTTACAGAGCAGTTGACTCATATCAAACACTGGAGTCCCGGCACGTCTGGACTGTACAGGGCTGCAAATACATACAGTATTACGCCCTCCCGCTATCACTCTACGAATTGATTCTTCACCGTTGAATTTGATTTCAGCTGAAGTATTGATCAGGCTTATACGTTGTGGATTGTGGTGTTTGGCTGTTGGGCCTTTTTTAGTTCGCGCTTCGGCAGAGCCTCACGCCGGTGACGCCAGTGCGGGCCCGAAGAACCAGAACGACGCGGGTCTTCGACGACCTTCGACTCCACCCCGCTTTCTTTGTCAACTTTTGATTCTACGACTCCAAAGGCACTTCTGCGAGCTGCAGAAGGCCACTTTAATTCTATCATTGTGGCTGAACAACGTAGTTTTCTTCCGACGGAGATGCAGCCTCCCAACAGCGATGCGACCACTACAGATGATCGACCAGGCACTCCACCTCGTCCGCCCTATTCTCCAGTGACGCCGGTATTTGCACAACTTGAGCCAGTCGCAGCCAGCAATGCGACAATAGTACCACCACCACTGTCGCCATCTCCGACTATGCGGGTTGATCCAGAGACACCTGCTTATCAGGCTCCACGGCCGCCTGCAGTGCCAGCCGTCTTTAAACCAGAACCGCCACCAGTACCGATCTCCGAAAGTGAGAACCCTGACGCGATCGCTTTGCGCTCGGCAATATCTATATTGCAACTTCAGAAGCAACAGAGTCTACGTGATATTCAAAGTCTTGAGCGGATGAAAGCTGCTGCCAGCGCCGACCCCGAAGCATTCGCACGGGAACTCTCCGCCGGGCGTTTACGCACCGAAGATAGAGGGGCGGTGATTCAATTTACGGATGACGACGATATGGACACAGACGAAGATAATGAAAATGAGTCCGACCAGAAAGAAACAAAAAGCAAAGATCCGAACTCTTCGCCTTTTGGCCGCATCCCAGCCCCCCAAAACGTGGTACGCATGCCCCCAATCAACTGGTCCAAGTACCATGTGGTGGGTGAATCATTGGACCGCATACACGAGGAGCAACTCCGTCGACCGAGTCCTGGAGATCTCAGACGAGGAGAACCCGCACCAGAACATGTACTGGCCTCCCCCTATCGCCCGCTTGTTGACCGGCTCGACAAGCCCAAGAAATGAGCCCTGGATGGGCACTTGATGATCACGGTTTACTTTACGATGCTATGTATTCTACTACGACGGAACAATTATCTTATAGATGTCCGAAAAGACTATTATTTCAATGCATACGATTTCCACATATCTATCATCTCCCGATTTGAAATATCAGATCCGCATTATTTGATACCAGCTCACAACAGATGTCCCTTGCCCTAACTCGCAACTTATTTATGATTCTCCCAGTTGACACCAGCTCCCCCACCGAAGCCAAAGCCAATTGAACCGCCATGGCCATCATCATCACCGTCTCGCCCATTACCATCTCCTCTTCCATTGCCATCATCACCTCTACCGCCGCCTCCGCCTCCTCCGTGACCACCCCCGTGGACACCTCCACCACCACCTTCACCTCTATCTTCGCCTTCGCCTCCAGCTTCACCGCCGGCACCACCACTAATGCCACCGCCAGCGCCTCCAAATCCACCACCACCGAGGCCGCCTTGCTGTCCACCTTGACCACCAGCGCCGCCTCCGCCTAGAGCACCTCCTCCGAGGCCTCCAAGTCCACCTTGGTTTTGACCTCCGGCACCGGCACCACCGAGACCAGCTCCCTGGCCGCCCTGGCCTCCGGCACCACTACCTCCTAGGGCACCGCCTCCAAGGCCAGCTCCCTGTCCACCTTGACCACCTTGACCACCTTGACCACCTTGACCACCTTGACCACCAGCACCAAGGCCACCTAGGCCACCCTGTTGCTCTCCAGCTCCTCCAGCGCCGGCACCGCCTCCACCCTGGGCACCAACACCGAGACCAACATCTTGGCCATTCTCATTACTACCTCCAGAGCCAGCACCGCCAGCACCAGCTCCTCCAGAACCTGCACCACCTGCACCAGCACCGCCAGTGCCAGCGCCGCCAGCACCCCCCGCACCTCCAGTCTCACCACCTGTACCTGCTCCACTGGCACCTCCTAGGCCACCTCCACCAGTGCCTGCTCCGCCAGCACCGGCTCCTCCAGAGCCAGCACCCCCAATACCAGCACCACCTCTTCCAGCTCCTCCTCCAATACCACCGCTGGCACCTCCACCAGCACCGCCATTGCTACCGCCACGGCCATTCTGTTTATCACCTCCCTCTTCCCCTTCTCCTCTATCTTCTCCTTCCCCTCTATCTTCTCCATTTCCTCTACCTTCTCCTCCACCTCTACCTTCTCCTGAAGAGCCTGAACCCAAGCTTGCCCCAAAGCCAGCTCCAAATCCGGCTCCCCATTCACCGCCACTACCGCCTCTTAGACAAAGGCTGCTCTCGGCCTCTATCGAATGGTTTTTAGTTATCTTTGTCGGATCTAATGATTAGTAGACTCACCCGCGTCAGTTGGTATGGGAGTAGCGACGGTACTGACTCCCAGGCTCAAACATGCCAAGAGGTATTCAAGCCTCATGGCTTCAATTGTGTTTACTATCCGCCAAGTTAGTGGTTGCAGATCTTTTGGACAAAGAAGTAACACGCTACCGATTCGTTTCAGGGCAAATCGGATAGGCAAGGGAGTCAATTGGACTCTTGATATATAGACCAGAGAATACTACGCAAGTCAATTGACCGACTTTATATTCTACTCTCTTTCCTGCGTCGAGCACTGATATCAAGGTCTATGACTTCAGCTGAGGGCTTGGCCGAGAATGATTCTCGTGTTTACTCCGATCTTTCTACCCTGGAGACCAGTCAGATTTTGTTGCCTAGAGTCTGGTTTGCAATTCTGCGGCGCAGACCCTGTTGATGTTCATATTGCTTATTCCATTCCTAGAATTTGGTCAAGATATGTGGTCTGGTTACAGATTGCGTCGTAATCTGTTTGCTTTGCTGCAGTCACCCTGTGCATGTTCAAGTTGCTTGTCGCGTGGTTCATCTTTCATGAAGTCACATTGAAGCTTTGTATACTGCACTTCGGAAAACTGCAGATGGATGTATTGCTGGTTTGAGAGGAGTCCATTCTATTGTCCTCATTCTATCTATCACGCATTTTCCGGTGCAAATTATAAATGACTACATTATCAGTATGCAAAAGTCAATGTACTAACTAGCATCATTTGTCGGTCAGTTAGGCTGCGTCTTTGGATTTGCCAATTGACAACCCTACCATGTGATAGTACTAGAATTGTGTTATATTAGAACTTGAACACGTCATAAATCATACACGAATGGATAATCATGCTTACGTCGAACTTTCCAGGAAGTCAACTTATCTCGTCCTTTGAAACCAGCCGGATGGTTTGGGCTCCGAGGGTGGTACTCCGAGCCAACGTGTGGAATTCAGCTGTTCCAGGCCGTCCGAGTCCTCGCTGGATGCTACCAGCGTCTAACAGGTAATAACTCGCATATAATTGATACCTCGATGGTCCCTGGTCAATTCGAATCCTGCAAGGAGCCAGGGAGAGCCAATATCAACCATGATACTCTGGTCTGGAATATGATGTCCAAAGATTCGATTTGGTATTTACTTTTCTTGAAATATGAGTTCCATTCCTAGTATGTAAATATTGCTCTCATGGGATAGAATTGAAAAGTTGATTCGATAAATCGAAGAGCATTTTGTGTACCTTGCACGAATTTTCCGACTGAAAGCTGCCCGTAGCCCACGGGAAAATCAGCAAGGAGAGGTTCCTGGCAAGTAGAAACCGAAAAGGTCATTTGGACAAGTTCCCTGTCCTTGTAATTCGTTATGTCCGATAGCAAAAGCACTTCTACCTGTATTTGTATCAATTTGATACATTCGTGGATAACTTCTGAGAGACCATCTCGATTTGTCAAAAAAGGTACGTCTAACTTCGCCTATTGAATCCCTCGAGGTTTAATAGCAGTGTTAGTAGTAGACGAGAGTCAATTCCCATTATTACATATCACCATATTCTACTAACTAGTACGAGACAATAGATTGAAAGCTGACTTGATCTTTGCGTTGATTAATTTCAAGATAATGCATTCATATTTACATGTTCTATCTCATCTTTACAATCTTCAAACTTCTGCAAATTTCGAAAAAAAACAAGTCAGGACGGCTCAGAGTTTAGCCTTGCCCTTCTTCTCCCATTCTTCAACAGCACGTAGACTCTTCTCCTGGAACTGTCCTTTCTTCTCTTCCACCCTTTCCCGCCATTCAAGATTACCAACATGATCATCGATGCCATTAAGCACGCGTGAATACATCTCCTCTTTCATGACTCCATAAATACCAGTATCGGCTTTATTCAGTATCTTCCGATCACGGATCAATGCAAGGGTCTCGTCGAGCCCACCGAGGGCATCAACAATTCCAGCTTGCAGAGAGTCCTTGCCTCCAAAGCGACGAGCTTCAAGAACGACATTCCGGAATGTGGTTGGAACCAGCTTCTCGCGGAAAATGCTCATCATAGGCGTCTGCAACGGCACGCCAAATTCGAGCTCGTTGATGCAGAGGAATCCCTTTTCAGGATTCTGCACACGATAGTCGTGGTACATGGCAAGCATGAACCCACCTGCAAAAGCATGCCCGTTCAGTAGACAAACAGTAGGCATGGGGAAACTAAGATATCGGGTTAGACGGATGGACAGCTTCCTCGGCAGTTCACTGGTGAATGTATCAGACGTACGTTAAGAAGCGACGGAATAGCTGCCATAGCCATTTATCCAAAAATCCTTCCGTGCTCGTTGCCACCTCTAGATCCAGTCCATTGCTGTAGAACTTGGTGATGCCACTAGTCGTGATAACAACACCCTTAGGATAACGATGCTCAATAATATCGAGAGCAAGAATCATCGCGTCAATGAAGCTCGGCGTCAGCCGATTATCCTTTGGCGAGATGAATGTGAGCAGGTAGACATTCTGCTTCTCTTTACCCTCTGCTGTTGGATTGGTGCAGACGATGGAGCCGCCTGTGGAGGCGATCGGAACAGTAAAGAGGGCGGCCATGGTGGTTCAAATTGTGTAGAAGATCAAAACGAGCTTCCTGAAGAAGAGATGCTTTCAAGAACCCGCGATCTCGCTCGGCTCTTGAAGATTCGGCCATTCGGAAGCTCGAATTATAATCAAAACGTCCGCGGCATCACATGCTAGACCGCTGACGTAATACAACAGACGACATGCAAACAATCACGGTGGAATTATATCGGAGAAGAATTCTAATATTTGTGAAAAAAAAAATCTAGAGAAATTGTAGGACCATGTCACTTGAAAGTTCTGGGATATCCAAATGGCTCCAAGATGTATAGTCTTGGAGTATAAGCTACTTCTGCGAGTCATCTTCGAACGGGATCATAAATCATCAGAAGCTTAGAAAGTCCATCACAACTCTTTTCAGGGTGCTTTGTTGCATTTATAGGCAATCATGGTTATTCCATCTAATTCTTGGTCGGTCATGAAGCTTGGTTTAGGGAGTCCTAGGATGATGCCTTGGCTATTAGGCAGGCCAGACCAGTGGATACATATATTGTACCTACAGTGGCACATGGGCTAGAGGTGTCTAGGTAGACACCGGAAGAACAACATACAACGTGATCTACGATTGCAATCGTGGAAAAGGTGCAAATTATTTCAAATCTCGATCTCAGAGAAACATGCCAGCGGGAGGAGCAAGACACTACCAGCATCAGGTACAAATGATATAATTTGCTAACTTTGTTAAAATTACTTTGGACTATGAACACTCTACATTGATTAGATCCAGACTTTGAACATTTGAAATTTTCGTGGCCCAAAAAGGTATACTAAAAGGTTGATCCCATATTCGGATTCTTCATCTATCGGAGACACAGGTCGAGATACGTCTTGGGAACTGGGTCGAGCTTCTTCCTCGGTCCATACCGCGGGTTCGTACGTTTTGTCGTCCAAATCTTCTCCAAGAACAGCCAGTTGCATGCAAATCAACAAGATACCCAGGTAGGCTGTCGCTGTGAAAAACAAATCAAGGATTGTTACAGCAAACTGAGAGCTTACGCCCCATGTTTGGTCTTGATGCGTCAAGCCCCACTGCATAGAGACGATGGCCCCGGTGAACGCTAAAACATGGAAGATAAACGATCCCAAAAGTGCAAATAACCCAGCATTCTAGTAGAAATTGTTAGCTCAGCAACTGTTTCAAAATTCTTCAAGACATCTCAGAGAGCTTATGCGTGCCGCGCGATGATGGCTGCGGTGGATATGGAAGGCCGAATATGCGATCCAGAGTAATATTTCGAGTGATGCAACCCAGTAAAGAATCCTTCGAGCAGCCAACATATATTCTTCTATTCGATTGACAAAATCAAATTTCTCGACTTCCACTGACTCCATGACAAAGACATTAGAGTAGACAAACCAAGCCCAAAACCAAATGCTGTAAGCGCAAATCACCACTATCGCAACCCAGTGGCCGATCTTGACGATACGGGGCATCTTTCTCTCTATGAATTCGATCAAGGAACCAATTTATAGCTCGATAAAAGAAAAATATTGTAGAACAATAAGCCAGTGACCGGAAGAATTCCGCCGATATTGACACCCAGTACCATTCAAATGTCACTGTGGCTGCGGCCGCTTTTGTCGCATATTCACTTCCTTCGAGGGCCGAGGTGCTAGTCGAGGCACATTAGATATTGAGCAGCTCTAGTATAGGTCTCTGACATACATCGCGTATGTTATCAGAGCGAAACTCAAGGTCTTAAACTGATAAATTTCCCCTTGGAATCTACTTCGTCGGACAATGCAGGGAATTCCGTAACGCACAAAGCACGTAAGTCTAAATAATGCGAAGAGAGTAGCAGAATCTACGAGCTGGAAAGCAGCTCGTGATGCAACAGCTGGAAGAAATTTCCCTTGAGGGGGCATTATCACTTCGATTTTCCAGGGGTTACCCCCGGTTCCGAGAAACGCCATCTTGTCGAACTAATGGTCTGTTTCAAGGAGAGAACAAGGACACGAAGGGAGCCGATGTAGATTAAGGCTGCTCACTCTGGTTGATGTCTATGATACACCGCGTGTCGAAGATGTCGTTGGGATTCTTTTCAGGTGAGAGTGAATTGCATGGTCAACGTCAAGACTAGTTCATTCTTCATTCCTTTGAAGGAGCGCAAGGTTGGGTCAAAAAAGACAAGCACTTTGTATATGCAAGTTTGACCCACAGCTCAGCTCTCCAGGGCATGTTTTGTTTGGCCAGAAGCGTCTTTGAGTCTACTGTAAATTGAGGGCGAAAGACCCACTGGTGCAAGCTGAAAATGCCTAGGCCCGCTTTGGAGTATACTCTTGCGAGAAGCGCTCACAAAAGGAATAATGAAATAGCGAAGCTTTTTGAGAGATTCAAAATGAGGATTCAATAACTTCGAAGAGCTGGCTCATAAGTACAAGGCCCGAATGATACGAGAGCCTGAGCATGCTCCACGTCGTCACTGCTGACAAGCTGCTAATCAACAAACGACTAGACCAAAAAGAGAAATATGGCTCATACATGATCTTTAGGTAACTGAAGCTCCATGCAAGATGTTGCAGAAAGACTCCACTGAAATCCCCTCATGTCCTTGAACAAGCAGCCATAAGAGATTCCAATTCTCCTTTTTTTCGTGTGCTACGTCAGATCAACTGGAGTTGAAGAGAATTTACTATATATAAATCTCCTGCTAGTACACATCCAATGGCCCATATTTTGAAGCTGATTGGATCTTTTGGTCTCATTTGCATGAAGTGGACGATCTTTCGTTGTTAGTGACTCCGGGCTTCTTATATGGCAGTTAGGGTTGTCAATTCATGCCATCTCGGCGTCCCCAATAGCGTTGGACGCACCAAAAACAATTGTCTCTCATTTGTCCATAGGGCTGTTTTGATTGATTTATTGCAGAACTCCTATTTCCGTTCATCGCTCGTGTCAAAATAAGTCTATATGACCGGCCGAGTTAAATTACAATATTCTGAGACTGGACCATTACTACCTAGTAATGACACAAAGTACGGCAATGAACATCACCAAAGGTTCACGTTGCGAGAAAGAACTAAACTAAGAATTGGTTAGACCACACTACTGTCTTGGTGTAGTGCTAAGCCCCGAGGCTAACATCAGATACTAGAAGATCCAGGGGATTTTGAGAATCGGCTGATGCAGATCAATTTGATGATGCTGACGCTCGAACATTGGAGTCGTCAACTTATGTAGTGTTAGTGCTGGGCACTAACAGTAAATACATACTAAATTTGTACCAACTAGCAACCAGGTCAGACTCCCAGTCCACAATGCTAATCGATGCAGCAGGAACTAGACATGAATTTCATGCTACAATCAGGGCTGATTTTATAAATTCTTAGAAAGGTAGAGGAAGGGCCAGTGGGGTGATCTACGTTAGGTAGTAGTTGCTGCCAGTACATTATCCACGGATTACATCTCTATGTATGAATTATACACTACTCCTAATAGAAGAAAAGGAAATCCTAGACATAAAAAAGATTCATTTGAATATTGAGGTTGTTCACAATAATCATTTTGTATATTTTTAAGGTCTCAACAAACGTAAATTCAATGGAAAAGCCGGATATAGAACATTGACGTCATGCAACCATCAAAGCAGCCATGACATACAACATATAGAGGAGTAGATACTCCCCGGGCATTTTCAACTCTTCTTCCATTCTCCATTCTAAAATCTCAAATTAAATTATAAAATACGAGAGCCCAGCTCATACATGCAAGTATTGTTTCATCGTCCTTGAAAAAGAAAAGAACATTCCACCTTCCAAGATGGAAACTCGTCACCGCGCCGCCCAGCCAGCCCAACCCCCAAAACAAGCAGCTTATGCACAAGCTTCGAATCCTGTTTCGTATACAACGCAGGAACAACGTGTTCAGGAAGAACCATCTCGCCATTACGGTGATCCAGTTCCTTCAATCACGAGAACGGCGAAATCGAAACCATCGAGTGATGAGGCTCGGGCTCAACTTGCGAAAGAGCATGGGCAGGAAAGAAAGCGAATGCAAAATGCTTCAGACGTGGATTTAGAATATGGCGTGGAACAACAACCTGCTGAAGGTTATATCGCGGACGCTGTGAAAGATAAGGGAATGGGAACGCGACGCGCGCAGGCTGGTGCCCATGCTGGCCCTGTTGGTAGTGCTGCAGGTCCGGGAGCTCCAGGTTTCGGGACAGAGGATGACCTGGCGGCTCATATGGATCGCAAAAGAGAGAATCACGACAGGATATTGGATAAAAAGACTGAGCATAACCAGGCAGATTCAAACCGTGAAGTGGCTGAGAGGGAGACCGTGAGGCAGCAAAGACTGAGACAGAACGAGGATATCGATGTCCAACAGGCTGTCAAGGAGGCGACAGGGGATCCAGTCGTCGGCGATAATAAGTAGAGATAGTGAATATACACAGTTCGCAACGATTCTAAGCTCGCGAAAGACGGAAAGATCATATATCAGTATCGCCCGGCAGTCCGGCAGAGACCTTTTTAAGCTCCAGATCCTTCTTAAGTTCCTGGATACGTCGACTCATCTTCTGGCGCAGAATGGCGTTCTGGACCTTCTCCCATTGCGCGGTTTCGTTCTTGATAAGGTTCTCTAATTCGGCAATCTCTTCGCGGTGTTGCTGGAGCTGTTGCTGCTGCTCCAGTTGCTCATCGTCCAGGTCCTCGTCTTCATCGGAAACATCACTCTCGCCCGACGATTCGCCCGGTCCAGCCGGTGTAGACGGTTTGGCTGATGGTGTGCCTGTTTGATCGGGCACCCCGTTCTCAGTCGTAGGAGGATGATCGTCATCGCCATCGCCTGCGAGAGCAGCTTCAAGTTCTCCAGCCAGATCGTCCTCAAATTCATCCATCAGTTCATCTTCCACTTCACCCTCTGCATCTTGTTCTTCATCATAGTCCTCCTCATAATCTTCATTCTGAGCAAAGGATTCTCCCCGATTCAAGGAGGAGCTATCGACCAGCTCGAATCGCGGTGGAAACACCGAATGCTCATCCTGCGCAACCAGATCTTCAACTGCCTTTTCCACCTGTTCAATAGTGCGCGCACTAAGTCGGTCACGAAATCGGCGTTTGCGAGCCCAGCGCAGGGGCGGTGTGAGACCATGAGGGTATTGAAGTGTCTTGGCGTCTGGTTGCAGGACTTCGGAGGGCACAGGGTATTTCATAGCTTCTTCCTCGTTAGGAACAAGACCCAACACTAAGAGCATCTGGCAAATATCCGCCGATTTGTACCACCCTCGACGATCCCAACTCTTCATACCCTCGATAATGCAAGGAAGGTCGACCATCGCGGCGGCATATTGCTTGTCGCGAATCTTGAGAATGGCACGTCGAGCGTCTCGGGTGAGAGGCTTGAAGGAGAACTCAGACTTGTCGAATCTCCTCTCATTGATAGCTTGGCGCAAATATTCACAGTCATCACCGGGCATCATTCGTAAAATGAATTGTTCCTCGATAGCAGGGTCCGCTTCCGTATCAGAGGCCTCTGAGTCGTAACCAACACCGACTGGTCGCGTAGGAACTGTGAGTTTGTTCTTAATACGAATAGACTGGAGTCCAGGCTTCTTGGAAGGGTTCAATTTTAGGCGTTTCGGTCCTTGCTGGGTGGTCGTCGCGGGTTCAGGTTGCGCGGCATTTTCGGCAGGACGCTTTTTCGTAGACGGTTTTTTCTTCTTCGATTTCTCCTTTTCGGGGGCTGGTTCTTCAGCTTGTGGTTTACGACCAATCTTGAGCGTAATCTTTCTTTGTGGTTCAGCAGGGGATGCTGCTGCTGGTGTCGCTGGAGTAGCAGTAGCTGGCGTAGAAGCCGACTCTCCGGGGGTTTGAGGCGGCTTCTTTCCGAATTTCAGCTTCAGCATCGGTCGCGGAGTTTCCGACATGATGAATTAACGCGACTAGCACGTTTGCGATCAAGTCGGATGGGGTTGGGAGAAAAGAGGACGAAGGAGAAGAAGACAAGAGTGAAAGAAGAGTTGCGGAGTGGGCTAGTCACGAGCCCGCAAACTCTCCCCTTCAAAGCAATTCCCCAACTTCTTCTCTCTTCACTTCTTCGCTTCACTCAACGCCCGACTTGCCGAAAAATTTAGCGGCGGTACTGACGAACGATTAGAATTTATTGAATTCGGACTTAGGGTTCTAGAGAATTGTTCTTTTCGTCTCTAGTTCCAACTACCAGCTCGTCTTGCCTTACCATGTCTGGGCATAACCTCCACAATGCCCTGCTTCGTCCCCCTATCATTCAGATCTTACGCGCCCAAGGCTTTCACTCGACGCGTCCCTCAGTCCTAGAATCATTATCTGATCTTACTGCGCGATATATCATGATCCTTGCCTCCTCAGCCGCGCAACACGCCGCAAACGCCCATCCAGAAGACCCTGTGCCAGAGCTCGAAGACATTTACCAAGCTCTGCAAGATGCCGGTGCTCTACGACCACAGCTACGTGAATGGGAAGAAGACTGGGCTGGGGAAGAAGATATGCGTGGGTTGGACTCTTTGCTAGGGTGGATTACGGGCCCAGCACACCGCGAGATTCGGCGCATTGCTGGATTCGTCCCGAGTGAAGGCGATATGGTGGATCCCGACGCGATCGAGAAGGAGGATTATCTCACGGCTCTCAAAAAGAAACATAGTAAGACCGGCGAGGAGTCACGGTATGCCGGAACTCTACTGGGCAAGAGTGGGGACGAACACCCTGTGACTATTGAAGGTGGTGCCCCCAGCATTCGTGAATGGGGTGCACAGGTCAGAAATCGCGTACAATATGGTGGAGATAGCGATACTTCTGGCGTCAGTAGTGCTCCCAGTCACCTTACCGATGAGGATGATGCAATGGAAGGATGAAGAGATGAGGATCTACGGTTGCCTTTGACGGGCCCGCGAAATACCATTCCCACCATCACCTATGCAATCAATCGCTTCAAGTGGCTTCATCGTCGAAAGCTGAGGCGATATTTTCGGTGCCAATGTGCACATGCATAAGGCATTCCCAACAGCTCAACAGCTCGACGCCTAAGGATTGCAAGCGCAGATGGAATTACTTCGCTAATAGACCAGTGTCTTTTCTGGTGATAATTGCGAAATGTGCGCCCACTATCAGTGTCTTTCTGTGGATGCTCAGCAGCATATTCAGAATCTACATCAAGCAAGACCAGGGGTCAATACAATCCACCGACAATCGGCTGGCCATTCCTTTTCTAGAAGACGGCTTGACATAACGAATTTATTTGTTGCATGGCCACCTATCATCTTGTGAGCTTCAGTGGTTCATCACATCTTGTCGCAAATCTAGTCCGGCAAATCAGAGCAACACTTCTATTCGCTTGATGCCAATCATAGCGTTCATGCAGTCTTCAAACTAGCAATTTCTCTTAGAAATCCAGTCCTTCAGCCCTTCCAGTTGGTGGGCAGTTCTCTATCAAGCTTTCTGTTTAAACACAAATCCCATAATCTTTTTCAGGTAGTCACCTGGTAATTGCGCGGTGTAGACAATATTTTCCAGTTCATCATCCTGCCGATAAAAATATATTTTGATTCTACAAAGTTCCGAAATCCAGCCAGCTCGAAACAGAACCAGCATTAGCCCTTGCTTCGAAATTCGTATCCTTTTCTTCTGTCTCAGGAAATTGGGAGGGATCCAATCCCGACCAAGGGATATTGAACATGAAGCTATCAGCGGGTGGTACAAAGATATCCCTTATACCCGCGGCATTGATCGAGCTCGGGGTTGAAGATGAAGAAGCCATATATGGCGGTAGAACTCCATTATGTCCTGTAGATGTATCGATGGTCACTTCTGGAGGAGACAAGGTAACAATAACCTCCAGTGTAGAGTCAATGTCTGCCTGGGATTTATCCGAATCCCTGGAAGTCATAGCAGTGAAGCCATTGTTTATCTCCTGCAGGCGTGATATATCATATTGCAAGATACCCCATAGCAGTGGTATACTGAGGTGAATCTTGGACGGGGATCCCGGGAGTTCTATGCATTCGAGGCCAAAAGACTTTTGATACATTTTTTCCAGCGCGTGTACCTGATAGAGGATGTTAGAGGAAAACTTATATCCAGACAATGACAACCCCGACATACCAAAGTTTCACAAGCAGTGGAGAAGTCTGCAAAGGAGGATAGCCACGCCTTGCATTTTTCGAAATCCATCTTCGACTTCCTTTGAAGTCGCGAGTCTGATGCACAGGAAAAGTAAAGATGTACCGTAGCTGCTATTGCAGCTGCGTGTCCAAAAAAGGGATCAGTGAGATGAACCTGTTTTTCAATCACAATGTCTATCATCCGAACGATCCATGTCGCATGTAGCAGGACAATTTCCGATGACTTCCGCCAGAATGTGTTTGGTATGGATAAGTTGGGATGATGCTGTGATGCCGTTATATATAGAAATGGATGATTGATAACTATCAGAATCGCGTGCCAGGTAAATTGAAGCTTGAGCCAAGGGATCCAGTAAAATCTGTTCAGTTGTATCTCCTCATGATGTCGCTCATAAATCTTCGCACAATCATAGCGATGGCACCAAGGGACTTTATTCTCGATCTCCATCATATCAGCCAGGATTTTGGCGTACACCGAGTCTAGACGCCAGGGCTCCACCAGCTGTTTATGGGAACATTGAAAAGTATATTCCCTAGCCCGACTCCATACCCAACCAAAGTGAATCGCAAAGCTCCAAATGCCGATATCTTGCGGGGAGGATGTGTTGTCTAGGGGAAAGACTTGATTCGCATCATTTGTCACATAGTATGAGCGCCAAAATTCGGGCGCCGTCCCAAGGATACCTTCTTGCTCACGATAAAATTGCTCCAATGTCTGAAGACTCCAAAGGAGCCTTTTTTCACGTTGATTGGTGGTTTCATCCGTCGTTTTTGTCAAATTGCGATCTATCCTGGTAGATTGACAAAGCTGGAACGCAAAACCAAGGTAAAATTGACCTTGACGAAGGTCACCGTCTATAGACACGTCATTTATTAGTACATCTCCCTTTTCGCGTTATCTGCCAGTAAAGTTGGCTTACCTATAAATGCCGAGTATGAAAGCAAACAGAGGCTTTGGACTGTCCCTAGTTCAACGGTCTGGTTTGCGACGCGGAGCATTATAAGCCACCTTGCACTTTCGCCATACTGGGGACGATTCTTTTCGTGCGAAAAGCGTTCCGTAAGCTCAAGGATACCGTAAACAACATCACTTGAAAGCTTATCGTGAGGTTCTAGGTCCTCACGATCAAATAGCCAGATTGGTTGTCGGTGGAATGACTCAAAATATAGCTCAATACCACGACTTAATGCGGCAGAGGATATTTCCAGTTTCCAATCAAGGGACTCAAGTTGAAAGAGCATAGGAGAAATAGAGGGATAATTCGTCTCTTCTGAGGCGTTCTGGTGATTCAGGCGACCAGAGTAATGTCTCGAATTAACGTTGTCATTTTTTGCTTTCATCTGATTCTCGAATGAACCCGAAGAAGCCTGGACACAACCTTCGAGTGGATATTGAGTTTTTTGTGCATGACCATTGAAAATGATATCAACCTTTTCTTCCAAACATGCTAGTCTTTCCTAGGAAACATTAGAATCAACGGCCATAGCCAGAGTTTGAATCAGAGCCATACCGACTGGCGCGGATCTCGTGCGGCATAGACACAAGTTTGCCCAAGACGTGCACATATTGAGCATATTGGTTTTTCTCCAGGGCACCGGCTCTTTTTCCTCCTTTGTATCAAAGTGAGTAGTGTTTCGGTGAGATTGTGAAGGATGTACGGACCTGCAGTTTAAACAGGCTTGGTGGGAGCGACGTCTATTGCCGAAAGGAGCTTCATTCCGAGGCATTATCATCATTGATAGCGAGTAGTGCTAAATCACAGCAGCTATTTGCAATATAATCCCGTCAGAAACATGACCCGTAAAGCTAGGGCTTTGATTTTTCATCAAACGGTGGTTTGTGGGAAGTATCTAACTACTTCAAGCTGAAAATACATAACTGCGTGCGGGGATATGCGGGGGAAGAGGGGAGAGTGGAATTGGTACAGATCCATCTATTGCGTTTGACTCTTGTAAAACTTCAAGTTGTAGTGATATATCTCCATTAAACATTTCATGGGAATCTATTTATCTATAATATTAATACATGGTACATACTGATTTGGCATTTTGGCCAATTAAACCAATGATAAAGCTGATCTCTGAGTTATTGGTGACTCATGAGCAAAAGACCTCAACCTTTTCATTCGTGGATCCTTTAGTTAATAAGTGTGGTATCTAGCTCATTAATGGTGATAATATTGCCGATAAGCCTTGTGATAATCTAACTTGTTAGTGGCACCCATCAAGTTAGAGGATCCGTGGGATAGTTAGTTACTGTCAATCTGGGAAGGAGAACTTACTACTACTTGAGGTAGTAGATGCTGTGAACAGTCAATCTGATTCCCGACTAGAATTTACTCAGTAAACCTCAGGCTTACTGAGTAAATTCCAACTCTGACTCTGAGCGCCCTCATAAAAGCGGCGGCTAAATGGGTAGGAAAACTGTTAGACACCTAGTGTAGTCCGTGGTGGGGAATGACGGCTGGCATGCTAGGCTTCTATCTCGTTTCACAAGTTACATGGCCAACTTGTTGATATTCCCACGTCTCAACATTTTACACTTCAAATCAAACGTCGTGAAATCAGCCACCCGACTTGGCCGACTTGGCCGACTTGGCGATATCAAATTCGGGCTAACAGTCTACTTATATGCTATGAGTCCGTCTAGCACATCGGGATTGCACATCGGCAAATGCTCGTCTAGCGGGGGATGAGCCTAGGCCTAGTGATTCTCATCGGGTCATTACTTGCCGAGAATGGCTTCGTCGATTAGGGTTCCGCGAATCCAGTGTGCCTCCCCGACGTCCCAAACGTCTCCATCCGGCATTCTCATCGGGCGAACTACCGGTTAAATACAGTACCAATTCTGTTCTCTGTTAATGGGTAAACCTCGGATCTTGTAAGCTCACAATTGCCCCCCGTGGAGTCTATCATCCCCAGACATTCTTCCCCGGTCCGATCCACTCCACGGCCCCGTACCCCGGACATGGCCGATCAAATGGAGGACCGCGGGGTTTTCAGTCTCCTTATATGCCGTGTCAACTGCTATCACCCCGTGAATCCTCTCAAAATTCCTTTCCGTCTGTGATTCAGTGATATCTCGCCATGTCGTCGACGGACCCTAGTCATCCTGACGAGACTCTCCGTAAATCCAACTCGGATTATGTTGAAGAGAAAGATTTCGGGGTCGCAGATGACCCTGTACGATTCCTTTCCGAATCACACAAAGCCTATTTGATCGAGCGTCATGGGAAATTGGATTTAGATCCAATTCCAAGCATGGACCCTGCGGATCCATATAACTGGCCATCATGGAAGGTCAGCCAACAATCTCTTCCAACATAATGAGTCCAACTGAGTAAAACCATACTGATGAGGTTCTTTTCTTTTTCAAATATAGAAAACGGCTAATCTAGCTCTCGTTGCTTTTCACGCTTGCATGGGGACTTTCACTGCCGCTGCCATTATCTGCGCCTATGAAGACATCTCACTAGACGTGGGTGTTTCATTGCAACGCGTCAGCTATCTAACATCCCTACAAATCGCCATCTTAGGAGGTGCACCACTATTCTGGAAACCTCTTTCGCACCGATTTGGTCGTCGCCCTATTTTCCTCCTCTCTTTGATCCTGAGCTGTGTATGTAACATCGGTTGTGCGAAGAGTCCCGATTATGCTTCTATGGCGGCTTGTCGTGCCCTGGTGGCATTTTTCATTTCTCCTGCCATGGCTATTGGTAGCGGTGTTGTTACAGAGACGTTCTTTAGACATGAACGAGCTCGGTATATGGGTATTTGGACGGTGATGGTTACACTGGGTGTTCCGGTTGGACCTTTTATCTTTGGCTTTGTCGCTCAACGAGTTGGATACCGTTGGATCTACTGGATTTTGGCCATTGTGAGTGGTTTACATAGGTGTGTTGAGAGAGCGATGGGGTCTAAATACTAATCTCATTCTCTCAGACTAATGCCGTCGAATTCATTCTCTATATTTTCTTCGGCCCTGAAACACGCTACATCGGAGTCGATGTACAATCCAAATCTTCAGCCTTCAAACGCGAATATATTTCTCTTCGACGAATTGACCCTACTCCAATCAAAGTATCCGAGTTCTACCACCCATTGACACTTTTCACAAATATACCAGTCCTCCTAGCCGCGATCGCATATTCCATGGTATTCCTTTTTGCTTCGGTACTCAATTCAGTGGAAGTGCCCCAGCTTCTACAAAGCAAGTTCGAGCTCAGCGCTCAGGGACTCGGTCTTCAATTCCTTGGATTGATCATCGGATCTTTACTCGGTGAGCAACTGGGTGGTATTATGTCTGACATGTGGATGAATGCACGAGCGCGAAAAATCGGTCACAAACCTGCCCCAGAGTACCGGCTGTGGTTGAGTTATATCGGGTTCTTGTTGGCTATTGCTGGTATGGTGGTCTTTTTGGTCTGTACCGAACAAGCGACCCAAGGAAAATGGTCGGTCAAGCCGATTGTTGGAACTGGTGTTGCTGCATTCGGAAACCAAGTTGTGACTACTGTCTTGACGACGTATGCTGTTGATACTTATCCCCAGGATGCGGGCAGTGTCGGTGTTTTTATCAACTTTGTCCGCTCTACATGGGGCTTCATTGGTCCTTTCTGGTATGTTGTCTCCTTTCTCAATGTTTCAGAAGATTTGGCGTACTAACTATTGTTATCAGGTTCCCCTCCATGTTCGAGAGTGTTGGTATTGCTGCTAGTGCTGGTGTAGTTGCTGCATTGATTATGGGTGCTAGCTTCTTCCCTACATTATATCTGCAATTACAGGGGAAGAGATGGCATACCGATGCTAGAGACGGGCTATAAGTTTTTATTCAGCGAGAGAATAGCTTATAAGATATGCAAGACTTTTACAAGATGGTAGATTCGTGATCAAGCAGTGGCAGCTGTTCCCATGCCCCTCGAGTGGGGGATTTATATAGAGGTTGTGGTCACAGGGTAGGTACCCTGTGACCTAACTAGGTAGTTATTGTTTTAATCTAATGCTTTAGACGTCATCCTTTGATTCACTCGCACGTTCTGAGAGCAAAAATGGATTCTTTGAAGTCATCCGCCAAATCGTTGCCATTGAAGATATCCGTCTCGTCTACATACTTCAGTATAAAGGTTCACAGCATCAGTCTGTGAGTCTCGTACGCAGTGTCCTAGTCTCAGCAGGTAAGGTCCAAAGCTTCACAGAGCCTAGCAGCACGTGAAGCTCGCACAAATAAGTATTCCGGTGATATGAACATTTTCAGAGAGATCAGCTATCCCAGTAGCGCGGATGTTGATGCATCCAAGGTCCCACTTGAGCTTGTGGAAGGTTTATAGTGTGTGTGTGCACGACTCAATTGATGCTACTCCAAACATAGTTCATATAACTGGAACAGAAATTGCCCTCAGATAGAAATCCGCAATAAAAATTAGGATAGTAAAATCAATAATTTAGTGAGAAGAAGAAGTAGAGAGGGAGGAAGCAAGTGTAGTGCAAACCTCCTTGCGGAAGCAACTGACCGCCTCGAAAACGCGCAGGGCAATTTGGATGAATCAACTTCCACTTCCACTTTGATTCCCTCGGATTTCCCAGAACCTCCTCAATTCTTCAGAACTTCCCACAATCGCAGATATCTTCTCTTGTAACTAAAATACCCAAACGAGGTGATTGGTCTCAAAATGGAGAACTATCAGAGAATTGAAAAGCTCGGAGAGGGTTTGTTGACATTTCCATTCCCGCCAACGCGATGTAATCTAAGCTGACATTTCGACGCGTCTAGGTACATATGGCGTGGTCTATAAGGCCAGAGAACTCAATCATCCCAATAGAATTGTTGCTCTGAAAAAAATTCGACTCGAAGATACCGACGAGGGCGTTCCTAGCACGGCCATCCGTGAGATCTCTTTGTTGAAGGAAATGCAGGATCCTAGTGTGGTTCGACTGCTGAACATTGTCTATGCGGAAAGCGATAATCTCTACCTTGTCATGGAATTCGTTGATCTGGACCTGAAGAAATACATGGATGCTCTTCCTGTGAGCGATGGTGGACGTGGCAAGCCCTTACCTGATGGATTCGCGAATGGAGCTCCTATCGGGTTGGATGAGACGATAGTCAAGAAGTTTATGGCTCATTTGTGTGAAGGTTTGCGGTATTGCCATAGTCATCGGATCATTCATCGAGATTTGAAGCCTCAGAATCTGCTTATTGATCGTGAGGGCAACTTGAAGCTAGCTGATTTCGGTCTGGCGCGTGCCTTTGGTGTTCCTCTTCGCACTTACACGCACGAGGTTTGTCCCTATATACCCAAATCTTTACTTGATTCCCAGCAACTAATGTATGTTTCAGGTGGTGACTCTGTGGTACCGCTCGCCGGAAATCCTGCTGGGTGCGAGACAATACTCTACCGGTGTTGATATGTGGTCTGTTGGTGCTATTTTTGCAGAAATGTGTACTCGCAAACCTCTTTTCCCTGGTGATTCCGAGATTGATGAGATTTTCAAGATCTTCCGGTAAGAATGGTGTACCGTCCCACTTCGGCTGATACTTCATACTAAAATAAATCGCAGTGTCCTCGGTACCCCCAGCGAAGAAGACTGGCCCGGCGTAACATCTTTACCCGACTACAAGGCCACATTCCCCAAATGGAAACGCCCAGACACTGAGATTGTCCCCAACCTCAATGAACACGGATGCCATCTGCTCGAATCTTTGTTAGAGTATGATCCGGCGCAACGGCTGTCAGCGAAGAAAGCTTGTCAGCACCCATACTTCCGCCACGGCAGCTCTTACTACTCTGGGCGTGAATGAAATGGCATTTCATGATTTATTAGCGATTACCAAATGTCCTATGTTTACGATGCCAATGTCATTTCTTCAACGACCAAAAAAACCGCATCTTTCTCATCATCGCGTTGTTTTTCATGCGCTTGCTCATTGCATTCAATGATTTTTTGACGTATGTTAGATGATGGAGCGAGGGGAGATGAGTCTGCAGTATGTCGTCTTGTCTGCTATCCCGAACTTGCTCTGAAATTCAGTTCTATGCGTGAAATACGCCGTGCATCTGCTCCGCTTCGTCATTTCACTGTCCCTCGTGCCCAATTCAGCAATGGTCTTTCGGGCGAGAGTGGGTGAATAGTCGATATTCTACCAGAATCGTCGGCGGACCCCGCTGTGCGTACTTTGATGGTGACTCACACAAGCCAACCAGATCACTGTGTTTAACCGATCGTCTCTTGGCAAGCCTTGGAGAGGTCTACTTATGTGTTAGTGGAACTTTGGGGTAGATACCCTGTCCTCATGGTTGATAGCTTGGCGACATTCAATGATGAACCTGCTGCTTCCGACGATGAGTCTGGTTATTGGATGAAAATAGTAAATGAAGAAACGAAATATCCATTTTCTCGCCCGATAGATCAAAGACTCCAACCAGAGTCCTTGTAAATAGGTTAACTCAGCCACGTAGTCCTAGTCAGGTACTAGTAGCGGGTCCAATGACGAGCAATTGCTGGCGCAGAGTAGCATAGTTAGTATACAGCAGCTTCAAACTTCGAACAACCAGACTTCACCGGAATGCTAGTGAATTTCTTGGAAGTGAAATGAATTCGTATTCAGCCGATCATCGTAACGAGCTATTCTGAATGCACCAGTGAGTCATCGAATCCTCAAAATATAAGATCAACAAATCCGCTATACAAGAATTCCCCTATTCATATCCTGTCTCATGGTTGAATTTTTCTGCTACACTCGTCTTTTATAGTATCCCATCCATCTTAAGACTCACATCTCACGAATACTACATCCCAAACCTATATCCAAGATGTCCTTGGCACAAAAGTCTCAATCCTGGCAAAAACCCGGCTTCGTCATTTCAACCGATAAAACCCTTCTCTCAATCCCAGCAATAAATCATGCATTCGGTTTAGATCTCATTTACTGGACAAATCCCGTCCCAGAGAACGTCCTTCAAGAGATCGTTGATCATTCATTTTGTTTGGGTCTCTATGAGATCTGCGATTCATCTACTACTCCATTGACCGCAGAGTCATTGTCCAATGGAGACAAAGACAAAGACAACTTCAAACCAAACTCGAAGAAGATGAAACAAATTGGATTTGCTCGGTTGGTTGGTGATTTGATTACTTTTGCGTATTTCACCGATTTATATGTTTTGCCCGGGTATCAGGGTCTTGGGCTGGGAGGTTGGTTGATTGATTGTATTGGAGAAGTACTAGACGGAATGCCTTATTTACGATGGGCGATGTTGAGAACTTCCTTGGAGAAGAGTCAAATTGCTTATGAGAGGAAGTTGGGGATGAAAGTTCTTCAGTCTGGAGAGATTCAGGATGGGCCAGTTATGATGGGTAAGAAGGGGAGATTGGGAGGTCCTTAGGGTCATTAGTTGGTTTAGCCAACTACAATTGTTTTATATTCAATTTTTACTTGGAGGCAAGCAATGGGTTTACGTAGTTATCGTGGGAAATGGAATAATCCGCATCGAATCTTGAAAAATGTCAAGTGAATTGACCAGGCAATGATATCGTATATGTACAGTACAATAGAGGCAACTCCTCTCACATATCTTCTCTGTTTTCGAAAACACTTAAAATAAGTCGAAAAATCCCAGAACCATACTCTATACTCTGATAATGTACGGTATAGGTCCTCCAATCGGGTCCAGCTTCAACAAAGGCATATCTCATCGTAGATACCCATGAATCAATCGTCGCCGCGAATAATTTAAGAAGACTTGGCGGTGTTGCCAGGGTACGAGTTCTTCTCCTGGAAGAGATAACCCTTGATCTTGCGCTCGTTCAGAAGCTCGAAGTACTTCTCTGTTCAGAGAAAATAAATAGGTTAGCAATGATTCGTTAATCCCGGATCAACTCAATTCATGTATTGCCACGCCATTCAGCCCAAAATCAAGCAGGATTGAGCGAAATCGTATAGCCAGAATAACCACCACCCGCTCACTTTAAGCCGGATGGTTGATGGGAGGAGGGGGAAGAAATACCTCTCAAGACACCACACTTCTCAAGGTGATTCACACCCTCACGCGCATAGCACTTGCCCAATTCCTCTCCAACAAGACGAGACATCATGCTGCGCACCCATTGTTCACGAATGATCGCATCACGGGCATTGTGTACCGCAACATTGTCCTCGAAATCGACGCCCTCGTAGGTTGGGGGCACGGTAGGCTTTTTAGCCAGGAAGGCAGCGGACTCGGCGGTAGGCATTGTGTGGTGTGGAACTTCGGTAGTTCAAGCTGAAGATGGAGGGGATTCGAGCGTATCGGAGCTGGTAAGAGTCCGCGGATTGCCCTGCGCTGACTCCGAGGTTTGCTTGCGTAGGGATTGATTGAGATTGGATTTGGAGGTCCGACGATGCGGTCGAATCGGGCGGGTGGTTGGATTACGCGGGCTGTGAGTGGTTGAAATCATGGGCGGTGGGGGTGATGCATCACGTGACGAATTTGGACATTTGGAGGTCACATGACACGTTATAGACGAGCAAACGAGAAAAAGATTGAATATAAGAATAATATTTATGGATAAATTGAAAATGAAGTATATTTGCAGCATCTGAAATGCGAAAGCACCACCCAACGCCAGCTGCAGCCCCTTGCAGCACCGTCCCAATATTGTCCAGATGGGTAATCCAGTATCATACAAAATGGCGCCGGGAAATGCGTAGTAACATGAAAACATAAAGACATGAGAATTGAGAATGGGACGAGGTTAAAAGCCATCGAAGTTACATGTAAGATGTAGTGATAACGTATCATGACGGACAGCTACTGCGCCGACGAAGAAGAATCAGTATCTCCAAACACCCGCTCATAGATAGAATAAACACCATCTTTCAGCATGGTCCAGAGTGAGCGATTGTGTCGCCTGGAGATTTCTCGGTAATTGTAAATCTCAGACCAGCAGTCTCGACCGAAGCTGCAGCCAGCCATATTGACGACGAGATCATGCTCTTCTTCTTGATAGTGAACGGCGGGATTATTCTCGTCACCACAAGCACCAGGCGGAAATGAATTGATTGTGCGTTGAGGGAGGAATCCGACGCTGCTGCGAATCCAGGGTTGACTCTGATAGATGTATTTGAAGGCATCTTGCTCCTTATGCTCCCATTCCATATGCATCTGCTCATACATGACGGGATCCCACCATGCATCGAGCAAACGATCTGTCCATAGGGAACGGCGTAGGAAGAACGAGCCCAGATTGAACCCGGAACAATCCTGCGTCAGCAGCATCTGCAATGAATCAGTCTTACCATCTCCCTCAAGCGCGCGACCCAATTCATCTAGATAAAACTCAGGAAGTGGATGCGTGATATCCAACGGATTGTTCTCGTTGATATCGCGGTAGACACGATCATCAAGGGAATCGAAGATTTCACTCTGAAGAGATCGACCCATTTCCATGATCCAGGTGTTTAAATCAAGCCACCAGAACCATTCTGCGTCCGGGTATTTTCGCATCGTTTCACGGATGACATCGCCCTTTTCCCAGCTTTCGCGCCACTCATGTGAATACCGCTTCTTAGCTAGTAAATTAACGACCTCCAGTTCGTATCCCCATTGCGCAGCGTAATCCTGCTTATTCCATATGCTGTTCCGTTCAATGGCCCATTCACGCGCACCTTTCAATTCCATGACGCCGCCTTCAACGTTTGACCCGAGGATGATCACAAATTTGCGACCTCCACCGAGCGGTGATCTTCTGTAGAGACGGATCAGAGCTGTAAATCCATAAGATAAAGGTTAGCATTTCGTTTCCATAAATATGCTTCTGTCCTTGGCTGAACTCACGACCCCAAAGAAACAAATATGCAAGGCAAACTAGTAATAAACCCAACACCAAGCGGGCCCGACCTCGTCGCAAAATAATTCCTAGAGCACCTCGCGCATCACCAGCTGAGCGATACCATCGTTCGCGCCCATAGACATCTTTATCCACATATCCATGTGGTGATTGCGCTCCATGGAAACTAGGCAAGCGACCAGAGATCTTACTCTTCTGTCGGGAGAAGAAACCACTATTGCGCGTAGAGAAGGACGGGTATCCGCGCACTTCTTCACTCTTTGCTTTGGCTGCTGCCCAGGCACTATTCGGGGCGGGCGTGTTGGGCGAGTACCCGCGCGTGGGCGTTGAGGAGCCGCTGGCCGGTGTGAGGCCCGGGCTGGACCACCCTCCGCCCGGATGGGGAGAGGGTGATCGTGACAAAGACATGAGGAGTTATGAGAGAGAGTTCTTTGAAGGCTTTCGATATTAGGTACAGAAGAGTGAGGCGAATAGAGAGGTTGGGAAGGACTCCAGGAGTCGAGGGCCGGCGCTGAGGTCAGGATGACATGAGGGAAGGCTGGATGCTGATCGCCGAGCAGAGGAGATTAAATGAGAATCGCGACGGATTAAGATAATCTCGGATGGAACCGAGAAGAGGTCGCACAGACCAGCGAAGGCCGAGAAGCCGGAGTCAAAAATCGAGTTGAAGTTGTGAAGTTGGAGAGGAAGAAAAGTTGGAGTAGATCGAGTTGCCCGCATGCGGAGGCCGAGGCTTTTCATATACTTCTGTCACTAAAACAACTTCAATTCTAACTACAAAGGGCTATACTGGTAGTAATTAATGCAGGAGCTATCAATTAATTAGAACGAGTAGCCAGTCATGGTCTTCTCTAATTGACTGCCTTTGACCCAGCTATCCACCTACTGGAGTGTATACAGATCGACGCATGCGGATGTCTACTCCACATGGCTGGCTATTGTACGACCTCAAATTCACACCTTACGATGTCAGGAATGCTATTAACTATCAATCTATTTGGTGAGCAGAGAGATACAACCCATATCATATTCCTACTCCTCATCCTTCTTTTCCGTAGACTGAACCGGCATCCGATTCGTCGCCTCATTCGATTTATGCATCATTGCCTGTCGCACCACAAACCCTTTCTCATGAACCGGGCGAGTTTGAACACTTTCGCTATGATAAAATTCACATCGAAGATCTAGATATTGTCCATTATGTTTGTAGACCGTGATAACGTCTCCAGTGTACAGCTTTCCATATTGAAAGCCCTCAGCTCCGCTCTTGCGGAGTTCAACTCCATTGACCCAAATACATTTGCGTGCTTTGGTCGAGAGTAATGCTGTAACCCCCGGGACTTCTAACCAGTCCTGGCCCTCAGCAATCATACATTCAATCTTGGGAGCCCAAAATGTAATTTCCAGGGCGTAGGCGGGAATTCGTACATCCATTCGATCTTCATGACGAACAGTAGCGTTGGGACCACGACCCCACGACGTGAGGCGATTTTCCAAGCGGATATTCACGTCGAAGATTGATCCCGGTGCGCTCTTCAGTCGTCCAAGTGGCTTGGCTGGTTTGGCGAATTCACCACCAGGCATGCTGACCGGGGTGTCGGGTCGATGAACAATCGGCTCAGATGGCTCCTCGACTGCCTGAAGCTGCTCCTGTAATTGTGCATCTAGAATGGCTTGCCCAGTCTGAGCATCCAAAGTTGTTGCGAGCTCCACGTCAAAGGATGCTCCTGTCGGTGGCCCTGAAGGTTTCGTGGATCCACGGCGACTAACCGGTGCACTTCCATCGCTGGAACGCTCACTGGCTGTCTCAGGAAGTTCAAGATCAATACGACGAGACGGTTTGGTTGGACGCGGCGTGATATCCAGATTGTCAGAGCTGGCGTGAGCTTGCCCTTCAAGTGGGGGGTTACCACGATTGGTGGGCTCTCTCTGGTCGCCAGGAGTGGTCTGTCGTGTTGATGATTCAGTAACCGGGCCGCTCGGGGGGAGAAGAGGGTGCGAGGAGTTCATATTCAGTCGTCCAACGAGGTTCTCGGCGCCCATCAGGCTGGGTGCAGTGCCACCGAAAGGATTTTCCGGGAGAGAAATGATCGAATAGACGCTGCGTTCGTCGCTCATCGACTCACCAGATGATGCAAAGCCCTCCGCGACAAGGTCATCTCCAGTCCAGGAGCCTTTTTGGCCAAGCGCATAGGAGCTGCGCAGGGCTGAAGAGGTGACTTCGCCAAATAGGCGTCGTGCCTGGTGCTCGGCAACCACCTGGCCGTCTTGAAAGCTTTGGATATTGGGCAACGAGGGATACTTGATGTCCGCAGGTATTTGCTCGATGCGAGGTCGTTTGGCGATGGCTTCAATACTGCTTGACTCATCACCCTCTCCAGTGTGGATGTATGCCCGTTCATCAGACAGAGATAGTTGTGACGCATCCAACTCTTCATCTTCCCCAATTACCGAAAGACCTTCACGAACATCTGCCAGTATGTCGTCATCTTCATACTCATCCACATCCGCAACCTCAGAAATCCAGGGATGTAAGAAGCAGTCTTTCTCCGTAGGTCGAGAAAAGGGATCTCGATTCAACAGCTTAGAGACGAAATCAATGCCGGACTCAGAGACACCCTCTCGACGCAGAATATCGTAATCAGCCTCTGTCTCCATGATGCAGCGAAGCATTTGCTGACCGCGGTCCTCTGCCCGCCCAGAATATGGAGGCACGCCAGACAAAATATGGTATAATACTGCACCAAGAGACCACATATCGACAGCTTGACTGTACGGAGAGGTTTTTGGTGGTCTGAAAATTAGCATCATGTCGATTAAAGGGAGTAAAAGGGGGGGGGGAGGGGATACTAACGGGTCACCAACACGTCGTCTCTTCCGGGCGTCTCCTCGACGGTATGTTTCATAATCCGGGTACACTTCAGGCGCACAGTACAGCAAAGTACCGCAGAAAGTCTTGAGAAACGTCTCCTCTTGGGTGACCTTTGAGAGCCCAAAGTCGGACAGTTTCACACGAAGAGGATCGAGAGACGCAATCAGGATGTTATCCGGTTTGATATCACGATGTGTTATGCGACGCTTATGAAGATAATGCAGCGCCCGCAAGATCTGCCGGGCGATAGTCCTCACCATGTCCTCCTGGATCTTGCCCTGCGTTGAGAGATAGGTTGACAATTCGCCCATGGGGACATATTCCATAATGATGTAAATCCATCGTTGATATTCATGATGCTCGATGTATTGGACAATATTGGGCTGTTGAAGTATGAATATTAATCACGGTGAACATCAAGGCAGAAGCAAGTACGACTTACATGTGTCAGATCACGCATAATCTTCATTTCGTTGTCAACCTTCTGGTCCAAAATCCCATTCTTCATAAAGCGCCGCTTGTCCAATTCCTTTGCCGCATAAATCGCCCCGTGTTGCTTGGTAGCTAACTTGTAAACCGTAGCGAATGCGCCTTTGCCGATTTGCCCGGTGACATTGTACATTGCACCACCCTCCCAATGCATCCCATATGTGTTGACGCTGGAAGACAGTATCGGCTGATGTGAAGAGTGTCGAGTTTTGTTATGTGCTGCACCAGCAACGACGCGTTGAAGGCGCTCAAAATAATGGAGGATATTCTGCGTGTATTGCATGGCGAAGCCTTCTCGGGCCGGGATTCGAACAACAAATCGAACTTCGTCAGAGCTATGGTTGCCAGTGACAACCTGAATGACGGAGCCGTTTGTGAGCATCCGACTGTTTTCCTTTTGAGTCTTGCGCAGTCGACAGTTATCCACGATAGTGCCGTTGGTTGATGTATCTTGAAGCATAATGATGCCATCACCTGTCAAGTAGATGCGAAAATGGTTGTTAGACACACGCTTAGCCTCATCATCACCAGCTAGCAGAATATCACAACGGGCTTTGTTGCGACCAAAACAAAAACCCGAACCGAGATCATGGACATTGGAAGACAGTCTCAGGGCAACGTCTAAGGCCGCCGTGTCGGAGGTCTCGTAGTCCAGGATATCCCTCTGGAGAATATGTTGGTTTCCGCTCGCCGCTGTTGCCGCTACCGCGTTGTGCGCTGCGTGGGAGTTGGGATGCAGGATACAAATGATATCCGCAAGATCCTGTTCTTGCAGCCCAGAATTGTTCAAACCCATCCGGCGAGGATCAGCGCAGGGCTGAGTAGATTCTTGAGTTGCTTCCATGGCGGGAGGTCAAAGAAGAAAGATGCAAATTGTGATGCAGCACTTTTAAAGACAAACAAATAGACACAAGCAAGAAAAGAACTACAAGAAGCCGGTGGCGTGGGTATATGTCGTGATAGCAGGGAAATTTGGCATGAACAGGGTTATGAATACACGGTCTGGCCTGACTATGGCCCGTAAGTAAATTGGGTGAAAAAAGGAGAGATTCCACGTCCGCGAAGACAAGGGGTTTATATACCTTGTGGAGGGTCCGAGACGGGGCAGAGGTACCACCAAGGCGTTCACCCAGGTGAATTACCAACAACCAAGGAAATCAAGATGATATGAGGAATAAACGAAAAAGGGTATGTTGCATAAATAGGTAGCAGGTGTGAAAAGTATGTTTAATACAGCGAGTGGATTCGGATAGTGATGGAGGTGACTTATGCGGCTGAAGGGCGACGTAGGGAAGACTTGAGGTCGTGTCGATGGAGCAGTAGGTGCACTTTACCCATAAGCGACAAAGAAAACCCTGAATGATAGCTGGTCGAAATGGTGCTCGGTCCGTATTATGGTCGTTCCCGTGGTATAAACCACAGAAGCAGTAGGTGGAATTCGTCCAAGCTGCCTTTAGACGTGGGGTCTTTTCGTTTCGTTGCGGCTGAACGACCGCGTGAGAAGTTAATGGGCTCTCTGAGGGGAATAAGTCATTGAAAATGACTACTTCACTAAGTAACCGGGATCGACGCTTTCTGGAAGGATCGTGCACGTATCTCTGCCAATAAAGACCTACTTAGTTAGCCTGGGATATTTTGTAGATGTCGGTGCACATCATTTGTTTTGACTCGAACTCGAGGTCGATTAGACTGTCTTGGATCGATAAGAAACTCACACAACAAAGAAACAAGTATCCACGAGGAAAGTGTGTGAAGCAATGGCCCAGAAAGGGGGTGAACCTGTAGCAGAGACTGCAAGGTCGTCGTCCGAGAAACAAAACTGCGAGCCGCAACGAGTTGGCGAGGTTGTCAAGGCACCGTTCAGGCAGAAAACTGTTGATGCCTGAGCTGAGTCATCGGTGGTAGGTCCCGTGATTGGTGGATGATGGGATTCTCCCATGGAACTAAAAGATGCAATCTCGATCTTATTTGCTGTGGATATTCTATATCTAGAAACTATAAATGTATGCGTATATTCACAAGTTCGATTCAATGCAGCCCTATGGTTTACTACTGCCGTAAGGCCGGCTCTGATCTTGGCTGCGCTGGTAATCCCCTTTCAGTGCAATGTCAAACACTTCCTCGAGGCGCGTGATTGCCTCATCCGATACCTCTGTGATTCGTCAGTAAAAGGTTCGAGGCATTCCCAGCAGGATACGACAAGGGAATCAAAATCACTCACGGTAGTGGACCACCACTCGTCCACCAAGCAATCTTAGCCCCTTCTCCTGCCCAATGACAGACAGGTCATTCGGCCCCACGCCAGATGCCTCAAGATCCAGCCACACCATGTTGGTGTGGACAGGGTATTGTAGCTTCCCTCCACGACTGGTCCAAAGTTCCGCAACACGCTTTGCCTTAGCATGCGTTGCTGGTAATTTCCCTGTCTGTCCCTGTGGGTCTGTTCCGAACGTTTCGTCCAGCGCAATGCGAGCTGCAGCGGCAAAAACACCTGTTTGTCTCGCACCGCCACCAATAGACTTGCGGAACCACCGTGCTTTCTTGATGAATGCTTGAGATCCCACAATAATGCTACCGATGGGTGCACCCAGACCCTTCGAAAAGCATAGACTCACACTGTCGAAGAGACTGGCATACTCCTCCAGGCTTCCGGCTCCCGAGACAACGGCTTCCCATAACCGGGCTCCATCCAGATGTACTTTGATATCATGTTGGTGTGCCCACTCAACAATCCGACGAGCTTCGGTCAAAGGCATGATCAGGCCATCAAGTGTGTTTTCCAAACTAATCAGCTTGGTCGGACAGTGGTGAATGTTATCGTCCAGGACCGAATACTTTTGGACGTCTTCGAGAGTCAAATGAACACCATTCTTTGGTACAACAGTTTGAACAGTTGCTCCCGTCCAAGCACTCACACCGCCGGCTTCATAACAAATGATATGGGATCGGTGGTCGCAGAGAACAGCGTGCGGTGGTTGAGTGAGGTGAGTGCGGATCGCCACCTGGTTTCCCATTGTACCTGACAGCACTAAAAGAGCATCCTCATGCTTGGTTCTCTGTGCTACATAACTCTGTAATTCATTGGTCGTTGGATCCTCGTTAAACACGTCGTCAAGGAGGGTCGTCTGGCAAATGGCTTCAAGCATGGACGATGTGGGTTTGGTCATGGTATCACCTAGATAAGCTCAAGGTAAGCATTTTCCACAGCATGGGTAATTGGTATTTCCTACTCCGAAGGTCGAATTCGGCGGCTCCAGCACCTTGCCAGGTGTTGTTGGACTGAGCCTTGACTGCCGAGGCAGTTGATAATTGAGCCATGGTCATTTTCCACAAATTGTGACCGGCAGAGATTGGGGAGAAAACAGAAGAGGAGGAAGAAGAAGCAATGAAGGAAGCGGAGGGACGAGAAACCACACGAGGGCGGCCGAACTGACGGAAGGTACGACTCATGAGGGCCAATGCCTATCGCAGCTTCCCGTTTCGCGTTCACGCGGGGAATACACGAGATGTCACGTGTGCTGCAGGGTGGTACACTATGTACAATTGTATGGTCCCGTATAATGGTGATATTTACTACTTCATTATATGACTACGAGATTCTTAATTCATGACCATTGTAGATTGTTACAGAAATCCGATCAAATTGATTTCCACAGCACACTCCACTGATTGTATTGCTATCAACTGGCGAGCGACTCCACTGCAACTGCAAATGGCAATGAGGTCACTCTGCAGGACATCCGCTATTCTCTATCCGGACTAGCGTCGCCAGGGGCCTGGACCGCTGACTCAGCACTTTCATCCCGCGATTGAATTTATGTCGGCCGCGCTGACTTGACGACGTCCCCTCGTCGCATCAAGGATGGACTTTGCTAGTCTTACGCGACCGGCAATCATCTGCCACTGTCGTCGTTGCTTCAGCTCTTTGGCAGTTTTGGAAAATGAATGGGCCGAAGTCTCCAACTTTTACGCCACCTCAACCGCCTGGGTGAGTGTCGATGCCGACCGCATCTCGGTTTCTTCTCAACGAAAGAGGATTCCCGATCATTCCGATGCAAGTCTTATCAGAGGTCGCATCACTCAGGAGGCGTCATGTCGGATGTGTCCAACTTCATCAAAACTTGGGGTTCTTGTCGAAATGGATAATGGGTAAGTGATATAACCAATTTCACCTATAGTTCGGCCTGTTCCCGACCCCCCTTTCTTGCTATCATCGGCTTCTCCCATGGTCCTTGCTGACACCTCACTAGCCCCATATTCATCTGGAAGATGTCAAAAGTTTCGTTCAGAGAAGTCGTATCGATGCGCCCAACCGAGCCTGTCTTTAAGGAGGGTGCAATCGAAAAACTCCTTGCCCCACCACCCAAGGAGACACCTCGAACTGGCTCTTTCCAGGGCAATTCATTAGTCCCCGCGGGCGCCACAGACTTTCGTTCGATGGACCCGGTCATGCAGCACCACATGCAACACCAAGGCCGCAGCATCGATCAGATCTCGAGCTCAGTCAACAATCTCCATGACACCATGTCCGAGCTCAAGAACTCCTTCACCTCCCTCCGAATCGAATTGAATGGCCCGAACCGGTATTCAGCGGAAAGTAATGGGCCAAGCTTCGATATGGTAGCCACGGTCTTGAAGGAACTAAAATCAAAGTCGGACGAGATCGAGAAGCTGAAGCTTGAAATTGAAGCTTTGAAGCTGAAAGCTAGGATCGCAGAGGATTCTAAGCCACCTACCCCGGATTATATGGCAGGTCTAGAGGGGGCGTTACCTCGAATGCAAAGCCCCGATCTGCTGCAAGCCGGCAGAAAACGTGGATGGGCAGATACCTTCTCCGGCGGAAATACACTGGCCATTGCGGATACATTCCACGAAGACGACATGGAAGATGCTCTCTCCATTACAGGTCAAATGCCTCTTGGTGGTCCCCATGTGCCTTTAAGTGAACTGGCGCAGAGTCAATCTGAAAGTCGGCAATGGCATTCCGAGACTGCCCCCCAAAATGCCAATATCACATCAAACGACAGAGAAACACAACCACCACACCCTGCACAGAGTCCAGCAAAACGACAACGACTCGCGCAATACCAAAACAACCGAAGTGTGGCGCCAGATAAGAAGAAAGGCGGCCCTCGTGGCCGCCCTAGAAAGTCCGATCCTCAAGAGATCCCTAGTCTGTCGCAATCACAAAGCGGCCCCGTGGATAGCGGCAAGCGTGATCCACCACCCAAGAAAAATAACCAGCGGCCTTCCTTGAAAGACCAAAATCCCACTCGTGGGAATGGACGTTCGCGCCGCAGCCTTGCTCAAGCAGCCGATGGAGCCGCAGAGCCAGGAATTGAGATTGACGCCAATCTTCCTCGTCCGAACCCTATTCAGATCCCTCATTATGGCGATGAGGTTATTCCAGACTCATCTCAACTCACCATTGAACCCATGGAAGAGATCAGCAATACTGAAGTCACGACTGCGGATGGCCAAAACACTTCCCAGCCTCTAGACCAGTTGGAAAATGGCAATGGCTTGCAGGTCAATGGAATTTCCAATGATCAAAATGTTCCTCCAGTTTCAAATAGAGCAACCAATGGCACCCACACAAACGCAGAGAGCGCTGCGGGAAGCATTGATCCCTCTATGGTTCCAACCAAGCCATCTGACGAGAACTCAGCGAACGAAGTTGGAGCACCTAGCGCTTCGCAGAACTCACGAGGTGGCGGTGGAGGTGGACGCAGAAAACGCAAGGCTAGTCTCGCTGCGCGTGATGCTATGATAAGGAATGAGATGCAGCGGGAGGAGCAGATGGCGAATGAGCAGGTCCTATAATGGTCTCGAGGCTCAGAATGTATGATAGGGAGTATGTAAAATTGTCGAATGTCCAGTGATTCTCGGCTGGTCCGTTGATATCATCGGCATGAGAAGATGATGATGTACCATTAGAATTCAAAAATTGACCCAAACCACCAATTGGAATTTCATAGACCTTCGGATGTAGAATCTAATCGTTTCTCAGTATTCCCTAATCATCTCTTGTGGAAAGGCACTTGAAAAGATGCGAAGGGCAGTTTCAAGTTAAGCCCAGCGTGTTCTATCTGGCTTCGTCACTAGTTTACAGTTTCAAAGTAATTATGCTTGGGGTCAATAAAACAATAATCCAAATATACTTATGAGAGTCGCGAAGACCTCATAACAACACCAAATCCACCCAGAAGTGCCGAAACCCCCGTAAAAAGAATCAAAGGCCCATAACCAGATCCATATGCTTTAGCAGCAACCCCCTTCCAAGCATCATTCTTGAGCAAAGCCTCACTAAGCGGTCCGCTAACAACGTTCCCAATACCACGTCCAGTGGAAAGGAATCCCAAAATGATACTCGGGTCAGCGTAAGAACTCTTCACTCGCACTTCATGTACAATAGCCGGCCAGGTAGAAGTGAAACATCCAGCGAAGAGACCGTAGAAAATGCAAAAGACATAAAGAGGCGGAAGAGAATCAGCGAATCCCCAAATCAGAAATACAGCTATCGTGCTTCCGGCAGTGGAAGCGAGGATACAGGTAGTAGCATGGAAACGATCAACCATGGATCCCATAACGATGCAGCCGAATACAGAGGCTAGATTGAATAGCATGACGGTTAGGGTTGCTTGGAAACCACTGGCACCTATACTGCGGGCGTAGGTGGGGAGGTAAATAGTAGGTAGGAAATACCCCATAGCCTCAAGGATGTTTCCAGTCTCGTAGATCATGAAAGTGGAGTTCCATAAAAATCGGAAATCTAATGGTCGTGAACGGGAATTGCGAGAAATGGGCAGTCGAGGTCGAACGAAGTATAACAATGGACCGCCCATGACTAGGAGAATGATCGACCAGGCCCGGAGAGCTGTCTGGTGACCGAAACTATCCAGAAGCCACTGTAGCACAATTGGTAAAATGACGCCAGATAACCCAGTTCCAGCCTAGAAGATATTTAAGAATCCATTATTAGATATTATGTATAGGGAGTTTCTATACGTACCCACATGACACCGAAGGCAAGTCCCTTCCGTCGAACAAACCAGTCATCCATGAAGACGATGGTAGGAGCGTAAGCTAGAGAAGCACCAATTCCATAAGCAACACCCTGTGAGACGATGAGATGAGTTGTATTGCTAGCAAAAGAGCTCATGGCTAGCGCAAGACACATGATAATGAAGCCGATTGGTGCAGCCCAGAGTTTAAGGCGTGGAAGTGCCTGGAGCATGATAAATGCAATCGGCATGAGCATGTACGAGACACCCTGAATACGTGTTAATGATATCGCAAGTATAACTCCAGAGGAGGGAATAACTTACCATTGCACAAGTTCCGACGACGGCAATGTCGCCGGAGCTTTTGAAGGGTTCATGATTACTGTAATAATCCTGAAAGATTCCGTAGGAAAATGTGAATCCTGAATGGAGTAGAACAATTAGCAAAACCCTGAAATATAAAGACAAGTCTACATACCCCAGATCAAAGCTTCAATCATGAAACAGGCCGCGAGGAAGCCCCATGCACCCCGGCCTCTATCGACTGGAGGTAGATTGGCTTCGTGCAAGTCAGCAGTGCTGCCATGCGAAGAGACTTCGAGTTCCTCCATTGAAGATAAGTTTCTTCTTACCCGAAACTTGTCAATGGTTATGGGGAATTATTCGAAGGTGAGAAGGGTCAATCTACAAATTGTGGAAAACTTTTCTGGGGCCGCGCCCTTTGACTGTCATTGCCCCGCCAATTGTGGAGTCAAACTACATCAGATATACCCATAATTTTTGAGGTGGTTTATATATTGATATATTGCTGGGCTGCGAAGATTTTCAAATTCATTTTGTGTATCATATCTATATTTATTTCATTCAAGTCCGAATCAAGTCAAAGTAGTCAAAAAGAAATCTAATGGTTATATAGTATGGTCATGCTCGTGCTGAGGAATGAAAATTATTGCACCTTGCCACGCGAATCAACGGGCCAGATTTCTTCAATCACCCCATTGCGGTGAGCATAGTAAAAATCATGCAGATTGACTGTCGGGTCGATATGACTTGGGAGCATCTCGACACGATCACCCACTGACAGAGCCGGGGTACCCTCCTCCCACATAAGAGAGCCGTGTTCATCACCTAGCACACCATACTCATATCGAGAGTCCTTACATTCAGCAAGACCACTATCAGTAGTCAAAGACTTCAGTCCAGTGTCGATGGTGACCGCCCGTGGGCCCTGTTGGCTGATCACTGTTGACAGAAGGACGAGACTATGCGAGAAGAAGGAACCAACAGCATTACGGTAGTCCACATCCATGAAAATAAAAGAACCAGGCTGGAGCTCAGTAACGCCTGGAACACTTGCGCAGAACTCAGCCGTACCAGTTCCACCAGTGGTAACAACTTCGATGTTGTGACCAGCCTTGCGGAATGCATCCGCAGTACCAGTCAGGATAGCCATCGACTCTAAGCACTGCTTCTTGCGGTCTTCATAGTCGTGCAGATGTTGCAAGTGTCCTTCATACCCTTGCACGCCAATCAAATTCAAATGTTTCAGTCCTCCAACATGTCGTGCCAGAGCGAGAGCCGGCTCACCGGGCTTAACGCCAGTTCGGTGCAGTCCAACATCCAAATCAATCAGGGTGGTGATAGGCTCCGGGATTCCAGACTTTTCCAATGCATCGTTGATAGCTGAAGCACCGACTTCGCTATCCACAACAATACGGATCTTGGGGTACTTTCGATATAAATCCACTAATCGCTGGACCTTGACGGGGCCCACAATCTCACAAGTAATGAGGAGATCATCAAAGCCTGCAGCAGCAATAGCCTCCGCCTCGCTAATCTTTGCAACACAACCACCCTTAGCACCGGCCGTTGCGAGTTTCCCGGCGAGAATGGCGCTTTTGGTTGTCTTAAGGTGAGGGCGAATGTTTAATCCGGTGGGGAGGAGTTTATCCATCAACTTCTTAATATTGGCCTCCATCAGATCCAGATCCACGATCATGGAAGGAGTATCAAGACTATCGACATGATCGCCGACTTTAGGAGAGTACATCTTTTGGAAATGCAAACGTGTCGTCGAATATGGAGGGAATAAACGTTTGCTGGGAAATCAATGGAGGGGTAGAAAAGGCGGGAGAGTTGGCAATTTATATTGTCTGCAAGGGGGAGGAGGGGAGAGGGGGACACGGTGACATGCAGATCGGTAGAAAGTCAGGAAAAGATAATGTCCCTGACAAGAAGCGACGAGAAAGAGGGTCTTCTTCTCCATTCAATGCTACCCCAGATCCATTCGGCTTGACGGGGACATCGCTGATTCGTACAACACGCGGTCATCCACCACAACCGCGGGTTGCGAGTGGAAACCCCCCGCGCTAAACGGTAGTGTTGACCCCCACGAGGTCCGAGATAGGGCGATTGCCGAGGAAAACTAGGAGTAATCAAGCAAAGTATTTCAAGTTCAAGCTTGAAAAGTGGTCAAATACTATCTATGGTAAAGAATGGTAAATTATGATCAATTGCATTGACGTTGATACACTAACCTTAGTGTATCAATGTACCTAGAAGGTACTACAGCCCTATAGGTATAGGGCTATTGTATCGAGCTGATTTCTACAATATATAGGTATTGGATGATCAGTCTAGAATTCTAGATCTGCCGCTTCTCTTTCCGACTTCTTCGAAAACCAAACATCTGGAAGATTTCCGTCCAGAATCCCGGCGCATATTCAATGAATGAAGCTTCGTACGCATCAATGACAGGTCGGTCCCAGATAAGATCTGCTTCTTGAGCCTTGATGAACTTAGTCCTCTTAATGAGTTTCCATCCAAAGAATAAGACCGGCGCCAGCAGAACCATGGTGTAGTAAGTAAAGAAATCACCAACGACCCAGTTTCCTGGCAAGAAGACCGCGTATCCGTATGTGCATACCACCATCGTCATCCAAATGAGTCCAATCCATGCTGAGTATGGCTGGAAGTATCCATAATAAGGGAGTGTGTGACGATCGTATCCTTGTGCCTTTAAAGCGCGGTAAAAGAAGATATAAGTGATGCAAATAATGATGTAGTCGATTACCTGGGCGGCAGTGATAATGTTTGTCAACCACGTTAAAACCTTCGCCGAACCACTTGATACATTGAGGAAAGCGAGGAACGGGAAGATGATAACAATGAGCAGACAATATATGGGAACACCCTTCTTGGTGCATTTTCTCAAGATCTTAGGGGCCTGTCCTTGAAGAGACAAGCCATAGAGACTGCGCGTCCCGTAGTAGGTATAAGCATTTCCGGCGGAGAATATGCTCGTCACTAGCAAAGCGTTTGTGATATGCGGCAGAACAGAGATACCAAGATTATTCATAGCAATAACATACGGCGATGCAGCAGCGGTGCCAGAGCCGGCGGATGAACCTGAGAGGATGTCCAAGAGTGTCTTGTCATTATATGGAATGACGATTCCCACACAAAGTGCACTTCCAATGAAGAAAAATGCGAAGCGAGCGTACGTGGTTTTGAACGCTGTCTTCAAGTATCGTCGCGGGAGCTTTGTTTCACCAGCTACCATCGAGATATACTCCGGTCCAACCACAGTGAATGATGCGCTCCACACAGCACCGAGAAATCCTTCAAACCGGCCCAGTGAACCAGTTGTAATGTGCTCTGCGAACGAGCCGGGATCCTTCCAGTATCGAAATCCATAAGCATCATGTTTAGGATTCCCGCCAACCATCGTAATGAATGTAAAGAGGAACACGATGAGGATCAAGATGACCTTTCCTGTAGAGAGCCAGAATTCGGCTTCACCGTACCATTTCACAGTGAAAGCATTCAGAACACTAGCCAGTCAGCATCAAACAGCTTTGATGGGTGTAGAAGAGAAGAACATACAAGTAAATCACGATACATGCAGCGACGACTGCTTCAACTGGGATATCATCACGCCAAAACGTCAACACGAGGTTCAGAGCCGAGATCTCAAATGGAATCAACAAGGCTTCGTAAAGAAAGAAATTCCATCCGGCCCAGAAGCCGAAAGATTCATCTACCCATTTCCCAGCCATTCGAATGAAAGCTCCAGTAATAGGCATGAAGACGGCCATCTCGGCTATACAATTGTTGACCAGGCCCATCATACAAGAGTAAATCGTGTAGGCCAGGAATAAACTCCCTGGTCCACCTTTTGTCAACCCAGCCGTGATACTAACAAAAGTAGCTGTTCCAATTGATCCACCGATGGCAATCAATTGAATCTGACGATTTCCCAAATGCCGTTTCAACTGGTCATTGTTGTCAATCACCGTCGCAACCTGGTGCTCATCACTCTCGGGATCGGATCCGGTGACATCTTTCTCCTGCATGCCAATGTCAATCATCTTCCTGTCATCTATTGCCATCGTGCGAAGTGGATAACCTCCACAAGGTGGAGAATCAAGAAACAGAAAACGTGGGGAAAAAAGAACTTATTATGTAGTACAGTAGTTGAAGAACTGACTGACTTATCCCAGAAACAATAAGACCGGCGGCCTCACCAGGGTTTAAATACCAACGCTCCCTATCTCACCCAGTCCTCTTTCTCTCTTTCTCTCGCTAACCCTCCCGTATCAAAGGCCCGTGTAAAAGGCAAAGACTTCCCCAAATTTCCCGCAGCATCTGTCTGATTCGCCTTAAATCAACCGTACCCCGTCCCGGCGGTCTTGGTAAAGTTAGGGCTGAAATGCACCAATGGCGAAACAAGCTGCCGCAACTTTGTCTGGACATCTTTCCTATCAGGCGAGCAGGTCGATTCTTCTACCAATGATAGTAGACCGGGAGGCTTCCCGATGGTCAGCTTAGATTGTCTTGTGTTGTTTATCTTGAGCGGCAAGTTACGCCGACACTAATGCGTGGCACGAGATAAACGCTTCCCATGTTGTTGATACAGATTCAAGATTTCTGTAGCTACGTAGTATGCAAGTGTAGATTTGTACTTTGAATTGTTTATAGTACCCACTCTATTCACAACGGCTGTTGAATAGATAGTGTAAACTAAATAGGATACTGAAAGATACTCGAATGGCCATGAACCTCGTACAGCCCCCTCGGTTCATTTCTACGCCACCACCGTAAAGGGGCGCTCAGGCAACGCTGGGGCAACTGGAAAAATCGTGCGAGGTTAGAATGCCCTCAAATGGGATGGACGGAAGTTTATACTGTAAGCTGGCTTTGATGCATAGCTGAATGCCTCAGTTTAAAAAAGCAGCAAGGACATACCATGACTGGTTCTCTACAATCTTGGCGCCAAATTCCTTGTAAACGGATGAATCATGTAATTATCAGTAGCACATGTGAGAAATGTAGTGCGAGAATACCTCATAGTATGAAAAGACAAAGAAAGTGGCCGAGTGCCAGCTTGATTTGATTAAGATGTCGCACCGCCACATGGGCTGACGCGGCCAAGTCGCCAATTACTCTAGTTTACTAGTAGGACTTACACCAGAATCGTAGAGGTTCCTTCGAAATGCAGTAAATCATAATTGCAAGACTCTAAGTCATCATGGTATCACTGGGTACATATTCAATACTTTATTTGACACACATAAATCCACATCCTTCACGAGCCCGCTCGCACGCCTTCTTCAAGGCTTGTTCTTCAACATCAGTCCACTTCACGGTGAGTTCATCCCAGGGTTTACGCGAGTTGAATTCCTCACGGTAAGTCTTGTGCATAGCTTGGAGACGACTGACTTCGCGCGGGTCCCCGGTCCCAGAGTAGACAATGAACATGGTACAAGGCGGGAGAGACTCGTAGATGCGAGTGATATCAGCGACAGTCTGTGTGACCGTAGCCGAAAGAGCGTTATCCTCTGGAGCTGAATTTCCGTCTGCAAGGCTTGTTGTCGGAGTGGTTTCCTCGGGTGGAGGAACAAGAGTTGTAGATGCGTTGGCATTATTGGGGTCTGGGGCACGGTTGCACCAGCCTCGAAGGTGTTCGAGGCTGCGAAGTCGTGCCCACGTGAAATCAACACCACCACCTGGAATTGATGGATTGGACTCATCACCATTTACCGCTGCCGCGACTCCCTTGACAACATCGTTGTCGTCTCGACATCCAATGGAGACAGTCGCCTGCGAGCCAAACCCACGCTCGGGGCTGCCCCAATCAACCACTGCACCGGTGCGTCCTTCACCGGGTGTCGCGGACTTACCCATCTTGGTGGAACGGGCAAGTCGGCGGAAGATACTTTCATTAGAAGCATCACTTGTACCCCAACGCTCGCCCTTTTCACATTTCTGTTTGACCAGCTCCAGCACAGCTCGAGCATCCTCGACTGAATCGTGGCCGGAACCTCCTTTTTGAATCTCCTTGTTGACGTACTTTTGAGTCAGCCATTTGAGACTGCACTTCAGTGGCGGACCACGAGGATGGGGATAAATAATGGATGTATCGACGATGAAAGGGTGCGTGATTTTAAGCGCCGTAAGATCGGAATTCAAAGAGTGACCGATGAGTATGGATCGAGGCGTCAATATAGTAAGAAGACGCTTTTGAATATCGGCTAGAGTTGTCGTGACTGGGTCGAGCATTTCCTTGGTGATACCGGAATATTGGGTGAGATAGTTGGTAACTGGTCGTGAAGGTTGAACCAATTCGTCCAGAACAACCTCGCCATCCCAACCCACAAGACTGATACGGGCCAATTCAGATTGATCGCCTTCAGTGAGACACATCTCACAGTCTAAGGACAAGACCTTCCGTCCAGCCGTCACGCTACCCTTTTCGATCTCAGCATCTGGAACGACACCCGCATCCAGACTGGGAACATCGGTATCAACCCAGCCATCCTCTGCGGCTCGATTGGTGCGGCGGCGGGCCTCAGCTTCTTGCGCTTTCTCTGCCTCTGAACCAAGAAGAGCCGGGTGGAGGGGGTACTCGCTATCACGGAGATCCTCCAAAGAACTGATGAAAGTAGTGATTGGGGTCCGTTGGAAGATCGCACTTTTATCAACTCGCGGGGGCCGAGCGCCTTTGCGTCCTTGCTCGTCCTTTGACTTTGGAAGTGTCGACATCAAAATGGCTTGTAAAGGGGAATGCACTTTGTTATATTTGGCATCGCCAGGGGCCTTCACCGGCCAAACATGTGGGAACATATCGCTAAGTGGGCGAAGTGGCTCAGGCAATGTATCTGCGGAGAGAGATTTGGGATTATATCGGTGTGATCTATCAGGAGGCGGGAGGCCATCTTTCCAACATTGAAAGTCTTCGTTTCGTCTTTCCTCAGAGGTATCATTTTGTTCATTGACATCAGACTTTTGGTCGTCATTGTCGCTTGCACTGTACGTGACTGGTTTCAATGGAATACTTCCATCAAACATGCCAATCTCCAGACCTGGGACCATCAGAACAGCCACTTTGCGGACATGACCAGAATGTTTGACGGAGATCCATTGAGGTGCAATTCCGTCTGCGAAACAGTACAAGAGTAACCCTTGTAGATCGGCAATTCGAATTGACGATTGTAATCTTCCCTCGACATAGGTAAGTACCGGGTATTTAGTCTTTTCGCCGTCTACTCGCTTTTTCTTGCTCTGACGCGCCATCTCGGTAGAACCGTTCTTCGCAGATTGATCGGATTCGGGGGAGGCATCGTTCAGGCGGGATAGAGTTTCGGCAACACCAAACCCTTTCACTGAGGGTTCAGCAACGGGATCAAGATCCTCATCCCGCTTTCTCTTGTGCTGTCCGGCCATGATATCGTGAGGAAATACAATGAATGCTGCAATTCCCAACCGTCGCGAAATTCAGAGATAGTCACGTGGTGATAGTCTGGATAATCCGTAATCTCCACGTGACTCCACCTCTCTTCTCGTAGCCTTAGGAATCAGGTATTCAGATATATACACCCCGTGTAACGTGACTTTGATCGGATAAGCGATACAGTCGCGTGACCGGGTGACAATACCGTGACAATACGAATCTGATAACGCAGCGATCGCCGGAAAATTCACCCTTCAACTCTCATCACGCCATCTTTTCTTCCCTCAGATAGCTCCCACTACACATCTCATTCTTGGAGATTCTTTCTCACTTTTAATTGCCTCTACATACTTTGACACTCGAACGAATCTTTACAACGGCTTGCTACACCCCTCCTCACGACTTTCCCACCTCCCCCACTAGCTAGACTCGAAACCGCACTCCCCTCCTCCGCACACGGCCTAACGATGTCGGCCCTCACCGAAGTGCCCTCCGAGGCTGCCTTCGCGCAGCACATGAGTAACGCCCCAGCCGAGACTCTCATCGTGCTTTACTTCTACGCTTCATGGGCTGCACCTTGTACGCAAATGCGCAATATTCTCAGCGCCCTCGCCTCGCAGTACCCCGCCACCACCCCGCCAACAGTCTCGTTTGTCAGCATCGATGCGGAGCAGTTGCCCGATATCTCAGAGGAATATGATGTTTCCGCCGTGCCATTCGTCGTCTGCGTGAAGAATGGCGAGATTCTCGAGTCGATTAGTGGAAGTGATGCTATTAAGGTCCGCGATGCTATTGAGCGTCATGTTGGCGGGGGTGCCCCCGTTGATGGTGGTCATAGAGCGCATATCCCTCCCCCTCTTTCTGCTGTAGCTCGTGAGAATGGTCCGGCGACGGCTACTCAACAGCCTGTTTCTACTCCCGATGGTTCGGTTGGACCTGCCGCCAATGCGGTTCCGGTCTCTGCCGCCCCTGCCCTTACGCCCGAGCAGTCTAAAGAGGCTCTGTTCGCTCGTCTGGGTGAGCTGGTTAAGGCTGCTCCTGTCATGTTGTTCATGAAGGGTACGCCTAGTTCCCCGCAATGTGGATTCAGTCGTCAGCTTGTTGGTATCCTGCGTGAGCGCAGTATAAAGTATGGTTTCTTTAATATTCTTGCCGATGAGGATGTTCGTCAAGGTTTGAAGGAGTTTGCTGAGTGGCCTACGTTCCCTCAATTGTGGGTGGCTGGCGAACTAGTTGGTGGCTTGGATATTGTGAGTTTCCCCAGTCCTTGATTTAAAGTCGCTCTGTCAATGCTAATATCTCCACCAGGTCCGCGAGGAAATTAATGCAGACCCTGACTTCCTGGCAGACTTCTCTGTCAGCAAGCCTGCGGCTTGAGCTAGTTCCTGGATGATACCCTTCGCTTGCCTCGAGTCTGGATGTTGTACTTCCACCGTGATGATATACGTTTTTCCTTGATATGAAAAAAGAGAGCCAGTTCGAGACCCTGTAATTGTTCATTTCGTCTTGTAAAATAGAGATAGTCGACTTACTCGAATCTAAAGAGTCGCACTTTCTACAATTCCTATGGGGCCTTCAATTATCAAGTTGTGTTGAACTTTCAACCATGAAAGTTTCTAGTTCACACTAATGAAACGCTTAGAAATTATCATGCAATGCAATGTAAGTGGTTGCGTCCAATAGGCTAGACCATCAATTCAACCATGAAATGCTACCGATTCCGCTATCAACCTTCTTTTCCAGCTGGCACGGCCTGGCTGTTCTCATGCGTAGCCTCGGCTTCGGCCTTACGAGCATTATATTCTCGCAATGCCTTGACAGCCTCTTCCTTTTCCCTTTGGAGTTGAATTAAGAGCTTCTTTCCTGTTTTGCTTGGGTCACTAGCCGACCACTCTGCCGGGAACTTTCTCGCATTCGTAGCAAACGTAGACAAAAGTGCATCCTCGTCCACATACGCACCAGCCAACCACCGCGAGCCAGATGCAGTGTTAAACTGGTTTCGAGCGTGTACGATTCTCCGATTGGCGAAGATCACACATTCTCCCGGGTTGAGCTTCAACTGGAAGACTGAGCTATTGCTTTCGAGAAGACGGGTGAAGGTTTTCAAGGCTTGTCTCCATGCCTTGAAATTAACGTGGTTACTGGCGCCGTCGGCGTTCATGTATTTCGGTACCGGGGATTGGAAAGGGGGTGAGTAGTTGACGTTGCGGATTCGGTCGGTCATCTTGTCCAGTTCGAATAATGGTCGGACATTGCTGTAAATGTGGTCATTGTGCATGTATTCGAAGCCAAATAGTCGTTTTGTCAATGTTTTATATTCGCTGGGAAATTGCTTGCGCATTATACTCGCCGCGCGGAATGAATCGGCGAAAAGTGACTCGCCTCCTTCGCAAGAGTTTTCCAGGCAATGGAGCAGTTGATAGCCAGGGGGCTCATTCATGTATAACAGATCCATGTGAAAGCCTAGAAACTGGTTCGTGTACGCAACATTCTTTGCTTGGGGCACTGTCTTCACGTCCCAAGTTTCTCCATAGAAAGAGTTCCGAACGGGACCCATGCGTTCCGAGATTTTCTTCACTAGCTCCCGGGACTTGGGAATGTCTTTGACAAATATCAGACCCAGACGTTGGAGATTCCGCATTGACTCTGCAAACTTGGCATCATTTGACATGTAATCATCGAACGAGACCCAGTGTTGAATCCCCTGCATTAACTTATTACCCCAATGAAAGGGCTTTGTAGCGGTTGATACATTGTCATGAGTATTCATAGGACCTGCTTTAAGGCTTTCAATGTCGAGAGATGATACGTGATCATCACCATAGCCTGGGATATCATTGGCCCATTTGATCTTCAGAGAGAAACCATTCCACTCGATGTGTCGCGGGTAAATTTTGGCGGGAATGTCACTAGTTCGAAACGAACGTTGCTTCGAGTGCGGATCAACGCAGCGCGGACATTTGCAGAAATCACGTAAGTAGTAATAAGGAAAGGCGGCGTATCCATGCATAGGCGATTGCAGCTTAAGGTATTCCGGTTCGGCCTTGAGCCACGCTGGGTCCGATAATTCCACCTTGGTAAAGTCCTTCTCGGACCCAGCATTGGGGTGCTTGAATGAGAATATGCGTTGCTTCTCATGGGATTCAAGTCGGAAAGCATCTTGCAGTAGTTCGGACATGTGCTGTTGGGCTTTGGGGGTTTCCTCGGAATTGAGCCGTTTGGCCGAGGAGACGAAGGTGCGCAGCGCAGGGTTTACCCGGCGCCGCGCGACCTGGCGCAGAATTGCTGAGGGTACAGGGCGCATTTAGAGGAAGCAATTGGGTGAATGAAGAAGAGTAATGAAGTGAGAAGTAAGAAATGTTGGAGAAGGAAGAAGCAAACATGTGATGGCTCGACCCCGGACTCCGAACTCGCGGGGACTTTACCCGATTCGATCAAGCCGAGGTCGATATTGGGCAGTCAGGCATTGCCGTCGCATTTTCAGTGGAAATTCATATATTGAAAGCTGGCCGGTTCTGTCATAATTTGCAATATTTATAGCTTATACTTGATCAATTCCTTGGGATGTTGCAGTGGGAATATGTGAGCTGGTCAAACTCATGAAAAGTAGAGTACAGCTTACCGGGAAAACAATACTCCGACGGATACCGTATGTAAATTCCACGGGCATGTAATTGCACTCTTATACACTGTACTGCGCCTGCTAATGACAGTCAAATCCTAGAAGTTCAAAATCAAAGTGATCACCGATAATGATATCTAACAAGGGATCATAGTATTCATATCTATTTCACATAATAAATCGCAGGGAAATGACGACTCGAATGAGACCATTGTACAGCATTCCCAGGTGTTTGATTGGTCTGTTCTAGGAGGCTCAACTTAAGCTTAATCTGTTCGGGCTGCACATTCAAACTTAGAGGTGCAGATGACTATGGTATGATATGTATATTCCAGGTATTTTATTTCTCAGCATTTAGTTCTTTGCACTGGAGATATTCTTACAAAACAGCCAATCCGATGCACATTCTTTCTGAGGTCATTCGCATTACCAATCAGGTTCTACAATTTATCCAGGGTTTCTTACCCTTTTCTGCATATTCTTAGTGGCACATGAAATCAAATTAATAATTCATTAGGCTAGAATGTTGAGAACAATTGGATTCGATATGATATCTGTTTCTACACTATCTGATTGCTGCATCTCTTCTACATATACCTCTACAAAATGTACTAGTTCCATTACTCAGCCATCGACACCTCAGGAACACAATCCACGGTTACGTAACTTTCCCCATTCCATTCGCCCCCGGAAAACCAACCAAAAGAGAAAAGGCGAAAAAATAACAACAAAACATGCCCTCCACCTAAACTTGACTATGTCGGCTGGTGGCGAACATCTCAAAGATGAGGGCACCAGGCGGCAAACAGTGCTGGCCGGTGGTACCGCCGGTCTAATTTCACGCTTCTGCATTGCGCCGCTGGACGTCGTGAAGATCCGCCTGCAGCTGCAGATCCATTCTCTCTCCGACCCGGTCTCGCACCGTACTGTCAATGGACCTATTTATAAGGGGACGTTGTCGACGATGCGGGCGATCGTGCGTCAGGAGGGGATTACAGTACGTTTGATCCTAATCATCTCGCATCGATGTAATGGTGCTGTTGATGTTGCTGTTCTGTTCTTGGAGGACAAAAACAGACCACGGAAACCGGGAAGTAGTCACTTCTTAATACTAATGAAATGATTTACAGGGTCTGTGGAAAGGCAATGTCCCCGCAGAACTGATGTACGTTTGCTACGGTGCTCTTCAATTCACCGCATACCGAACAACAACCCAAGCCCTAGCACAATTAGACGATTACCGACTCTCACCCTCAGGCGAATCCTTCGTTTCTGGCGCCGTGGCAGGTGGTATCGCGACAACAGCTACATACCCACTCGATCTCCTCCGAACCAGATTCGCCGCGCAAGGTCCAGAACGCGTATACAAATCATTATTCTCATCCGTGGTCGAAATATCCCGTCACGAAGGCCCGGCGGGATTCTTCCGCGGTTGTTCGGCGGCTGTTGCTCAGATCGTTCCTTATATGGGTCTATTCTTTACGGCTTATGAGAATCTCAGGCCTACCATGGCTCAATGGGATTATCTACCATTTGGAACGGGGGATGCGGCTGCGGGTGTTGTGGCTAGTGTTTTGGCTAAAACGGGTGTTTTCCCGCTTGATCTTGTAAGGAAGAGGTTGCAGGTTCAAGGGCCTACGCGGACGCGTTATGTTCATCGGAATATCCCTGAGTATGATGGTGTTGTCAGGTCGGTTGTGATGATTCTTCGTACGCAGGGCGTGCGTGGATTGTATCGTGGGTTGACGGTTAGTTTGTTTAAGGCGGCGCCGGCGAGTGCAGTGACAATGTGGACGTATGAGCGAGCTTTGAAATTGATTCAGGAGATGGAATTGGCCGCTCTCGACTAAATCTAAATTCAAGAGCGGGATGTTTGGGATTTCGCTGCGTGCACGAGCATATACATGGCGTTTGGCGGGGTATTGGGATTTCTTTGGGTTAATATACTACATTGCGCGATTGCACTACACTATACACTATACTATTAAATCTGGACCGTCTTAGAGAAAATGGGCATCAATTCTTTGAAATTCCACATAAAATGGTGTCGACTGTCGTCTAAACACGGGGGAAGAAAATAGAAACGCTGTTTGGGCTCAAACGAAAAGGGGTGTCGTAGAAGGGAGAGAGGTGGGTGCGTGTCCACACGGAACGAAGAATCATATGTGCGAGGTTTGGGTGTGCTGATACTTGATATTGCTTAGTACTCAAGCTCCTCCTCTTCCTCCTCGATCGAGTCGCCGGCGACCTCCTCGTAGTCCTTCTCCAGAGCCGCGAGATCCTCACGAGCCTCAGAGAACTCACCCTCCTCCATACCCTCACCAACATACCAGTGAACGAAGGCACGCTTGGAGTACATGAGGTCGAACTTGTGATCCAGACGGCCCCATGCATCTGCGATAGCGGTGGTGTTGGAGAGCATACTGACGGAACGGTCGACGTTAGCCATAGCAGTGTTGGGGACCTGCTTGGGCTTCTGGTAGTTGATTCCCAGCTTGAAACCAGTAGGGCACCACTCGACCAGGTTGAAGGAGGCCTTGGACTTGACGGCAGCCACGGCCTGAGTACACTCCTGGGGAACGACATCACCACGGTACAGCAGAGCGACGGCCATGTACTTGCCATTGCGGGGGTCACAGACGACCATCTGGTTGTTAGGCTCGAAGCCTAGAGTTATATTAGTATCATCCAGACAAGTCTGAATATTTACAAAGGGTTTCGAAGCACGTACACTGGAAGGTGAGGTCCTGGACCTTGAAGCTCTCGTGGCCACTGCGGCTGCTGCCAACGACGGGAGCGTACGAGATCAAGGGGTAGTGGATACGAGGGAAAGGAACCAGGTTGGTCTGGAATTCGTTCAGGTCGACGTTCAGGGCACCATCGAAGCGCAGACTAGTGGTGATAGAGCTAACGACCTGGGCAATCAGGCGGTTCAGGTGATCAAAGCTGGGTCGGGGAATGTCCAGGTTGCGACGGCAGATATCGTACACGGCCTCATTGTCAACGAGGAAAGTGCAGTCGGAGTTCTCAATGGTGCTGTGAGTGGAGAGAACGGCGTTGTAAGGCTCGACGACAGCGGTCGAAACACGAGGGGAAGGGTAGACGCAGAATTCCAGCTTGGACTTCTTGCCATACTCGGCGGAGAGCTGCTCCAACAGCAGAGCACCGAAACCAGAACCAGTACCACCACCGAAGGAGTGGAAAACAAGGAAACCTTGCAGGCAGGAGCAGTTGTCTGTTGCACGTTAATTATAGATCGTAGTGATAAGAGGGGGTATTTATTTGCTTACCAACGACACGGCGGACGCGCTCCATCACTTCGTCGACGAGCTCCTTGCCGACAGTGTAGTGACCACGGGCATCTATGATTTGCATTAGCCTGAAACCCATTGGCTGGAACGAGTCACCTTTTCAGGACTCATCGGGTGCATGTACAGTTGTTGGCAGCATCTTCCTTGCCGCTGATCAGCTGCTCAGGGTGGAAAAGCTTCTTATAGGCGCCGCTGCGAATCTCGTCGACGGGCTATTATATCACAAGACCACCATTAGCCCGGGTCAATTGCGCTCCCGATGGAGATCAGTATCAAAGCTCTGGGTATATGTTTCCCTCATACCGAAGGGTCAAGATCAGCAAAGATGGCGCGGGGAACGTATTTGCCGCCACTGGTCTCGGTATAAAAGGTATCGTAAGAGCCGCTGGAACCAACTTCGTCGGCACGGGACTCGTCGTAACGACCCTCGGGGGTCAAACCGTGCTCAAGCTGGTATCTAGTAGGAATTGGCACATTTGAATTAGCCTTTGTGCGTAATGATTTTTGCATGTACATTTCGGAATGTCAACAAGCGGTGAAGAAACGTACAGCTCCCACGCGGCGTTACCGAGTTGGATACCGGCCTGGCCGATGTGAAGGTGACAGATCTAAAGCCATTGAATGTGGTTAGCAACTTGTTGGAGGTCATAGAGAGGTTTGTTTTTTGAAGCCATTGAGAGAGCGGAGCCGGATATGCTTCATCCATGGACACGGAGGGGTGGCTTGTTCAGGGGAACGGAGTGGGGGTGGCCATGGGTGTGGCTGTATAACCATGAGGGGGAGTGGTAATGGCAATGGCAATAGCGGTATAAGAATGGAAAATAAGGGACATCATACCTCTCCTCGAACCATATTGAATTAATAACAGACGAAGTTAAAGCAGACTCAGAGGAAGAGGAGAAGCAAGAAAGAAAGTGTTGAGGGAAGTAGTTAAGTGGGGCGCTTCCCCTGAACTGGCGGTCACCCGGTCTTTCAGCAGACAAAGAAGTACAATTTAGTATAAATTGATTCATCGATACTCATTATTCTCATATTAACAATATCCAATGGTTGAAGGTTCATATTTGGAGTGTGTATATTCAGCATTAGCATAGTAATCTCCCCTCCGAGCTATACTAAGGGTGATTTAGTACTACTCAGCATGATATACTACTGATATAGATCATATCTACATAGCGCTGTACTGTATAGAGGCCAGGCGACTTCATGTCCAGTGTCCAGTGTAGTACAAGTCAACATATGCTCGGAATCCACTGATGTGTATCCATCCCATGTACACATCTTATTGAACCTTTAAGCAGTATAAAAATGTTGGACGTCAAACCATGCTTCTTCTAACAAGCGAAAAGGCAACTCATGAATGTAGTTCTTACATTGGGGTCTCATACTATGCTATAGTATAGCCTCTAGTGCTATCATATCAGGCTTTCAATTTGATCTTTGTTTCTCCAAGAGTATTCAGTCATGGCATTACACCACCTAGTGTTCTGCCACTAGCTATCAGTCTATACTGCTACTAGTAGTATAGTATAGGTCACGCCGCATCTTGATAATACTCCTAGAAATATGAGTTTCGGAGTCTCTCTTGCATCTTGATATTTATTTTCCAAGCTATACGTCATCAGAATACCTATTCTGATTTAGTATCGGAGTGCGGATATCTTTATTAATAATTCAATCCAAATGCCTTCAAGGACGTACTAACCTTGGTCCTTGAAACAATATTATGCACCTCGAGATGCCTTTCGACATCTTCCGAATCCAATGTTCATAATATGACGACACTACGTAGCGTTTGGATGATAAACTGGCATTTCTTCGATAACTTGAATAGTCTTCAGATTCGTGGCAACCTCCCTAGATGCGAATGTGCAGCTTGAACGATGGTGCCAAGAGAGGCTAATGTGACAGGATGCGCTTCCCCATAGACCTCGTATTGAGCTTAGACCCTTTCCCTGGGGATTACCTCCTCATTCTGTCGACCTGTAAGAATGAAGTGCATTTTATAGACCTTATAAAGCTAACAACGGGCGAAACTGACCTCAAGTTAGTGCACGCCTTCTAGAGTCCAAGTTGAGGCTCCAACCGCCATCGATCAGCTTCGTGATAGCAAGCCACAGTCCTGGGCACCCCGCATTAACTCTCCCAATAATTGGTTTTGGGGATGCACGGATGCTGTCGGGCTGAATGTTGTTTTCGTGTATGATCTACCTAGTCCATCACTACCAAGACCCTTCGCTTGTTCATCCGCTTCACACAGACCACTGCGACTGTCCCGATATACTCGATAGCCAGTGGCATCCATGGATGAGCACCGACAAGGCTTTTCAATTACATAAAACCCTTATTACAGCTTCATTATGGCAAAGGCTCATAATATGCAGGCTGGTTTTTAAGGCAATGCCAAGGAGGCTTAAGCTGCAAAGCAAACACTACAGCGCATTAGCAGCAAACTTCAACACGAGGCTGGGTAGGTAGATCAGCAATAAGCATTCAATGTAGGGTTACATTCAGGCAGCTTTAAGGGCCTATAGCCGAGTCAACGGACCCTTTCTGGCTTCGTATCCGGCTAGAGCCTCCAGAGGTCTATTGCTCGCCGTAGGATACTTATAGTATAAGTAAGTATCTGCCTTGGACAGGCTCTTCAAATCCACGTCAGCTGCCAGTTCAACGGCTCTGCGAGTGTTGAATCCACTGGCAGGTTCGTATACTAGTAGTAGTGTCATATTCCACTACTGTATTCCGTCACAGCCCACTACCAGTTCACGAGACTTCACAAAGCGTCGACATCCAAGATTATGTATTTTCGTTGGCCTCTTGTCACCCTTATAGCCTACAGACTAGCAAAAGTCCAGGCTACAGACCTCCCTCTTGCAGCTATAGCTCTGATAACCGGTAATCTGGTCGCGCGACAGGAATATTCATGCCCAACAGGTGGTGCTTATACATGGTGTCCAGGCCACGAGGGATGCTGCTCAGTGGGCCAACCCTGCGTCACAACCACCGGACATGTAAAATGCAAGGCACCATGCTACGGACCGACATGCAAGGGTGGTTTTTGCTGCGATATTGGGTTCGAATGCCCGCCACCAGGTCAAAAAGCCTGTCTTCAAACCAACTTTCCGTCTTTTCCAACTGATCCTCCCTCGTTACCGCCGCCGATATCCTCATATGAATCAGATCAAACGACTTATACCTCTGATTCAGAGCCACCGCTTACTACGTCAGATACGGAGACTTTTCAAAGCTATCCGTCGCCGACGTTTGCGCCTGAGCCGTCGTTAACGTCGACAACAGATGTGATAACATCTTCGACGCGGACAACCGATTCATCGTTGGCCTCGTCGTCATCGTCATCGTCGTCAGCTTTGGCATCGACAAACTCTCAATATCAGTCTCAATCTCAGACCCAGACTCGGTCTGAGTCTGAGTCACCCAGTCCGAGTGGAACATCAGCAGCTAGTCCCGTATCTACCGGTATGGCTATTTCGTTGTCGAGCAGTTTCGGCCTTTGGACTGCCTGGGTTTACACCTGGGTGCTTGGCTTAACTTTTATGATGTAGCGTTCGCATTGACTTTGCATTGTGTATAAGCTCACAGCTTGTACATGGAAGCAGGTGCTACTTCCAAGTAGCACCTACTGAATAATTGGAAGGTTCCAATTATTCATTTGGTCCTGAAATGCTTTAGGTATTTTGTGATTTCAAGATTCTAGCTTAGATGTAGCCATTAAATATATGTTTCCCGTATTATCCATGGCATCCGCCCCATAGTTTCAATAACGGTTTGAGAACCATTTTCTTTCGCTATTTATATTGTATTCTATCTAAATTCTATTTCTATACTAGTTGTTTATGTAATGTTGGTGCTGGTAGAATGAACGCTTGTGCGGGCGTTCGCGCTAACCGTCACGTCGTCAAATGCGGTATAGGATGTGACGGTTCGTAGGAGGCTGTTTTCTGTTCTCCTCTTTTTCCGCCTAGCTATGCATGTGACACCAAACCCCTGTAGGTTGGTTGGCTCTCGGTGGCCCATCTGTAAGTTGCGGCCCCTCGTCGCAGGGTCCGTGACATCCACACTGGTCATGGTGCTCTGGGTACATAATCAGGCACATTATCGATGTCTCTATTCTCTGTCGTCCGATTGTAGCTGCTTGGATAAATGTTGAAATGATCTCGGTTATTTTAGAGCTAGTCAATGCTTATAACGGGGAAAGTTCTGTATATATAAAGAAGACAGTCAAATTTAGGTTCATCTGATTGGCTAGCTGAGCGGCCCGCCCCCAGTCTGGATGAAAGGGCCCTGCCCTATCACATAATAACCTTATCTATATTTAACAGCATGAGTGATGTTTCGATGATTCGACCAAGATCAGTCTTGTTTATACATATGCTACAATTAGTTAGCCTGATCTCAATCCCAAGCTTCTTGCCTTCTTGCCTAGAGGATTAGTAATCCTTTATTCCCTTTTACAATGTTTTGACGATATATAAATAGTCTATACACTATTCTGCTCGTAGCTATTTTTTTTCCCCCAAGATACTTATAAACCTTTTCTTTCAGCATAATATCGCTCTGTCTTTGGTTTGATCGCTCGTTTCCCTTTTCTTGTTCTGTCTGATTATACAACTTCAATTCTCTTCGGTTTTCTCTATCTGCTGATTCTTGAAGAAACCTCAAAGAATCCTATACATGCTAGCGACTCGCTAGGTCATTCAGGCAGCCCGTCACGTATTCTTTCTGACACGTATTCGAGCCCGATGCGGGTCATAGCGCTGAGGGTGTTTCATTCAGACAAGATGGGTGTCACGCCACACCGCTTCAACAAAGCTGATACTTCATTATCAGGAAGTCCCGTGACAACAACGGAAGTCAATTTTTTGAGAGGAGTGAATACCCATCCAAGAACCTTGACAAATATCTGTTTTCTCTGGCAACCACATTATCTGTTGAGAACGGATATCCCCACTACATTATATAGTATTATTATATTAGTATAATACAATCCCCTACTTCATTTGAAAGCAAGCCCCCCAATCATACAACATCTTGACCGTAGATATGAACCCCCATATCGAAGGACCACATAAAAAGAAAGCAATGATAAAGACAACAACAGCATACCATTTAGCAGATTTCTCGTATCTTGCGTGGAAGTCTGGGTCCCTGTCAAAGTGTGGGTCCTTGTCAAAGGGCAAAGACTCAGGTTCGCTCATCTTTAAAAACCTTTGAAGAAGAAGTTGTCGTAATTTTGGGACACTAAGACCATAAACACAGTCGAAGCCAAACCATAACATCATCGATATCTGATCGAGGGTGGAGCTCTCTTTGCCTTTGAATCCTGTGAGGGCCCCAAATAATGCAAGCGGAATCAAGGTCAAAAAAATGCAAAAAGCGAGACGAGTCCAGCGGTAGTGATGTCTGCCGATGGGGTTTCTGCCATCTGACGTTCGGAAGGGGCTGCATGAAAAGGGAGAAAATTCGCATATTGCCTCTTCAGACTCATCAATAGCAGTACCTTCAGGTAATCCATTAAGCTCGACACCTGAATCTGTGTAGGTAGCTGTAAAAACGTCGTCGGAAGTCACACTCTGGTCGAGCGACCCGATCACACCGTCAAATCTCGCGCCCCGCCTCTCAGCTTCGCCCATTTCCTCTGATCTCACCAGATACAGAGTCGGGTAGCTTGGGGTAATCAGGTTTGCAAACAAATTGGTCAAAGACATAACCAAATAAGGAAGCACTGACAAGCTAAATGATGCGAACCCATACCTGCGAATTTGAGCCATGTTTGAAGGTGTAGTTAATGAATAGATTGCGAAAAACACTTGCACGATAGCAATTAGAGTCCTCGGTAAGTTGTAATTTGACGAGAGGATACTCCGCTGATAAGCTTTAGGGATGGGCTCTTGAGAGTCTGCGAAATAATGCCGATACCGATCGCCTTTGCCATTGAAATCGACCTTGGCGTTGAATGGCAAAATTGCGAGAGTATATTCATTTGGAAGATGCACTGATCCGTGCACTTTGCGCATTTCACCAAAACTCGGGTCTACGAATGACGATTCCATCATTTCATTCGGCAGAATAGGCGTTCCCAGTCTTCTTTTGCAAGAGATGCGGCAGTTTTGGGTGGTTAGTGTCGTTGACGAGTCACCGGTACTAACTGTTGACACTCGATTCATTGGCATTTTCTCATCCACCGCTGCGCCAATACGTTGCTGGGAATTACGTATAAATCTGAGGCTCGCGGTGCTGCCTTTCACTACCTCGTCAGACTGTGGAACCCATTTCTCGTAGGAGCGAACAACGACTGCGAGAGCGCCAGCTCCAGCTGCCTCTTCAAGTAGGTTGCGCCTTGTGAATTCCTTCCATTTAGCCCTGGCTCCTGGCTGATTCCGAATCCGATTCCAGCGTGTGCCGGAAAATAATACAGACCGCCATATCAAGCTGACACCTCTCCAAAGGCCCGAATACGGGAGGAACACAGCTGTCAAAAAGTCCAAGAAAGCAAGTAAAGTTGGTTGCCCTGGAAAGGGTATAATAGTTGCTGCATAAGCAACGTAATTCACTAAGAAGAATATCGCAATTCTGTACCAAGGTAAGGGAAAGCAAATGATCCCTTCTTCTGGCTCCTTTGTGGAATCTGGTACCTCAATGAGCTTGCCTTCAGCAAAAGAGCTGAAGAGTGTGAGTAGCTCCAGATATAGCATGTTGATATTGTAAATAAGATTACGTGAATGCTTGTTGAAGTAGCTTAAGCTATATCAGGATATCAGGACAGAACGAGAATCCAAAAGATGAGGTCCGAAATACGTGAATTTATGCACTTTAGAGATTCCTCTGAGGCATATTGGACCATAGCAAGCTTCCTGACACTACTCTTGGGTGAAAGTTGATATTGGCTGAACAGGAAATGTAGCTATCATAATTTCATAAGTCGTAATTTGATCTAGACCTCACGCGGAAACTTCCAGCAGAACGCTTTCATCGCTAGTCATTGGCATTGATCATCTGGCATGTTTATAAAAAGTCTAGGTATTCCAAGGTAGTATAGGAATTCAATGTCATCGTTAAATAATCCATGGTTTCTTCAGGCCATTTAGTGATGACTTAGGTCTCAAATTATGAATATGCAGCCCATCTATCACTTCTAGCTGATTATAACATCAGTGTGAGCCTGATATTCAGATATCGGTTCAATAATAGGTTGGGTAACCTTGTTTTAGGCCCTTTGGCTGGCAAAAATCAGTTTCCTGTGGTTATTTGCATTGCTAACTTGATTTGTCTCACTATGCCATCCTAGACCGTATCACTGTTATTGATTCGGCTCAGCTGACCACGGTCTGTGAATTCAACAGAAATATGTTACTTGCCGTGAAACGATTCTGATTGGAAGACTAAAATGCGCGATTCAGCCCAGACAAATCGAAATGATCATCAGATGATTTTGTCAATCATACATCTTAAGAGTCTGGGTACGGCACCTTTTGACAATCAGAAATGCGAAAATAAAGATCTTATAACTATTAGGAATATTGGATTATACACCTATCATAATCTAGCTAACTAAGATTTACTTGGTTTCCAAGTAAATCGTGACCTGCTGGTAAAGTGCATAGCCTAGAACGAAAATCAATTAATCAAATTCTTTTTTAGTAGCATCTTGTCTGCAGTAACAACAATATTCAGACATTTTTCTTTTCTTTCTTATTTACTGCTAGCCGTTCGGACTAGCATATTGAATATAAGAAAGAAAGAAAAATTAGGATTTGGTCTAGACATAGCAGCTTTGCACTGCGCGAGCAATGGTGATTCAAATTAGCTTGGTACTTTTTCAGCATGGCCTGACAAAGTAAAGACCTAAGACCAGAACGAATATGTAGTTGGCTTGACGAGATTTTTCGCCTTCCGGCCCCGCTTTATTCTAACGAGCAAATCGTGGAAATGAACACAACACCACAACGCCCGGATGGAAATTACGCTAGTATGATCATAAAGCTCGCATTCGCCAAATCCTAAAACATTTTTTTTTTTTACATATTATTGAAAATTGGTGGCAGGAAAAGTGAAATACTCTCAAAACCCGGACTGAGGTCGCGTGTAGAAAAATTATTAGATAGACAAAAACCACCAGCGCCACGACGTTTGCTGTACATTGAATTTCACATCATTAGAATCAAAACGGTCGTCTTCTTCCGGAACCCCTCTGTATTTTGATCGCTCTTGAGAGTGGTGGCAGGATAGTATCCGATTCCATAATAGAAGACTTCTGTTTGTAGACTACAAGTCTCACGAGTTCGCTTGGAACAGTCCCCGTCAAACATGGAAACGTTACAGTCTAGATCAATCTTGTGTAACTATCAATGCTCTTTCATCGGGGTCAAGATTACAAAGGCAGCCGTGAGTATCAGGTTTGATTGGACTTTTCCAAGGTATCAGCTATGCTAGCGGATAGCAGATACCTTAAGCTGAACTTCAACCTCGTATCAGTTCATGTCGATTGATTACAGGTCAATGGAGTGTGAGTGACGACTGACAGTGATGAGGAACAACGGGTAGCCAACCACGGATGAAATTAACACAAGGTTGCGGGGTCGGATGATCGGCGTTCGTCATGTGGCATATCTGAAATTGGCGGTGGTTATCCGCTTTGGACAGTGCTGTAAGAATGGTATCCAATAAATTTTGAACCCGCATGATGATAAGCAATGGTGGAGATCCCGAAACAGAACATTGCCGTTCAAGACTAATTGCCTACATGTATCACCTTGACCCCAGATGTCTCTCAATTGATCTTCCGGGAGCCGATAATGATTGATACCCCATGGGATCAAAGGGCCCCTCCGATATTCCATGCTGCCAAAGAGGGCCATCTAGACGTTTTACGCCGATTACTTTGCCTTGATACCATCTATTTCAACCATCAATACGGATGCTGGGAAGAGTCACCTCTTTGTGTTGCTTCCAAGTTGGGGCCATATTGAAATTACGAGACTTCTGCTGAGACACCAACCTCGATCCTACATCAACTTCAAAATCTATATGTGATATACTCCGCTTATTTCGGCGGCTTCCAGTGGATATTTGGGTATTGTAGATCTTCTTTTTAAAGAGGAGAGACTGGATGTTGCTGCCACCGACGACTCCAATGAGACAGTATTATATCATGCAGTTCGGAATGGATATGCGAAGATCGTTATACATCTCTACGAGGTTTTTCGGATACGGAATGGTAGTGATATATAGAAACTTACCGAGGAAGCTTTTCGCAATAACGTCGCATTTTTCCTATCTCTGTTAGAATAAGCAGGGCTAAAAATTTGTTGTTTGGCCTTGATCTAAAGAGTGAGGATCTGGCGGTACTATCTGGTAGCGAGAAATTAGAATAAATGAATTTATTAGTACTGTATATACATACTGTCAAGAAAAACCGCTAGTGGCAGGAATATACTGTTCTGTAAAATCGATTTATTTGGCTCGAAAATCCACAACTGATTTTTGTATATAGATGTACATTCAATCATACCGCTGTCAATCCTAGATATCCAGATCGAAATTTTCGGAGAGAACATTGATTTCCAACCATATAGAAGCTCTTCACGAATGTCTGCACATTTATTGTAGATTGGCTTGGCCTATTAAAAGTATTCTTTTTTCATGCAGTATGAATAGGCACGACTTGATTTGCACCTCTGAATTCTTTGTACCCGTGCTGCAGTAACTTGGTCGCAAGTTGCAATGCTGTCTGCGTTTCAAATGAGTTAGCTAAATATCAAGTATAAAGGTAGCTAGAGATAATTTCAAGATATTTCACCGTACTTTTGATCAGTTCAGTGCTAGTGGTCTACTTTCTGAAAGATCCTGACGAGAGACAGCTCTTCCTTATGCCCCCATAGTGCCGATCATACCGCTGTGCCATGCCCTATAAACTTGCACTTCGCATCACAGAACTTCAGATCTATCAAGCTCTCAATAATCTCTCGCTGAAGATAGTCCAATTAGGCAGCAGACTCCTACAACACCCTGCAATAATATTAGGCTTTTCCTTGTTTCCTGTTTACCTTCGCGCTGTTTGGACTGCAGTTTCTCTGCAGAAATTAGCCTCTACCAAATTGTCTTAAAATACTGTGAATTCCCAATAGTTAAACACGACAAGTTGAATCAATCTATTTACTTTGGCGCATACTCAAGTCAACGCCCCTTCTGCGTAATTCAGCTGGCCAATCCCCTACTTGCCAGCGCAGATCGTACTTATCTAATCAATTCGTTCTATCTGGACCACCGTACACGGTGGTACTATAGAAGCTAACAACCAAACAACCAAATCTAGAGAGGAAAAAAAAGAAGAGAAGTCCTATCTACTTGAAGGAAGAGTTAACCATTATAGGGTCCTTCTCTGGAAACTCCCGTTCTCTCTGGAAAGTTCCATGCACCTGCAAATGGGCCAGTTGGCTCCGGCGGATACGTGCACCAATCTCCACGATCATAACAGATGGTAAAAACTCTAGTTCCTCCGAGTAATGCCTGAAATATTGATTTCTAATAACCTCAAATATAACTCAGCTGAATTTCGGTACAATCACAAAACAATTTTGATCGGTGCACAGGACCATAGCCACAAGTATAATGAAGACTATTGAGGAGAAGGCAAGTAATCTGCAGCAAAATCTGCAGCCTCATCGTACTCCCTCTTTTCTAAGACCTTCAGCTTGTTAGAATCAACCAAACCGGCCACGGTCTGGTTCCCTTGCAAGACAAACTGCGTACCGAGGCCCGGCTGCTCAAACCAGCCCGCAACCGGTCCCAAGGCGACAGTAATCGGTTCTATCACTTGATACACATGGTAGTTGTAAGGGAAACTACTATTTTCCGGAGCGAACAAGTTCTTAGGTGGTAGCCCGCGCTCGATATAAGGTGCACCAAGAGGAGCCAAGAAGGTACCGCTTGGATCACCAAATCGGTCTACTTTCCGTCCTACCTCCAAGGTGGCAATTCCAGAGATGGGTGTCTGATTTGTTGTGTTTGCGAACCCGTTGGCACCGGGGTAGATAAGATAGGCGTTCGGATCTGAGACGTTTAAGCTGTATTTTTCGAGAAACTCGTAGGGGCAAAGGTCGCCAAAGCGGTGATATGTTGCGACTTCTGTTGAAAGGGGGAAGTATTGAGGGAGTTTGATTGGGCCAAGGCGTGGATCACCACACACAGCAGTCTTGTTTTGGAAGGTGATTCCTTTACAGGGATCGGGGTAGCATCTTTCTGGGTAATCAGAATCCTAAATACGATAAGGTACATACGTCAATAAAATACTAGGTCAAAAGAAGATAGCAACCTTGTAATTAAAGCAATACTGAGGCCTCAATGAGGGGGAAACAAACCGTGTTACCATTTGTGTGCTTCAGCATGACATAGGATGAAGTATCAGCTAGTGCGACTCCAAAGAGGAGGGTAAATATCGCGATCCGCATATTGACAGGAAGGTTCGATAGAGAAAGAGGAGAAAGCCAGGTGAGGATCGTACTTAGTATTGACTGCGAGACGATTGACTTTTGCAAATTTCCAAATTTGCCTACAGCAGCTTATATAGCTTAGCATGCTGTAGGTCCCTTGAAACCATAGCGTAGCGTTTAGTTGGAATCCAAGCCTAGGAATGCATTTTTCTATTCTAATTTTCAGCTCTGCGTATCATGAGGTCCTTGATCAAAGTGAAAATATTCTATATGGCAGAGTAGTACTCCATTCATTTTCATGAATGTGACCTTGGGTTAGGCGCTCTCGATCATAGGATTCTACTACATCTAAAAGCCGTGGAAATCTCATTGGGTAATCATGTACTTTTTGTTGATGGAATGCCAAACAATTAGAAAGGGTGGGGGTTATTGGATGAGGGAAACTGATGTCCATGGCTTAAATACTTCGGCAGTAAAGTTCCGCATTTGGAATTTACCCCTTAGTGGCTGCTCAGAGCGACTCCATACCCTTTCAGTCGTTAATTTGGGAGTCGACACTAGATTATTGGGTAAGGTTGGAACTACCACGATGAAAAACATTCAAAGGTATAAGTCAAATCACGCCGATCAATCACTCTAGGGCCAGCTATAAATATGGTGTTATTAGAAAACGAAGAGTGCCAGTAAATAAATAATTCCTGAGTACTACGTATGGCATAACAGGAAATAGATAAAGAAAACCTTACGGCAGCCATGGTTACCTGGCTATGGCGATGCTTGCTTGGCGACTACCATCGCATAAACCAAGTAGGCGCTAAACCGCTCAGCGCTCACGCACTTAGGTTTAGGTGGGCTCGGATTCGACAGTTCACTCAAAGCGTTCTTTACTCGGGGAGTGATATGCTGCACAAAAATATGCCTATTTACTTGTGATCACGAGGTATACATGGCGGCCTAGGGCCAGACGCCATGTCTTTGCTTCTCAGGCTTTGACCATCATTCCACGAAGGCTGATCCTAGCGATACATGTTATCCGTGGCGTTGTCATTATTTGTGTTATTCGACGGGAAAAGGGTGAGGGAAAGCCATTCCCGGAGAATACTGAAATAAAGCCCCGGGTATAATGTGGAGAGACCAACACAGCCTGTTCATCCTGGGAACGCACAGCATGTTTCTCAGGTGAGAAACGTGCTGTGCGTTCCCACCCAGAACCTAGTGATACTATGTATTCGATTGATTAGAGTCGTCCCTTCGATGGATAGTAGCTTGTTGATGGCCTACATCTGGAGGGGTAAGCCTCCAATTGGGTGTCTGTGGGTCCTACTACACTGTCAAGAGTGACCAAAAGAATGATGCGTCGAGTAGATGTTTAAATGCGCAACAACGAAGGCAATTGAACTTTCGATGCAAATATAAATCAAGATAGACAGCAACGGGGTACGAAATTGCATGAAAACCAATATTTTCGTTTCTACCGCGAGCCTATTTTACGTACTAACTTTGTAAATCTATAATTCCCAATAGAGCTTTACTGCGGTGATAATCAGGCTAAGGATGTATATTTTTTGAGGTATTGATTGTTATTCATATAGGATCTGGCATATTGCCGGCCGCATGACCTCACCATCTGACCCTCCACTGTATGTTATTAAAGATTGTTGTGCTCTTCATAGACCAGTACTATGGCTGGTAGGGACTCTACACGACTTCGTAACTCCAAGCCTAGAGCGGTCCTTACTATCAAGGTAAACCGGAATGGACCTAATCCGATGACACGAGCCTCGCGCAAAACATATCGAATAATTTCATTGCCCATAAGAAGCCTTCCATATTAATTGTACATGAGAGGGAAATTAATAATAAGACATCTTTATATTCAAGGGTCACTCCACACGGTATGGAGGTAAGATCCAAATATTATAAGACAGTTCATCCTACCCCGATTTCTGGAGGACCTATCATGCTAACGATAGGACTACGGCCTGTTCAAATACACTACCGTTTACCTATCACCGGCTACGAACTAATCCGGAATTACCCATATCTTGCTCTCCTACTTATTACTATCTTAAGTGAGTTGAGGAAATGGAAGAGGTGGAGTTTGATCTCATTTTCATATACATCGCAATCCTATTCATGGAACCCTTTCTGTTGAACTCCGACCAGTATAACATCATGTTATATTGAACAACGGATTGTTCAAAAAGAAGTATGCCGTCCATGGTATACTTCTGGCTGCATCCTATCAGTTCTCACGAATTTTCCTACTCATCCATTTCCTATCATTTGAGAATTCAGTTCTTGTGATTCCAGAACCATATACCACATATCTCAACTTGATATAATAAACATTTTCTAAGATGAAAACAAGAGTAAAGCAATGTTCTGGATACAATTAAAAAATATATTTAATATCAAAACTCGTTGCTCGTACCAAACCCCTTGCTAACCGCGGCATTGAGGCATTTGTGCGTTAAAGCCGGTGGATCCGCCAATGGCACTTTTCACGCTGTCAGAAATTCAGATTTATAAAAAGAGCATGCCAGTGCCACGAAAAATTCGACCAACTGGAACAGGATATCTTTTTCTACTTAATATGCAGATATGCACCCTGTATAGAGGCATGTTCCGAGCACCGGGCTCATTTTGTTTCCGGGCACGGGGATTCGTGCCCCTGCAGCACCCCCGTGGATATCGCCTCCTGTCGCGAACATCATCACAATCTGCTTGCTCAAAACAGAATACCTCACCAGATACTCCCCAAAGCCATGGAGTTCGCAGCCGTGCAAAAGGTGCTACCTCTGAGAAGTCCTCGGTGCTGAGCTCGTCCTTCTGGTCTTGTCGCTCCACATGGCGACGAGCCGGGATCAACACTTTACGCTGTTTAATCGGGTGCACAGTCGGCGATTTCTCAGCCCTATGGACCTTACAATCATATTATCCTGAACTCGGGATGAACTCAATCATGCTCGCTTCAAGTATGTATCAAAAACGTGATTCTCCGACCCCGAAGAGAAGGAGCTCAATGTAAACTTTCGAAATGAGAAATCCAGCTAACGTAGAATGGAAAAGTGGCCTCGGGCATTACAACCTCGATTATTCTCGAAACAATACTTTTAAAGCGTGGTGCCGATCAGTTGTCATGGACAATGGCGGCGCGGACCGCGATGGGGATGAGTATGGTTTCGATGATCGCGATGGAACTCGCCGAAAATGCGGTAGACTATCATCTCACCGGGGGAATCATTGCATTGCATGATCCTAAGTTTTGGCTTGCGGCTGGTCTATCGATTGGTGCGGGTTATCTTGCACCATTGCCATATAATTACCTTCGATTGCGAAAGTATGGTAAGGCATGCCATTGAATAGGGGCGAAGTGGTGACGGGGAATAGAGTATGTCCTCGCGAAGACACGGAATGTACGATAGTGCTTTTGTATACTGAAATCTAAACTCTCAACTTTCTCTCCTACATGTAATTTTCTCCGGTTGGCGGGAAAGGTTTGAAGAAACGTTTGTTTCAGCTGTCTAGTAGAAACTATCAAAAGAACATCATTTCTGTAATGGGCAAAAGACATTCATCAAAGTTAATCAGTACAGCGTACATTAGAAGACCCTGAGACGAATTTTCCCGGCGGGGGTTGCCGATCTCTTGTAGCAGGTTTACAAGGATGGAGTGAACCGTGGCTGAAAAAGATATGATCGTCGTGTTTTCCTCAGGTTACATTGACTTATATGGTTGGCAATTGACCTATCAGTTGACTAGAATTGTGCATTCTGTAAAAATAAGAAAATGAAAAGACTGTTTCATGCGGAGGAGTATAGATGAACGAGCATCGGCCTCCGCAGGACACCGCGTGGCCCTGCCTTGAACCTGAACCAGAGAATGGAATCCATTGCGTTTCAGCGTCAAAGCCATGCGGGCTACGCGGCCCCTCGGGGAGTTTCCTAAAGCGTTCCGTCAGTCAGATTCTGCCTGAACTCGATCAGCGAATCTATAAATACGATGCTGGCCGCCAGATCGAAGGGATCAGGGTCGAGTGATATCAATTTGATATCCACAGAGTCCGCGAGACTAGCACACCCAGTTTAAATGATACTCGTTATCCGGTAAAGTGCTATTTAATCTATTCCTTCTGCCGATTAAATTTCCCTCGTCTCCTATCTGGCGGCAGTGGCTTGAACGCCAAACCGCCAACGAGCTGGTCATTGGTGCTATTCGCCCCACTGGACCCATCGTCTGACGATAGTCGGTTATGAAAAGAGATGGGAGATCGCCGCATGACGACGTGAATAGAGAATAGGCTGGATTTCTCTCTGTTAGGTGGTCTTTTTTTTCCACTCTTCATCCAGCCCCATCCCCATCCTTTTCCCATGTCGAGATAGTAAATTTCCACCCACCCCCTTCAACCCCTTCATTCTCACCTCAATTCGACTCGCTCCGGGGGGTGTTGGAGTCTTACGACGCCATGCAGATCCTCTCGTGCCAGCGGAGCAGGACCACGATCCTGTTGGCGATCTTTTCAGCCTTGGTGTTTGTCTCTTTGTTGAGATTGAACCACTCTCGAGAGTATTTTCAGAATAACCCTAATATCGAAATCACCCCGGGCTCTCAACCACAACCACAATCAATTCAAGATTCACACATCCACTCAGAAGCTCAATCTCAGCCGCAATTACCACCGCAGCAAAAACCAGAAACTCCCCAGGCGCAGGCGCCTTCACAAAATGAAGCCAACCCCAATCCCCAAAAGGGAGCCCAACCTCTTGCTAAACCGGATCCACTCTCGAAACTACAAAATTACGATTGTAGTATAGATCTCGATCTCATCCGACCATTCAAATCCTACGAAGAAAACCGCGTCAAGTATTCCCGTTGGGACATTGCAGTCGTTCGCTCGGAGAAATTCTCAGGATGGTCGCAGAATCTGAATGTGCCTCTTCCAGATTCTGAAGCCAACCCCCTTGAACTGGATTTATCAAAGACCAACCCAGCCGTCCAATACAAGCCTCTCCAACCAGCATCATGCAAACCAATCGTGATCGAAGCACCTCCAGTGGAGAAAGTCGACGCGTCGCATATTTATGTCGGATTCGCGACGACAATCGAAAGACTCTACGACGATCTCCCTGCCTTCGAGCACTGGGCTGCAAACAACAATCTGCACATGTTCGGACTACTAGAAGAAGTCATCGTGGAAGAAGATCTAGGTGATGGAAACGGAACGCAGCTTTTCGCGTTAGATCGCTCGCCTGAGATTCGTCAGTTAGAGGAACGCGCGAAGGAGATGGGCATTCATCTTACACTGCAGACATCTTCGGCTGAGTATACGGATCGATATTTCGGCGTTATCAAGATGATGTGGGAGAATCGGGATATCGATACGAAAACCGAGTGGGCGGTCGTGATTGATGATGATACGTTTTTCCCTTCTATGGGTAATATCGTGCGCAGACTTCGACATGCGTATGATTCGTCGGAGAAATGGTATATCGGTGCACCTAGTGAGAGCTTCGAGCAGCTTAAGGGTAATATGTGGATGGCGTTTGGTGGTGCGGGTATTTTCATGTCTATGCCTCTTATTGAGGAGATGATGCCTGCTTTTGATGAATGTGATCAGTGGCATGGACCTGGTGATCAGAAGATTGCTCAGTGCGTTTACTGGCATACGCAGACGAAATTGACCTGGGATAAGGGATTGTTCCAACTTGATATCAACAATGATCCGTCTGGATTCTTTGAGTCTGGTCGTCCGTTGCCCTTGTCTGTTCATCATTGGAAATCCAATTTCCAGGTTGATATGGTCACGCTTAGCAAAGTTGCTGCAATTTGTGGTGATAATTGTCTCTTGAACCGCTGGCAGGTGGGAGACTCGAGAGAATGGTTCTTTACCAATGGGTTCTCTCTTGTGAAATACTCTTCACCCTTGAGTGATGAAGATATGAGGCGTATGGAGTTCACCTGGGAAGAAGACTTCTGGAAGCCAATGGACGATTACTCTTTCACTCTTGCCCCGCTGCGTGAGATGGACTGGGAGAAATTGTCATTCCAATTGCAGGATGCAGTTATTGAAGATGGTGGTCGTCGTGTTCGGCAGGTTTACGTTCACCAGCCCGACTTCTTTGATGACGGCCTTACTCAGATTCGAGAAGTTGTTTGGAACCTCATTGATGATCAATGAATGTTTTATTGAGCGCCCAGGAGGCAATTTTCAATGATCAAAGCGTCGTTCCAGTGTTTTCCGCGATGTGCGGTATTAGAGATACACAATTCAGCATTACTTTTTTGTATATAGAATTTCATGAATTTCATTGGCATAAACTGAAGCAATGGCATCTTCATGCTTATCCTCTATCATGATTCGTAGTTTTGCAAAAGAACGACCTAAAGTACAAGTATTGATATGATCGATGTCGATCAGATAGGCAATACACCACTGACACTCCCGCGTTTAGTATTTTGGGCCAGCCTGTTAGTTACATACTCAACACTGCAGACACTACCTGGTGTCGTATAATAACATTGGAATGATATTATAGACCGCTATGAATACTACACCAGTGTAGAAAGTACGAATTTTGAAGAATCTCCAGGTTAACTTCAGCTATAACGACTTGAAATTCAGGGCATCTAAAGAGTTATATAAACAAAACAATCCTGCGCTTTCAATAAATGCATAAACCATATACATTGCGTGTTGCGTGTAATGCATCGAAACACAAGGAGAAACAAGAAGGAGAAAGAAGTGGAAAATAACTTCAATCAATGAATGTAATGTAATGAAAACATTGTATCTGGGTATGATATAAGGAAAGAATTAGACAGGACAAGACCATTTTCAGACCAAGCAAAAAGCCTCAACCTTGAGGACTTGGAAGTCTGCAGTGGAATATGTAGATGTGAATATATGTAAGCATAGAAGAGAACAAGAATGTCAGGTGAACCAGGAATAACATCCATGCTTTTTTTTCATGATTGAGAGATATGTTCATGATTTCACCATTTTTACTTCAAATCCAATTCAAAGGGAAACGAAATATCCCGATACCCCAAAGAAATTCGTGCATGAAATCACACTTAATCGCGCTTCTCTTCTGCCTGCGCACCAGAAGCTGCTGGCGCAGGGACCGGCGCACCAGGTGAGATACCACGACCAGATTCCAGATCGTTGCCATCGCGACTGACACTGCTGCGATGACGGAAGAATCGATTGCGAGTAGAAGCTCCGCTTCGAACACTGCCCGCTTCGGTCGAGGGTCGACCTTCTTGCGTTGGGGCACTGAGATTTGAAGGACGACGGTGACGAGAAGATGTTGCGCTGGCACTGTGACTGCGGCTTGTACGACGTTCTTCTTCTTCTTCGGCGACTTCTTGCATGCGACGTTCGGCGGCCTCGCGGTTGGAACTGCGGACTACGTCGTCGATACGAACGGACCGATCTTCGAAAACGTCGCCCATGATGTCGTTGGAGGAAAGATTCGACATACCCAGGGAGAAATCGACGTGTTTGCGAGAAACGGATGCTCCTCGGGCACGCGCGGCGGCAGTGTTCATGCCCTTTCGAAGAATGGATGGATGGCGAGCTGCTGTTCCACTGCTTACACTTGTGTTTTCGGGGATTGCATGAGTGTGCTCGTCGATGGGGACTTCCTCTGCTTCGGTGGGATCTTCTCTTTTCAGAGGGGGTGCGGCGAGTGGGTGTCCATAGTTGACGTGGAAGGGGATGTCGTTCTTCGCACCTGGCCAGTTCATGCGAGGGCCCTCGATGCCGATCTCTTGGAGGGCGATCATGAGCATACAGATGAATTTGTTGCGGCGTTGGAGACGGAGACCCTCGTTTTGCCAGTTGGATTTGTAGAAGAAGACGACATTCAGGGTGACGGAGAAGTTTTCAGTCACAGCACGCATCTCGGTCAAGATGTTGCTCTGGAAATCACGCTTCTCGCTGCGAACAAACTCCAGAAGGCGCTGGCGAAGACCGTCGAGCTGGTCGATTGTGGTACCATATTTGATGATAATGGGAACAGCCTCGGCGAGAGCACCGGAGCGACGCTGGTTAAGAATGAAAAGACCATTCAGGTAGCTGTTAGGAGCTTGAACGACGTGACCTTGCATCTTCTTGAACTCGGTATACAAAAGAGTGATCTCCTTGACGAAATAATCATCACCAAGGCCGGCATCACCGGCATTACCATAGATGGTGACACGGTCACCAACATCAAATGGATGCTTAACGAAGACAAAGATAATAGACTGAAGGAACTCCTGTGCAGTAGCAGAGAACAACCAAGAAAGAGCGAGAATGGTAGAACCAGCAGAAGTGAGGACTCCAGCAGCAGAGGTAGAGATCAGCGAGAGGAAGACAATCAAGACAATCACAATCACAAAGGTCATGAAGACATCATCCAGCTTGGAGACGACGGAGTCCAAATCCTTCAGCGAAGCAGTAATCGATTTGCGCTCACGACCAATGTCAACGCAAACACTCTCGAGTTCTTCCATGGAGATATCACCATTCATATCACGATCGAACATAACGAATGCAGCCTCAGCTTCCTCATTATTGTCAAAAGCCTCCTTCAAATCACCGGAGAAAACAGTATCAAAGCCGTCGCGAACAAAAGTTCGATACAGACGACGAGCGAGAACCTGGCAACCAGAAGTAGATCGAAGCAGAGTCAAGATGACTTGGTAAGGATCAGAGCTATTCTTTACGCGACGACCAGTGAAATCCGCAACAACACCACCGGCCATATCACCGACTTTGTTGCCGACTTTGGAGACAGCCTTTTGGGCGGCACGTCCGGCCTTACCAGCATAATGCAATGGAGTCTTGATGCCTTCAGGGGTCTGCTTTTCTCCTCTCTCTTGGAACGCCTCGTCATCCTCTTCGATCTGATCGCGAGACCATTGGTAGAGTTTCACCAAACTACCAATCTGGAACTTGTTAATCTCAATGCGATCGGCGTAGGTACGTAGGTGGAAACTGATGGCGATAAGTTGAATAATGACCTTCTCGATCAAATTAAGAATAGTCCAAACAAAGATGACAATGATGATCTTGTTCAGAGTATTCTCCCAGCTGCGAGTCGTCTTGTCGCCATCAACATGGTGATTCTTCATAGTAGGCAGGAAAGAAATCTCAACACCAAGCCACCAAAGGAAAAGAGCAAAGTGAATCTCAAGCTGCTTGGCCATGTCGCGCCATTTCTTTGCGTTGTTGGTGAAGATGCTAGCAACGACACTGGCGACAGGGGGCAGACATTTACCAACGATGCGCCCGGCCCAAAGAGTCAACCAGACGATTTCCAACCAGATGGAGAACCACATCAATTTCACGCCTCCGACACTTGTATTCGGGAATTTGAGTGCGCCGACAAGTAAGGGGATCAGAATGAGTAGGACCATGGGCACGATGTAGGTGAGATAGCGGACGAGGAAACTGGACTGATGGATACGTTTGACAAATGCAGACAGTTTGGTATTTGGTTTCTCGGGAGGCTTGTAGATAGCAGCCTTTTCATGGAGAGGATTTGTCGCTTCGTCAAATTCATCGACGGCTTCACTGCGACGCGATCGAGTTCGGCTCATCGAGTTGCGTTCTTCTCCATTTCCATTATCACCTTGAGTGGAACGCGACGCGACACGCTCCGCTTGGAGGAGGGTCAGGTCATCTTCCAAACGAGTTGCCTGTTCGCGCCGAGCAGATGGGGTGCTCATTGGAGGTGCTCCATCGGGGTACAAGGCCGTGTCGACTTTGAGGTTATTTTGGTTGCGTCGTTCGCCGGAGGATTCGTTGACGTAGGTGCTATCGTCGGAGGTAGGAGATTCTTGATAACCCGATTGTTCTTCCCGGTGCTGTTCTTGCACGTGGAGAGTTCTTTGATGGGTGTCCGCAGGGCTTGACATCGTGGCGCCAGGCCAGTAAAGAATGTGGGGGGGTGTGGTGGCTACTACGGCTCAACCGTAGTAAAGGGTAGGAATGTAAATCAGTTGGAGAGATACTGATGATCGGGATTATGTACTAGGTATGAATATGAATAAAAAGAAATAAAGAGGGGAGTAGGAGTAGACGTGGAGGGAGGGAGAGAAAGGATGGGCGAAAAACGAAGGTGGAAAAGGAAGAAGTTGAGATTTGAGCAGTTCACAGCGAAGTCCAGCAAAGGCCAAAGAAGAGCGCAGATTCACCGTGAAACCCAGTGGATCATCGGTGGGTCACTCGTCCAGATGGTCTGGACCAAATTCATTAAATTAGGAGGTGGTAGATGGATCTGAGGAAGATCTAACAGTCGTGCAGTATTGGAGAGTCCATCACGAAGCCCTAATTTGGCCAAATCTGGACGTCTCCCGTCTACAACAAACCTTTCTTCATAAATATTCAATACTTTCTCGAGAGAATTAGACTCGGTAAAATCCATTTACCCATGAACTGAATCAGTCAAATTCATCCAATACACGATTAATGCAAAATTATGTCTGCAGCCACCTCTTGGCAAACTCCACTGGGTGGCGCGCAATGGCAAAGGGGTGGCTAATCAGAGACTTCTTTGGCTTAAGGGGTTTCCAACCACATGTTACGCAAATATATTTTGGTGCACGGCATGATATATGTGCTCCCAGTGTCATCTTACCGTATTTTAAATCATCCACAAACATCTAGATCTCACTGTGTACACTGTACATACACAGATATTTCTAAATATTCTCGGGGAGGAGTCGTGATATCACGGTGGACCACTCCACTCCATCTCCACCTCGGCAGACTGGAGAGTGGGAAGTACGCACACACTACTGAACTACTGTACTGTACTGCAACTAGTTAACTTGTATCCAGTGTACAGTATTTCTGAAGTATGAATATCCCCCCTCGGACTCCCGAACTGAAACTCTATTCTCAACGGTCTACCAATGATCCTCTCCAACTTGTGTATTGCTGTATAAGCCCCGCGTTTACTTATCTGGTGTACTATATGTACGTTATATATATGTTTCTCAATTGCATACGCACTATCTGTCATCTCCACGTATTACAACCAATCGATCTGATCCGATCGGGGAGGAGTTCGCCCCGACGAGAAATTCTATACGTACATCTGCACAATACTCCGGTACTGAACAGACACTAAGGGCGGAGTACATACAGGATGGTGCTGCGTGCGTCCCCGGTGCGAACGGGACTTGTTGTGGTCCAAGATTGACTGTGCACTTGATATAATTCGTGCAATTGGGTCTTGTTTTATTTGCTCGGTTGAAAAAGCGGGCCCAACGGAGTAAGATCGTCATGGACTGACAGCGCCTCGACCCGAGTGAGAATGTTGGAGGTCTGTGAGGGGTGAGAAGTACGAAGGCCATACTGTAGGTTGGTGTACTGTAAGGAAGTAGAATGTTTATTGTACGGAGGGAAGGAGTTGTGCAGCGTGGAGGTTACAGATGGTGTTTGCATGTGGAATAAACACTTTGGAAGTAGATTCCGTCTTAGAGATGATAGAATGAGAAAATGATAGAATGAAACTTGTACTTGAATGAACTTAGCAACCATGTATGCTATACATAGTAGTCCGAGGTACTACCTATTCCACCCATCAACAACAAAAAAAGCCGAATATCACTTTCATTCCAGAACGCCGGACTTCCTGGCCATACAAATTGAAATCAAGGGGGACATAAGAGACGTGAGAGGGTTCGCGTATAGTGACATGTTCGCGAGGGTGCTGGACAGAAAGAATCAAGGAGAAATTGGTTAGTTACAACGAAAGAAAGTGATGAGTTGAGACAAAAGTGACAAAAACAAGTCAGAGATGCAAATATGTTGGTAGAAGAAAAGAAAAACGAATGAATGAAAAACAGTGTTGCGAAGATGAAGATTCAAAGGGCCAGTCTATCTCTTAGAAGTAGAAAAATCGGTGCGATATCGTTCGCTTGGACGAGGTGTCACGTCATCTGGTCTAGGAGATGGATGTAGAGGTCTGGGGGTAGCGTCAGCGTCGGGCGTTGCGCTATAATCGGTATCGAAACCAGAGTCGGGAGACAGGAAATTGTTCGTGTTTTTCACTTCCGGCGTGATCGGCCCATTGCCTCTGCCAACTTCCCACGGAGGCGTAGTTTGACCCTGGTTTGGGTTGTACGAATTGGCTTTAGATATAGATGGATGGGAAGTCGGGCACGAGAAGATCGAGGTATCACGATGTCCAAGGGAGGGACGTCTTTGATGAGATCCATAGGATCCCAGGGAAGAACCCTGGGGAGGTGATCCACGCGGACTGAGTTGATCATCACCTTCAGACTCCTCAGGAATACTCATCCCTTCGAAGCGTTCTTCGAGACTAGTACTGGCAGGAGAACCGAGAGAGCCATCGTCGCTACCAGCTCCAAACTCTCCACTCTGTCGACGAAGAGCTTCTCGCTCCTTCTTAAGGAGTTCTTCGCTGCCGCTAACGACACTGCCACGACTATTGGTGCGCATCATTTCAATACCTAGTTTAGATCCCGGACGACGGTTGCGAGCCGGTGGGCTACGACGAGACTGAGAATGTCCCAATTCCTCGTCCTCGTCATCTCCAGACTCAGCTCCTTCATATTGCTTACGTTCCAGTGACTCCCGCTTAGCCCGAATCGCTTCACTAGAGCGTTGCTTTCGTGGAGTGAGCGTACCAGTTCCATCCATTGCGGCCGGTGCACTGACAGCATGCAGAAGCTGAGGAACAGGTATCGCCTTGGGATCTGGGCTACCAGGATGAGCATCCTCGGAAATACCCAAGCCACCAGTGTTCTGGTCCCAATCATCGTGGTTGCGGCTGATAATCACAGGAACCTCCTCTGGCTTGATGGATTCCATGTCTCCAAAAACACTACTACTCACAGAGTCGTCTCGGCTGGACCCGCGATATGAACTAGGCGGATGAGGCACAAATCCAGATGACGCAGAGCTAGGGATATCATCGGTCGGCTGTGTATTGGGCCGAGCATTTGGCATCGGTACAGGAAGAGACGTCTGGGATGGGTTGTAGTCCTTAGGCGGCGGCTTCCACATGCACCACTTGATGAGCGCCTCGGTAAGCTTCGAAAGAGTAGGTGGTTTCTGGATAAGGGCATCGAAGTTATGGGTCTCAGGAAGGTCTTTCAGATAACCAGTGACAGCGATGATAGGCGTATGTCTGTTGGCACTGCGGGTTTCGCGGACCATCCGTGCGAAATCGGCACCATTGACCTGAGGCAGTTTGTACTCCGTCATGATAATGTCAAATTGGACTTCACTCAAAGCATAGCGAACTGCTTCAGCCCCATTTGCCACGGTGATCGTTCGGCAACGGAGCTTTTCGAAAAGACGTTCCATCACAAGCCGGGAGACGGGATGATCCTCACAAATCAGAATATCCAGAGGACGGAAGAAAGGTCCTTCCGCCAGATTGAATTGTGACATGCGTCGTGAGCTCTGCCTTCGGCGTTGCACCTTCAGTAAAGCTTTCGTGCGAGGGTCCTCATTGTCCGAGGAAGAAGGTGAGATGTCGAACAATTGACTGCGTCGCTTGTGATGTGAAGGTATGAAGGATTCTCGGCTAAGAGAGGAAGACAATTCTCCACCATCCTGCGATCCGATAGTTTGCGATCGTGCTCGGCTCGCTGGGGCACTACCATGCCGCTGACTCGAGGAAGAAGGATGTTTGTCAGGGGAATGGGCCGGCATTCGATTCGCTTTGACTGGAGAAGATGCCACTGAGCCCAGTCTCAGATTCGGCATGCGACTCTGGTCCGCCGAGGATGGCTGGAAAGTTCCACTCGATTGGTGCGAGGCAGTTGAGGAAGACCCAGACGTCTTGCGACGCTCATGGTGATGGCCGGTACTGAACTGGACCAAGAGCGGCGAAGATGGTTGTGAGGGCCGACTCGGTGAGGAATTGGTCTGGCTCAGGCTTGACGGCGAGGATGGCCTGTTATTGCCTTTGCTCTGAGAGAGCGTCCGCTGCAACGACATCGGCAAGGGACTGCCATCCAATGAAGGCTGAGAGTTTGTCAATGGCGTTTGCGCGGCCGAGGACGAACTGGATTGACGGTGTTGAGCCTGCATTGCCTCTTGCCGCATCTTCTGAATGACGTCTTTATTTGCTTTCTCCAACATTGGCAAATTTTTGAAATTGAAGCTTCCAAAGTCATCGGCTACTGATGGCTCACTTAGTCTGCGGCTGCGCGAATCACGAGCATCACGAACGTGTGGAGGTATATGAAGAGGCATCAAGGGCCTCTTCATCGAATTGACCTGCGTGCGGACCTTGAATAGCGCATCATGGGGACGATCAGTTCCAGTTGAGGCTGGGATCTGTGGCGAAGGTTCGTCTTCCAACTCCTCAGCAAAGGCCTGTAGAGAAGCACCGCGTGCGTCGAAATATTCGGTATCTTCGGGGTTTTCTAAGTTAGGTACAAACTGTGCCTTGTCTTCTAACAGCGTATCCCAATGGATATCGTTGAACCAAGGATGGGCACGGATCTCTGCTCCGCCATTGGGGTACTTCTCATCAACATTGGCGCCAATGCGCTCACGCGGGTTGAGGGTCATGAGCTTGTTCATCAGGTCCAGCGATTCTGGAGTGGTATATTCTTCGGGATCGTCTGGCCAGTTGATCCTACGGTGCAGGATGTTCTCAAACACCTCGTCCGGAGTATCAGCGTTAAAAGGGGGATATCCGAAGATGAATTCAAACATAATACATCCCAGAGACCACCAGTCACTGATTTCATCTTGTCCAACGCCATTGATTGTCTCGGGGGCCAGGTAATCTGGTGTTCCGACGAATCTTCGGTCGTGATCCTCGGGATCAAAAAGTGCCATGACAGGAGGCAGCATGCTCTGTGATGGGGGTGTGTTATGAGCCAGAGGGTTACTGAACGTAGGCTGTAACGGGTATAGTTGAGGGGACTCGCCCGCTTCACTCGGCGCGTCGTCCTCAGCCAGGCTCCCTGATAGCATACTGGGTGATGGTGCAGGGGGTTCGCTGAGAGGCTCGTTGAGCGAGAATGTCCGGAACATGCCATTCAAACTGTCACTTCCAGCACTGTCGCTACGATATCCCGATGCACGACGAGAGCTTTGTCGACTCAGGCCGACCTGACTCAAAGCACTTTGGTTTGGGCCACTCTGGTTGAGACTGAAATATGATGGCTGGCCCACGCTGGTCCCTGGCTCTGGTGTGATCAATGGCGTAGAGCCAGGTGAGCCTGCTTGGAAATCGAATGATGCCGATCGAGATGAAGCGATCGAGATAGCACGCGGGAATGGACCTTGCTTTAGCAGATCTGGAGCAGACTCATTGGGACTTTTCAGGATTCGTTTTTGTCGTCCGACCAACCCCATACGAGAAAGACCAAAGTCGGTCAGCTTCAAATGACCAGTTTGATCAATCAAAAGATTGTCTGGCTTGAGATCACGGTGTACAATGCCGCGATTATGAAGGTGCTCAACACCAAGGACCACTTCAGCAATATACTTCTTAGCCCAATCTTCAGGAAGGCCACCAAGAACCTTCACAAGAGAGGCACAATCACCACCATTTAGATACTCCATGACCAGATAGAGATATTCTTTGCTCGAAAACGTCCAATATAGCTTAGCGACAAAGTCACTTTCACCCTGCCACATCATGATCGCACGCTCGGCCTTGACATTGGTGACTTGGTTTTTGGCGATCATGTCGGCCTTCTTCAAGACTTTGATAGCATAATATTCACCGGTTGACTTCTTCTTGGATAAATATACACTTCCGAATGCACCTTTGCTTATAGGTTTGATGATCTCGAAATCCTTGATTGAAGGTGGTGCCGGGCGTGGCTGCTGGCTGACCGAGGGTAGACGAGGAGATAGTGGCGGTTTCGCGACGTCTGAAGAAGTGGCGGAAGACTGGCGACGGTGATGTCGAATATTGTGAGCCAACTCGCCCGCGTATGACGAGGGAGACACAATTGGCGATGGCATGCTGTCCGCACCATGAGAGTGCCGAGGTTTAGGCATTCGCAATGGCGAGTGTGGACCAGAGATCCGAGCTGGAGAAGGTTGACGACGTGGAGAACTGGACAAGCCTGGGAGAACTAAACTCCTGCGTTTGCGATCAAAGCTTCGTTCCGAAGAGGGCGAATCAGTGCGCATGGCACTTGCGAATGCGGACGTCGACGGCATGCTGCCATCGCTACTATCACCGGCGTCAATGTCGGACAAAGGCAAGCCACGACGAGACGGCTGGGAGGTCCCTAGTAGACCAGCAGCACTCTTGTGTGATCGAGGGGTAGGGCACTCCATCGGGCTGTTGGAGCCCGTTGATACCGCTGCGGAAGAGGATCTTGTATCACCCTGGGCCAACAAAGCACGATCAGGTGAGTTCCGCATCGACATTGTCAATGCAGATGTCGGTTTTCGAGGAGTGGGCGCTGCTGGGGCCGCCGAGCCAGCCGAAGTAGCTTGGGACACTTGGTGCTGTGGTTGTGGTTGTGGTATCTGCATCGACTGGGCCTGTTCTGGTACGAGCGAAGGCAGAGACTCATAACTTGGATCCTGCGAGAAAGGCTCCTCTCTAGCAGAAGAATAATCGCTGACAATGGCACTTTCTTGGACTGCTTCATCCTCAGAGGACAGAGAAGAATCACTGAGCTGACCAGCAGCTATACGCTCAGCCTTGGAAAGAGCCGCAGCAATGCATTCTTCGACCAAAACTGTGTACTCAATACGAATTCGTTCGGCATATTCGACAATCTTGCGATGACGAACGACCGCATCAACTTTCGCTTTTGCAACGGTTTCAGTATCACTTGAGAGGGCGGCCAGGCCCTGTTCCTGCTCTAGTGTGTTAGAGCTCGGAGACTGCCATTGAGCAACCTGAGATATTCTGGACTCGGATTGTGGTGAGAGTGTCCGAAACTCTTCCCCGTTTTCGGGACGGGACGATTCTTTGATGACTGGCATACTGATTTCTAACGCAGTATCGCAAAGGTCGAGCACAAGCTCGACAATCCGAGCGAGGGGTCGTCGGACAGTAAAGGACCGAGGACGCCCTGGACCAGATGAAATGCCAGAGGCCGAGTGATCTCTTGAACGAGGAGGTGTGCCCGGCGCAGAGTTGATATTCGATACTGGTGCTGATGATGGTGTAGAGCTCACTGGAGATGGGCCGATCGGCAGTCCTTTATACTCTGGTTGAGGCGACGGCATAACTGTACCATCATTCCCTATCAATGGTCGTCCTTGACGAGCCTCAAGCGCATCTAGGACTTTCACGATCGCATGCCGATGCTCATTCAGATTCTCTTGGGCGATCTGGACATCCATTTCCGCCCGATGCTCCTGGAGACATAGATCCGAATGCTTCTCAAACCACCACGGTGTAATCTGACGTTCGCAGATTCGACAGAGTACCGGGGTTGGTGCTGGGTGTTTAGCAGGATCCGGTTCATTGGCAGCAGCCTCTGCTAATGTTGTGAGGTAATTGGCCAGAACCTCCGCGCCCACACCGAGTGATTCGACCAGCTGAGGTGGGAGGTCGATTGTTACTTCTCTAGGTTGGGTGAATGGCCGAAGCATCCACATAGTCTATTGCAATTGAAGATTGAGTATGTCAGCTTTGTCCTTTGCATTGATAAAGCAATGTGTCTCGGGGATGTGCAATTCAACGTACGTGTGCGGCCTCGTCATCGGTTCGCTCATATACCATAATACCTTGGCCTTCCATCGTGAGCACATTGTGCTCATCTTCGTCCTGCGAAGAATCCTTTGCTTCATCCGTTTGTTGAGACTTCTGCTTCTCCTCTGATTCATTCGCAACATCGCCTGGACGTGATTCGGGTGCGTATTTGAGAACCGAGTCCGGACCCATCTCGACAGAGAAGCGAATAAACCGACTCCTCGAGTCATCCTCCTTCATAGCTTCCATCGCATCACGAAAGACATCTTTGTTCCCCAGTAAGATTTCCGATATGAGACGGCCTTCGACCGTCTCTGGGGGCGAGCCAACGACCTGCCTCCACGACGGACTCACCCATTTGATGCGACCGTCCAGGTTTAGATCCACGATAATGTTCAACGTCTGCTCGGCAGCTTCCTTCAAATCTTCACGCTCCTCTCGCATATCATCACTCATGCTCCGAGTCATTTTCGGGTTGACATTCCGAGCCTCCTGCCGCAAGGCCGTGACAGCTGGCGGCGCGAGGAATTGGGGGTTTGTTGAGCCATTGTCCGCCATATTGAATCGGTCGCGGTCGACGAAGGAACTCACGGCCGAACGATCGAGATGATATGACGGAATTCAAGAATATGCGATCGCGTAATAATAGAAGAAGTCGAGCAGGCTTCGAACTAAGCAGAACCGTCTGCTGAACAGCAGAGCGGATTGCTCTTGAAGAGAGGCGAGGCTATCGATTCATCCGCGACATTAATAGGCCATGACGCATCTGCACGAAGTGAAATCAATGAGATCACACGAGCAAATGCAAGAAATGGTTCAAGAAGTCGAAATTCACAAATAGCCTTGATAATGTTGAAAAAGCGCCCCCGAAAAAAAAATATAAGGACGGAGGAGAACGGA